>Ga0256405_10002897_pt1 | contig 37274 bp, 66 predicted proteins | sample RumenRJG_02DNA_FD_189096 | JGI IMG/M metagenome (GOLD analysis project Ga0256405, IMG submission 189096) | Bovine rumen microbial communities from Lethbridge, Alberta, Canada - RJG_02 | ecosystem: Host-associated > Mammals > Digestive system > Stomach > Rumen | place: Canada: Alberta...
ACATTGTGTCTTAATAACTTATTCAATCTTGTGTTAAAATTGATTTAAACGCGTTTTAAGAGTTTTTAGCAAGTCCAATTAGTGCTACTATAAATATCAATAATATTATCATATAACCTCCTTTTTTAGAATCTTTCATTTATTAAATCTCTAACTTTATCATTATAAAACTTTATATCGTTTATTGTTATCTTTTTATTTATTAACAAATCCCACAATATATATGCTACTTCTTGTGCGGTTGCGCTTGTGTTATCTACCCATTCATAAACATATTTGCATATTACTTCTTTATCATTATCGCTAAAGTGAAAATTAGCAAAATCATAAAATTGATAATCCACTTCTATTGCTACTTGTATTCGTTTTATATCTAGTCCAGTATCTTTAAATTGTTGTAAATCTTGTAAGAATCCCATAGCTTCACCCTCCTTAATATTCGTATTCTTGCAATAATTCATTTATCAAGTCTTGCCAGTCGCTACTTCTACTTCCATAATATTTTTCTTCATATTCCAGTAAAGCGTTGTATATAATATCTCTTTTCAAACATTCTCTTTCACTAAAATATTTTTCTTCGTCTTCTAATAATTTAATTGTAGATTTCTCATATTTTATTTTTTTATCACCATTTGTTAATTGTTCCATAATATCACCTCCCGTTGCTTGCGTAAAAATTATAATCACTTATCGTTTGATAGCAATAATCATAAAACTCATCTAATTGTCTTTGGTTATCGTATTTTGTTATCATTCCACATGCCGTGTTAATTGCTATTTCACTTGCATAATCTAATTTGTCTTGTTTTGTATAAACTCTATCAAGATTTTCTTGTTCCGTTTTATTATCGTCATAATAATATTCGTATAAATCATCCTCATCTATCATTACAACCATTTTAAACTTTCTAAATCTAGTGTTTTCATCGTTTATGATTCTGCCATAACATAGAATATAGTTATTTGCTACCATGCTATTATATTGTTCCCATAATAATTCTCTTTTGGTTATCTCAATTTTCATAAACTATACCTCCTCATCTTATATAAGATTTTAAATTATAGATTTTTGATAAATAGTATTTCCGTTGTCCACTTTTTTATAATAATTTCTAATATCGTGTTCATCAAACCATTTAATTGCACATTTGATTTCCTCATCAGTTAAACTGCGCCATGTTAAATCATTTTTATTTACACCTACCGCAACAAGTGTCCCGACAAAAAAATCTTTATATTCATCTACATAAACATTTGTTTCCATATTCAATAATTTGCCTTCATCATTCATAACAATATCAATATTATCTTCGTGTTGTGGCAAGCACACACTTTCAATCCACCCGTCTACTGCCTTTTGGTATCCTCTTAATGTGTTATCAATAAGTCTTTCCTCTGCTTGTTTGTTTGGTTCTTTTACTACTACTCTTACTTGTTTTACTTGTTCCATATTTGCATCCTCCTTTATTATACTTGTATTGTAAATATCTCTAATTCATCAAAACTATCATCTCTAAAAATTATTTTTGCCCAATCTGTACCCTTATCCTTCCATTGAATAAAAGTTTTGTCATTTTTTATCAATTCATTATATTTATGTGTTAATGTTAGTTGCGCTTTAAATAAATCGTTGAATATTTGTGGTCTATATTGATTATCTTGCGACATGTGTGTTAATACATATAATTCCATATTGTATTCCCCTTATTGTTCAAAATATAGTATTACATCTAATTTGCTTTTAAAGTTTTGTGATTCTAGTTCTTGTTTTAATTCTGCATATTGTTCATCATCTAATTCACATATTGCGTTGTATAATCTTCCATAGAATCCTTGTGATTTGCTCAATTCTCTTATTGTATCCATAATCATATCCATATTAAATCTTATTGTGTTTTCCATTGTTTTACTCCTCCTTAACCTTTTCTATATATATTATAACATAATCATTTTGCTTTGTCAATACTTTTTTTAAAATTGTTTTAAAATATTTTTTAGATAAACTCATCTTCCTCTTGTGGTAGTGAATAGCAAGACCATGAATAAATACATTTATCACAATAACTATCATCACCATCCGTTTCTAGTGGGCAATTACAATCGAAAGCATATAACCCCGTGTATTCGTCTTTATAATCTTCGTATTTATCTTCTATATCTGCGGTTGTTTTTGGTGGTATATAAAAACTTGTTTTCTTATAGATATATGGTTTATAACTTGTGTTGCTATACCATATACCATTATCGTTTATCCATCCGTTTCCAATCAATTCACAATGTCCCGTGTTATCAAGTATTGCGAATCTATTTCCGCTTGCTAATCTTTCAATCAATGTGATTTTGTTTTTATCTTTATAATAATCCTTACTATCAATAATAAGTGATAAATAATCTGTGATAAATTGCATAGTATCATTATAATCTAATTTTTTAGTATAACTTGTAGTTAATGATATAATCCCATTATGTGCAATTCCAATCTCACAATCACATTTTAGTTTTCTTAAATCGTTCATATTGCTTGATAGCATATATGGATGTGTACAATCTTTTCTTTCACCGCCTTGTGTACTAATTCTAAAATGTAATATATATGGCACATTATCACCCGTGATTTTTCTTGCTTGTTTGAGTGCATATTTAAAACTATAATAATCCATAAATCCTTTTTCAATATGTACTTTATTATTATATACATACATAAATCCTGCGCCATCATTATTGTTGTCAAAACAATTTTTTAATATATTGTTGTTTGGTAGTTTTTCATTTTTTGGTTTATAAACTATAATACACATTATTTCTCACCTCCTTATTTTTCTAGTTGGATTCCGCGACTTTTAATATATTCTTTTGTGCTTTCGTCTATATTCTTAATCCATTTATTAAAATCGTTTACATCTCTATATGCTATTGTTTTACTCATAATTGCGGTTTTTACTACAAAATCAATACATGCCATAAAAGACTTATAATTTAATGTGCCTCGCATAATTCTAATTTCAATAGTGTTTGTATTAGTTAAGTTTACCGCTCTATATCTTGTGTGGTCTTTACTTTTTACAAGTTGTTTTGCATCGTCTTGTGTTAAATCTTCATAATCTGCGCCATATTTATTTGCCCATTGTTGCGCATCACTATATCTTCTGCGTGAGATTGTAATAATATCATCATAAAAATAGTTATAGAATAATACCAATTTTGAGATAGCGCGGTCTTGTTCCTCTTTTGTGTTGCCAAAATATTCACGCGACAAATGTACATGTAGTCCGCAAGTTTCTGCATCGTGAGATTTATACCCATTATTTTTGCAAGCATCCAAAACACCTTTCCAATTTTGTTTTTTAAAATATTCGTATGTGGATGGTTGTGAGATTATCTCGAATCCATACTCACCCAAACTGCCATCGTGATTAAAATATACAAACTCATCACCTATTGCCTTTTGGATGTCGTCTATTGCATCACTTTGCTCTTCACCATCATCGACTTCCAATTCAATACCAATTCCATGCCATTTTTTCCAATTTTTTGGTGCGTTGCCATAATATTGTAGTCGTGGGCGGTTGTGATATTCTTTTACTCTATAATCACCGCTTGACTCACAATCATAACAACAATCTTGTTCGTAGTTATAATAATCCTCGTGTACATACCTTTCACAATTATCACACCATACAAAATGATTTTCTATACATCCATCACACACATCAATTCTGCGCCCGTTTTCATCGTATGCTTCTTGTATGTTGTCTATGTGTTCATAATCACCGCACCAATCACATTGTTCATAATCATCGTACAAACACTGGTCGCATACATAAACCTCCCATCCATTTTTGTACGCGGTGTTCATATCATCTTCATAAAAATATTCACCACATTCTTCACATTCTATATAGTTGTTATTTAAACAATCTTCACAAACATATTGTTGTTGCCCGTGTTTATTAACAATAGTCGAATCGTCTTCGTGTATCCATTCACCACAATCCGCACATTGAATATAATGTTCCGCACATTCTTCACATATTACTTCACCGCTTTCAAGTGTGATATAGTTGCTATCCTTATCAATTACGCATCCACATTCTGCGCATACTAACTCTTCTCTATCCATAATAGAATCCTCCTATTAAATTGTATGTTTTTAGTATCTTTATTGTATCATGTATATATTATTTTGTCAAGTAATTTTTTAATATCTTTATAACATTTTTTGCTTTTATGGTTTTAATAATTCTATAATTTTATTAGTTATAGATGGTATTATATCTTCATTTATTTTTTTTACCATGTCTGCATCTTGTATAGCATCTTTGCATGGATTCGCGCTAATATGTGCGCCACCTCTTCCAAAAACTTCTGCGGATTCTCGCATGATATAAAATGATTTCATAAGTTCGCATAATGTCCATAATTCTTCTTTGTTTAGTGTTGTAGATTCAAAAACTTCCATAAATCCATCCACATACTTCCCATTGTTTAAAAATACCGAATCAAAATGTGTGTGCATGTCTATATCTCGCGCCTTATGTGGTGTATTATGTGTATATGATTGAATATAACCAAAACCCCAATACCATCCACAATCCCATCTTGGTTCTACTAACCAATACGATTTTTTATCTTTGCCGATTCCTAATAAATATACATTTTTGTTAAAAGCATAATCTTCTTTTTTTGATAGTGTGCCTAATTCCATAATATCCTCCCATTTATAATGATAACCATATTTTAACTAGATGCCTTCTTTTTAGTGCGTTTTTGGTTGCAATTATTTTTTCTGCTAGTATATTCTTTTTAGTATCCATTTTTTAGTCCTCAACATAATATTCTATACTATCCATCGCGTACTCAATGTTATCCATACATTCGCGTATATCATCAATTTGTGATTCTAGTTCATCATATTTTTCTTGTTCCTTATCCGTCAAGTCGCGCCCCATGTCGTCCGCGTGCGCTTCTATGTCGCTTTGCTTCTCTTCCAGTTCGTTTATAACATCTTCTAGTTGTATTTTAATTTCATCTAATTTATAGTAGTATTTATCTAATTTTTTCATATAATCCGCCTCCCATTTATTCACATTTTAAAATAATATCTTCATCATTCATTTTAAAGTATTTCATAAAATAATCTTTTATTTGCTTTGCGCTTGCGAATCCTTCACAATCTACAATTTCGCGTTCGTTTTGAATCATTGAATTATAATTTTTTTCATTAGTTGCTTTATATTTGCCAAAATCTTTATATATAACTTGTTTCATGCTTGCATCCTCCCATTATATAATCCATGTATAATTTTTAGTAAAATATTTTATATTGCCTTCTTTGGTTGTATATGCACATGTAAACATCATACAATTATAAGATAGTACTTTATAACCGCGCCCGTCTTCATTTATCATTTCGTTTACAATTCTTTTTTCAATCCTTCTTTTTTCGGTGGATGGTTTATCATATACATCCAAAACACTTGTATAATATGAATTGTTATATCTTTGTAAAATTGCTTCTTTTTGTTTTTGTGATAGTTTTTGCATAATTGCCTCCCGTGTTTTTATTCAAAATCTTTTTATTGTTTAGTATGTAAATATATTGATTTTTCGTTTTTAATATCATATATTGCTAATTGATTATTTTTTAATCCCGTTTTTTTTGCATAATCTAGGGATGCCGTCCATATACTAATATCTAAATATAATATATTGTTATCAATCCACATTCCAAAATATGCTTTTAGTTTTTTTGCTATTTTTAAATACTTTTTTATTAGTTGTTGCGTGAATAATTCAATTTTTTCAATTTTTAATTCATACCCATCCAAACTAACCATATAACCGCTTTTTTTGTTTAGCGCGTTCCCGTTTTTGTCAAGTGTTGCGCCTCCGTTTTTTTCAATTAGTTTTAATAATTCGTTGTTATTCATTTTTTTTGCCTCTATTTGTTTTTAGTTTTTTTATCTTTTCATATTTATATTATATCATTTATTTTTTTACTTGTCAATAGTTTTTTTAATTTTTTTATAACTTTTTTAATATTGTTTTTGTTTATCTTTATACTTATATATTATATTATTTTTTTTATTTTGTCAAGTGTTTTTATAAAGTTTTTTAATATTTTTTTAAATTATTTTTTAGCAATTATTTTGTTTGTTTGCTAGCAATTATTATATTTTATTGATAGTTAACAAGTAAATTATTTAGTTAACAAGTTAACAATTATATTATTTTTTCACATGTTAACATATAATCAAAATTATTTTTAGTTATAAAGTATTATAATTATTTATACGCGCGTTTGTGTTTTTGGTTGCTATATTTTACGGATTCAATAAAAAGTGAATTAAAACGCTTTATAATTAGTTAACAAGTAAACTATATAAAATCCGCCTTTTTTCGTGTATTCTTATACGCTCGTTTATGAATATTTTAACTATTTACGCGCTTTTTTGGTTGCCTTGCGTTTTTGTTGTTTTTTGGTTGCTGTGTTGCGTTGTGTGTTGCGTTGTGTTGCGTTTGGTGTTATCTATCAATAATATTATAAAGTCGTTTATACGCGTTTTTATTCGTTTATAGGGGGGTGCGGTGTACCGCGGGGGGTTTTGTTTTTAGAATCAATATCGTTATCTATTACCCCTATTCACTCGGTTGACAATTATTGAAACGGGTGCTACACTCTAAAGTGATTTGAAATCATAGCATAAGTGAGAAACAAGCATGGATAGTTACGATAAAGTGATAGGCGAGTATGAATTAGTGCTAGCGAAATATAAGGCCAACAAAAATGAGAAAGTGGATGGTAAAGTTTTTTCGTATTCTTTCAATGATGATAAGGCGATAATTCCTTTATTGAATGCCCTGGTGGATATGTACAAATATGAAATCCACACATATCTAATGTGGGATTATGACAGCGAAAAAGAAAAAGTCATTCGAAAATATATCAAGAATATAATTGTTAGTATAATGCCAGTGTTGGAATATAAGATAAAGTATTTAACTGGCAGATTAGAATATATTGAGAAAAGGCCATACAAACACCAACTTAACATGGCTACTCAAAAAGAAGAGTTCCAAAATAACAGACTTACATATTTAGACTTATATCACAAGTATTTATTATTATGTGCGTTTAGGTCTTATCGCCATTTTTGTATTGCTATGCAAAAGGTTTTCAATTTTACACTATGGAGCGATACAGAAGAAATCGAAAGTGGCTATTTTTATTATGCAAACAAGTTGATATTAGATAAAGATGTCAATTTCATGGAAAGACAACTACCTACTGGATTTGGAAAAACTATCGGTAATTGTTTCATGATAGCATATATATTTGGCTATAATTATGATAGCGATGTATTCTATGTATGTGGAAATGATAAGTTTACAGATGATGTCTTTAATAATGTGCTAAAACTAATGACCTCCGAAGAGTATGCAAAGATATTCCCGTATTATTCTCAATTTAATGGCGAAAGGGATTTAATGTTTTCTTACTGTAAATCAAACGAATTAAAATTTGCTATTTACGGAAGTAAAAAGGCTACAAGTTTGAGAATTGCAACAAAGTTGAGTGATACAAATGGTGTTAGAGCGCAATATTTATTCCTTGATGATATAACACAAAGGCGAGATATGGCTAATTTAGCAGCACATGAAAAGGATATACACGCATTTACTCATGAATGGTTCGAGAGAAATTATAGCAGATATAACTTTAAAATTATTGCTAGTGGCACAACATATAGTATGTTTGACCTATTATCACATCTAAAAAATGTGTTTAACTATGATAATGCCATTGTTTCAAAGCAAAATAAATACACAAAAATTGCCAATGCAGACTTTATTTGCCCAAACAAGATAGCGTGCTTCGTTTGCGTGCCGTTATTGGATGCAGACACAGATGAAAGCACATATCCAAAGAAAATTAGCACAGAAAATGCCAGAAAAAAGAGAGAAACTAATTACGAAGAGTATATGGCTATGGATAACCAGACACCATTACCACCAACAGAAAATCCATTTTATTACAATAATCTACGAGAATATGCAACAATACCAGATATTGGCACATTGGGTAGAACAGATTGTTGTAATGCGGCACTTGACCCGAAAAGAAGCGGAAAAGACTTTGTGTCAATGCCAATCGGTATAGAAACGGAGGAGGGGCACTATATTATTGATTGGTTATACGACCAAAGACCAATGAAAGAGTGCTATGATGATATAGTAGCAAAAATAATACAGCACAAAATAACTAGATTATATGTCGAAAGAAACACAGATGAGGGAATTAAGCCATTTTTAGACAAATTATTGCGCGAAAAGGGCTATTATTCATGCACAATCGAAGATGTTTACTCTACTTTACCAAAAGATAGGCGTATTGCAGAGGCTGAATCGGACATAAAAACGAATATTATATTCCCAAAATTCAATATGTATGCTAGAAGTTCACCATTTGGAAAAGCGTTAGAGTCGTTATACACCTATTCGTATGTTCATAAAGTGCCACACGATGACGCTCCAGATAGTATTGCCATGTATGCAAAGAAATTTGTAATGAAAAATATAAAAACTTATGGCACATGCTCAACTTTTAGTAGATAATATAAGTTTTACTGTTGACATATAAAAAATTTTATGTTAATTTTAAAAAAAGGAGCAAATCCAAGCATGAGAATAGTAAGGTGTCCAATATGTGGAAAGCCGTTAATGCAAGCCAATGATGAAACCTATATTGATTTCGATATTAGAAAGGCAAACATGCGAGTTTTCTGCACGAATTGTAAAAGAAGAATAAGATATAGCGAAAATCCAAAAGAAAATGTTGAAAAAGACATTAAGATTTAATATATTTGGGGAATAAATATGTCAATAGGTGTCAAAAAGATTAAAATACCATTAAGGAAAAACGAACTCACAAAAGAGAATATAGAGCCATATTTATACTCTATAATGCAAGAATTTAAGACCAGACAAGAAAAAATCCGTAAAGATTATAATACTTATAAGGGAGAACACTCTGTTTTAAACAAAACTAGAGCCTATGATTCGGACAGCGCAATCAATAATAAGGTAGTAGTGCCTCATTTGCAAGCGTTAGTCGATTTTAAGTGTGGTTATACATTAGGAAATCCAAAAGAATATGCACTTATAAGCGGTGAAAATCCAGAAGAAATGAACCAACTAAAGTCGATTTTGACAGATGCTGACATTAGAACTATAGACAATGATGTTACAGAGTGGGTTTATGCTACTGGTATTGGTTATTATTTTATTCAACCAAGAACTATAACACCAGATAATCCAACACCTTTTGAGATTTTCTGTCAACCAGCAACTACATGTTGCAAAGTATATTCAAGTTATATAGGCGAAGAGCCATTATTTGATTTAATTGTTACCGACATTAAAGAACAAACACCACAAAATAGTAGTAATGAATACAAGATTTTATCCATGTACTTACCAGATGTATATTATGAGTATAAATATACAGGAGAAGATAAGCCAGTTAAAATCGTTAAAACACAATTAAGACCAATCTATAAAATGTTGCCATTAGTAGAAAAATATTACAACACGAATAGAATTGGCATAGTTGCTATTGGAAGGACATTACAAGATGCTATTGATAATATTGTAAGTAACCAGGTTGACAATATTGATGATGTGGTAAATCAAATTGTTGTATTTATCAATGTCATGTTGGGTGAAGATAACGATAAAAAGAAAGATAATTATGCCGCCATGAAAAAGAATGGCGTAATTGAATTGTTACCAAGTAATCCACAATTACCAGCGGATGTTAAGACATTATCTGTAAAATTAGACCATAAAGAAACAATCGAAGTGGTAAATTATTTGGTTACTACATTATATGATTGTTGTGGTGTACCATTACCAAGCAAAGCAGTAGGTAGCGGAAATAATGGTGCAAGTGAAGTAGGCGCAGGGTGGTCTAATGCTTATACTATCATACTTAAGGATATAAATAATTTAATTAAGGCAGATAGGGACTTATTAAGACACATCTTATTTATTTGCCACAAATCACAAGGCACAAATCTTGACAATATCAATTCTAATAATATACTAATTAAGTATAATATAAATAGAAGCAACAACTTACTTGTTAAATCTCAATCATATAGTAACTTTGTTACTAATAATGTTCCACCAGCGATTGCATTATCGTTATGTGAACTTACAAGCGACCCAGATACATTGGGCAAGCAAATTGCAGATTATCAAGCAGAAATTGCACAAGAAAACGAAAACAACACAAATGTTGATATACAATAGAGAGAACTATTAAAAACGCACAAGACAGGGAAGTCTATAATCGCATAATGATATGACAGGGAAGTCTATAATCGCAAAGGAGAAATGAAAAATGGAAGAACTAAACAAAGAGCAGACCAAAGAGCAACCAATACCAACAAATGAAAACACTAATCAAGAGTTGGAACAGTTAAGAGCAGAAAATGAAAAGTATAAAAGTGCTATCAACAATCTAACAAAAGAAAATGCTGACTATAAACGCAAATACAACGAAAAGTTAAGCGATGAAGAAAAATCAAGAGCAGCACAAGAAGAGTTAGAAAAACACTATAAAGATATAGAACGCGAGAACACTTTATATAAGTATCAGGTCAAATTGAGTGCAAGTGTAAGCGATGTTGAAACTCGTAATGCTATTGCTGAATTGTTTACAGATGGTAAAAATATTGAAGCAATCAACAAACTCAACGAATGGCAATCCAAAGTAATGGAAGATGCAAAGAAGAGTTGGGAACAACAAGCATTAACGAATAATCCTACACCACCACCACAAGACGACCGCCCACAAAAAGTCGACTTTGGTAAATTGTCATATAAGGAATTGACAAAACTAAAGGCGGAACAACCAGAATTATTCAAAAAAGATTAAAAATAAGGAGATAAAAAAATTATGGCAACAACATATTTAAGTAATTTAGTCGACCCAGAAGTATTAGCACCTATGATTGATGCTAAACTCGATGCAAAACTCGCATTATCAAAATTCGCAAAAATCGACACAACATTAGAAGGTGAAGCAGGTTCAACTATCACTATCCCAAGATACGGCTATATTGGAGCAGCAGATGATGTCGCAGAAGGTGCAGACATTACACCAACCGCTATGTCCAAAAGCACACAAACAGCAACAATTAAGCAAATCGGTAAAGGCGTAGAAATCACCGATGTTGCAGCAGCAAGTGCTTATGGCGACCCAGTAGGTCAAGCAGGAAAACAACTCTCATTAGCAATCGCAGATAAGATTGAGAACGATTGTCTTGCAGCAGCATTAACAACAAGTTTAACATACGATGGAACAGCAGCAGTTATTTCATATAACGCAATCGTAAGTGCTATCGATAAGTTCGAAGAAGAAGTTAATAGCGATAAGGTTATTTTCATTCACCCAACACAAGTAACAACATTAAGAAAAGACTCTAACTTCATTTCAGCAGACAAGTATAACAATTCTGTTATTATGTATGGTGAAATTGGTATGATTTGCAACACCCGTGTTGTAGCATCCAAGAGAGTCCCATTAGTTAAGTACACTGTTACAGAATCTTCAACAGCAAACGCATTAAAGGTTGTAGCATCTAGCCCAAGTTCAGGTGAAGTAGCATTAGCAACAGTTAAAGGTTTCACATTCGATGAAACAAATGGTGCTATGGCAGATGTTGCAGTAAACGATTATGTATTAGCAGCAGCAAATCCATATTACCTTAACCCAATCTTAAAACTCACAAACGATAGTGAAGCAGAAGATGATTTACCACCAATCACAATTTACTTAAAGAAAGGCGTTATGACTTTCACACAAAGAGCATACGGTGCAACAAAGACAGGCGTTTTCGCAACAAAACTCTATGTTGCAGCATTATCTAACGAAAGTAAAGTTGTATTGGCAGAAATCAAGAAATAGTAATTAACCGATAGGAGCGCGAGGAAATTATGGCAGATTATGATTACAAAACAAGATTAAAAACAAAATATCCTTATCTAACAGATGATGATGTTGATGAAATAATAGGCAAAGCACAAATGTTCTATTATAATATAGTCTATAAAGGTGATTTAACTGCCGACCAAACCTCGCACCCTATTTGCGGTACTCGAAACGAAATGTGGATATTGGCGGCATGCGATGAATTGGTAGAAAAATCTGGTATTTCAAGTGCAACTGCATATAAGGAAAACGGATTATCTATCGAGTTCGACAATGCACAACTTTCGCTTAACTTAATCAACATGTTAGCACCTATCGTAGGGGTAATAAAATGATAGCATATAAAAAGTTATATCATTGTAAAATACAAGATAGTGAAGACCCATCTATTTATGTATATGGCGCACCTATTAAAAAGTATCTAAACTACCAACCTTTGAGTGGATATGTGGATACATTACAATATGGTGATTCTGTAAATAAGAGATGGAGGCTTATCGTTCCTTTAAAAGGAAACGAAAATGAATATCATAAAGACGACTTATTATACCTAGATGGTGTTGAACCTGACACAGAAAGCGAAGATTATGTCAATGGAGATGGCGCAAATGCCCGTATAACCGTTTGTAAGCCACAATGGCGCGCATTAGTTATAGAGATTGAAAAGATTATCGAGAGGTAGTCCAATGTTAAATACAAACGCGCACAATGTCTTGGATAGTTTTTTGCAAAAATTACATAACAAAGAAGTTGAAAGCCTTAAACACGAGATTTTAAGAAGATTTGTGCAAGAAGGCGAAACCTTTGCTAAAAGTAAATATGCAGGATATGCAGACATAACTATAACTACAGAAATAAATGGTAATAGTGCGGTTATTGCAGCCAATGGCGAACAAGTAGGGTACATTGAGTTTGGTACTGGTACGCGCGGTGAAGGTTCATATTATGGAAAACTGCCAACACAGCCTATAACATTTTATTCAAAGGTGTTGCAAAGGCAAGTATCTTTGGGAGAATGGACATACGCATACGCATCTAAAGAAGGTGGTAGAGTATGGATTGGTTGGTTAGCAGGCGGACAAATGTGGTCTACTGCGCAGTGGTTAAGAAGTCATGCTTTTGATATAATACATTCAGTAACCGATAGAAAGAATTAAAATGAAGCAATTTATAGATGATTTAATTGAATATATAAGCGGACAATTTGAATCCGATACAGACATCGCTAAAGCGGTTAAAGTCGTTAATGCCTATAAGCAGAACGATACAATAGTCCCCCCACAAATTACAGTTCAATGTTTAGAGGATAACGACTCCGCTTTGGATGATGATTATTCTGGCGAAAGAATTAGTTATATAGCAGTGCAAATAAACGCTTATTGTCAACAAATGAAGATTAACAATGTTACAAAATCAGCACAAGATAGTGTTTTAATATTTGCAGATAAGATAAGTCAAATGCTAACAAAGCAAAAAGCGGTTACATGGAATGAAAATATTATAAGAGTTAGACGAGTTGGTGGAACATTTGGTATGCCTATTGAAAGTGGTGCAACAACTTATGTTTCTCCAATAAGGTTTGACTTTTATGTGCAGTATGATTATAATAATATTTGATAGACATTAAAGGAGGAAAAAGAAATGTCAAATCTATTAACAAGTATTGGTGTTATCCATAGTATCTTAAAAGAGGCAACAGCAGGTACAAGACCAACAACTGGATATGTAAAAATACCAGGAATTATCGAAAATACCGAGTTAGACCTTGACCCAGATACAATCGATACAACATCTTATGACAACTTAAAGTATAAATCAAGTGTTCCAGGACTTATCGATACATCTAGTATCCAATCTTTAACAGCATTAGCAACAGAAGATGAAGATGCAGAAACAGTATGGGACGGAGCAGTTGATGATTATGAAGCAGGAAATGCAATTTGGTTATGTGTTGAAATACCAGGCAAGAGCGATGCAACATATATCCCAATTATCCCAATTAGAACTGGTGCATATACAACAAGTGTAAACGATAAGATTACAATTAAGTTAAAGTACACAGTTAATGGCGATATGGTATTCGCAGCAAAACCAACAGCATACGCTGAATAATATAAAAATAACCTAGTATAAGGAGAAACAATTATGAAAACGATTAAAATAGGCGAGAAAACAATCAACTTAAAACCAATAGACTTTAACGCAGTATGTGAATTGGAGGATTTAGGATTTAGTGTATCTGGATTAAAAGACAAAACTTTTAGTTCAATCCGTGCTTTGGTTGCATTTAATATGAATCTTAACATTTTAGATGCCTCCGATTTCATACAAAATCACTTAAAGAACGGTGGTAAAATCTCCGACTTTAGCCCACTAATTACACATATTGCAGAAAGCGATTTTTTTCAAAGTCTATCCAAATAACCGAGAATGTCGAAGAGCCTACAACAAAAAATGTAGGCTCTCAACAAAAGGGAAAAGCCTTGAATGACTATCCTAGCATAAGAGAGTGGGTAAGAAACGAATATTTATTACCAAGTCTTGTAATAGGAGTACCAGAGGATATTTTTTGGAAACAAACGCCTATAACTATACAACTTTACTTTAAAGCAGATAAAGCCAAACAACAAAGAAATATACAAATGGCTTGGTTGCAAGGAATATATGTAAAGAGAGCATTACAAAGCACTATATTGGCAGCAGCATTAGCAGACGATAAAGTAGCAAAAAATATGCCAAAATATCCAGAGTGTCCGTATAACGAACAAGAAAGCAGCGTAGAATTAACGGAAGAACAAAAGCAAAAAGAAAGAGATAGGTTGTATATGTATTATAAGGCTTTCGCGAAAATAAACAATGCTAATAATAGGATAAAGAAAAATGGCTGATACATCGATTGATAGATTGACACTGCAAATAGAAGTATTAGACGGTGGTGCTTCTAGTAAAATAGATAAAATTACAACTGCGGTTACAAAGTTAAACACCGTTGATTTTAGTATTTTTGATAAGTTATCTAAATCATTTTTAACATTAAGACAAGCATCTTTAGGTGTATCAACAGAAAATATAAAATGGGTATCTAGTTTGGGTACTAGACTTACAACTTTAAGTAAAAGAATAAACGAAATTAACACAGAACAATTACGCGTTAAGTTTACTGAATTAGCAACAGCAGTTGACCCATTTATATCAAAATTGACACAAGCACAAGCATCGTTAGTGTCAATGAATAATATTATTTTAAGTTCAAACAGATGGTCTACAAATAGTTTTGGAATGTTGAATACACGCAGTTATCAAAATGGTGGCAGATGGCAACCAAGTGATAATAACAGGAAATTCTTAAATTTTTCATCTATTGCAGGTAGAATCTGGTTTATTTACAATACGACAAAAAGATTAGGACAAGCGTTAACAGGCATTGTTCAAAAAGGTATAGATTTTACAGAAACATTGAACTTATGGCAAACTGCTATGCGTTCAAATGTAGGACAAGCAAGACAATTTGTTAGTGAATTAAATAAGGCTTATGGTATTTCTGAATCTACAATCATGAATTATCAAGCACTATTCAAAAACATGTTGTCTGCATTAGGAACATTAAGTGAAAATACTTCATATAATTTAAGTGAAAGTTTAACTCAAATGGCGGTTGATTACGCATCCTTATATAATGTGTCTATTAGTACCGCTATGACAAAGTTCCAAGCAGTTTTAAGCGGACAAGTAAGACCTATTCGTAATATAAGTGGTTATGATATTACACAAAACACAATCCAACAATTATACGAGCAAATGGGTGGTACAAAGTCTGTAAGGCAGTTAAATGAAACAGAAAAGAGATTATTGCGTATTTATGCGGTATTCCAACAAATGGGCGAATCTGGTGCATTAGGCGATTTAAACAAGACATTAACAACTAATGCTAACCAGTTGCGTATCATGAAAGAACAGGCCATAGAATTTGCTACATGGGTAGGTAATGGCATTTCGTTCTTAATACAAGAAAGTGGAATATTGGTAAATATCAATGCTTTATTATATACAGCAAAAGAATTAGCAAAGGCTTTCGCATATAGTTTAGGATATAGAGAAGAAAACTTTATTGCTAATATCTGGAGTGATGCAGATAATGCAAACGAAGCAATAGAAGAGTTGCAAGGAAAACTCATGGGATTTGATAAGTTCCAAGTATTACAAGATGCAGGAACAAATGAAGTTGATATTGAAGCAGTTATTGCAAAGGCAATCGCATCTTATCAAAGTTTATATAAAGAAGTTAATAATCCAGCATACGAAAAGGCAAGTAAAATGTTAGAAAACATGGGATTAAATCTCATATACTATGCACAATCTGGCGAAAAATCATTTGAAGGTTCAAAAGAAGCATTCGATGAATGGTATGAATCTTTAACAGATGCGGAAAAAGAAGCAGTTGTGTTAAATAAGGTTTATGACGGTTCTTCTATTGTAGAATTAGGCAAACAATTATTAGCCCTGGTTTCTACTCTTGGTATCCTTTTAAGTATGAAATTAGTTATGAAAATTGGTGCTGTAATTAAAGAGGTTGGTTTATTAAAAGCAGCAACGCAAGCATTAGCATACGCTGGTATATTCTTAATCATATATGGATTAACTGATTTAATTAAGAATTGGGATAAAATGACAACGGCACAAAAGGCAGCAAAAATTGCATTGGTCGGTGTTGGTGTTGCGTTTGTAGCAGTATCTGCGGCTATGAAAATCAAACATGCGTTAGATAAAGTAGAACAAGCATCTAACATTAAAACCGCTATGACTTTATTAACCGTAAAAGCAGCGGCAGTAGCAACGGCAGTTGGTGGCATTGGATTGTTAATAACTAATGTAGCCCTACTTGCTTCTGGTTGGGAAAATATGCAAGGTTGGCAAAAGGCTATCGGTATATTAGGTGCATTAGGTGCAGCGGCAACAGCGGCTGCGGCTGGAATTGCAGCATTTCATGGTGCTTGGTCTTTAGGTACTGCAACCGTAGCAATTATAGGTAGTTTAGCAGCGGTGGCGGCAGCATTTGTAAGTTTTAGAGCAACTCAAAAAGGAATTGGCACATTTGCAAGCGGTGGAATACCAGATAAGGGTTCAATGTTTATTGCTGGTGAATCGGGCGCAGAATTAGTTACAACAATGAGTGGCGGACAAACAGGTGTTATGAATATGGAACAATTACAAACTGCTATCACAAGGGGTATGTTGATTGCACTTGCTTCAACTGCTGATAACAATGATGATAGAAATATTTATATTAGCGTTGATGGACAAAAGTTATTCACAGTAACGAGAGATGTTGCAAAGAGAAATGGATATGATTTAACTAAAGTGAGGTAAAAATGAGTACTTATACAACACCAGATGCAAGACATTATACTGTCGACCAACAAGCAGATAGATTACCACTTTATTTGCAAGATTTTTATAAAGAAAGACAGTTAGATAGAATAGAGATTGATGGAAACGAAATATGTGGATATTTTGAATATTCATTTATTGAAGAAAAGTCATATTTTTCAAGTCCAGTTCGTTCTAGTGGTGGTGCAATAGATAATCTTAATTCTTATGCAACATTTTTAACCCCTAGAATAGTTATAAAATATAATTTAATGCACATTAACGATTATCGTAAACTTATGACTTTATTACAAAGTAAAAATGAGTTTACAGTAACATGTTATGATATTGTTAAAGATGCTAGAGTAACACATAAAATGTATTGTGCAACACCTAGTATGCCTACAATCTTTCAAAGAAATCTTGAAGTGTTAGGAATTAAAGATTATACAGTAGAATTGATAGGCACAAACAATGAAACAGAAACTTATACTGTTACTTATAATTATAATATACCAAGTGGCGTAACATGGACTTATGAAACAAGTGCAACTCAAACATTCACAAGAAATGTAAGCGGTTTAGTTGGTGGTGCAAACGCACAATATACAAAAAGCAATACTAAATATAACTTATCCACAAGTGAAGATGTAACAGGTTATACTTTCGGTGGTTGGAATACAAAAGCAGATGGTACGGGTATCATGTATATAGATGGAGATGCTTATTTCATGACACAAACTCAAACATTATATGCTATTTGGAGAGCAAGTGAATGATAACACTATTTATTGAAATGCCTTTGGATACAGAAAATCAAAGAGTATCCGATATAGAAGCCAATACACAAACAGCACCAGTTTCAAGTGCTTGTATTACCGATTGGAAAAACTATATAGCAAATAATATAGTAATGGATAACTCAAATCCATTTATTTTAGGCTCAAGCACAATGGGAGGTATTTACACTTTAGAGAACAGTGTGGGCTATTATTTGAGTGCCGATTTATGTGATTCTAATGGCGATTTTTCGCTTACACACTCTATTGAAATAACTACAACTAAATGCGAAAAATTGGATATTATTTTTGATAAAACATTAAATCAATACCCAAAAACAATAAGAGTGGTAAGTTATCAAAGGAATAATTCTGTATCGCTTAATCCTGCCGATTGGTACGACACATTAGACGATACAACATATACAAACGATAATTACCGCTTTACAATAAATAAAATTGCAAGTCCATTATATCCATCTTGGAATAGGACTTATGTAAAAGTATATATGTCTGAATGGAGTGCGCCTAATAAGCCATTAAAGGTTATGGGTATTTATGGCAATAAAGGAATGGTAACATTTGACAATAGAACAATATTAAGTATCAATAGTGGCGTAAGAGAAAGAAGTAATGATGATTTGCCATCTTGGGGCGTATTAGCAAATACTGGCGATATTGTTATTAACGATTATAACGAAACAATCAACGAGAATATTGAGAATGGCACTTTTGGAGATAAACAAGAAGTCATAATCAATATGATAGATAATAATACTGGAAGACTTATACAACTTGGTAAATATTTAGCAGATACATGGGAATATGATAATGATAAAAAGCAAGCAACGATTACACTTAAAGATGATTTAGTTGCTATGCAAGATATTAACTTTAATGAAATCACATTGTCAACTACACATAATAGTAGTATAAATAATATGTATAAGTTATATAATAGTCTAAAAGCAAGAACACCTGCAAGATATAAGTTCGCACTTTTAGAAAATACTGGATTGCTTGAAAATATAGGTTCTAGCCATCTTTATTTAGAAAAGGGCAGTTTGTGGAACGCATGGCAAAAGTTCTGTGAAACATGTGCCTTATATATGTATAAAAATAGAAACAACGAAATAGTAATTTCAAGCGAGTGGAGGTAGATATGGCAATTATAATACCAAGCAGAAGTATATATTCTCCAATAAATGATAATAAACAAAAGCGAAATAAAATACATGTTGTCAAATATACACAAAATAAAATGACTTATAGTTCTGTTTCGCAGTCTGGAATTACTTTAGAATTTGGTGATGTTTTATCAACAGAGTATTCAACTGGCACTTCTTATTATATTGAATACAAATGTAAAGAAGGGCAAAACTCAAATTATTACATAACCAGTATTTATTCTTATAGTGCTGGAAATGTGCCAGGATTTACGGGATATAGTGCAAATGGATATACCATTTTAGAATTACAATATCCAACTGATTGGGTTAGTCATGCGACCTTATCTCCAGAATATCAAGCAAACCACAATATTTCAATTTTAATCAATGGATTTAGACGACCAAGCGGTCAAGATGGTAATACATTTCAAGTGGATGGTAACTCGGAGGCAGCATGGAGATATTATTTTGCTGTAACTGGTGTAACTGCTTTAGATTCTACACATATACAAATCAACTTTACCGTATATACTCTGCAATCAACAGATAAAACTTATGGCATACAAAGTGTAACATTATCTATACCAGAAGAAAAATATTATTCATTAACTGAAGAAAATGAAAGTTTATCTTATGATGATGGGCTTGGCACGGAAACATACCAAATGCCAGATAATGAGTTATACCAAGATATAAATGTAGTATCTGCAGGAACAGTAGCACCAGATGGAACAACTCTCGCAGCAAATACACCTATTGGGGCATTCAATGCAGAATATGTCAATAAAGCATATAAAAATGGTAAAGAGATAATATCGTTAAAGTGTTCTATGGTAGATTATTACGATGAATATGGCAATATTGCAAAGTCATTAACAGGCGCAGGAAATCCTATGTTTGATATTGGCGATACAGTTATACCTATGAAAAACACGATAAGCGGAGATAGCCCTATGGCACTTGATTTGAATGGAAATGCAAAAAAGTTCACAATAATTGCTGTAGAATTAGTATTTGATGGTGCAATTTGGCAACAATTAGTGTTGCAAGAAATAAATTAACATGTTATAATGATAGAAACCTAACATAAGGAGAATTAAAATGTCAGCATGGAGCAAATCTAAAACAGCCGCAGAAAATGTCAATAACGGGCAAGAACTTGCAAATGGAAACATATTAAATGCGACTACTTTAAATGCGGCAATCAATAATGCGTTTTATGCAGTAGATTTAGTAGAATCTGTTGTTGCAGGCACTACAGAATGGCTTACAATTAGTTCATGGACGGCAGATAATACAATTAGTCCTTTTACATATAAAGCAACAGTTACAGCACAAACAACAATTAGCACAAATACAGTGGTAAGACTTGTAAATAATAATGCAATAGGATTTGCCACTTATGGTTGGTCTATTGGTAGTATATCTGGACAAAATATCACAATTTATTCAATAGGACAACCAAGTTCAAGTGTTACATTAAAATTTGTAATAGGTGGTTAGAATATGGCATACATTGAGAATCCTTTAACTGTTGTCATTGGTGGTGGTGTACAACCTACATTGATTACAAAATCTATAACTGCTAATGGCACATACAACGCGAGTAGTGATAGCGCGGATGGTTATTCTAGTGTTACTGTTAGTGTTTCACCTAATGTAGGCACAAAATCAATTATAGCAAATGGGACATATAATGCAAGTAGTGATAGTTTAGATGGATATTCTAGTGTTACGGTAAATGTACCTGCTTCAAGTACAGCATTAGATGAAATTATTGATGGCACTTATTCGGGCAGCATTACAAGTAGTGCTTCATCTATTCGAACATCTATGTTTAGAAATTGCGAGAGTTTAACGGGTGCATTTTTTGCCAATGCTACGAGTATAGGTAACAATGCGTTTCAAGCGTGTTATCGTTTAGTCGATACAAGTTTTCCAAATGTAACCACAATAGGTCAACAAGCATTTTATGGTTGTTCTGATTTAGCAAGCATAAGTTTACCAAGTGTTACATCGATAGCAAATGCTGGATTTTCTGGTTGTCCAAGTTTAGCAAGTATTACATTGGGTGCAAATCAAGTATGTACGATAGGTACAAACAGCATTCCAGCAAGTTCTACTCAACACATAACAATATATGTTCCAAGCAGTTTAATATCAAGTTATCAATCTACAAGCGGATGGAACACTTTATATAATAATGGTTATATCACATTTACGGCAATATCATAGGAGATAGAAAATGATTAAGGGAAATAAGGAAATATTAGTAGTTCAAGGCGACTCTTATCAAAAAAATGTTATAATTGAAAATGTTGAGCCAATTAACATTGATGCAATATATATATCATGTAAAGATTTAGCAATCAATAAGCAACTTACATATAATAACGAAGAGCAAAGATACGAGTTCTTTTTGAGTGCCGATGAAACAATGAATTTGAAATCAATGTTGACTGACTTTGATATTACAATCTATTTTACAGATGGAAAAGTTAAGACAATATCATATAAAGCAAAAATCAATGTATTACCAAAAATCAACAAAGTAGAAAGGTAGGACAACACATGGAAGACGACATTATCGTAAGAATAGAAGACGAGGACGAGATAAATGTTAGCGTAGATGAAGGCGATGAAATAAGCGTTAATTTAAACGATAGATTGTCTGTAATCCGCCCAACGCAACATAGTGAATTAGGCGGACTAGATTATGAATCGTCTGGCCATACTGGATTTGTACCTGCAAGATTAAGCACTTTACCAGACTTAAATAGGACACATGATAGGATGTCCGTAATGGTATATGTAGATGATAATGGAACAGATGCTAAAGTATCAATGAGAGATATGTTTGGCATGTTTTTAAGAACAGGAAATGAAAAGCCAGCAGACATGCAGGTTGGAGAATATTTATTTTTAGAAAAAGGAGAAGAATAAGATGTCAACAAAAAAATATCAAATTACTCAATTACAACAAGACGATAGCCTTTTGGTATTACACCCAGAATCCGATGCTGACATTATTGCCGTAGAAAAAGGTACTGGGAAGTATGAAGGTACTGCAAGTAATGTTCAAGATGCTTTGGAAGAAGTTTATTCAATGGCTGCAACTGGTGGTGTTACAGGTGTTAAGGGCGATTCTGAAACCAATTACAGGACAGGAAATGTAAACATTACAAAGGCTAATATTGGTCTTGGAAATGTAACAAACAATGCACAAGTTAAAGGTTTAGCAAGTGGTACAACCAATGGCGATTTAGTCAAATGGGGCGCAGATGGTTACACTGTAGCAGATGCAGGTGTATCTGTTTCAACCGCAACACCAAGTTCAAGTTCTACTGATGCACAATTACCAACAGCAAAGGCAGTTTATACAGCAATTAGTGCTTTACCAACACCAATGCAATTCAAAGGTTCTGTCGGTAGTGGCGGCACTATTGAATGGGCTTCTTTACCAAGTGCGGCAGTTGGAAATACTGGTTATACATATAAAGTAATTACTAAACATACAACCGCACCAGTTTGTGAAGTTGGAGATACAATTATTAGTGATGGTACAGCATGGGTAGTTATCCCATCTGGTGATGAACCTTCTGGAACAGTAACAAGTGTTGCTATGACAGTACCAACTGGATTATCTGTAAGTGGTACGCCTATTACAACAAGTGGCACATTAGCAGTAAGTTATGCAAGCGGTTATTCAATTCCAACAGATGCTAACCAAACAGCATGGTCTGCAAAATATGACAAACCATCTGGCGGTATTCCAAAGACAGATTTAGCAAGTGCAGTACAAACAAGTTTAGGCAAGGCAGATACAGCATTACAAGGAAACCAAACTATTACATTAGGTGGAGATGTAAGCGGTTCTGGCGCGACTTCAATTACTGTTACATTAGGAAATAGTGGTGTAACTGCTGGCACATATAGTGCAGTTCAAGTAAATGCAAAAGGATTAGTTACAAATGGTGGCTCAATAATCGAGGTTGGAGCAGCCAATCAAACGACACCATCTTCTTCTCTTGCAGTAGGTGGAATATTCTTCAAAGAGGTATAAAGGGGGGTATAGTTTATGTCAAAGTATAAACTAACTCAAAAGACAGATGCGAATGGCACTACACAGGATATTCAATTAGATGCATCTTGTGTAGACTTATCTGGATATGTGCCAACATCTAGAACAATAAATAGTAAGGCATTATCTTCTAATATTACATTAGCAGCAAGTGATGTAAATGCTTTACCAAGTTATTCAAAGAGTATTAGCACAGGTGCAGGAAATCCAAGAGAGATTAGATTTGTTAGAGTAAACTATGCTACCTTTGATGGAAACAATGCTGCATATTTCAAGATAGGTGCTATGTGTTCTCACGGAAACGGGAGTTCTTACACATTCTTGGAAGATATTATTATTGGTGTAAGTGCCACACCATCTGTAACTTGCACAGTATATAAGCAAGTTCAAAATACAAGCACATATACAGTAGATGGGCATACAGTATATTTTGGAGATGTATATTGGGTAGTAAATACAACTGATAAGTATGTAGATTTTTATATTATTGGTGGACAATATGCAACACTAATGTTCACACCATTTACTAGAATAGGTAATACAGTAAGTGATACGAGTAAGATAGTTCAATACACAGGTAGTGCTACATTATATTCAAGTGGCACGAGAGTATGGAACACATTAGGTAATGGAAGTTTATATGCTAAAACAAGTGATTTAAGTGGAAAGCAAGATACATTGGTAAGTGGAACAAATATAAAGACAATCAATGGCAATTCAGTATTAGGTAGTGGAGATTTAACCATAGGTGGTGGGGGGATTCCATATATTGCTTCTTATGATACTTCGGCGACTGCAACTGCTAGTGGTTTGGGCTCATTAGCATTAAAAGCTGCAACTGCTAGTGGGACTAATTCATTGGCATTTGGGGGAAGTGGAGTAAATGTATCAGGAACAAATGCGATTGGACTTGGAAGTAGTGTAAGTGGAAACTATGGCGTTGCAATAGGAAGTGGTAATTCAAACAAAACTGAAGGTTGTATAACAATAGGTCGTAATATAGTTGGTGGCAATACGGGCTCAATTTTAATCGGGTATGAAGCAACCTGTGAAAGTGAAAGTTATGGTATACACTCTGTTGCTATTGGGAATAGTGCAAAAGCGACAGGTGATTATAATGTTGTGCTTGGTTATAATGCACAAGCGTCAACAACTGCTTCTACCGTTGATAAGTCTTATGGCAGAAGGACTGTCGTTATTGGTTCTAATGCTTCTAGTTATTATAACAGCACAGGTGGTGAAAATGTTTTAGTGGGATATAGTGCAAAAGCGTATGGTAATCGTATAGTTTGTATTGGATATAATACATCAGCAGGAACAACCGACACTCCACTTTCTAATCAAACAAGATTAAATTGTGGTTCATATACAAGTAGTGGCAGAGCATTATTATTAGGAGCTTATACTGCATTTACATATATGAACGCAGCAGGGGCTTCTTGGACTTCTGCAAGTGATATTAGAGATAAAACAGATGTTGCAGCAATAGACCATGCACTAGACTTTATTAAAAAACTTAGACCAATTACTTATGTAATGAATAATAGAGAAGATTATCTAATTAGAGATGAGAATGGTTCTCCTATTCTTGATGAAAATGGTAAACAACAATATGATGTTGCAGAACACCAAAAGGGAACAAAGAAAAAGCATAGAAGATTTGCAGGATTATCAGCTCAAGCAACATATCAAGCTATGTTAGAGTGCTATGATAATAATGATAACTACGCACAAATTGTTGATGACAATAAATATGACCATCCAAATGATGAATACATCCAACAATATTGTATGAGTTATGAAAGATTAGTGCCTTTCTTAATAAAAGCAATGCAAGAACAACAAGCAAAAATTGAAGAATTAGAGAACAAAATAAAAAATCTTGAATAAATATACAAAAAATACTTGAAATAACTTGTAATAATAGTTATTATATAATATATAAGTGTTAAAAGGAGAAAATTATGGATAGTACAAAATTAAGAGAAATTTTAGAGAAGTCCACAGAGCAACTTAACAATAAAAGACAATTAGACCAAGCATATATCAATGGCGTTAATGATGGATACCAACAAGCCTTTGAATATATAATGGGACAAATACAAAAAGCAGAAGAGCAAGAAAAGAAAGATAAGGAAAGCAAATGACAGAAAACTTTGAGGAAGAGTTCAAAAAAAGACAAGAACAATATCACAAGTCTGTTGACACTCAAACAGTAGCAGAAACTGAAGAAAAGGTTGAAACTAAAGCATTGGTAGAACAAAAGGAAGAAAAGTCTATCAATGATATTTCAATTAGTGATGTTAAGTTTGCATTAGACAAGTCCAAGACTTATGAAGAACAAGCCGAAGATGTTGCTATGGCAGTTGCTACTGCGCAAGCGGTACAAGATGAAAACACAACTGAAGTTTTATCTGGTGCTAAAAAGAGCGAACTTATTTCAAAGGCAACAACCAGAGTAAAAACTGCTCAAAAAGATGTCATAGAAGCCGAAACAGAAATACAGAAAGCGGAAAGAGAGAGTTACGAAGGAATCCTTGAAACATTTGGGTTTTTCAGACATTTACCTAGATGGTTAACAAAGATTATCGTATATGCTCTCACCCCTTTCTTTTTATTACTTGGATTTATCATTGGTATCCCATGTGGATTTATTAAGATACTAATTGATAACATAGATGGTATAATCTGCAAATATGAGAAAGCAGGAGAAAAGAGCAAACCTAGAATTAAGGTTACAATATGGGTATTATTAGCATTAGTTATTGTCGGGGCTGTATGCTTGACAGTGCTAGCATGCTTACATATAATATAAATAATCACGCAAAAGGAGATTAAAAATGTTAGATAAAATTAAAGCCAAAATTGAAGAACTTGCAAAAGAAAAAGATAGAATTATCAATGCAAATGAAGATGATTATGTAAAAGAATGTTTAGCAGAATATGAGGCTAAATTAAGAGAAGAGTTATCTGCTAAAAAGGCAGAGGCAATTTCTGCAATCGATTTCAAACTTGAAGTATTACATGAATGGGAAAAAGATGAATTAGCAGCCGTAGAAGCAGTTAATCAAGTACCAGCAGATGCAGAAGTTGTTGAAAGCGTAGAAAATGTTGAAGAATTTGTAGAAGGCTAAAATGTTAAGGGCAAGGTCGATTGACAACATATTGTTGCTCATATTCTCCGTGTTAGACCTTGCTTTTGGCATAGTATCACTTGCCTTACCACAAATTGAATGGCAAATATGCGCGCTAGTATCATCTATTATTACACTTATACAAATTATAAGAATAGTAATAATATATAAGGAAGAACGCAAGAGTGAAATATTTACATTGATAATTTCAATATGCGATATATGCACTGGTGTCCTTTCTGTCTTGTTGTTAATATATGCACTCAAAGCCCTATCGGCATTATTCTCTGGGTTAAGAGTGTTTAAGGCAACAAAAGTAGCGATACAGAGTTCAAAGGCATTACAAGTGTCAAAGCCAATAACAACGAAACTCGCACAAAAAGTATTACCAATAATAACAACATATTTTATTAGAAATATAAAAAATAAAATTAGTAGAGGTAAAACAATGGAACTCAAAAAAGACACATTTATTAGTTATTTAAAGAACAATCCTAAAACTATTGTCGGTTTAGTATCTAGTATTGTTGCTTCTCTCGCATGTGGTGGTGCAACATCCTATGGTATGATTCTCGGTAATGTAGCAATTCCACTCTGGGCAAAGGCCATTATTGGTTGCGTAGTATTTTTAGTATTTGGTGCTCTCACTGTTCTTGGTACAATTTCAAGTGGTTGGGAAAATAATGCTAAAGTGCTTGCTAGACAAATCGCAGTAGATATGGGATATGGCAACGCAGTAGAAGCATTAGAACAAGCAAAAGAACAATATGATGCTGTAAAAGAAAGAGAGGCACAAGAAAAGAAAGCAAAAGACGAGGCTGAAAGACAAAATTATAAGCGTGCTTATCTCGACCAAGTAAACAATGGCAGTTATATTGGTTCATTAGATGACTATATTGCAGAACAAGAACAAATCAAGGCACTCAAAGAGAAAGAACAAGAGATTGCTGATAGAGAAGCAAAAGAAACAGAACTCAAAAATCAATGGGTTATCGAAGTAAGTAATGGTACAACAGAATTGTCATTTGAGAAATGGAAGAAAGCATTGAAGTAAAAGAAGGCGATACTAAAGAATCTAACCTTTATATAAATTACAAAAATAGAGTAGTGCTTGCTGCGATAATTGTTGCATGGGCATTACTCTTAATTTGTTTTATCTTTAAATTATTTGGCAGTAAGGTTTTTGATATTGCAGTATCTAATCAAGATTTTATCAATGCTTGTAATTGGTTAGACACAGATGGTATATGGATGAGATATATTATGCAAATTGTATTATATCTTGTATCTACAACATTCTTAATTTTAGCCAGTGCATTACGCCCTAGTTTTAAAACTAAATGGTTATTTATTATAATCCCTATACTATGTGCGGTATGGGTTGTTAAGTTTTTTCATGCTATTGCTGGACTTGTAGTTGAAGCGGTAGCAATAATAGTTATTCCCTCTGTAATGAGTAGAAAATGGTGGTATGGATTTGTCGGTTATGCCCTTGACTTATTATTCCAAGTATTATCAATGTTTATACGCGGACAAGACATGGCAATATTCGGTGAAAACACTATTTTATCGTTAATTATGTTAATCGACTATTACATAATGATAGCACTTTTCTACTTATTTGCTATTGTTATTCATAATAGAATACAGAAAAAGGAGGAATAAACAATGGGACTTTGGGGAACAATTTTCTTTTCTAAAGAAGTTGCACAATTAGAGGCTTTCAAAGCAACTCTAACAGATGCAGACGAAATCAAAAAAGTTGAAGAAGCAATAGAAATCTTAAAGAAATACGATGAAGAATAATCTATTGCCAAAGCATCTACTTATAAAGTTTTATGCTTATAAGTATGGACTCTATGCCTTTATATTCGTTATGATATTCGCGTTTGCGTTCCTATTAAAGCGACATATAGAGGCATTTTTTCTTTTGGGTGCATATATAATATTACGATATAGATTCTCGAAAACATTTCACCACCCCAACGCTTACTGGTGTGTTTTCTGGAGCGTGCTTACTTTCTGGTTGTGTATAATTGTATTATTGCCATTAAGGTATAGTATCTTATCTAGTGTGGTTGTTGCACTCATACTTTGTTATACTCTTTATAAAGTGCAAGATTATATTGACATGAAAAAGAAATTAACGGATAAAGAAAATAAACCATTTGATTTACACACATGCACGAGAGATGAATTGATTGAAAGGTGTAAAAAATTAAATATAAGCCCACAAAGCACGCAGATTGCAATTTCATATTTTGTGGATAAAGATAAAAGTATTTACGATATTGCTAATGAATATGGCATTGAATATGATAGTGCTAGAATTAGAATAAAAAGAATTAAAAAGAAACTTACTCAACAATGAAAAAGTCCCTTTTGCAGGGACTAATTCATAAATCAATAAATTGTGAGGAGTATTGTGGAATACAAGTAACCACTACACATATTATACACAATATTACAAAAAAGTCAATACCCTAAAAATAATTTAATGTACCCCGTTTGTATCTACCAGAGCGTAGATATTTTTATTATATTCAAGGCACAAAACAACGCAAAGGAGATTTTCAAATGAACAATTATTACCCAAACGGCTATTACAACCCTTACAATGCCCCTAATTTCAACGGTAGTGGTATGTATGGTACAAGTTATCAAAACAATCCTAATTTTAATTCTGGCGCATTACAGAAAGCCACAAATAAAATATATGTCAGTGGTATAGAGGGCGCACGCAGTTATAATCTACAACCAAATAGTGAAATGTTATTATGCGATGACACTAAAAATATTATTTATGAAGTAATTGTAGACAATAACGGCAAAAGAACAATCACGGCTTTAGATGTAAAACAACACGAGGAAGAACCACCTGTTGATATGTCTATTTATGCAACCAAAGAAGATATTGCCAAATTAAAGGAAGAATTAACCAAAAAGCCAGTAGTAAATCAAACTATAAGTAGGAGTCTATAACCATGTCTTTATTAAATCACAACTTGAATGCGAATATATCACAATTAAAAAGTCTTTATAACATGTTATCCACATCTAGTAATCCACAAGCATTATTAAATGATATGGCTAAATCTAATCCAAATCTAGCGTGGGTTATGCAAATGTGTAACGGTGGCAATCCAAAAGATATATTTTATGCCATGTGTAAAGATAAGGGTGTAAATCCCGATGACATACTAAATCAGTTGAAATAACATGCTAGCAGTTATTGATATATAAAAATCTAAAAAGGAGGACAAAACTATGGAAGGAAACGGAATTATGCCAGTAATGAATATGGGCGGAAATGATACTTTTGGTAACAGTGGTATTTGGTTATTCGCAATTCTTGCTCTCTTATGGGGCGGAAATGGTGGCGGTTTATTCGGTGGCAACGGAAATGCTAACGCAATCCAAGCAGATGTAAATCGCGGATTTGATAACCAAAACTTACAAGCACAAACAAGAGATATTCTTACAGCAGTAAATAGTGGCACTGCACAAGCAGTTGCAGCAACTAATCAAACATTCCATGATACACTCGCAGTTTTAAGTGATAAATATAATGAAATCACAAGAGATATTGCTGGTGTTCAAGTTACCCAAGCAAACTTGCTTGCTAACCAAAACGAATGTTGCTGTGCAACACAAAGAGCAATCGATTCAGTTAAATACGACAATCTCGTAAATACTCAAAAGATATTAGATGTTCTTTCTGCTAATAAGATTGAAGCATTACAAGCAAAAGTAAACGCTTTAGAATTAGCACAAGCAACTCAAAATGTTGTTCGCTATCCATCTGCTATGACCTATGCTTATAACGCAAATCCATTTTGTGGATGTGGTTGTGGTTGCAACGGTTAATTAAGTTTAACTTCCGATACTCAATAGAGTAGGCGTTGAATACTTATCTTTACGAAATGCAGAAAGAGGGTAGTAGTAAGCGCGCTATTACTCTCTTTCAACTAATAAAAGGAGAAAATAATATGTTAAAATGTAATTGTAATAATACATGCCCAAATGTATTGAAAGCAAATAGTGTAAGTGTTAGTGGGGGTTCATTATTCTTTGTAGTCCCAAACACAATTACACCAGTAAATAATGGTAGATATTTATTAAAGTGTCCAGTTAGCCTTTTACCTACGACAGCACAGACAACTATATCACAAGTATATATCGCATTGAATGGAACAAACATACCTTTACAATGTAAATTAGGCAATAATGTATATAGCGACCAAATTAGATGTTTTAACACGGATAGTTGTTGCAATATAGTATTAAGACTTGCTTATGGTTCAACACCAGCACATTTCAAGATAATTAGCCAAGATTTATGTTGTTCACAAGCGTATGGCGCAGAAGCAACAAAAGTAGCAAGCGAGAAAAAGATACCGACAAATGAATAATCTATCGTTTCTTGACTTATTAACAATATTATCGTTTGTAATTGGTGTAGAAAATCTGGACTTAAATATACAACAGAATGATAGTTTAGAACAACACTTATCCAATCAAGATGAAAACTTGTTAAATAAGATTATAGAACAGAATGAAGAGATTGTAGAATTGTTAAAGGAGCAAAAAAATGGAAAGTGAAATATCGATATTTAGTGAAATAGTTGTACACCAAATTGAAGGGGTTATGATACACGATGATATTGCAAATATTATGGATTTCATGGGATTGCGTGGATTCAAAAGAGAACACGAATATCATGCACTCAAAGAGTTTTGTGAAATGCGTAGTGTAAATAGATATGCTATCAATCATGTAAATTATATCCCTAATGGCAAAGGTGCAAACAGACCAGTAACAATAATACCCGAATCATGGTATAATGCTAGTCGTTTTAAGGTTAGCGAAAGTGAACGAAAAAACAAAATTAAAGAGGTATATGATAAATGGAGAGAATATGAAACTCAAACCAAAGTATTCTATCAAAGTAAATTTGAAGAACTCTGCGAATTAGGAGCAATAGCAAGTGCTAATAAAATCAACTGTCTTATTAAAGATGTTGATAAAGAATTAAAGCGCGTGGAGAGAAAAATGCTTGAATACGATGCTGTTGGTTGGGATATGCTCTATATCGTAGAACAACAAGAATGTATCCACGATGAATACGAACAAAAAACAAAAGATACTATCAAAATTGAAATGTGTTGACAAAGTCTGTTTTTTGTGGTAATTTAAGATATGGCTGATAGTGCCTCCTTAAATTATTGTTTTTAGTATCAGAAAGAGTCGCCTTAAAAAGCGACTTTTTCCTTTACCTATAATATATACTTATATAATAATTATTTACTATGTGATTTATTAAATGCCTTTGCACATAGTGTTTTGGTTGCCCTTTCATATTGTTCTGCAATGCACATATCTTCTTTGTTATATATACATGCTTTACAATATTCCATTTTTCCACTCATATCTTTATTTTCAATTTGTGATATGTTCCATTTTACTTCATCTAATTGTTGTTGCCTGTCTTTATTTGTTAATTTCATTTTTTTCTCCTTTAAATATGCTTAAATATAAATCTTTATTTGCTATTGCTAAAATAAGTTTCATTTTATTTTCTTGTATTTTTTCTAATTCGTTTTGCTTGTGTCTTATCTCGGCTTTTAGTATATTCTCATTTATTATTGCACCTTTTATTAGTTTTACTATTTCTTCAAACTCTTCTTGTTTCATTCTCTAACCTCTCCTTTAATCTTTTCATTGCATTTTTACATTCATTGCAAATTATTTCATCACTATTTTTAACAAATTCTATACTATTCCCACAAATAGCACATCTTTTTGCGATTATTGATGATAATGTTTCTACAACACAATCACTTTCTCTTGGACATATTACAAGATAAGGTTTAGAGCAGGTATAATATGCACCATATTTTTCAACTAACTCATCTCGTGTTGTAGATGGAGATGTTGTGTAAGTATTTATTTTTGTGTAATATATACAACCATTACATTTATCTCTCGTTACTTCCATTTTCTATCCACTCCTTAATCGTATTATATTCTTTTCCACTTAATGTTAGTTTTAAGTGCAATATCTCATAATCACCTACATCATCATATTTTCCTATACCTGAATTGATTAAATGTGGTTTTAATATCTCTAATACTTCTAGGTCTTTGTGTATTATTTGTAATTCTGGTTTCCAATATTTTCCAGAATATTCAACCCATCCGTCTTTATCACATTCTTTTATATATTCTTCTATAAGTTCTTTACTTTTCATATTTCAACCACTCCTTTATTTTTTGGTATTCTTCTTCACTTATCATTTCACAACCTACTCCAAAATTTAATGTTATGAATGGTGTATTAGATACTCCAATATGAAGTCCAATATACTTTTTGAGAATTTCTAGTACATCTAAATCTTTAATAACTCTATTAAATTGTGCGTTTCTTTCTTTTTCACAATTATCACAACCTTTTAAGTTACATTCTTTACAATAATTGATAGGTTCGCTTTTTAGTTTCTGTATAAACTCTTTATTTGTCATTTTCTCTCTCCTCTCTATTTTTAATAGCATACCAATTATATTTGCATACTAATTCCCAATGGTTATCTGGAAAATGTTTCCAATAAGTCCAATTATCTATTTTCAATGAGGCTTTAATATCTTTTAAGGTTTTATAATAATCTTCATTAAAAAAAATTCCAGAATCTTCTGTGGCAAATATATTATTGCCTTTTGCTATAACTTTTTCTTTACTTATACATAGTCCTGCACCGTTAATCCATTTAAGAACATAAACGTTACTATTTAATCTTGGCCCTTTCATAATTTACTCCTTTTATTTATGTTCTTTTTTTAACCAATTTATAAGACCACCAAGAGATGACGTATTAGTTGATGCAATTTCTCTTAATGTGTTCATCTCTGGAACATCAATCATAACTTTTTCACCATTTTCTAATGTTCCTTCTATTTGCTTAAATTTGTAAAAGTGGTCTATTATACACCACTCTGCAAATTCTTCATCTGTTAAAGTGTTTAACCATTCTCTATTTGTCATTTTTATTCTCCTTAACCAAAAAACCTACATTCGTTTAATTTCTTTACCAATTTAACAATAGTTTCTTTTAATTCTTCATTCTCTTTAACAACATCCATATATTTGTCATAAGGAATGTCTGCTGGTCTAACAACTTTACAACTATCATCTTCATCAATAATTGTTTGGTTTGCCCCTTCTTGTACAGTAATTATCTGTGCAATTCCTAGAATACAGTAATCTTTGTCTAACCCATATTCTGGAACATCTTTAAGTATATATGTGATTCTATATTTGAACTCACTTATGTCTATATCTGCATCCACAAGTTCGAATTGTATAATATCTCCGACTTGAAAGTCCCTGTCATTCTTCCTTAACTCAAACATTTTTGCACCTTCATAGACTTCTGCCCAATATTTGTTTTTAATTTTTAGTTCGTGTATTTTCATTTTGTTTCTCCTTTTGCTAACCATTCTTTAATTAAATCTTTTTCTTTTCCATTGACAAACATGCAAGTATAATCGTACTCTTGTTCTTCATCTTCTTGTAGTGCAACTAAATAAGTCCCATCAAATGTAGGTCTATCTTTAATTCTTATAAACAAGTGTTTCTTTAAGATGTCTAAAATCTCTAAATCTTGTTCTATTCTAGCCACTTTATTGGCAATATCTAATTCAATTTTATTTCCTTTTATATAGTGCTTAACAATATCATATAACATATTTATACTTTCCATTGTCTTCCTCCTTATCTCTACCTCTTGTCTAATTCTTTCTTATTACCTTTTACCCCCGAACATAAAGAATATAACCCAACTTGGTAATTCTGCGACAGGTGTTTTGGCATAATTTACTCCTTTTGTAGTTGTGCAATAATTTGTTTAGCATAATTATCTACTAATTCTTTCCAATTATCTACTTCGCTTGATATAACCATTATTTGAACTACTAACTCTATACTTTCTTGTCTAGAGTTTAATCCATTTAATACATCTAATACAATTTGTTTTTTAATTTCGTTCATTTAACCACCCCATTATTTTATCAAATTCGTCTTTATACATATTTACATAATTTATTTTTATGTCTATTATGCCATCGTGTGCGATTAACTCTGCATTTCCTTTAAGCAAATCTAATATTTCTAAATCTTTAATAATAGATTTTATTAACTTTCTATCTTGTTCTTCATTAGCATTATATAATTGCCACTCTAAATATTCTTTATTTTTCATTTCCTAACCATTCCTTTATCTTATCTCTTTCCTCTTTTGTCATAGGTAATAAAAATAATGGATAATCAAGCATTTTAACATCAAAGTCATTTGATATTCTTATTTTACTTTTTAATGTATCTAACATTTCTAGGTCTTTCTCTATTTGTTCTATTGCTTTTTCTGTTACTATGTCTGGATTTTCTATTCCCAAACAAGCCATAGCAGTATAGTGTGCCTGTTTAACTCTCTTTAATGCTTCTTTACTTGTCATAATTTATCCCCCACCCAATCTCTATATTCTTTATATATTTTCTTATACTCTTCTAATAATTGTATAAGTTCTTTATTCTTTTGATATAACTTAAAGTTTAATGAATATTCATGACAATATGGATTTCCGTCATAACATGCCATTATTTCATTTGCCGTTGCATCCAAATACTTGTTAAACTCAATTATATTATTTTTAAAGTTCTCTACTTTTTTAAGTGTTATAGCATTCTTATTTGCCATTTGATTGCCTCCTTTATTGTTTTATTCTACCATTATTTTAACTTCTCGTTCTATTGCTTTAATGTGTTGTGTTATTTTCTTATATGTATCTTTAAAGTCATCTGCAACCATTTGTCTTACCATGTCTGTTTGGTATGTTGCAATTTGATTGTCTAACTCTTTAAGTAAAAGATTTCTAACATTATTTGCAAAATCTTTACATAGTTTTGATATTTCATTGTTTACCATATTATATTTCTCCGTTTAATATTCTTATTATATTTTTACATGTATCCTTTTTATCGCAAAACATGAATCTTATTCCGTAACTTACTTTTAATGTATGTATCATATTATATAACATTCTGCCATTTATTTTAGTATGTTTGCTTGTCCATGATAACAACTCTTTCATTGATTTGATTTCTTCTTCAACCAATACTACGAGTTTTATATTATTGTGATAACATTTACTATACTTTTTATTGAAAGATATTTTATCACGGTATAAATCGTTTGCCAACTCTCCAATATCTGCTTTTGTGTCAACACTTATATTGCCAGTTTCTTTATACCTGTAATCTTTAAACTCGCCTAACATATAATCGCCTACTTGCAATACTTTCTGCACTATTACAATGTTGTTCATATCGCAGTAGGCTTTTATATTATCATGTTTAGATTCTTTTTGTCTTGTATCTTCAATAAGTATCATGTTTATACATCGAATGGTACATCTATGTTATCCAATGAAAACTCATCTAAATTGATTGGTTTTTCACTCTCTTTTTCTTTTGGTGCGATTTTTGCAGTGATTAACTTTGTCAAATAATCTTTACCATTGAATTGCTCTGTCTTGACTTCAAATCCTAAAAACTCTTCGAAAGCAATTTCATCACCATCTTTAATGTCTACATTTTCCCAAACGATTACTTGGTAAAACTCTTTATTGGTATCCTTAATAGTAAACATGGTGTAATCTTCATTATTTTTAGTTTTTGCATGTCTAACTTTTGATACAAAATAAGTTCTTAACTCTTTACCTTTATATTTCTTAATCATTGTTGCTACCATCCTTTTCATTTATTTCTTCATCTAATAATTCTACTAGATTGTTTTTCTTTTGTATATCAATATCCTCGTTTTCTTCGCTTGTTAAGAATCCCATTGATACGCTTGCACATTCAGTTCTCATAAAGAAAGCACTTGCACGATATTTTAACATAAGTTCAGGCATTGTTTTCCATTTTTCGTTTCTTTGATACCAACCCTCTGCTTTTGCCATACCGATTGTTACAACTACACCTTTAATAATATTATCATCATTATCGGTTGCCTCTAAATAAAATCCCCAACTATCTGTGTTCCTATCGCCAACTTCTTGATAAACTGTCTTTTTATATCTACCACAACTATCTATCATGGCCTTACATGCCGAACCCTTCCAAGAGAAATTACCTTTGACTAATTGACTATTCTGCATAACTACCATAGGACTTAATCCCATACGATTTGCTATATCTATTGCTACTAGACAATCTCCTACTTTTCCTTTGTATTGTTCAGGCACTATTGTCGTTTGTGCTAGAATCGTTGCAAACTTATATGACCTATTAAATACTTCTACATCGTTCCACATAGTTGCCATATTTTGTTGCATGGTTGGTTCTACAAGTTTATTTAATTCATTGTTTTGTTGTTCTAATGTCGTTGCTAATTCTTTTCCCATATTTTCTCCTTATTCGTCTTTATCGTTTACATCTTTTAATAGATAGTCAGGTAAGGATAAGTTGTTAATTACACCCATTTCTCCGTTTAATCCATACCAGTTGCCAGTTTCTTTGCATTCATGATACATACCAATATATTGTCTAAATAATGTTTCACCTCTTTTTAATACATTTTCATCTGCTTGTGTAATGTTAATTAAATATGGTGCTTTCTTTTCACAAAAGATAAATATAAAATCTATATTCTCCATTGGTACATTTAACACTTGACTTGCAATCAAACTAT
>Ga0256405_10002898_pt1 | contig 37274 bp, 37 predicted proteins | sample RumenRJG_02DNA_FD_189096 | JGI IMG/M metagenome (GOLD analysis project Ga0256405, IMG submission 189096) | Bovine rumen microbial communities from Lethbridge, Alberta, Canada - RJG_02 | ecosystem: Host-associated > Mammals > Digestive system > Stomach > Rumen | place: Canada: Alberta...
GGTTGCCGGATCCACGCCCGTAGGCCTTATGCCGAATTTATAAAGTCAGTAGGTACCACTGCCGCAAAAGGCTCAGTCGCTGCAGAGGGTTACTCAATGATAACTGAAATAATGCATATCGATAATGAATTCGATGATTTATCAAATTCGGATCGTAAAAAACAGCGTCAGCATGTCTTAAAAGACAAAGTTGATGCTTACTTCGAGTGGGTAAAAAACAAATACAACCAAGTCACTCATAACAGCGTCATCGGAAAAGCACTAGCCTACAGTATCAACCAAGAAAAATACCTTCGTATGTTTCTTACAGACGGGAAAATTCCAATGGACAATAACTATGCTGAGCAAGCCATCCGCCCATTTACCATTGCAAGGAAAAACTTCGTACTGATTGAGTCATCGCATGGTGCAAAGGCCAGTGCAATACTATTCAGCCTAGCCGAAACAGCTAAAGCAAATGGTATCAATACTTACGAGTATTTCAATCTGTTGCTGACAGAGATTCCGGAACACCAAAATGATACGAATCTCGATTTCCTTGATAAACTTCTTCCTTGGTCACCAAGCGTACAGAAGAAATGCCCCAGTAAGTTTAAAAAATCTTAAATTATCAATCTACATAAGATTTCATCTCAGCCCCGCAGGAATGCGGGGTTGTTTATTATCTAGTACTCATGAATGAGGACTTACTTTTGGTCGTCATTATCTATATTTTTTTATTTGTTTTAGATGCAGTTGCCATGGTTCAAAGCATTTGTATGATTCATGAAAATAGAGACTTATGGAAGTTCCAAAAAGGAGAGCTAGTGCTGCTAATTCTTATTATGGTTATATATGTTGGCATTGGTTTATTTACTTTCTACGTAATAGTACAATGGATAAGAAAACTCTTTCAAAGAAAAAAACAATTAGAACAAGTTTTGGAAAAAACTCTGCCTTATAGATTTGATTACCTATTTGAACTAAAAATATATCGAGATGTTGGAGAAAAAGAAGCTATATACGAAAAATACTCTGATTGGAAAAAACATATACTTGAAACGTATGGATATCTCTGTGGTAATGATGATTTTTATAGGTTTATGAAAGGAAAACGGATTGGAATTGAAATACAGGAGCAGATTAATTACTCAATTATGATCCCATTTGTAGTCGCAATTGTTCCTTTTTTGGCTAATTGGTTTTCAGCAATGACCACAGGAGACGGTCTAGTAGCATTTCATGTTTATTTGATATGCTTATTGCTTTTTGCTTGGCTGATATCGATTCATGAAAAAAAGAAAATGGTTTCTGAAAAGTACTTTATAAAAGACGTAGTAGAGGTACTAATGCAAGGTTTTCCGCGCGAAAATCCTTCAAGCTTGTGATAAAATATAGATGATTGTGAGAAATGTTGTAATAGGGGGAAGACTATGGGAAGTGAGTATGAATATAAAATAGTAAAAAAAATATTTGCTATAGAGGAAAAGGATGGCTATTCTATTCAGCTCAATCTTGTAAGATGGAATGGCAATGATGCAAAATACGATTTGCGTAGATGGAAGGATGGTTCCCCTCTTAAAGGAATCTCCATGACGGAGGAAGCGTTAAATCAATTAAGCATTAAAATGAATGAGTTTATGCTTCAATCCGAAGAAATGTCAGCTTTTTCTAAATTAAAACTGTTAAAACATATTTCGGAAAAAGTGGATATTCAGAACGTAATGATTGCAGATGTGATAAGCGACACGGCAACGTATAATTATTTGCGTCGAAACAATATAGCATCATTATCTAAGCTTCTCGAGCTTCTTAAAAATGACCAAGAAAATTCTCTTAATGGATTCACAAAACACAAAAAACAGATAATTTACAGTAGTTTAGAAAACTATGCCAACGCTAATACTGTTAATGTTAAAACAAAGAAAACCGATGAACCTCTTTTTTCAGAGGTGAGAGAGTGTTATGAGAACTTGCCGATTGATTCTTTGAATGTATTTCTTAGCAACAAGAGTATGAGATCAAAAGTTAAATCGCTGAAATGTCAGACGATAGGCGATTTGACAAGAATACCGTTTGGGACGCTTAAATCAGTATTAGATGATGAATTGATGATTAGGTTTGTTGAAATAGAAAAACAGCTTAAGAATAAGCCGGCTAAACTAATATCTCATGTCTGGAATAAACGGATGAATTCGAGAAACTGGAAAGCAGTTGTCAAAAGAAGTGATGGAGAATCTTTGCAATCCATTGGGAAGACCGAAGGTCTTTCGCGGGAACGAGTAAGACAAATCGTGCTTAAATTCTATGAATGGCAAGAACCGTTTTTAATGCTTATTAAGAATGAAATAGAAGCGGCTTCGAACAAAACAGAAATGTTAAATAAACTATTTCCGCGCGAGGAGAATAGACAACTATATCAATTGTGGGTAAAGACCTATATGAATTCGGATTACACGATTGATGAAAAAACAATGGCTAGCTTCCAACAGCTATCGTTGTTTGAGGATGGTTTTTTAAAAGAAAACTAATTATGGATAAATAATGCGACATATAGAGTGTGAATTGGGGTAAATCATGGAAGTTCAATTCGAAGAACTCGAAAAAGCGGACCTTTATATCGATTGTATTTATAAAGGCGGAAAAGAATCGAATATGTCAGCTGAGCCGTTTCATAAGCTGATTCCGGGCTGTGAGAATGCGGGAGGCTTTAGAAAGAAACTTCGTGAAGATGGCTCTGGAAAGTATGCTTATGTGGTACTGTATACTTCTATGGAGGAATTAGAGTGGCCGGATTATCTGGATGAAGAGACCGGCATTTTTAGGTATTACGGAGATAATCGTGAGCCTGGTCGGGAACTTACTGATACAAAGAAAAAGGGTAATAAGATTCTTGAAACGGTGTTTGCACTTTTGAATGAAGGGGTACACTTGGATGAGATGCCTCCATTTTTTATCTTTAAGAAGACTGGCGTAGGACGTGATATTCAGTTTCTTGGATTAGCAGCACCAGGGAATCCTAAGATATCACCGGACAAAGATTTAGTAGCATTTTGGCGTACTGTAAAAGAAAAAAGATTTCAGAATTATGAGGCGTATTTTACAATTCTTGATACTGGCGAAAAGCCCATCTATAGAAAGTGGATTGAATCGCTGATTTATGATCATGAAAACAATTTGAAATACGCGCCGGAAGCATGGAAGAGATTTGTAAAGCAGGGGCGAAATGGTATTACTCCACTTGCAGCTCCTCGCATGCTTAAAATTCCCACCAAATTTGAACAGTTACCAGCAGGTAGTGATACCGAAGGATTATTATGTCTTGATGCAATTAGAAATCACTACAAAGATTTCAGCCAGGGATTCGAAGCGTGCGCTACGAACATAGTGAGCAAGATGGATTCAAACTTCGTTGAGTTCTCTTTGACTAGACCTTGGCGAGATGGTGGAAGAGATGCACTTGGTTTTTATTCCATCAGTACAGGTGGAAAGATAAATTCCCCATTAAAGATTGATTGTGCACTTGAAGCAAAATGCTATGCTCCTACAAATGGAGTTGGCGTAAAAGAAATGTCACGTCTTATCTCTAGAATCAGATATAGACAGTTTGGCATTATGATTACAACCAGCTATGTAGACAAGCAAGCGTATCAGGAAGTGGTGGAAGATGGTCATCCCATACTGATTGTCACAGCCACTGATATTGCCGGAATCCTTCGACAGAATGCTATCAATTCATCGAATGTAGACGAATGGTTGGTATCTATTGATAGAACTAATAGACGATTGGCGGAATATGGAAAACGTCTCGCAGAGATGACAAAAATCCATGTATAGGGGAGACAGAATGTTTGATTCAAAGAGGGGGTATGATCCAGCTAGTCCTGCGAGTATAGAAAACTATGCAATTGAGCTGGAGGGAAAAACATTTCTAGAAGTATTGAATAAGAATGGAATCACAGATAGCTCTGTGATTTCTTCGTATGCAAACAAACTGCGAAAGGGCGGTTTGGGAAATCTTCTAGAAGAGGTGTATTTCGGATACGAAGCAAATTCAAATCAGGAGGCTGATTTTAAAGAAGCCGGAGTAGAATTAAAAACCACACCCTATGAAGTAACACAGAAGGGTGAACTTCGTGCGGGTGAACGATTGGTTCTGACCATGATAAGTTATGATGGTCCAATCGAAGATGATTTTTATCAGTCACATGCATGGCAAAAGATGAGACTGATTCTTTTAATCTATTATTGGAGAAATAAGCAGCTCGAAAACAATCTTTTATATCCCATCAATTATGTAAAACTGTTTACGCCACCAGAGACAGATCTGGCAATCATAAAGCGGGATTATTCCTATATTGTCGATATGATTCAGAAAGGTCGTGCTCACGAATTGTCCGAAGGAGATACGATGTATCTGGGAGCATGTACAAAGGGAACAAACGCAGAGAAAAGCACTGTTCCACAGTTCTATGGAGATAGAACTCCGGCGAGAAAGCGTGCATTTTGCTTTAAGAATTCATACATGACTTATGTACTGAATCATTATATAGTGGGCAAGAAGAAACACAACGCTATTCTGGATGATGCATCAAAACTGAAGGAACAATCCTTTGAAGATATACTACAGGATATTGTAAACAAGTATGTAGGAAAGTCGGATAAGGAACTCTGCGAGTTGTTTGGCCGAGAGTACAACAATAACAAAGCTCAGTGGAATGACTTAGCTTGGAGAATACTAGGTATTCGCGGGGAGCATGCAGAGGAATTTGAAAAAGCAAATATCAGAGTAAAAACAATTAGAGTGGAAGAGAATAATAAGATAGTTGAGAACATGTCGTTTCCACCCTTCCAGTTTATGGATTTAGTCAAAGAAGAATATGATGAATCTACTCTGCATGATTATTTCGACGAAACTAGGTTATTCTTCTTTGTGTGGAAACGGGATGGCGATGTATATCGTGTGAAAGGCTGTCTCCTTTGGAATATGCCATACCATGATTTGGAGGTGACAGTCCGAAAAGAATGGGAGCAGTATAAGCACATCATCAAGTATGGTGTTTTGTTTAAAAAGTGTGTTGACTCAAAGGGTAATACTAGTTTTCAGAATAACCTTCCGAACAAGAGTGAAACAGAGATTATTCATGTGAGACCGCATGCACAAAAAGCAGCGTATCGATTTGCTAACGGTGAGGAATACGGAAATGTAGAACGTGATGCAAACATGTTGCCTAATGGGGAATACATGACTACACAGAGTTTCTGGATTAATAATTCATACGTGCTAAAACAACTGAAGAATATCCTTGAGAATGGTTGATCCGCGCCAGGAATATTGATATAATAGTATGGATACAAAATTTAGAAAGTAGAGATTTATAACGAATGGAAAAAACAGTATGCGAATTATTTGCTGGCGTCGGAGGATTCCGCTGCGGATTAAATCATATCAATACGTTGGAAGATATGAAAAAAGAGGAAACATGGAAGACGGTGTGGTTCAGCCAGTGGGAACCTGCAGAAAAGAAAACCCAGTATGCGCATGATTGCTATGTATATCATTTCGGAACCTGTCTAGATAAGAACGGAAATGATACTACAAACATGAATATCGAAGAGGTAGATAAGACAACACTTCCTGATTTCTCTTTATTAGTAGGAGGTTTTCCTTGCCAAGATTATTCAGTAGCTTCTTCTCTTGCTACATCAAAAGGACTGGACGGTAAAAAGGGTATTCTTTGGTGGTCTATCAGAGAAACTTTGGAAGCAAAGAAACCACCATTTGTTTTGTTGGAAAACGTAGATCGTCTTTTGAAATCTCCAGCTAGTCAAAGGGGAAGAGATTTCGGCGTCATCCTTGCTTGCTTCAGAGATGAAGGCTATACCGTGGAGTGGCGTGTTATTAATGCAGCTGATTACGGTTATCAACAGAGAAGACGCAGAACATTTATCTTTGCATATAAGAATGATTTGAAATATGCGAAGGATGTGAATGATAGAATCAACTTCATCAATGAGTTTGGCGAGGAACTACATCGTAGAAGTATAGCCAAGATGATTTATGAAGAAGGTTTCTTTGCAAAAACATTTCCTGTAAATAATGATGATTCAAATAAGGTTATTATCGAGAAATTACCAAAAGGATTGGGAGAATTATCTGACCATTTCAAGTTCGACTTTGAGAATTCTGGTGTAATGAAGGATGGTGTAATCTACACTGTCAAAACCCTGCCAGCATATGATGGAAAACAGATAACCTTAGGTGACATCATGGAAACTGGAGAGGTGGATGAGAAGTATTATATTCCGGAAAGCAAGCTGTATTATACATCTCCTAACATAGATCATAGCGACGAAACTTTTGGTAAGTTAGATAAAGAAAAGCGCCAGACATGGCAGTATATAAAGGGTGCAAAAAAACTTCCGAGAAAGGCATCAAATGGTCATGAGTACATCTTCTCTGAAGGTGCTATTCCTATGATAGATGCATACGATAAACCAGCGAGAACCATGCTGACATCAGAGGGTGGCTTCAGCAGAACAACACATATCGTAAAAGATAAAAAGTCAGGAAGAATTCGTTTATTAACAGCTGAAGAAACTGAAAGAATCCAAGGCTTTCCAACTGGGCATACGAAGTATTGTAAGGTTGGCGATGACGTGGTAGAAATGCCACTGAATAAGCGCAGATTTATGATGGGTAATGCGCTTGTGGTTAATTTGATTATGGATATGGAAAAGACGCTAGATGAGATATTTGAGAAAGAGCCAAGCCAGTTGAATAACGATAAATAGTTTAAATGTATTGTAGTAGACATGGAAATCGTGACGAAAAAGCATTGTAAATCAAAAGGTTTATAATGCTTTTTGGGGAGGAACTTATATATTTTTAACTAGCACTTGGGGGAAATATGGATTTTGAATATTTGCACAAGATAGCAAAGAACGCGAATTTGCATCATGGTGCCTATATAGATGAGATGAACCGGTTTTATAAATTCATTGATGAATTTGGGATTGAAGGGGTTCATTGGGGACAACCAGTTAATATGAGCGCAGCTTATTTTTTGCGAGTGCTTAGGGATGGTTCATCTTCAAAAGCTCATCGAGGTGATGGGATTAATCAAATGTCAAAGTATTATACCAATTTATTGGACCATGGGGCTTTATGGAGATTAAGTGGTGGAGATGTTATATGTACAGCATTACCATATGGAACGCAGGAACTAATATTAGCTAGATTCAATGAGATGCTTACAGAGTTTGAGTATCCAGAGGAAGTTAAGATTGTCTTTTTAGATGATGACTATCGCTTTAGGAATTGTGGCGATAAAATGATTCTTATTTATTATGGAGATATAAACGAAAAATTTGAAAAGAATTGTTCGGATGAGGAACTACGAGAACGGGCACTTCACTATTCGCAAAGTGGTCAAGTAAGAACGCGAAATACAAGCGCATATATAAGAAATAGATACATTAGCGCTTATGCTAAAAGACGGGCAGGTGGAATATGTCAGCTTTGTGGTCGACCGGCTCCTTTTGAAGATAGAAATGGTGAACCATATTTAGAAGCTCATCATATTAAGTGGCTTGCAGATGGGGGCGAAGACTCAATTTATAACGTAGTCGCATTGTGCCCTAATTGTCATAAAAAAATGCATTTTTTAGATTTACAAGAAGATATTGAAAAACTTATGAATGAAATTGGAAAGGACAAGTTATGAATTTCACACCTACTGACGAAGAAAGCATGACATACTTAACAATAGCGAACATAACTTTATTAACATCATTGTACACAAATGGTTTTTTGAACAGTGATTATTATAGGAATATGAGATGGAGACAGTCACTGGAAAACGTCAGCATCATCAAGAATATTTTGGAACAAAGAGGGCTTGACAATCCATCAATGATGTTAATGCAGATGTATGGTTTGTTTGTATTACCTAAGGAACTATTAGGAGCTGAATATGAAGGTCTGTGCAAAAATGGCTTTGATACGTTAATAATTCAAAAGCAGAAAGGTGTTCAGACAACATATCAAAACGAAGATTCTAATAATCTTCAAAGTATCAATTTCTATAGACATATAAGAAATGCTATCTCTCATGCCAGATATGATTATTATACGCTAGATGGAGCTGCATATGTACGATTTAAAGACTCTTCATCGAACAATACTCAACAATTCAGTGTTGATATATTAACAGAAGATATATCTGATTTATGTGATTATCTTTGCAATACGTTAATGGAATTTGTAAATAATAGGATATTACGGAGACAAACTAATTGTCAGGAGAATTAATGCTGACGATAATTAATACATGGAGTCATGTATGTAAATTGATTAATTAGATTTGTGTTTAACGGAGAGACTATCAAAGTAAATACTTAATTCAAATAAGTTGTTGATGTATTTGTTGGATAATATCTAATCCATCATTTGATGATTTATACAAGTAAATAGAGCAGGGGGGTAAGACTGGTGCGTCATTTTCTATATGTGGATAACGAATTGGTAAATTCAATTATTGCACAGCAAGGGAAGGGGCTAGTTAGTTCTTTCACCACAGAGAAAGAACGAGGAGTTGGAAAAACAAAAAAACGAACAGGTGTATTCAAAACAACAGTGGGGGCTGAAGCAGATGTAATTAAACTCGCTAGGGCAGAGGCCTCTATTGATATTGGTGCAACGATAGAGGGCATGAGTTCAAATACTGAGGTTACAAAAAGAATCTTTGCAAAAACGTTACATGATGCCGCATATGATTTAGCTTATAAGGCTATTAAAGCGGTGAAAATTACAGAGATTGATGAAAGTATTTCTATTGGTAAGTATGTGGAATTAAAAAGAAATTATGATTTTATTGATTTTGAGTATCTTGAACAGTTGTTTACCCCAAATGGAATTGTTGAGCTAATAAAGAAAAGTGATGATAAAACAATCCGAAAAAATGCGGGTTCCTATATTAACAACAATCTTAATAGAGAACAAAGAAGAGCAAATTCTAAAGAAATTTCAAATAGAGTAAATGAGATTACGAATCAAAGGTTAAATCAATATGATGATATACACGAAGTTTTGCTAGCTATAGGTAAGGCAATTCCATATGGGAGGATGTTAGTTACTAATGACGGCTTCCTAATTCCATTAGAGGAGAGACATTTTAGGATTAATCCTGCAAGTTTTGGATTTATGTATGGTGGAGAGATAGTGTGCGTTGGGATGATTACGAATGTAATTGCAGCATCATCGGAAAATGATGTAGTGAATGTTTTTTCATCTTTGCAGACGACCTTATATAACTCCATCATGCAACTCATTCCCACATGTAATAATAAGTTTTATGTTATCTCACCGATGGCAATTTACTATGAAGACAAGTGAAAAAACAAAATATGTATGAAAACGATTAACGTAGTAGCTGCGGTAATCAAAGCAGTGAATGAAAGCGGGGAACCAATCGTCTTCGCTACACAGCGTGGATATGGTGACTTCAAAGGTGGTTGGGAATTCCCTGGTGGAAAAATTGAAGAAGGCGAAACACCACAGGAGGCCTTGAAACGTGAAATCATGGAAGAACTGGATACAGAGATTTCCGTAGGGGAGTACATCGATACCATTGAGTATGATTATCCGACTTTTCACCTTTCCATGGACTGCTTCTGGTGCGAAGTGGTAGCCGGTCATCTGGTGCTGAAAGAGCACGAAGCAGCGAAGTGGGTGAGCAAGACACAGATCGACGATGTGGATTGGTTGCCGGCTGATGTGACGATTATCGAGAAGATTAAGAAGGCGTTGTAGGGGAAAGAACACCTGAAACAGGATAATAATAAAGGGGATTACAAATGAATCAAGAGAAACTGAAAGAAGCATTAGCGAAGTATCAAAAAGATTTCTGGGTTAGGTGGCCTCATGAACGTTATAAATGGGAGGCTGCTAAGTGGTTTGGAGAGCACTGGGATATCAATGCAGATGACTTTGCACAGATGTTTACAGTGGCCACAGAGAAAACGGATAATCTCTTGTCCTCTATGAATAATTATCCACGAGCTATGATTCAGACATATGCGGAGAAAGATAAAGAAGCCGTACGAGAAATGTTCATAGATTTGTTTGATGAATCTAAAGCGGTAACTGATCGTGTGGTGAAATTTCAGAATAGAGCACAAGAACTATGTGATATGTATACGCCAGAGAAACAGCACTACCAGAGAACGATGGCGGTTACAGTTTATCTTTGGTTGAAGGAACCAGATAAATATGACATCTTTAAGTATTCAGTATGTAAGGGAACTTGTCAGTTCTTAGAGAATTCCTTTGTGCCTAAGAAGGGCGATATAGTTGCCAATATCAAAGGTAATAAAGAACTCGTCGACGGCATCATAGAAGGTGTGAAGGCGGATGATGAATTGATTCGTCTGTATAGGGATAATTTGGATGACACCTGCTATGATGATACTTCCTATCGTACTTTAGGATTTGATATTTCGTTTTATATTGCCAACTATCTGTATTTAAAGGAATCCCAAAAGGTGGAGTGGCTTTGGGATGACTATAAGCCTGAAATCACCAAAGAACAATGGGTAAGCCTTTTGAATGATGAGTCTGTTTTTACAAAACAGGCTTTAGAAGCGATGACTAGGATGAAGGACTTCGGAGGAGAGGCAACTTGCTCACAGTTGGCAGAGAAGTATGGTGATACTGTAAACTTCTATAATTCTGCTTCTACAGCTTTGGCAAGAAGGGTGATTGAAAAGACTGATTGCAAAGTGAAACTTGGCGATGACGGCAGAGTACGCTACTGGCCGGTTTTATATCATGGACGTAAGGCCACTTCTGAAGAAGCAGGGGCATTTGTATGGAAGTTGAGAGAGGAATTGGCAGCAGCGTTAGATGAGGTAGATTTATCTGAGGTGAATCTATATGCGAAGGAGACCATGGAGAATCCGGCGATGGAAGCACAAGATGCTTTAGAACCATATACCAGAGAAGACTTTTTAGCAGAGGTCTATATGACAGGCGAGAATTATGACACGTTGCGAAATATTCTGTTGAAGAAGCAAAATATCATCTTGCAGGGTGCGCCTGGTGTGGGCAAGACTTTTGCTGCAAAGCGTCTTGCTTATTCTGTTATGGGTGTAAAGGATGAAAGTCGTATTGAATTCATTCAGTTCCATCAGAATTATTCCTATGAGGATTTCATCATGGGATATAAGCCTAGCGGAGATGGTTTTGAATTGCAGTATGGTATTTTCTATCGCTTCTGCCAGAAGGCAGCAGAGAATTCGGAGTTGCCATATTTCTTCATCATCGATGAAATCAATCGTGGAAACATGAGTAAGATTTTCGGTGAGCTATTGATGCTGATTGAAAAGGATTATCGCGGAACAAAGGCTACGATGGCATACAATGGTCAGCAGTTTGCAGTTCCAAAGAATCTGTATATCATCGGCATGATGAATACAGCAGATAGAAGTTTGGCGATGATTGATTATGCGTTGCGTAGAAGATTCAGTTTCTATACTGTAGAGCCTGGCTTTGAATCTGATGGGTTTAGAAAGTATCTTAATACGCTAAATGATGATACGTTAAATGCATTAATCACTGAGGTGATTGCTTTGAATAAGGCTATTACGGATAATCCATCTTTAGGTGCTGGATTCTGTATTGGACACAGTTATTTCTGCGGACAAAAGTCGGATGCGGATGAGGATTTGAACGGCTGGATGTCTTCTGTAGTAGATTATGATATCGTACCGATGCTGGAAGAGTATTGGTTTGATGAGCCGGATAAAGTGAGACTTTGGAAGAACCGTTTAAATGGGGTATTCAATAACTGATGACAGAAGATAAAGGTATTCTGATCAAAAACATATATTATATGCTGACCTATGCATTTCAAGTTCTGCGCCAGTCCAACTATGAGGATGTGGCTACCGAGGAATTTGAAACCATACATGATATGTTTGCGTCGGTATTGGGCAAGGGTGTTGCGCAGCAATTGAAGCATGGTTTGTATCGTGAGTATGTGACAAAGGCTGATGAACTGACTACACTACGGGGGAAACTGAACTTCCCTGGAACGATACGATTGAAACTGCAGCTTGCTCAGAAACTGGCATGTGAGTTTGATGAACTTAGTGAGAATAACCTCATGAATCAGGTCTTAAAAACTACGATGCTAATCTTGGTTCGACAAGAGAACGTTAAGCCGGAGCATAAGTCTGTGTTAAAGAAGTCGCTGTTATTCTTTGATGGTGTGGATACGATTGAGCCCATGAGTATCAGATGGGATAGAATTCGTTATCAGAGAAATAATCAAAGCTATCGGATGTTGATGAATGTGTGCAGGTTAGTGATTGATGGCATGCTTTTATCGACCGAGCATGGTAACGCAAAGCTGGCTACATTCCTAGATGAGCAGAATATGTGCCATCTATATGAGAAGTTTATATTGGAGTATTACCGCTATCATCACCCTGAATTGAGAGCAAACCCGGATCAGGTGCAGTGGAATTTGGATGACGATAATGATATGTGGCTTCCGAGTATGGTGACGGATATCACACTGAAGTCTCGTGATGGAAGAGTGCTTATTCTGGATGCGAAGTACTATGGTCAGCAGATGCAGTCCAGTTATGATGTACAGAAGTATCGTAATGCGAACCTGTATCAGATTTTTACCTATGTGAAAAACTGGGATAAGGATAACACCGGCAAGGTGTCTGGTATGCTTTTGTATGCAAAGACTAGCGAAGAATTCCAGCCATCAAATCAATTCTCGATGGGTGGAAATAAGATTGCTGTTGGAACACTGAATCTCAACTTGCCGTTTGCAGAGATAGCACTTCAGTTGGAGAATATCGTGCAGGAGTATTTTGCAGAAGCGGTGTGATTAAATCGTTACATCTATCTCTAGGGTGGTAACAGAGTATATGCTGACGAGAAACGAATTGGTAGGAGATGACAAAATGGTAGCAGCTTTAGTGATAATCATGCTTGTATCATTGGTAGGCATGGATATCTATCTGTTTGGATATTTCAAAGAGAAGAAGAGCGGCAAGCCGGCCGGTAAAAAGAAGGCTCTCGGTCTAGTTTTTATGGGAGTATGGCTGGTGAGCTTTTCGGTGCTTCTGGCAGTGATTTAAGGGGATAAAGTATTATGAAGGAACGCTTTTGGTTTGCCTACGAACTTAATAGAGAATCAAACACCGCGGATAGAGTTTACCGTTATAATCGTGGCCTTATGGAACGCAAGAACCTGGATGGCTCATGGCAAGAAGAACGCGGCGCGCTCTGCATTTTCTGTGGTGAGGATTTGGACTATGAGGAGATAACTGAGGACGAAGCAGAAGCATTAAAAGTTAGATTTTAAGACAACTGGAGGAGAGTATGAAAGAAGCGGGAGCTGACGCTCCCGCTTCGAGAGTTTCGTTATTTTTTTTCTGCCAATTGGCGCTGCAGTTCGGCAATGAGAGCATCTTTCTCTTGGAGTTCTGCATCCTTTTCTTGGAGAGCTACATCCTTTTCTTGGAGAGCTACATCCTTTTCTTGGAGAGCTACATCCTTTTCTTGCAGAGCAGCATCTTTTTCAGCCAACTTCGTATTGTAGTAGTAATGTACATCGTTCTGCGTTTTCAGAAAATCTTCGCGTGCTTCACATTGCATACGGATTCGTTCTTCGGCAGTTAGTTTAACCACGGTTTTAGCTGCGTCATTAATAATTGGTTTGTTCTCAGTAAGCATGTTGATTTCCTCCCAAGAGGTGGCCTTAAAAAGCTTGGCCCAATAATCTAACTTATGCAACTTGTCTTCGTTAGTTGCTAACTTTATCTGAGTTAAGTCTAACACTTTTATCTGTAGCTTGTCACTATATTCCCTGTGATTCTTCTCGTTTAGCAACTTGTAACTCGCATAGAATTCTGGAGCATCTTCAAATAGGGTGAAGTTCAGAAAACCAATCTGATAAACGGGACTGGACTGCAGATAATTTTCACCTGTTTTCAGTCCATCAAAGTTTCGACATAGATAAGCTAGAGAACGTTCTACCCAATTTTTCTCATTGATAACCTGCATCTCAAGGTTAACTAGAGCAGAATTATTTAGTCGAATCAAGATATCTAAGATAAACGTTTTATCTGTGACGGATTCTCCTAGGATAATAGGATTCTGAATTTCCGCCTCTACGGTAGTGTTCTCATCGAGGTGTAGCAGATCCCTGATGAGTTCACACAGTACTTTATTGTTTTCTTGTAGCAACGCTCTAAATAAATAGTCATTGGTCATGGGAACAGGAAGTTCACCGGAAGTAGGTACCTGAATGGTATCTAACTCTTCTTGCGCATCAGAGAGCGCAGTAGATGTGTTATTCAATTTCAAAATACAAAAACCTCTTTTCTAAAAATACAATACGCCCATCATGTTGTGGGATTGTGGTATTCCATGATGATTCGTAAATAATGGAATATTTGGCGAACTGCCAAATGATACACGAAAGACTTTCGTGCAAGAGATAACTTATCATATCGCAACAGATGTGTCAAGAATGGTATAATAAGAAACTGGAAATGAGGGGCGTTATGTTCGGTCGCAAAAAACAGTGTACTTATGATAGAGAAAAACAGATTCCGGTTATTCGCTGTAGCATTTGTACTGGTGAGCAGGTGGCTGGCTTCAGAGATGTGCACACTGGAACTTTCAAGGAAGTGACGTTGATTCGCAGTGCTGCTGACTTGGAGGAGTTTAAGAAGCAGTATGGAATTACCGGAGAAATTGAGAAGATATATTAGGAGAGAAGTAGCTTAGATATGACATCAGATCAATATATGTGGGCACATGCGCGAGATGAACTAGTGCAGACTGTGGTGCGGATGGGGTTCCCGGAGGCGCTAGGGCATGAGATGGCGAAGCAGCTGGGCAGTCCGAAGGCCATGGACAGGATGAAGGCGTATCTTTTATATGAGAAGCCGGACAGTATCGAACTGGTGGTAGACGAGATGTTGGCCATCTGTTCTGAGATAGATGCATGGCGTGAGAAGAAGGCCAACGAGGAAACCAATGCACAGTATAATGTGATGCTGAATAGCAGAAGGTTTGAGGAGTAGGAGGTAGATGATGAAAAAATCGTGTGTGTTATTGATGGCTTCCATTCTGGTACTAAGTGTTATCAGTGGCTGTGGGAGCGGCACTTCGGGTGCGACGGAGGCTGCAGAAGTTTCGGAGACCACAGTTGCTTCGGAGACAATAGAGCAGGAAAGTGAGACGGAGACGACAGAACCGGAAGTGGAGACGTGGAAGACGGCTATCGACGGGCTGCCGGATGATTTTATATTTGGAATGGATGCGTCTTCACTCTTGGCGGAAGAGAAGAGCGGCGTGACCTATTATGATTTCGATGGGAAGCAGCAGGACCCGCTGAAGACTTTTGCAGATGCAGGGATTAATTATATCCGTCTTCGTGTGTGGAATGATCCTTATGATGAGAATGGCAACGGTTACGGTGGCGGTAATAATGATTTAGCCACAGCCATCGAACTTGGTAAGAGAGCCACAGAGTATGGAATGAAGGTTATGATAGATTTCCATTATTCTGATTTCTGGGCGGATCCGAAGAGGCAGCATGCGCCCAAGGCATGGGAAGGCATGACTTTGGAGGAGAAGTCCTCCGCCCTTTATGATTTCACAAAGGACAGCGTTAAGCAGCTTTTGGATTCCGGTGTTGACGTAGGCATGATTCAGATTGGTAATGAAATCAATTATGGCATGTGCGGCGAGACCAAACTGGAGAATGTGATAGAGCTTCTAAAATCCGGAAGTAAAGCGATTCGAGAAGTGTCCGGTGAATATGGGAAGGACATCAGTATCGTGGTGCATTATACCAGAATCACAGATAAGGCAGATGTGTTGACACTGGTGGAGAAACTGGTGGAAGCGGAGCTGGATTTTGATAGCATCGGAATGAGCTATTATCCTTTCTGGGATGGTAGCCTGGAAAATATGAGCCGAGTGCTGGAGCTGATTCAGGAGAGATATGGCAAGGATGCTTTCCTGGCGGAGACCTCCTATTGCTATACTACGGCAGATGGAGATGGCTTTGGCAACAGTATCAGTGGCAAAGACCTGGTAGATGGATACCCCGCATCTCCGGAAGGACAGGCAACTGTACTACATGATATCTGCCGGGAGGTAAATCGTGTAGGCGGACTTGGAATCTTCTACTGGGAAGGCGCTTGGATTCCGGTAGGACCGGCTAGCGCTGACAATTCTGCTATATGGGAGCAGTACGGCAGTGGATGGGCCAGCAGTTATGCCTCTGATTATGATCCGGAGGATGCAGGTCTTTACTACGGCGGTGCTTCCTGGGACAATCAGGCATTTTTCGATTTCGAGGGTCATCCTTTGGAATCGCTGAAGGTGTTTGATTATATGAGAAATGGTGGGAAATAGATAATTAGAGAATAAGGCGGGAGCATTGCTCCCGCCTTTCTTACAGTTCTATGTTTGTCCTTGCTTCTGTCAGTTCTTTAGAGATTTTGATTTCTTCGTTAACATAGATTTCCAGCTGTACCGGATAAGCCGTATCGGATAGTTCCACCGTGACGGTGTTTCCCTCCTTGATAGCAGAGGCAGTAAGGACTGTCTTTCCGGTTAAGTCAGGAATCTCTATTTCCGTTGATGCGCCATCTACCGGTAGATAGTACCTGAGCGTAAGCCCTTTCTGATAGTCATACTCTGGTGAGGTTTCACAGCTTCCCATGGGTAAAAGTGTATTCTCTGCCACGAAGAGTGGAAGATGCATATAGTCATAGGTTCTGCTGTAGAATCTACCGCCATCCAACACTTCTTCATCCAGGAGGTTCATCCATTTGCCCTCCGGCAGGTAGAATTCTCCTCGTCCTTCTTCGTTGAAGATAGGAGCCACCAGCAGAGAGTCACCCAGCATGTATTGCAGGTCTAAGTTTTTACATCCTAAGTCCTTCGGGAATTGGAAGAACATAGGGCGCATGACCGGTGTGCCTTTCTCGTGACTGATGACAGCCATGCGATAGAGATAAGGCATGAGTCTGTATTTTAAGTGGGTGAAGTGTCTGACTACATCCACGCTTTCTTCATCGAAAATCCAAGGAACTCTGTAGGTATCAGAGCCGTGGAGTCTGCTTTGGGTGCTGAGAAGTCCGAACTGTACCCAGCGCTTATACAGGTCTGGGGTAGCAGTGGATTCAAAGCCACTGATATCATGACTCCAGAAGCCAAATCCTGTACTGGACAGGGAGAGGCCTCCACGGAGGGATTCTGCCATGGATGGATAGTTGGCAAAGCAGTCGCCACCCCAATGGATAGGAAACTGCTGAGAGCCTGCGGTAGCGCTTCTAGCGAAGAGTACAGCGTTTCCTTTCCCCTTTACTTCTTCGATGGCACGGAAGACGGTTTCCTGATACAGGGTGGAATACAGGTTGTGCATACCTTCCGGATTGCTACCGTCATAATAGGTGACATCTGTAGGGATGCGTTCACCGAAGTCTGTTTTGATACAGTCGATTCCCAGAGCAAGCAGCTCTTTGATTTTATCTGCAAACCATGTTCTGGCCTGTGGATTAGTGAAGTCCATGATGGCCAGACCCGGTTGCCAATTATCTATCTGCTTCACGCCTTTGCCATCGGCACGCATGAGGAAGTATCCCTTTTTACACAGTTCATCGAAGGTGGCACCGTATTGGCTGACATAAGGATTGATCCAGGCACAGAGCTTCAGGCCTTTGTCATGATAGCGTTGCAGCATAGCTTTCACATCACCGAATTCTTCCTGATCCCATACGAAGTCGCACCACCTGAGACCTTTCAGCCAGTAGCAGTCGAAGTGAAAGACGCTAAAGGGCAGGTCTCTTTCTATCATGCCGTCGATAAGTTTCGAGGTGATTTCTTCATTGTATTTGGGCTTGAAGCTGGTAGAAAGCCAGAGGCCGAAACTCCAAGCAGGCGGGAGAGCAGGGCGCCCTGTAAGTCCCGTATAGACTTCCAGGATGTCTGCCGGTGTCTCGCCATAAATGAGGTGATAGCGTAGCTCCTCGCCTTGGACACAGAAGCTGACGTATTCTACCTTCTCACTGGCCACTTCGAATTCTACCGCGCCGGTGTGGTCTACGAAGACGCCGTAGCCTTCATTGGTGAGATAGAAGGGGATGCTTTTGTAGCTTACCTGGCTGGCAGTACCACCGTCTTCATTCCATGTGGTGACGGTCTGTCCGTTTTTGACAAATGGTGTGAAGCGTTCACCGAAGCCGTATACCGTTTCGGTAGGTTTCAGCGATAGTTCGGCCATCATATAGGCATCATATTCATTACGGAAGTAGTCTGCTCCAGCCTTGTAAGTTGTAGGCTTAGCATCCCATCTCATGTAGCCTGTATTACGGAAACCGGAGGACGTGAGCACACGTCCCCCTGCTTCGAAGCTGTAGGAGAAATTTGTTCGATTTACGCGGACAGTGATATCACCAGCCTGCATGGTGGCAGTCTCATCGGTGATTTCTACTTCTACCGGATCCGGCTCCAGAGCCAGGGTGAATCTAGGCTCGTGGTCGTCGTAGGCTTTGTAGTGGGTCACTGTCACTGCGATGTCATTGTGTCTGGCGGATACGAAGTCAATCTGGAGCACAGTTAGGTCCAAAGCGTCAGCTCTGGAGAGAATAGGCCGCTCCGGTGCCAGAATGCGCATACCGTTTGGTATCTTTTGCACTTCAAATGCTTGAGTAGCATAGCTGGGTTTTACTCGTTCACTTCTTAGCCAGTATCCTTCTGTGAATTTCATGTGTTTCTCCCTTAGTGTGTTTTATTTTGCACCGTCGATAGCTGCCCACTGTTCTTCAATCTGTGCACAAGCTTCATCTTTAGAGATGGTACCGGCGATGTAGGACTGCAGAATCTGACCGCAGGTCTGATGCCAGCTGTCTGTGCTGTAGCAGATGGCAAGTGCGCCGCTGCCTTTTTCGTCAGAGAGGGCTGCACCCTGTTTGATGATTTCAAATTCGGATGGAGCATCTGTTACGATTGGAGGTACTACACCTGCTACATCTGTGAACCAGGATTTACCATAGTCAGAGGTGTACCACCAGTTTACAAAGTTCAGAGTAGCCTGCAGGTTCTTAGAATCTTTATTTACATGAAGAGCCTGGTCGGATCCGGAGATGACCTTGGTTTCAGCTGCATCTTCGGTAGTAGGATATCCTGCAAAACCGATTTTGATATCAGGATTGATGGAAAGGACATCGGATTCAATCCAAGCACCCTGTCCAAGTACCATAGCTACTTCGCCATTGGCAAAAGCTGCTTCTTCAGCAGAAAGGTCTGTTTCCAGAGGTTTTGCATCGCCGTATTCCTTTGCAAGGTCAAGGAATGCAAAGTAGTTGTCATACAGTTCCGGATAATCGGATACTTTAGCTTCTCCTTTTTCAAACTTGGTAACCAAGTCTGCAGTGGAGATGCCGGCACCGTCAGCTGCTGCATTGACGAAACTCTGGTAGGTGTGTTTGAATACCCACCATTCAGCAAAACCGGTGGTGAATGGTTTGAAACCTGCTGCTGTCAGCTTATCACAAGCATCTTTTAATTCACTGGCAGTTTCAGGGAATTTAGCAATACCGGCAGTTTCGAACATTTCCTTGTTATAAACGATACCGAAGTAGTTGCCTTTGATAGCAAAACCATAGCAACCTTTACCTCCGTTCTCGGTAGAGGACATGGAGGAAGCTACTGCAGGATCCATGGTAGTCATGATTGGATCATTACTTAAGTCGTAAGAATACTCTAAGTAAGTATCGATTTCCTTACCGGAAGTGGAAGAGAAGATATCCGGTACTTCACCGGAGTTCAGTTTCGCTTTCAGCATGGTAGGATAGTCGTTCTGAGTGGTCTCATAGTTGATGGTGACATTTGGAGCCACGTTCTTATACTCTTCGATGAGGGTATTGATGGCATCAGCGTACTCCGGAGAAGAGATGAACATGTAGATTTCACCTTCGTCTGCGGATGCATCTGCTGCAGGCGCCTCCGCACCTTCAGCGGCTGGTGTGCTGCTGTCTGCCGGCAGGGTGGTGACTTCTCCTGCAGGGGCCTCTGCGGTCTGTCCACAGCCTGCAAGAACTGTAACTGTCATGGCGCAACTCAGGATTGCTGCTAATAACTTTCTTTTCATTTTTTTCCTCCTTTGTTTTGAAAAGTTTGTATGTACCTAACCCTTCACGGCGCCGGCTACTACACCTTCTACTATATATTTTTGTAGCAGAATGAAGATCAAAATGGAAGGCAAAACTGTCAGGGTCATTGCGGCCATGGCGTATTGCCATTTGGTATTCATCTGCCCTACGAAGGTATAGGCTGCCAGTACCAGGGTCTTGGTTTTCTGGGAACTATTTACCATGAGGAGTGGAAGCAGGAAGTCATTCCAAATCCACATGACGTCTAGAACGATGACGGTGAAGCATACCGGTTTCATCAGTGGAAACAGGATAGCACTGTATGTTTTCCAGGTAGAGGCACCGTCGATTTTGGCACTTTCATCGATTTCCATGGGGATGGTTTTCATAAAGTTGTAGAAGATGAAAGTGGCCATAGGGATGCCGAATCCCCAGTATTGTATTCCCAAGCCTACACGGCTTTGATCCAAGTGGATGACATTCATAGCTTTTAGTAGGGTAATCATGATGGTCTGGAAGGGAATCAGCATCGGGGTGATTATGATTCCATAAATCAGCTTCGTATATTTGTATCTTCGGCGGTCTAGGATGTAGGCCGCTAGGGACGAGAAGAATACAATACCGAAGATACCTATGGTGGTAATCATCACGTTATTGAGAAAAAGCTGAATGTAGTGAATCTTCGTGGCTACATAGACGAAGTTCTCCCATGTAGGCTTTTTGGGAATCGCGATAGGGTCTGAAACTACTTCACCAAAAGGTTTGAAGGAGTTCAGAAACATCAAAAATACCGGATAAATGTATAATGCGGTAAAGGCTACCAATATGGTTAATAGAAATACCGCAGTAATTCTCTTTTTTGTATGTGTGCTCATTATAGGTTCACCTCCAAGCGATTCATGATGCGCAGTACCAACTGGGTGGTGATCAGCACAAAGATAAAGTATAGGATGGCTTCAGCAGAACCTAAGCCGTAGTTATTATTGGTGAAAGCTTCCTGGTAAATCTGCATGGTAGTACTGTAGGTACTGGTACCCGGTCCGCCTTTGGTGAGGGCCAGGATGATATCGAAGACCTTTAGTCCATTGGTCAGGCTCATGAAAATGCAGGTGGTGATACTTGGACCAAGTAAAGGCAGAGTCACCCGGAAGAATTTTGCAAAGGGACCTGCACCGTCTACTGTGGCTGCTTCTAACACATCCTGAGGGATAGCTTGCAGTCCTGCGATATAAAGGACGATGTAGAATCCCAAGGCTTGCCAAACACCCACCAGTACGATGGAGTAGAAGGCTAACTTTGGATCACCCAGCCAACTGAGGTTTAAGAAGCCTGCACCGGTAAGACCGAAGAGTTTCTCAAAGCCTTTGGTGAAGATGAATTTCCATATGAAACCCACGATGGTGAGACTCATGATATAAGGAATGAAGAAGAGACCGCGAAATACGTTGGCGGTTTTGAACTTTCTGGTAAGTGCAACAGCAAGTAGTAAGGCCAGTACATTGCTACCAACCATAAAAAGCAAGGTGTATCGCACGGTAAAAAGAATGGTGCCGGTGAATATACTGCTGCTGTTAAAGAGTTTTTTGAAGTTTTCCAGCCCGATGAAAATAGGCTCTTTTGAAATGCCGTTCCATTCTGTCAGCGAGTAGTAACCGCTCATGACAAAGGGAACGTACATCATAATGGTGACAAGTAGCAGGGCAGGAAGCGTGAAGAGAAGGTTTTCTCTATGTTCCTTGCGCTGCCGTCTGGTTAGTTTTTGCATAACTCCTCCTGTTTTGCTTTTGTTTTGTCATTGCTTGCCTCGTTATCTGCATTATAGATTGGCTATTCTGTATAAAAAATGGAAAATTCCGTTATAAAAACTGTAAAAAACAGATAAGAAATCAAACCTCCGTGGAAACGAAAAAGAGAAAGATGTATAGTTGTCTTATGAAGAAGGCATTGGGGAGAGTGAAAAGTTCCATACGGAATAAAATGAATCAAGTACCGCTTTGGGCAGAATTCACGCTGTTCTTGGCGGTGATTATGATGCTCTTTACTACGGTGCTTTCTTACTATATCTATAATCGTGAGCAAAATCGTAATATCGACGCGGAGTTAAAGGCAAATCACTCTTTGCTGAATCTACGTATGGCCAATATGGAAGATTACATCAATGCACTATCCGGCTTTGCTATCATGCCGGTGTACAGCAGTGATTTCTATGCCATGCTTTTGACGAAAGATTCTTTAGATGACGCGTCTGTTGAGAGCATTCGTTCTACGGTACATTCTTACTTCTACACCAGGAGTGATGTGCTGTCTTATCATATGTATCTCCTGAATCAAAAACTGAATATTGGACGGAATTCCAGAGCTGAAGTGGTTCGCGTGAATAAGGCTTATGGCTTTCAAAATATGGATAGTTATAAGCAGTGCGTAGAGAATCCGAAGAATTACGCTTTGTTGCCACCTTTGGATGCGTCTGCGTTGATGCGTTTTGCACATTCCATCATCCGTATCGAGGATAGAAGCATAGTAGCTATCGTAGAGTTTGAAGTGGATGAGAGTAGCATCGCCTATTTGGCTTCTCAGAATGCGGGCCCTAGAGAAATCATCTGTCTTTATAATGGGGACGGGGACTTGCTTTATACTACGGCACCGGAGGCGGAGAAGGCTGTACTACGGGGATTTTCGGCAGAGGAGAATGCCTCTCTCTTTCTGGAAGAAGAGACAGTGAGTAGACCGGTGTACCGTATGTTGGGGGAAGAAAACTATCTGCTAGCCAGAACCAAGAGCAATGATGGGGAGTTGTATATGACGAGCCTTGTGCCGGTGGCGGACGTGTTGTCTCAGGTGAAGCAGACCAGACGCTTCGCACTGATGATTGGGGGGATTTTCCTTTTCTTTGCAGTGCTGGCTGCCCATATGCTGATTCGCTATCTATCAGCTCCTTTGACTGCACTTGTGCAGTATCAGAAGGATTTCGGTGAAGGACGGGCAGTGACTTCCCGGCTTGGACGAAGCAGAGAAAGTGCAGAACTTAGTCGTTCTTTCAATGAGATGACCAGTCGTATCAATGCTTTGGTGCAGAAGAATTATGTGGCAGAGTTGAATGAAAAGAATGCGAAACTGGCAGCCCTTGAAGCGCAAGTGAATCCGCATTTCTTATATAATACGTTGCAAGCTATCGGCACGGAGGCACTGCTGAATGATCAGACCAGTATCTATAAAATGCTGACGGGTCTTGCCTCTAATCTGCGATATTCTATCAAAGCAGAAAACGTGGTCCCTTTGTCGGACGAACTGAAGTATGTGGATAACTATATCATGCTACAGCAGTGTAGAATGGGTTCTCGCTTGCAGGTCAATATGATGATTGAACCGGAGGCACTGAGTGCACCCATACCGAAGATTTCCGTGCAACCTTTGATTGAAAACTCTATTCTGCACGGCATGGAGGGCGATAGAGATTCGATTCGTATCTTGTTGACAATTCGTATGTCACCGGAGAAACTCTATATTCAGGTCAGTGACGACGGAGTGGGTATTCCTGAAGAGAAAGTGGAGGAACTGCGACAGAACTTTAAGTCCCAAACTTTGGCGGAAAAGAATCAGAGTATTGGGCTTGCAAATCTTTATAATCGACTACTGATTCTATATGGGGACCAGATTGATCTGACGATTGAAAGTAAAACCGGGGAGAAGAGCTATACGGTAGTAGAACTGCAGGTACCTAGGACCAGACTGAATGGACTGGGAGAGTAAGGCGCCTGGAGAGAAGGTATATTGGGGTGATGAGATATGTATAAAACGCTGATTATAGATGATGAGCAGCCGGTAAGGATTGCCATTAATAAATTAGGAAAATGGGATAAGTATCATTTAGAACGACCGGCTTATGCGGAAAATGGCAGGGAAGGTCTTAGAGCACTTCGGGAACTGAAGCCGGAGATTGTTTTTTTGGATATGTCTATGCCTGTGATGAATGGCATGGAGTTTCTGGAGAAAGCGGGGAAGGACCTGGAAAGGTGCGCACTGATTGTTATCAGCGGTTACGATGATTTCTGCTATACTAGGAGTGCAGTGCGAAATGGCGCTATTGATTATCTTTTGAAACCTGTGGCAGAGGAAGATTTGAACGCGGCTATAGAGAATGCTTTGAAAAAGTTACACCCGGAGGAGGACTTTTCGACGGAAGATGCTGGCGGGGACGTGCTGAAGGCGGAAGAGGTCATTGAGCAGATTAAGGACTACATCGATACGCATTACAGTGAGTCCATTCGACTGGCAGACTTTGCGGAGCAGTATTTTTTCTCCGGAGAGTATTTATCTAAGCTTTTTAAATTGCGCTTTGGTACGAACATCTATGAGTACCTGCTGGAGGTGCGTATGGAGCGAGCAAAGGAACTGCTCAGTACCACGGACGTGAAAGTGGGAGATGTGGCAACGAGAGTAGGGTATCCTGATACCAATTATTTCTCGAAGGCTTTTCGTAATTACACTGGCGTGACCCCGAAGGAGTGGAGAAACGACAGATAGAATAGAAAAAGGGAGATTAAACCATGCAAAGAACACAAATCAAGAAGTACCGAATCGGGAAACCGATTCCCACAGACTCCGTTGTGGTGGATGTGGAACTGGAACAGGGGGCTATCCCTTATTTTCATGCGGATGAGCCCGCGAAACGCCTGACCTTTTCCCTGGAAAAGGAAGACAGAGTCTATGGTCTGGGGGAGACCATCAGAGGCATGAACAAAAGGGGCTGGATCTACACCAGCAAGAATGCAGATGATCCTGTCCACACAGAGGACAAGAGGTCTCTGTATGCATCGCAGAATTTCATCCTGATTACATCGGACAAAAGAAGCCTTGGGGTCTATGTGGATACCCCGGGCGTGGTGACCTTTGACATAGGATACACCAAGCTGGATGAGCTGCGTATCGACTTTGAAGATTTCGATGCGGACCTTTACTTCGTAGAAGGGGAGAGCCCACTGTCTATCGTAAGCAAGTTCCGTCACATCATCGGCAGAAGCTACATTCCACCTAGATGGGCCTTTGGCTTTGGCCAGAGTAGATGGGGCTATAAAAACGCGGAGGATGTGCGCCGCGTGGCCGACCAGTATGAGAAGGCCGGTATCCCTATCGATATGATTTATATGGACATCGATTATATGGAGCGCTTCAAGGATTTCACGGTGGATGAAAAGGCATTCCCGAATTTCCCAAACTTCGTAGAGGAGATGCGTGGCAGAGGCATTCACCTGGTGCCAATCATCGATGCCGGTGTGAAGATAGAGGATGGCTATGATGTGTATGAGGAAGGCGTGAAGGGGGACTTTTTCTGCAAGAAAGAAAACGGTGAGAACCTGGTGGCAGCTGTATGGCCGGGCAAGGTGCACTTCCCGGATTTTCTGAAAGACAGCGCCAGAGAGTGGTTTGGTAATAAGTACAAAGTCCTGCTGGATCAGGGCATCGACGGCTTTTGGAATGATATGAATGAGCCGGCTATCTTTTATACCGAGGACCATTTAAAGGAAGTGTTCGAGAAGATAGAAGACTATAAGGGTAAGAATCTGGACATCTGGTCCTTCTTCGAGTTCAAGGGGCTGGTGGGCTCCATCGATAATAATGAAGAGGATTATCGCAGATTCTATCATGAGTATAAGGGTCAGAAGATTCGCCACGATAAGGTGCACAATATCTTTGGCTTCAACATGACCAGAGCGGCTGGGGAGGCTTTTGAGAAGCTGTCTCCGGATAAGCGAATCCTGATGTTCTCTAGATCCAGCTTTATCGGCGCCCATCGTTATGGCGGTGTATGGTGCGGGGATAATCAGTCCTGGTGGTCTCATCTTTTATTGAATATTCAGCAGATGCCGGCGCTGTCCATGTGCGGATTCCTTTTCTCCGGAGCAGATATCGGTGGCTTCGGCGCCAACACCACGGAGGACCTGGTGCTTCGTTGGACAGCTTTTGGTATCTTCACGCCGCTATTCCGCAATCACGCGGCGCTGGGCACCAGAGAGCAGGAGATGTATCAGTTCCCAAGTAAGGATGTATTCAAGCATCTGGTAGAGCTGCGTTATGCACTTGTGCCGTATCTGTATTCTGAATTTATGAAGGCTGCTTTAGAGGAGAAGATGCTCTTTAAGCCTCTGGCCTTTGAGTACAGTGATGAGAGAAGCAGGGAAATCGAGGACCAGCTTTTGCTTGGCGACAGCATCATGATTGCGCCGGTGTACAAGCAGAACACCACAGGTAGAATGGTATATCTGCCGGAGGATATGAAGCTGGTTCGCTTCAGAGCATATGATGATTATGATGAAGAAGTGCTGACCAAGGGCGACCATTATGTGAAGGCCGACCTGAATGAGGTGCTGGTATTTATCAGAAAAGGCGGCGTCCTTCCTTTGGCGAAGCCTGCTGACAGAACCACTGGTGTCAAGGTGGAGAATCTGAACTATCTGTGCTATGAAGCAAAACCAGAGGACTACAAGCTGTATGAGGATGACGGAGAGAGCAGACTGTAAGCAGTTTCTGGATGATGGGGAGAGTAGGATAATACGATGCCAAACGAAAACGGAACATGGGTGATGTACGGCGTCTCTTGGGATGACCCGGAGTGCCTGCATACGGTGGATGACGCAATTGCATATATTAAGAAGGTGGGATTTTTGCCACTTTTTAAGAATGAGATTCCGGGCTTTTCTTTAGAGGAAAGGACTGTGCCGGAGTACTGGTGGAGCGATGATCCGAAGCTGGACCCTTGGGCTTGGCGTGAGGAGATTGCCCGCCGTGGCGACATCGCCTATGGGAAGTTTTTTGATAAGAAGGCCGGATTCATTGCGAAGGAATGGGTGCCTTATTTCCTGAATTTCAGACGGGATGGCTACGACTTTGATGCTTTATGGGAGGATGGCAAGGCCTCAGCCAGACAGAAGAAAGTCATGGACTTATTTGCAGAAGAGAAGGCGGATGAGGAAATCTATTCTAATGAAATCAAGCGCCTGGCCGGCTTCGGTAAGGATGGAGCCAAGGGCTTTGATGGCATCATGACCGGCTTGCAGGCGCAGCTGTATCTGTGCGTGCGGGATTTTCGTCAGCGGAAGAATAAGAAGGGCGAAGCCTATGGCTGGCCCATCGCAGTGTACTGCACCCCGGAGCACCTGTGGGGCTACGACTTTGTGACCTCTGCGTACAAGGAGGAACCTTCTACGTCGGCTGGGCGCATTCTGGAGCACATGGAAGATATCTACCCTGTAGCCGCCCGGAAGCAAATACGGAAGGTGGTAGGCGTCGGGTGATGTGAGAGCTTTGAGGCTTCTGTGATGGGGCTGGTCTCGCGTGATGGGGTTGGATTCCCGTGATGGGGTTGGTCTCGCCTGATGGGGTTGGATTCCCGTTGAAAGCGGGATTACAGTGCTCAAGAAAACTAACATGATAAGCACTGTAGAGATTTGAGAGCGTGAAAGTGGGTTTACAGTGCTTAAGGAAATTAACAAGCCAAACACTGTAAAGGTTTGAGACCGTGAAAGTGGGTTTACAGTGCTTAAGGAAATAAACAAGATAAGCACTGTAGAGGTTTGAAAACATGAAAATCCGATTACAGTGTTTAGGGAAAACAACAAGCCAAACACTGTAGAGATTTGAGAGCGTGAAAGTGGGTTTACAGTGCTTAAGGAAATTAACAAGCCAAGCACTGTAAAGGTTTGAAAATATGAAAATCCGATTACAGTGTTTGTGGAAAACAATAAGCCAAGCACTGTAAAGGTCTCAAAAACATGAACTTCAATGCAGTGCCGGCTGAAAGTATAAGTGTGTGGCACTGTAAAGTCATTCTAAGTAGGACAGGGAGAGACAGAAAGTTGAACATATTAGTAGTAGGTGGTACGAGATTCTTCGGAATCCCCATGATGGAAAAGCTAATTGAGGATGGACATGACATCACCATCGCCACGAGAGGCAATGCGGCGAATCCATTCGCGGACAAAACAAAGCAAATCATCTTAGACCGGACGGATTATGATAGCGTGAAGGCTGCGCTGGCAGGTAAGGAGTACGACGTCATCATTGATAAGATTGCCTATTGCTCCAATGATGTGAAGAATCTTCTTGAAAATGTGAAGTGCAAGAGGTACATCCAGATGTCTTCCTGCGCGGTGTACCGCCAGGATAAAGAGGGCCTCAAAGAGGAGGACTTTGATCCCAGCGCGTATGAGCTTGTTTGGATGAATCGAAGTGATGACTATGCCGAAGGCAAGCGCCAGGCGGAGAGAGCAGCACTGGAGTACATGGACATGGAGCAGTGCGTGTTCGTCAGATATCCGGTGGTGATGGGACCGAATGATTATACCGGTCGTTTGAAATTCTATGTACAGCATGTGCAGGACGAAAAGCCAATGCAGGTGGATGATTTGGACTTCGGCATGGAGTTTATCTACGAAAAGGAAGCCGGTGAGTTCATCGCGCATTTGGTGAATGCTGACATCTGCGGGCCGGTGAATGGATGCGCTTCGGGTATGCTATCTATCAGAGAGATTCTGGAGAAGGTGGAAAAGCATACCGGAAAGAAAGCGTGCCTTGAGGCAACCGGAGATGCGGCACCGTACAATGGGACTACCGCAAATCTGTCCTATGATACCACAAAGGCTAGAAGCACAGGATTTCAGTTCTCCCAGATGGAAGATTGGATAGATGGTCTTCTTAGACAGATTCGCACCTGTGATTTTCTAGACCGATTGGGAATATCCTATCAGCGGGTGAATCACGAGGAGGCAGCGGACATGGAGACCTGCCTGAAGGTGGAGGAAGTGCTGGGGGTTAAGATTTGCAAGAATCTTTTTTTGTGTAATCGCCAGAAGACAGCCTTTTACCTGCTGATGATGCCGGGAGATAAGAAGTTCAAAACCAAGGAACTTTCAGCGCAAATCAATTCTGCAAGGCTTTCCTTTGCGGATTCAGAAGACATGGAAAAGTACTTAGACATACTGCCCGGATCCGTTAGCGTTCTGGGACTTATGAATGATGGGGAGTACATGGTGCAACTTCTCATCGACGAGGATGTGCTGGCGGATGAGTTCGTGGGATGCCATCCCTGCATCAACACATCCACTTTGAAACTGAAGACAAAAGATGTAATCGATACATTCTTGCCTGCGGTGGGACACGAGTACCGCACCGTACATTTAGTGGGGGAAGATTGAGATAATGAGAGCCCGTAAGGAAAAACTTACGGGTTCTTTTTTCTGCTCAGCCCAGTTTTTTTCGGGGCTCTTCAAAAAAATGCAAAGTTTTTTTGACATTTTTTGCAAAATACGCTTGACATAATTTGCAAAGCGAGCTATGCTAATAATGTCAAGTGAACTTGTCACAAATTGCAAAGCTGATTTGTCATTTGATTAAAAGGAAAGGAGCAGGAATGAAAAACTGTATCAAAGATCTGCGAAAAGCCAACAAGCTTTCACAGACAGAGCTTGCGGATGCGGTCGGAACTACCAGACAGACCATCACTTCTATAGAAGTAGGAAAGTACACCGCGTCATTGGGACTCGCTTATCGAATTGCCCATTATTTTAACTTAACCATTGAAGAAGTATTTGATTTCACTAGCTTAGAGGAGAATGAATAAAATGAACAAGAATTTGGAGAAAATGAAAAAGGATTTAACCCGTAGAAACGTAGTATATGTAGGAGTGTTTTTACTGACATCTGCACTGGTGAATTTGTCTCACAGAGAGTCTTTGGTTGCGGCTTATGCAAATACACAGCAGGCAGATTTTATGCAGGGCTTTGTCTTAGGTGGGGCAATCGTGCTTTATATTTACTGCATTTTCCAGATGTCTAAAAACCTGGCAGCTATGAAAGATGAGCAGAAGCTCACAAGATTGTACAATGAATTAAACGATGAGCGCACATGCAAAATCGAGTCTCTGTCCGGCAAGTTTGCTGTACAGTGCTCCGCAATTTTACTTCTGCTTTGCGCTATCGGTGTAAGCTTCTTTAGCTTCGAAGCCGCTATGGGAATCATCGGTGCAGTGGTAGTTGTGTGCCTTACCAAGAAAATTAGCATGATTTATTACAATAAGCGTTACTAATATATAGAGGAAAGCGGGAGCTGGTGACAGCTCCCTTTTTTTATGTGAGACCTTTTTGGATTGAATTGACCAAAATTAATTTGTGAAAAATGTTTATATCCGGTTGAAAGTTTCCTCACAAAAAAGTACAATTTTCTTTATGACTGAAGGATCAATATCGAAGAAATTAATACTATTTGCTATCCCGTTATTCTTGGGACAGCTCTTACAACAGCTCTACAATGTGGTGGATTCCATTGTAGTAGGAAATGTACTTGGCAAGGAGGCTTTGGCTGCAGTAAGTACCACGGGGAGTTTGATTTTCCTGCTGGTAGGCTTTATCAATGGCCTTTTCATGGGAGCAAGTGTCATCATTGGAAAAAGGTATGGCGCCAAAGACTATGATGGACTATCCACTGCGGTTCATACAGGCATCACCTTTGCGTTGCTGATGGGTTTGGCTATGACCGTAATTGGTGTACTGTTTACACCGGCCATTTTGAAACTTATGGGTACCCCGGCGGATGTGCTTCCCAATTCCATTTTGTATTTTCGAATCTATTTCCTGGGCGGCGTCGGTAATGTCATGTACAATGCTTGCACCGGCGTTTTCCAGGCAGTTGGTGATTCCAAAAGACCGCTGTACTATTTGGCAATCAGTACTGTTATCAACACAGTTCTGGATTTGCTTTTTGTAGCTTGCATGGGTCTTGGAATCGGAGGAGCTGCACTTGCGACGATTATTGCACAGGCTGTCAGCGCTGCACTTGCTTTTGTAAAGCTCACTAGAGTAGCAGGGCCACACCGAATTCGAATTAGTGAATTAAATCTGGATAAGCTGACCTTGGAAAAGGAACTGAGCATTGGTCTTCCTACTGGTATCCAGAATAGTGTGATAGCTATCGGTAATGTGGTAGTCCAGTCAAACATCAATGCCTTTGGATCTGCTGCTATGGCAGGCTGTGGCAGCTATTTTAAATTAGAAGGATTTGTGTTCCTTCCTATTATTTGTATGACCATGGCACTGACGACTTTTGTCAGTCAAAATATTGGCGCGCAGCAGTATGACAGGGTGCGCAGAGGTACATGGATAGGCACTTTGATTACCGTCAGCGGAGCAGAGCTGATCGGTGTCATCACTGTCATTTGGGCACCGGTTTTCCTAAGGATGTTTTCCAAAGAGGCGGATGTACTTGCGATTGGCGTTTCTCAGGCTAGGACAGAAAGTCTTTTCTATTTCATGCTGGCTACCAGTCACGCGCTGGCAAGTGTGTATCGAGGTGCCGGCAAGACGAAAGTGCCTATGATCGTCATGCTTTCCAGTTGGTGCTTACTTCGTATCACCTACATTACCATTACGGTGCATTTCATTCCGGTGATTAATGTCATCTTCTGGGCATACCCAATCACTTGGACCACTAGCACAATCATCTTTATCATTTATTACTTCAAAGCAAATTGGCTTCAAAAGGCGGAAACTTTATAGAATGCTTTGCGGCTTGTTAAGCGAGACAGCGTATGCTGCCTCGCTTTTTTGTTGTTTTTGAAAATTTAAAATTTCATTTAAGGGTTGACGAACAACCTTTATAGTGATATGGTTAATTACAAGAGTAATGAACCACTCAACCAAACAACAAAATAGCAAACAAAAGTAACGCTACAAAACAGCAAAGAAAAGTAACACGACAACACAGTATATACACCCTAGAGCAGACCAGGGAGGTGAGTACATGGTAGAGAATCTAGGAGAAGAGAAATCCATCTATCTGCAGATTAGCGAGATGATAGAGGATGAGATTCTGAGAGATATCTTGAAAGAAGAGGAGCAGGTGCCAAGCACCACAGAACTCTCCAAGTTCTACAAGATTAATCCGGCTACAGCAGCCAAGGGAATTAACCTATTAGTAGACAAAGGGATTCTGTATAAGAAAAGAGGAATTGGTATGTTTGTACAGGAAGGCGCCAAGAGCGCAATTCAAAAGAGCAGACAGGAAAGCTTCTACGAAACATATGTCACCAAAATCGTAAGAGAAGCAAAGCTCATTGGAATCACAAAAGAAGAACTATCCAAGATGATTAAGGACAGCAAAGAAGCCTAGAAGAAACACAGCGTTCGAATGAAAGTAATGGAGGAAATATGGGAACATTAGTAGGTAAAAATATCACAAAGAAATATGGAAAAGATACAGTATTAAAGGATGTCAGCGTTCAGATTGAAAGTGGCAAAATCTACGGCCTCATCGGTAGAAACGGTGCAGGTAAGACCACACTTTTATCTATCCTGACTGCACAGAATCCTGCCAATGCAGGAGAAATCACCTTAGATGGTTAGCCGGTTTGGGAAAATGAAAAAGCGCTTTCTCAGATTTGCTACTCCAGAGAGATTTCTCAGATGACTCTCTTTGGACCAAACACCATGAAATTGAAAGAGTACTTAAAGACTGCAGCACTCTTTTATCCTAACTGGGACAAGGACTACGCAAAGAGACTGATGGATGCGTTCCACTTGGATCAGAAAAAGAGAATCTCTAAGCTGTCCAAAGGTATGCTGAGTGCAGCGACTATCATCATTGCACTTGCCAGCAAATCTCCAATCACCATCCTGGATGAGCCGGTAGCAGGACTTGACGTAGTAGCAAGAGAGCTTTTCTATAAACTGGTTATCGAAGAATATGCAGCAACAGGACGTACCTTCATCATCAGTACACACATTATCGAAGAAGCAGCTTCTCTCTTTGAAGAAGTGATCATGATTGATAAGGGCTCCATCGTATTAGAAGAGAACACAGAGCACCTGATGGCTAGAGCATATCGTGTCAGTGGCGAAGCAGAAGCAGTGGATAAAGCTACCGCAGGATACAAAACCTATCACGCAGAAACCATCGGCCGTAATAAAGTAGTGACAGTACTGGCTTCTGAAAGTGGTGTAGATTTCGGCAGCGAAGTACAGGTAGAAAACACATCCTTACAGAATCTCTTCTATGCCATGAGTGTTGAGGCAGAATTGGAGGTCTAAGATGAACGTTACAACGAAGAAAACCTTTTTTTACTTCTTTAAGACAGCACAGAAAACCGTAGGTCTTTGCGTTGCTCTATGCGCATTGATTATCGGAGAATTTCTGATTCTTGATCCGGATTTTCAGATGGAAGGTGCAGCACAGAGATTTTCAGGTTATATCATGATGCTTTACATGATTATACAGGCAGCTTGGGGCATGTATGCCATTTCTTATTATGATTCTTTGATCATGAGCTTCGGTGCCAAACGTAAAGATGTCTTTGTAGGAGAAATCCTGAGAGAAATGCTGACAGCTATTGAGATTACGATTATGTATGTCATTTTACAAAAAGTCGGCGGCGGGGAGACCAACCCACAGAACGCACTTATATTCATGGTTGTCGGTCTTGCGGCAGGAGCCATCATGCGAATCGTCGGCGGCTTGAATCTCAAACATGGCAGATTAGTCTATTTGATATTGATTTTAGGATGTGCATTATTGGGCGGAGTAACCACAGGATATCAGGCAGCTACCGGCAAAGGATTACTTGGATTCGGCTTCTTTGCAAGTCCGCTCTTTCCGATAATCGGCTTATGCATCTACATTGTGTTGCAATATCCACTGCACCGCATCTACAGAACCGTCAAGGTTTACTAGGAGGGGAATATGAAACGAATTATCAACAGAACGCTGCATTTACGTAAAACGACTTATTTGACTTACGGAATCATCCTGGCAGTGAGTTTTCTTGTAGGATTTATTTTTTGGTACTTTTTAGCAGATACAGAAGCCGGAGACGTCATGGATATGATGAATCTGGTGGGTATCATCTTTGCTTATGGTGCTTGCCTTGTGATGGCTTTTTTTCATAGCATGCTTTATTCAGTGGAAATGAGCAGGGGCTTACAGTTTGGTAGCACCAGAAGAGAGCTGTTTATCGGATACCGCTTAACAGATATTCCATTGTTGCTTGTTTTTGTCTTGATGGCTTTTATCTGTGGAGGCAAGGATTTATTCCTGGTTATCATCGAAGGTATTTTGGTGATGTTGTTTTTCTATCATCTGACTCAGGCCATCGTGGGAAACATGATTTTGAGATTCGGTAAGATTGCCTATTGGATATACTACTTCTTTATCCTCTTATTGATTTTGGCCATCCCCAGAGTACTTAGCAGCATGACGGATGCTATGGATAAAGTGGTAGATTTCTATATGGCAGTTGCCACGAATTCCGCAGGGGTGATTTGCGGACTGGTTGTGGCTAATCTGGTGGCACTTTTTGTGAATTGGCTTTTTCTTCGCAAGACACCATGTAATGTCATGAACTAAAACAAAGATATATGGAACAGTCACTGTTTGTGGCTGTTCTTTTTTCATGTTCGTATTGCATCTACTGGGTGGATGTGCAATAAATAAAAAGAGTGAAATACCAGAACATTCCTACAATAAGCATGAATATGAGGACAGAGATGAAAGACTACATGCATTTTCACAATTATATGAACATGGTACGTTCTGAAAAGAAAGTGACAATGGAACAACTTTGCTATGGGTTGTGTAGTAAGGGAAGTATTCATTATTACGAAACCGGGGAGAGAATACCAAATTATAAGCTGAGAAACCGCATTATGGGACGCTTGGGTATCTCTTCTGAAGGGTATGAGGATTTTGTTCATTATGACGAATATGAATATTGGCTACAAGAACAGGATTTGATGGACTTGGTTGAAACAAGGCAAACTACAGAAGGATTAGCCTTGTTAGAAACAATGAAACAATCGAGCACTGCCAGTTCACCGATAGAAAGACAATTCCTGCTAGATATGTATGCGCGTTTACGAAAGCAATCAGGGGAAATGTATGTAGGTATGTACTATAAAGAGGCTGTTGAGCTTACTATTCCTATGTTTTCTTTTGAACACATCTCGCAGTATTTGTTGTCTGCAGAGGAGTACTTTTATATTTTGACTTTTCTTTTTGAAACGTTAAGCCAAAGGAATGTGGACATTGAAGAATGCCGAGAAAGAATAAGAAGTGTGATAGAGCATTTACGTGGTTCAAATCTGGATGATATGGCTCGAGCGAAGATTTATCCGTATGCTATTAGCGTGTTAGGAAAGACATGCTTAAATCAGAGCGAAATCAGGAGTAAATGGTTTCAAGGTTATTTGGAAGAAGCATTGGAGTGCTTAAGAAAAACCAAACGTTTATATGAGTGCTTTGACTTGTTCCGATTAAGAAGGAGAGAAAAAGTTCGAACGGAAAAGTGGGTTGAGGTCTATCGTTCCTTGTTTCAGAAATACAATGTTCCTGAAGAGACCAATGCTTATTGTTATTTATACAATAGTGCAGAGGTGTACTGTGACGCTGATGTTATCACCAGCAGAAGACAGGCAATGGGACTGTCTAGAAAGCAACTGTCGTTATGTGGAATTTCGGAAAAAACAATAGAGAGAATTGAGCTAAAGAAGACTAAACCTCAACCATATACGTTATCTTTGGTTTTTGGTTTTTTGGGTGTATGCGGTGATTTCAGGAGAGAAAGCTTTGCGGTAAGTAATGTAGAGGAACATGAGGACCTCTTGAAACTATTAAGAAATTACTATGCCGGAAATAACAAGATGGCAGAGAAAGAGTTAAAGAAACTTCGATGCAAACTTGATATGGAGGTTTTGGTAAATAAACAAACTTATATTGTCATGCTCAATGCGATTGAACAAAGGTTGCAATTGGTAGATAGTAGACGTATGGCACGTAATCTAGAGGTGGCACTTCAACTATCATTGAAGACATCTTTACATAACATTATTGAAAAAACATATTTAAGCAGTATGGAACGAAGTTGTTTAAGGGGAATAGCATTAGTAAAAGAACAAGATTTTCTAAAACAGTTAGTTATAGATAAGCAAAAAACATATGCACAAGAAGGTCGATTTCGTAACATGTATCCTAGTCTGGAAACGAGTCTCTTAGAGAAAGCAAGTATCCTTGGAAATAAAAAGGAATACTCCGAATCCGAGGAGGACTCGGAGAAAGTAATAATCACCAGTCTTTTGACTGGTAGAGACACGGGAATAGAACGAGCTTTGTACAATCGGGCATGGAATAGATCTAAACAGATGCATGAATGGGATGCAGAGGCTATAGAAATGTTGAGGCAATGTGTTATTCTGTGCGATTATACAAAAGCAGAAGGGCAAAAAGAATTCTATGTAAGAAAACTGAAGTCAGTTGAATCTTGCGAACCTGGATTGACGCACTGAATGGTTATGATATTTGTTTCGTTATCGTCTGCCAACAATAAGGCTGTTCTTTGGTCATGTTGAAAAAACAAGACCGATAATAGAACAGAAGCTGTTACTAAGGTAAATGTGAATGCTTTTAAATATTTCTTATTCATAGGACCCACCTCTTTCTGATTTATTTTAAAAACAGAATAATCTATATCTAGATATGGTGTAAACAGACAGAACCGTGAACGACTTGTTCACGGTTCTGTCTGTTTACACTGGATTTGAGGCGATTCTACAATAAAAGAAAATACTTTGTGCACGGGTAGGAAAGGAGGGAGCATGTCCAATATTACATTTTTAAAAAAACTGAAGAAGGAAAAGTGCTTTAAACAGTATATCTGCTATATTGGTGAACATGGCCATGGCCATTATCATTCAAATGGACAGATGACAGTTTAGGGTTCGGTGTCCCGGCTGAATAGCAGCCGGGACATGTAATAAATGGGATACGATGGAGGACGGTATGAACGTTACTTACAAGGAAAAGAACGGAAAGATGCAGATCATAGATTCTGACACAGGAGCATGGTATGTTGGAGATATTCAGCAAGAAATAAAAAAAGCAATCGGGAGCAAGAATTACAATGATTGTAAGTCCTCATTCATGAGTACCAGATAATAAACAACCCCGCATTCCTGCGGGGCTGAGATGAAATCTTATGTAGATTGATAATTTAAGATTTTTTAAACTTACTGGGGCATTTCTTCTGTACGCTTGGTGACCAAGGAAGAAGTTTATC
>Ga0256405_10002899_pt1 | contig 37255 bp, 52 predicted proteins | sample RumenRJG_02DNA_FD_189096 | JGI IMG/M metagenome (GOLD analysis project Ga0256405, IMG submission 189096) | Bovine rumen microbial communities from Lethbridge, Alberta, Canada - RJG_02 | ecosystem: Host-associated > Mammals > Digestive system > Stomach > Rumen | place: Canada: Alberta...
TCCTAAATGTACATTCGTCAGATAAGACATTAAAATCGTCGATAGCATGGATTAATGGGTAGGGTAAACTACGGTCAACTTACAATGTAGTAAGGTATATCGCTTAGTAACAATCGACTAATAAAGAGGTAAAGTAACCCGCCAGGATTGGCAATACTTATTATTTCACTAACGCCAGTTTAATCAATGGAAATGAAAGACGACTAACCCACGTTACGGGATTATATCGCGGATTACGTAGGAGAGGCTCCTCGCTGCGCTCATAACGCAGGTACAAGGGTTCAAATCCCATATCCGCAATTAGCACGCTCAAAAGAGAGGTCCACTTCATGGCAGTATGTTCTGCAACTGGAGGAGGTTTAGTGTTACGACGAGTCCTCTGGGTAGCTATGTCTGTGTAGTTCAATGGTAGAATATCTGCCTTCCAAGCAGAGGATACGGGTCCGATTCCCGTTACAGGCTTAATAAAAAGAATAATGGTGACTAGAGTGGAGTGTACATTAACCTCTAGAGTGTCCCGCCAGACTATGGTGCGTGGGAGAGTGAGCGCATAATTACCTACCTAAAAGTGCAGGAGTCATGACCTGCGGAATTCAGGCTATAGATATGGGAGCCTAAAAAGGGACTAAATTCTTTTTATTAAACGATCAAAACTGATTCCATCAGTTTCCGAGGAGCTGATGCCCGCATTGGTTCCTTATTTTGTCGCCTTCGTCTAATCGGTGAGGACATGGGGCCTTCAATCCCAAAATACCAGTTCAAGTCTGGTAGGCGATGCTCAGCTGAACATAAGGTAGTTTAGGTGTCAAGTTAGTGAAGAAAGAGTCACGCTGGTACGAGCGGACGGAACAAAAAAGTTCATAACGGACGGACATGTCGCCAGTAACGGTTAATATCTCTAAACCATTTGCAGACTATAGCCTTATGTAAGTAAGTGCAGAACTGTGGATTCTGGAACTCAACTAGTTTTGAGTGCTTACTTTTAGGTTTGCGGTGTAAAATCCTTTAAAACCGCTTATCTTTTCAACAGGAAGAGGTAACGCTTAGCACTCTTCCTTTTACAATAGAAAAGAGTGAACGGAGACGCGGCGGTCCAGTCTAAAGACCGCTCGGTCTAATCCCAATCTGGAATGAGCGGCCGCCGCGGTATCCTAATGTGGAACCTCGTAGGTCCTTTCAGGCATTGGGGTGGGTTCGATTCCCACATAGGATATTTCAAGGGATTGTAAGGCCTGAATTAACAGGATATGACGTGCTGGTTGAGGTCCAGCGGTAACGAAAGTTTAAACACTTAGTTATGGTCTCGTGAGCGACGAACGTAGTCCCTGAGGTTTTGATTGTGTACCAAGACGATTATGAACAAACACAATCTTTAAAAATTTTGACAACTATAAAAATTTTTGTTATAATATAAATATAAAGAACAATTCGTTCTTAATATCATAGAATTGAAGGTATAGTCCAATGGGCAGATGAGTTAGCTTTAACAGTTTTAAGTAACTATTAACTTGTTTTGTAACTATTGATACTCACTTCGAGTAGTAAGGCGGTAGCTACTATAAAATAAATACCGCCAAAAACTTTGACAAGTTTAAAAATTTTTGATATAATATACATATAATAAATAATAAGATTTGAAAGGAAATGAAATTTATATGACTAGAGAAACTGTTCAGGGACTTCTTTATTACTATGAAAACAGTGCCGATCTTGACGAGGGGATTCGTGTTCAGACGGTTGAGGTTCTTAATGATGTAATTGCAAAGATGGATGAAGAAGCTGCTATTGCAGCAAAGAAACGCAAATCCCCCAATAAGAGTGGAGTCGTTCAGGTTGATGTAGAAACTGGTAAGGTGATTGCCGAGTATGCTTCACAGAAAGAAGCTCTTATTGCTATCGGTAAGGATCCGAAGAAGAGTGGAATCAGTGATGCTATTAATGCTCGTACGAGTACTAGAGTAGCCTATGGATTCCGTTGGTACTTTAAGGATGAATGGGAAGCTATGAAGAAGTAATATTCTTCATTAATAAGGTTGTCTGGTGACTTAAAGATTTTATATCTTTAAAAGCAGGTTCGATTCCTGTTTAATCTATTCGATATAGGATAGTTAGGAGTCATGACCTAATGAAAAGGATTTCTACTCATCCTTCCTATATTTTATTTTTAAGAGTAGAAGAAAGAGTAGATATTATGTAGAGTAAATTATATTGTGTTTATATACACAGAAATAAGTAGAATGGTAAAGTTTATATAGGTCAAACTTGTCAGAAACCTGAAAAGCGTTGGTCTAATGGATATGGTTATAAAGGTTGTCCTAAATTTTATACAGCTATTCAAAAATATGGATGGGATGGTTTTGAACATATAATTATTCAAGATCATTTATCTAAACAAGAAGCAGATAATTTAGAAAAAGAATTAATAGCTAAATATAACTCAACAAGTAAAGAAACTGGTTATAATATTAGTATTGGTGGACAAGAAGCTTTTGCTAATTATGACTTAAGAGAAGTTATTTGTCTTAATACTAAAGAAATATTTAATTCTACCGCAGATGCAGCTGAAAAATATTATGGTCATAGAGATGGAAGCCATATTAGTGAAGTTTGTTCTGGAAAAAGAAATCATGCAGGAAAATTAAAGAATGGAGATTTTATTAGTTGGGCATATTTAGATGATTATTTAATAAATCCAAGTAAATATGAAAATTTTTCTACCAAGAAAAAGAATCCAGGTAGAGCAAGAAAAGTGATTTGTGTAAATACAGGAGAGGTATTTGATACTTTAAAAGAAGCTGCTGAATGGAGTAATCAAAAAAGTCATCAAAATATAAGTGCAGTTTGTAGAGGGTTAAGAAATTTTGCTGGTAAACATCCTGAAACTGGAGAAAAATTATCTTGGAAATATGTTGAATAATAGATATAAAGCCTAATAAGGTTTTATTAATATAATTTATCCTTTCTCAAGCGAGTTTTATAGCTTTCTCCTTCAAAAAGCTATTCTTTTTTACCGCGGCGCCGGTTAACTCTTAAAGGCATCATAGTAAAAAAGAAATATACGCGGGTGTGGCGTAAAGGTAGCCGCATGGGACTTAAAATCCCAGGTCTGCGTGACGTGAGGGTTCGAATCCCTCCACCCGCACTGCATTGATGGTGTAATTCTTTATTATTAGAAGAGTAATGTTAAAGTCGCGAATTTAATACTTCAGAATAAAAGAAGCGTAGACCTGATCAATCTACAGAACACGCCTGCGAGGAAGCAGGAGACTACGTGAGAATCGTATGATGCAACCATACCCTGATGGCGGAATTGGTATACGCGGCAGACTAAGGATCTGTGTCTTCGGACGTGTGGGTTCGAGTCCCACTCGGGGTACGTTACTGACTAACATTTGTTTTGTTTTTCTTACCTCCTTTCTTTTTTTAAAGACACTTACAGCAATTTTTACAAGGATAGTCTGTTAAACTATAATCTTACTTAAAGTGTCTTGTTAATATATAATCGAGAGTACCCAAGTGGTGATGGGACCATTCTTATAAAGTGGTAGCCGTTGGTTCGATTCCAACCTCTCGAATTAGACGAAAGTATCTTTCTCACATCTCGATATGAGGTGTGACTCCTAGGTTAGAAAGGTATGATTAGTCTTTGGGTCAGTAGTTCAGTTGGGAGAACGTCGGTCCTGCAAACCGAATGTCGTGGGTTCGAATCCCACCTGTATCCATTTAATTATCGCCCGGTCGTCTAAAGGTTAGGACGGCGGTCTCTAAAACCGCAAATCGTTGGGTTCGACTCCCCGGCGGGTGATTTTTAGACAGGCAAACTGCAATTTTGTAAATAGCAGAAGAACTTTATTTTTTTATTATTGATAAAGCAGGGTTGTTTTGCTGGTTTTGTGTCCCCTATCATCTAAAATACAGCATCCTGTCTAGTTCTGCAGCTATACTCAAATTGGCAAGAGGGCAGTCTACTAAACTGCTAGGCGAGTAATCGTGTGCAGGTTCGAGTCCTGCTGGCTGCGTTTGCCGAGATCGCATAGTCTGGTTGAGTGCGTCGGTCCTGAAAATCGAAGGTCGTAAGATCCGTAGGTTCGAATCCTACTCTCGGCGCTGTAGGTCCTTGGTTCAATGGTAGAATAAGGGTCTCCAACACCCAAGATAGAGGTCCGATTCCTCTAGGGCCTGTTTAGAGGAGGATAAATATTATGGTAACTAATACTTTTCAATTTAATATTGCATCTACTCAAAAGTAGATATTAGATTTTTTTTAGGAATAGGTAGTTCCTTCTTATATTGCACCAAAAAGAAATAAACATATTTTTGGAGTAATGACTCATAATTCTGATAATACTGTTTATTTTGGTCCAGATTATAATTATGGAATGGATAATATTCCTGTAGAAGATCAAATTGTTATAATTCATGATGAATCTGAAGGTTTATATTGGAAAGATATGTAATTTTACTTTTTAAAAAATTTATGTTATAATATTATTATAATAAATAAAAGACACATACAGCAATTTTATTTATTGATTATGCAAGGATTAATTAATACACTGTGTCTTGAGTAAGGGGTAGCACTGGTTTCGATATGGTTATGAAAATTTAATTCTCGTTCGGGTGATTACGTTATAAATCAAAAATTAAAATAAACGCTAACGATTACGCATTAGCAGCTTGACTTAATTTATCAAGCACCAAAAAATACTAAGATTCTAGTGGTAGGTATTGAGGTTTAAAAACAACTAGGTTTTGTTCATGTTTGTACTCCTTTTTTAAATTCTTATATAACGACGTAAAGGAATTAAATTAGTAGTAGGTATAGACGCGAGTTCGATTCTCGCCTACTCCATTGCCGTAGAGTGCAAAAGGCATAAAACCACTCATAATGGGGCGTAGCCTAGCGGTGAGGCGCTAGTTTTGGGAACTAGATTAGGCAGGTCCGACTCCTGTCGCCCCAATTAAGTCCGAATAGGATCCTCCTAAGAGGTATGGCAAAAGTTGAAACACTCATGTCTAGATCCTACGGGGCAAGCTAATCCGCCAACGAAAGCTTCTGGTTTTATAGTTTGACAGAGGAGACGCGTCACTTACGATAAGCAAGCCTGCGGGAATGTTTTTAGTAGCAGATGACATAAACTATAAAAATTTTAAGATATGCCCTAAGATGTGAGAAAAAGGGCGAAGAAGAATAAGGAATGTAATTTCGCTGAATAAAATTTCATAACTCTCCTTTCTTGCCAGAAAGGAATTAAAAATGAAAGATTTAAGCAACAAAATTTTTGGTCACTTATTAGTATTAGAACCAACTAAATAGAGAAAATGGGGTTCTGTAATATGGAAATGTAAATGTCTTTATTGTGGAAATGAATAGGTTTATAAAGATAGTGGAAATCTTCAAAAAGATTTTGACCATAACTGTGGATGTCATAAAAGTGAAAAATCTTTAAATAATTTAAAGAAACAACATACTATTATTGATTTAACAGGACAATTTTTTGGAGATTTTTAGGTTTTATATCAAGCTAAATATGAAAAGAATAAACCTATTAAATGGCATTGTAAATGTTTAAAATGCGGACTTGAAAAAGATATAAACAGTCAAAGTTTAAGAGAAGGTCGTTCTAAATATTGTAAATGTCATAGAGCCTCAAGAGGAGAAGATAAAATAGTCTAGATTCTTTCTTAGAATAATTTATCTTTTGAAAGAGAAAAAAGATTTTAGTCTTGTAAAGGAAGTAAACAATCTTTACCTTTTGATTTTTATGTAAATAATTAGTATTTAATAGAATATGATGGTGAACAACATTTTCAAAAAATAGACATTTTTGGTGGAGAATAGCGTTTTTTATTTACTCAATAGAGAGATAAAATAAAAAATGAATGGTGTTTAAATAATAATATACCATTAATACGCATTCCATATACTCAATTAAATATTTTAACTATTTAGGACTTAATTCCTTCTTCTTCTAAATTTTTAGTAAGGAGAAAAAATAATGAAATACTATAGTGAAATTTTAAAGAAACTTTATGACTCAAAAGACGAACTTGTAAAAGCAGAAGTTGCTGCTACTAAGGCTAAATCTGATCGTGAAGTAAAAGCAAAAGAAGTAACAGAACTTATTAAAGCTGCAAATGAAGCTACTAAGAAAGCTAATACTGCTCTTAGAGAGTTTATTAACGAATATGGTAGTTTCAAAACAACTATCAAGAGTGAAGATGCTGGAACAAAAAGTGACTTTTGGGATCTTTTTGATAAGTTGATGTTTTAAGCGCGGGAGCCGCGTTAGGCTCCTTGGGATTGGTTCTTGACAGGGAATGACCAGCCGCGTGTTTAAAATATTAGTCCGATGAGGACAAAGTTTAAGTTGGCTACTTAAACACTTCGGGACTTAGCCAGTCCCATACAGACCCTTAGCCTAGAGGTAGGGCACAGGACTTTGACTCCTGCAGGGGTGGTTCGATTCCACCAGGGCCTGCTCAGACACATACAGCAAAACATACATATTATTTTATGTGTCACAAGTTCGATTCTTGTCTTTTCGTTTTGAAATGTAGATCAGTTGGTAGATCAATAAATTATAATAATGTGTCTAGTATATTTTAGAAAGGAACTTTAACTTTTGAAACTTTATAATATAACAAATATAGATAGATTTTTTGAAATAGTAGATGCTTGTAGAGGAAATGTCTACATTACATCTTCTCAAGGAGATAAGTTTAACCTCAAATCAAGTTTAACAAAGTATATTGCTTTTGCAAACCTTCTTCCAGAAGCTACTCTTGCTGAACTTGAATTAGAAGTAGAGTATCCTGAAGATGCACAGTCTTTTATTAAATTCATGATGGGTTAAGGAGATTAAGGTGAGTAAGAAAACACATTGGGTTCATGTAGGTGATAACATTACTGATATGCGTTCAGAAGAGCAGAAAAGAAAAGATGCTAAAAAGGCTTTTAAAGTAGGTCTTGCTCTTCAGAGAATGAAAACTGATAAACCTAAACTTGATGGCTCTGATAAGCCTTTCTATGCAAAGAAAAAGAAAAAGGAAAACCCAGATGGTCAGAAATCATCTGAGGAGATAGAGAGTGGGATGTAGGCTGAATAAGTCGATCATCATTTAAAGAGTAGACTAGTCTTTTGGAAATATATTCACACCACTCGGGTTTAGGGTTAACCTTTAAAACCCTATTATATCCCATTAGCTTAATGGAAAGAGTATCTGAATACGAATCAGAAGATACACGTTCGATTCGTGTATGGGATAGCAAGGTTTGAGCCTTGTAATGTATATATGCATTTGGAAGTCTCTTAGCACTCCAGGTTGGCTAGCTAGAAACACTGGATCGGCAGGTAAAGCATGTTATGAGGTGAGAGATAAGACATGCGGCGGTTCGTCGTTAAGGGCATCCGCCTAATAACTTCCTATAGCTTAATGGAAAGAGCAGTGGCCTTCTAAGCCATTAATCTTGGTTCGACTCCAGGTAGGAAGGCACGGTTAACGATTATACCGTTGCCGCAGTTTATTATTCATAATTGTTTTAATTTAATTAGACTCTTACAGCAAATATTTCTGTTATGATCGCCAAATTTACCTCCCCATGATCAAAGGGAATGAGTCTAGAATATGTACAGTTGACAGATCGGCTATGTATCCGGCTGCAACCCGGTTTAGGTAGGTTCGACTCCTACACTGTACTTTTTAGGCTCAGGGGATTGAATTAAGTTCTTTCTTTTGAGCCTATTTTTTATTTTACTTTTTAAAAAATTTATGATATAATATTTATATAAGAGATAAAAATTAAAATGTGCCGTTAGCTCAGTTGGTAGTAGCAACAGACTTTTAATCTGTAGGTCCGGAGTTCAAATCTCCGACGGCACACTTTGGGTAGATATACCGTAAGTAGTAGCGGGGTTGACTGTAGATCAACTGTCTTCGGACTCGGGTGGTGCAACTCCATCTCTGCCCACTTATAGTACCGTCTTTCAATGGTAGGAAGTCTCTCTGATAAGGAGATAATATTAGTTCAATTCTAATCGGTACTATCTTTGGGTTGATAACTTTGTATCCCATGAAAAAGTTATTGAGGTTAGAAGAGAGCCAAAAGCAGAAATGGGTTTAAGTCCTGCTCTTTTTGGGACGATAGCTTACGCGGTCTGTAGCACTGGTCTGAAAAACCAGAGGGTGATGGTTCGACACCATCTCGTCCCACTTTGTTCAATTAACTCAACAGGGAGAGTGCTACTCTTACAAGGTAGAAGTTGTAGGTTCAAGTCCTACATTGAACACTTTACTTTTAATTATTTTCGATAAGGAGATAAGAATATGTCTAATACTTTTATGAATGCTCTTGAAGAACAGTATAATTATAAATTTACAGAAAACGGCGCCCTTGCGCATCGTTCTACAGGTTCTAAAGTTTATGACCTGTTTGCTTTTGGTGGAGCATATCGTTCTCGTAGTGACGCAGATTGCATGAATCTTTTTAGAAATGCCTTTAAAGAAGACCCAGACCTTGCTGTAAAATGTCTGTTTTATCTTCGTGATTGTAGAGGTGGACAGGGAGAACGTAGATTCTTTCGTGTATGCTATAAATGGTTGGCTAAGAATGAACCGGCCGCAGCGATTAAAAATATTGAATATATTCCTTTTTACGGCAGGTGGGATGACCTTCTTTGCTTAATCGGTACTCCTGTTGAAAAAGAAGTAGCTTCTCTTATTGAAAAGCAGCTTACTCTTGATATGGAAGATACTATTAATGGTAAAGCGATTTCACTCCTTGCTAAATGGCTTCCAAGTGAAAATGCTCATAGTAAAGAAACAAAAGAAAAAGCTCGTTGGATTATTACTAATCTTCGACTTACACCAAGAGCATATAGAAAAACTCTTTCTCGTTTGAGAGAGCAGATTAAAGTTCTTGAAAAACTTATGTCTGCTAATAGATGGGATGAAATTGAATTTTCTAAAATCCCGTCTAAAGCTGGACTTATTTATCGCAATGCTTTTGCTAGACGTGATATGATTGCGGAAAAGTATAAAGACTTTGCTATGAATAAAAATACAAAAGTAAATGCAGATACTCTGTATCCGTATGAAATTGTAGAAAAGGTAAGTAAACAGCTTGAGTGGTGGAATAATATTTTTAAAGGCACAGAAGTAGAAAGAGAGATGTTAAATAAATATTGGGAAAATCAAAAGGATTATCTCAATGGTGCATCTCCCTCTATGCTTTGTGTAGTGGATACTTCTGCCTCTATGAGGGGTAGACCTTTGGATGTAGCTTGTTCTCTTGGATTGTATTGTGCCGAAAGAATGAGTGGAGAGTTTGCTGGAAAGTATATTAGCTTTAGTAGAAGACCGCGGCTGGTTAACTGTGAAGGGTATGACTTTGTTGACAAAGTGTGCCGAATTTACAGAGATAACCTCTGTGAAAACACTGATCTTACTAAAGTCTTTGACCTTTTACTCAATACTACTTTGCAGAAAGGAGTAAAACGAGAAGATATTCCTAAAACTATTTGTGTAATTTCCGATATGGAAATAGATTACATGTCGAATTGGCGTGAATCAACTGCTAAAACAGAAATGGAAAGAGTTAGAGAAAAATGGGCTTATCACGGTCTTAACCTTCCTCGACTTGTATACTGGAATGTCAATTCTAGAAACTCAAATACAATTTTAGATTCTGGTTCTAATGTAAGTTTTGTTAGTGGGTGTTCCCCTACTATTTTTACGAGTGTTTTAACAGGGAAAAATGGATTCGATTTAATGCTTGATGTATTGCTTTCTGAAAGATATAAAAATATAAAAAATTAAATAAGAATAAGGACAATTTTTTTAATTGTCCTTATTTTTATTTTTATATATCTATGATACAATCGACATTATTTTAGAATATGAGGTAAAATATGGGAAAAAAAATTGATTTAACAGGGCAAAGATTTGGAATGTGGACTGTTTTATCCTAGTCTTCAGAAAGAGATGCTGCAGGAGGCATTATGTGGAAATGTCAATGCGATTGTGGTACCATAAAAAACGTAGCAGGATCAAGTCTAAGAAAAGGAAAGAGTACATGTTGCGGATGCGTAAAACAAAATCAAAATAATAATATGATAGGCAAAAAATTTGGTATGCTTACTGTAATAGAAAAAACTTCTGATAGAAGTAAAAATGGTTCTATTAAATGGAAATGTAAATGTGATTGTGGTAATTATTGTTTCCGATCTACTATAGATTTACATAAAAAAGATAGAATACAAAATTGTGGATGTTATAATAAAACTACAGCTTTAGATTTAAGTATTATAGGGAAAAAATTTGGTAAACTTACTGTTTTATAGTATGTTGGAAAAAGTATATATAAATGTCAATGTAAATGTGGTAATATAAAAAACATTAGAAGAGATTCATTAATAACAGGAAATACATTATCTTGTGGTTGTATTAATTATTCTGTAGGAGAAAAAAATATTTAGAATATATTAAAAGAAAATCAAATTTCTTTTATTTCTCAATATACATAGCCATCTTTATGTAAAAAGAAATTTGATTTTGCTATTATTCAAGATAATAAACCTATTCGCTTAATTGAGTTTGACGGTTAGCAACATTTTAATGATTTAAAAGGTTTATGGAACTCTAAAGAATCTTTAGCTAATATTCAAAAAAGGGATAAATAGAAAAATCAATGGGCTAAATAGCACAATATTCCATTAGTAAGGATACCTTATACAGAAAGAGATAATATTACATTAGATTTAATATTAGGAGATAAATACTTAATATGAGGACCAGTCAAAACCAGATTGAGCGGCGGCCGCGGTTGACAACTACATATGTAGTATAACAAAATTAACCTGTTGCGGCTGTTCTCTCTTTTGTGAACATAGAAAAGAAAAAGAAAAAAAGGGGACTTGTAATTAAAACAAGTACCCTTTTTCTTTTTGCCTTTTTAATCTGTCTCTGACAGACTAATAGTATTTTCTAGTAATATGTAAAAAATCTACCATACTAATCTCTTGCTCTTCAACCATTTTACATAATTTCTATTCTGAATAAACACCCTATTTATAATAATATTTAATCAAATCTAAATTTAATCTCATATATAATTTATCCAATCTCAAATTTTATTAACTAATCCTTAACAAGTTTTGATCACTTGCACTACTATAAGCTATTGCAGATACTATACTTATTTCAGCAGCATTAGAAGCTGGTGCAGAAGTAAATGAAATTGTTATACTGTCATTACTATTAATAATTACTGTATATCCAATTTGACCTGTTGAAGATAAACTTGTAAGAGGTGCAATGTAAGTAATATTATTATCAGTTATATTTACAGACACAAGAATATTTTTAGTATTTAAATAATGATTTATAGTAAAACTAGTAGTTGTTCCATCTCCTACTGTTGTATGAAATGAAGATAATGGGCTTGGTAAAGCAGTTTGTAATTGTTGAAGAGTAACTAAATCCATTGCATTTGTTGCATCTGCTCCAGCAGTTACTTTACCCGCAAATACACCTGTTGCTGAAAGAGTTATAGTTCCATTACTATAACTAGAAGATAATCCTGTTCCAGCAGCAATCTTAGACATAGCTTCTCTTGTCGTTACACTCCAACCAGAAGTTTTATTTAACTTATAAATAAAAACCTGGTCACCTTGCTGTGTGGCACTATGAGAAGATACACTTCTATAATATTGAAACTAAACTTCAGTAGGAGGATTATTATTTACATAAGCCATAAACGCCATTCTAGTTTGATTTCCACTAGCAGGATTACTATTACTTGAAGCACGACAATAAACAATAGTATTAGTATTATAAGCAGCAATAAAATCATCCCATGTTGAATTACCATAAGATAATATAGTCATTGTAGGAGGAATTAATTCTCTTGCTGTTGCATCTTTAAAATCATAAGTATTACCATCAGGAAGAGTTATACTTGACAATTCTGCCATAAAATCCCCTCCTTAATTAACTAACTGTAATTGTAGCTTGTGTACCTGTAAATCCAATATTAGAAACACTACCATTAGGTGTACCAGATGTAGAAATTGTATCTTCTTCTCCTGTAAATGTAGGCTGACTAGCTGTATAACTAGCATCTCCAATTTTTACAGTGGTTGTAGTAGTAGTAATTGGAGCAGCTTTAGTAGCACCAATTTGATATAAACTTAAATTTTCATTAGCTACGCTAAAATAAGTAATTGCATTAGTAGGAGCAGTAGCACCAGGAGCTGCTGTAGCTAAAGCACTAACCATGTCAGTAACAGCATTAACTTGTTTAATACTAGCTGTAGAACCAGCTGTATTTACAGAAATTGTAGGTGTAGAAACAGTTCCAGCTGGTGTATATGTTCCAGTAAATGTACTATTAGAACCAGTAAAAGTACCACCTGAAACGGTTCCCGCAGGTGTATAAGTTGCACTAGCATTATCTTTATATGCTAAAGCACCAAGAGATTGTAATTGTGGTCCAAGTGAGTGCCATTTACTATCATCACCATAAATAAATTCTTCTTTATTATAAAAATACAAATCACCAATAGTTTTAGAAATTACTGCACTACCATCTACAGTAGGATCTTCATTCCCACCATCTGTTAAAGCTGTAGTAGATACACCTTTAAAAACAATAGCACTTCCACCAGTGATAGATTCTATCTGTTGTCTTGCCCAAGTATCTTTTATATCATATGTATTACCATTAGGCAAAGTAATTTGTGATATTGATGGATTAGGCATAATACTTTCCTTTCTTTATTTTAATCAGTTGTAAAAATTAATCTTCCATTCTAAATTTCAGAATCCTAAACTCTAACTTTATTATTCCAAAATTCTTTCTATGCAAGAGTAACGTGTATATCTAAATTATTTATATGACTGTAAAATAAGTCATCAACAAAAGGAAGATCAGCTACATAAGTAGTTCCATCTCCTAACTTTATACCAGGGTAATTTTTTATATTACCCTATTTATCTTCTTCTGTGGTTCTATTTGTATAAATATAAAATGTGTTTTTCTAAGATATTAGGCTCATTTGTTGATTCCATTCTTCTTTTGTTTTAGCTAATATAGTAGCTTTACCTTGAAGCTGTTGATTTAAGAAATCTAATCGCTATAAAATTTCTTTATTTGATAGCTAAACATCACCTAAAAATATTTTATCTACATCAGTAAGAAAATAAAAAGTATAGGCATCAGGAGTTATGGAACTATATTGCTAAGATGTTCCTTTAAAAAATTTTACTGGATATTTTTCTTCCGCCATAATATCTCCTTCATCCGTTCCTTTTGTTTATATAAATCTTTTCATATAGAATATATAAAAAACAAAAAATAAAATTAATATCTTTCGTCCTAAGTAAAATTTGACTTTAATAAAAAATTATTGTATAATTAAATAAAAGAATAATTATTAGGAGATTTTATTATGACATTTGAAGAAATGCAAGATTTTTTAAGTAAAATTCAAGCTGAAAAACCTTAGACTAAAATTATGAATGCATTACTTAGTTGTTATCAAGAGGTAAAACAGCATGAAAAAATGATTATTGAAATTCAATAGAAGTTAAATGAAATTATTAAAGGATGGAATGAAGAAGTTGCAGATGAAGGAGAAGAGGAAGAAAATGCGGCCGCCCTTAATCCCGATATATCTGAAGATATGATTCAAGAAGATGACCTTCCTGAAGATACCGGTGCCGCAATTTAGGAGGTAAAAGAATAATGAGTGTTATTTACAAATCAATTCCAGCTGATCAAATGAAAAATATATCTATAAATGATTATTCTATCCAGAATAATACTATTACTACTTCAACTACTTCAGCTTCTCCAACTTTAAAATATGATAATATTTTAAAATATAATGATAATTTTTAGAGTATAAAAATTTATCCTCCTTTAAGTACAGCAGATGAAATAAAAAAGGCTCTACAAGATTTAAAAAAAGCTATAAATAATCCAGATGATTTCAAATCAGTTAAAGAAATTGTACCAGAAAAAGTTTATGAATTTACTTTCAATGATAATACAAAAATAAAAACTATTCGAGAAGAAAATGATCCTTTTGATTTAGAATATATGTTTTATCTTGCTCTTGCTAAAAAATTATATTCTAAAGATTATACTTTTGAAGGTGTACTTATGAAAGCTGCTGAATTACAGTTTATTAAAAGTACCGTAAAAACAGTAAAAAAGGGTATTCAAATATTTAAAAAGGCACAAGAAGAAAAGGCTAAAAAAGAAGAACAAGAAGCTATTAAAAAACGGCAGCATGAAAAATACATAAGAAAGAAAAAAGAAGCTAAAGAGCGTAAACGTAATAACCAAATAAATATTATTGCAGAAGCAATTAAAACTGCAAAAGGCTGTTTATAATGAAAAAAATACCTATTTATAAATGGAATCCTTGGATTGGTTGTCAGAGAAAAAGTTAGGGATGTAAATTATGTTCATCTAGTGCTTTTTGTGAAGGATATTTTGATATGATTAGAGTAACTAATCAATTAGATATGCCAATTCAAGTAAATAAAGATAAAAATTTTATTCTTCCAAAAAATTCTCATGTAGCCCTTTAGTATAGTGGAGATTTTTTTATATAGGAAATGGAGCCTATTAGATCTATAATTTGGAATATTATAAGAATTAGAAAAGATTGTACTTTTCATATAGCAACAAAAAGACCTTAGAATATTAAAAATATGCTTCCGATTGATTGGGAAGATGGATGGGAAAATATCTATATTAATTGTACAACTTAGAATCAAAAAAGAGCAGATGAAAGATTACCTATCTATTTAAATCTTCCATTAAAACATTATACAATTTTAACTCAACCTTTATTATAGCAAATTAACATAGAAAAATTTTTATAGCAATATAATATAGATTAGGTTGTTGTAGAAGGATAGCATCATCATTATCCTTATAAATATTAGGAAGTAAGACCTTGTAAATATAGTTGGGTTAAAAATTTATATTAGCAATGTAAAAGAACAAAAACAAAATTTTATTTTACTTTAACTGGTACAAAATGGATAAATTAGAATCAAGAAGAAATTTGTGTAAGTCCATATGAAAATTATATGTAGATTTTAGCTAATAAATATAATTTTAATACGAATACAGGTTTTTATGGTTCTGTAAAATATGAATTATTGTAGGTATATAATAAATAAAGGATAATTAAAAATCCTTTATTTATTTTTTTAAAATTTTATGTTATAATATATTTATAAAAAAAAAGGAGAAAATATGGAAAATAAATATATTATTAATGAATCTGAATTAATTGATTTATTAGCTATGTATCATTATGCAAATTGTTTAAAATCAGGAGGAGTTAATAATTGGTCATGGTATATGACTAATAAAGAAGAATATCTTGGTGAATTTGAATCTTTTGAAGATAAAGCAAAAGATGATCTTAAATATTATACTAAAATAGAAGCATAAAAATAAGACTTTAGTACACTCAAAAAAGGAAGTGTTATTATGATAAAAATTCTTTATACTGTTGGATGTGATTATGGAGATATTGAAATAGAACCAGATTTTATTAATTTAGAAGCACTTTTTGATAAAGATATTACCACTGATGAAATGATAGAAGAACTTAATGAAATTATTCATTCTAATTTTTATCATGGTTGGTTAGTAGATTGGAGAGTAATAGAATGAGAGATATTAATAGACTACCTAATTTTTATGCTCAACTTGCTAATCGTCATGCAGAAATACCTGATATGAGATTTGGACAACTTATGTTTGCTTTTATTCGTTGGGCAGAAATGCAGAATATAGATGTTTTTTATCTTGAAGAAGATGAATTTCTTAAAATATATACTAAATTTTTAAAAGATATTTAGGCTAAACATATTCCTAATATAGAAGGTAAATTTGGAGGTTAAGGATGCTTAATAAAAATGGAACAAGGGAACTTTGTTACGTTGTAAAAATAGATGAAATACATCCTATCCCTGATAGAGATAGAGTAGAATGTGCTGTAGTAGGTGGATGGACTATTATGGTTCGTAAGGACCAGTTTAAACCTGGAGACCCTGCCATTTACTTTGAAATAGATTCAAAAGTACCTGAAACAGAACCTTTTGAATTTCTTGCTCAGAAGAAATATAAAATCAAAACTCAAAGATATAAGACTCCAGAAGGTCCTTTCTTCTCTCAAGGGCTTCTTATGTCAGCTGAAGATTTTGGTTGGGGAAAAATATTTAATCCAGATGGTTATATAGGAATAGTAGAAAATGGAAAAACTCATTTTGTTAATGATGAATCCCGTTTTCTTACTGCGGCGCTCGGTGTAACCTACGCAGAGGCCAGTGACAATCAGCGAAAAGCGGCGTCCGCGGATAAATACAAAAAAATGGCACAGCGTCATGGAAAACTTTTCCGTCATCAGCCTTTCCGTTGGCTTATGAAACGTACCTGGGGAAAGAAACTTCTTTTTATTTTCTTTGGTAAAAAAAGAGATAAAAAATCTAGTTGGCCTTCTTGGGTAACAAAGACAGATGAAGAACGTGTTCAGAATATGCCTTGGATTCTTAATGATAAAGATTTCTGGATTGCAACAGAAAAAATAGATGGTTCATCTACTACTTTTACAATTAAACGTAAGCCTTTTAGTAATTATGATTTTTTTGTCTGTTCTAGAAATGTATGTTTTGATAAACCTGATAAGAAATGTTACTATGAAACAAATATATATACCGAGATGGCCGAGAAATATCATATTGAAGAAAAAATGAAAAATATGCTCTTCAAAGATGATAGATTTGCTGATTGCGAATGGATTACTATTCAGGGCGAAACTTATGGAGCAGGAGTTCAGAAAAGAGATTATTCTACTAAAGAGCATGGTTTTATGGCTTTTAATTTTATTGACTCCAAAAGAGGAAGATGGAATAGTATAGATATGAAATCTTATCTTGAATATTCTAATGGTATTCCTTGTGTACCAATTCTTAAAAAAGATTATATTCTTCCTGATACAGTAGAAGAGCTTCTTGAATATGCAACAGGAGAAAGTAAACTTGATAGTGGTATGAGAGAAGGTATTGTATTTCGTTCTCACGATGGAACTCGTAGCTTTAAAGCAGTTAGTAATGAATATCTCATAAAGTATCAGAATAAAAATTAAACACGCGGCGGCCGTCCTATGTATCCTTAGACTAGTTAAATCTGGATTGGACAGCCGCCGCGCCTCTTTTACCCACTTACTCTTGACAAAGTAAAAAATTTATATTATAATATAAAAAACAAAACAAATGAGAAAGAAAGTAGCAAGAAGTAAGTTAATAATACTTACTTTATTTTTTTAAAAATTTATGATATAATATTTATATACAAAAAGAAAGAAGGGATTTTTATGAGAAAAAATAAAGACATTAGAAAACAATCTTTCAGTGACTTCTATTGTACAAAATGTGGACATAAAGGTATTCCTATTATTAGACGAGAGGGGCATGAGAAAGAACCTGGTCATCTTAAAAAACTCTTTTGTCTTTATTGTAATTCAGAACAAAATATGGTAGAAGTAAGGCAGAGAGGGCGATATACGCTTGAAGATTTTTTAATAGAATTTCAAAATGGTAATTTTGAAAACGGCTTACGTAAAATGCCATATAAACAATTTCTTATGGAAATGAGAAAGAAAGAAGGTAATAAACATGAATAAAGGTATTCTTTATATCTCTTGTGGTATTCCTGGTTCTGGAAAATCTACTTTTCTTAAAAAAGTAGCTAAGAAAAATGAATCTGTAATTTCTCGTGATGAAATTCGTTTCGCTCTTCTTAAAAAAGGAGAAGGGTATTTTTCTCATGAAGAAGAAGTATTTAAACATTTTGTAAATATTATTACAGACAATATTAATTCTGGAATTAATGTATATGCAGATGCAACTCATTTAAATAAAATTAGTCGTAAAAAACTTACAAATGCACTTCTTGAAGCAGGGTGCCAGCCCGCGGATGTTCAGGCTATTTTTTTTGATGTTCCTATTGATATTTGTCTTGAACGCAATGAAAAACGTAAAGGAACTAGAGCATATGTTCCAGAAATTATAATTCGTAGAATGTATAATTCTTTATCTTATCCTATAGAATTTTCTCATGTATGGATTGTTGATAAAGATGGTAATGTTAGTAAATCAAAATGAGGTATTAAAATGATATATTTCACGTCTGACCTTCATATCGGTCATGATAAAGAGTTTCTTTGGGGAAAAAGAGGTTTTCCTCATATTTATGCTCATGACGAAGCAATAATTAAAAATATAAATGATATTGTAGAATGGAATGATGAACTTTGGATATTAGGAGACCTTGCTCTTGGTACTGACGAAACAGAATGGAATAGAGTATTTTATAATCTTAGATGTCAAAATATTCATTTTATTATTGGAAACCATGATACAGATAGAAAAATAGATAAATATATTGATGAATATAGACTTGAATTTCATGGATATGTAGATATGATAAAATATAGTAAAACTAAAAGACTTTATCTTTCTCATTATCCTACAATAACAGATAACTACGATGACACAGCAAGGTCTCATGTAATTAATTTGTTCGGTCATACTCATCAATCAACTAATTTTTTTAATGATAATCCTTATATGTATCATGTGGGACTTGATTCACATAATATGTATCCTGTTTCTATTGAACAGATTATTAAAGATATTGAAAAGAAAGTGAGAGAAAAACAATATGAAAACAAAAATTGTATATGAAAAATTTGATAAAGAAAATGGTATTAGTATCGTAACTATTCAAAATAAATATGGACGTTTTACTGGAATAGCAATGTGTCATCCTGATGATAGTTTTTCTCCTTTTCAAGGTGAACGTATTGCAGCTACAAAAGCTAATATTGAATTTTTAAAATTCCGTATTAAACAAACAAAAGCAGAAGCTAAAGGTATTAATAAACTTCTTTCTGATTTTTATTATAATACAGATATTTCTGCTTCTAGTTATGTAGGACCTGTTTGGAAACATGCTCTTGTAAAACTTAAAAGATATGAAAAAGATATAGAGAATTTTAAAGAAGGGATTGAAATTCTTAAAGATTCTATCGTTAAAATGGATAATGAACGGCAGGAGGTTCTGAAAAGGTCAAAGCAAAATAAGTAATCTATTTTAATTTTCATATATTTTGATAATTAAAATGGAGGATTTTATAATTGCTTTATTTTATATTAGGAATTTTACTTGTATCATTAGGACTTCCTGTTCTAGAAGCTTTATCCTCTATTGTTTCTTCTTGGTCTGAATATGTTGTTTATTCTTTTGCTTTTAAAATTTATAAAGTAAAAAAAGAAATGGGATTAGATGACGAAGAAGAAGAGGAAGAAGAAAAACAAATCTTAGGTTTCACAAGTGTAGCTGGAGATTACGTTCCTGGATAGGACTATGAAATAGAATAGGAAGAGTGATGATATGAAATTTTATGATACTAATGTATTGTTACATGATAAAAATTGGACTAAAGAAGAATTTTTAATTAGTAGTGTAACAATAGAAGAACTTGAATCAATAAAACTTTCAAAAGAAAAAGATCAAAAAATTAAATACCTTGCTAAAAAAGCTAGTCGATGGTTAATAAATAATCCTAATCAATATGAAGTTTTTCTTTTTGATCCAAATGATAAATTTATAAGAAAGAAATTTCCTTTTACTATTGATACACAGGATAAAAAAATTCTAGCAACTGCCATTAGCGCAAAAGAAAGAGGGTATTTATTTGATTTTGTAACATATGATTTTAATTGTTATCTTTTTGCTAAAGCGATAAAATTAAATGCTCAACTTTTAAAAGAAGAATGTAAAGAAAATAAATATAATGGATATAGAACAATAACTTGTCCATCTGATGAAACTTTAGCAGATTTTTATACTAATATAAATGACCCAACTTTTTGGAAATATGAAGATGAAAATGATTTAAAAGTTAATGAATATTTATTAGTATATGATAAAGATAATAATTTAATTGATAAATATAGATACCTTGGAAAAGGTAAATTTGAACAAGTTAAATTTGTTGCTGCTGAAAGTAAAATGTTTGGTAAAGTAAAACCAATAGATCCTTATCAAGAATTGGTTTTAGATAGTTTTAAACATAATCAACTTACCTTAGTAAAAGGACCCGCGGGAACGGGTAAATCGTTACTATCTCTTGCTTATCTGTTCCGTGCAATGGAAAAGGGAGATATAGATAAAATTATAATCTTCTGTAACACTGTAGCAACGGCAGGATCTGCTAAATTAGGATATTATCCTGGTGATAGAACAGAAAAATTACTTGACAGTCAAATCGGTAATTTCTTAATAAGTAAAATTGGTGCTAGAGAAGGAGTTGAAAAACTTATTGATATGGGTCAATTACTTCTTTTACCAATGTCAGATATTAGAGGTTTTGATACTTCTGGAATGAAAGCAGGTATTTATATTACTGAAGCACAAAATCTTAATGTAGAGCTTATGAAACTTGCTTTACAAAGAATTGGAGAAGATTCTATATGTATCTTAGATGGTGATAACGAAACTCAGGTTGATTTAAATACTTATGCAGGAGATAACAACGGACTTAAAAGAGTTTCAGAAGTTTTTAGAGGACAGCCTTTCTACGGAGAAATTACTTTAAAAACAATTCATCGTTCTAAAATAGCTAATATAGCTAGTAGAATGTAATACAATAACAAGACAGGAGAATCTTTTCCTGTCTTTTTTATATAGATTTGAGGGAGGATAATTATATGGATATTAAAAAACAAAAATAGAAACTATAGAAATAGCTTCAATTATGGTAGCTAGAAAAATAGATTATCATCCAAAAACAAGATTTACAAGAAGATATAAAACAAACTAAAAATAGATATAAAGGATAGCGTAAGAAATTATCTACTTCTAAATTTCTTATGCTATTTTTGTTTATTAGTTGCTCTGCTGTTGAGTTTTTTACTATCTTCTTAACTTTTAAAAGTTTAAGTTTAGGATATGTTGATTTTTCTGCTTTACAATCTTTAATAACTGCTGTAGTAGCTGAAGTTGTAGGCTTTGCAATTTATGCTTTAAAATCAACAAAAGAAAATACAAAAGGTGGTATTGTTTACTAGACTGCTATGATTGAAGCTCAACAATGTGATCAAACTGATTAGAATAATTAGGAGGCAGTTGGATAATGAACTTTTTAATTGAGAATTGGCCACTTTTAGTAGCAGCTATTGCCGTGATAGCCGTCGCCGCGATTTATGTTGTAAACTTTTTCAAAAAACCTGGAAGTGAACAATTAGCAAAAGTAAAAGAATGGTTACTTTATGCCGTAGTTCAAGCTGAAAAAGAACTTGGTGGTGGTACAGGACAGATTAAACTTCGTTATGTATACGATATGTTTGTAACTAAGTTCCCTGTGGTTTCCAACTTTGTTACTTTTGAAACCTTTAGTTATATGGTAGATGAAGCTCTTGTAAAAATGAGACATTTATTAGAAACAAATGAAAAAATAGAAGCATATGTAGATTTGGAGGTAAAATAATTTATGGGTTTAAATGGTATTGATATAGCTAGTTATCAAAAAACCTTAGTTCCCTCTCAAATGACAAGTACTGATTTTATTATAATAAAAGCAACACAAGGTAATTCATACCTTAATCCTACTTTTAAAACACAATATCAACAGGCTAAAGCAGCTGGTAAATTACTCGGTATTTATCATTATATAGATGGAACAGGAGTAGATGCTGAAGCTAATTATTTTGTAAATGCAGTTAAATCTGTTAATGGTATTGGAGAAGCTATTCTTGCTGTTGATGAGTAGAGTAATCAAAACTCTCAATATGGTAATGTAAATTATGTAAAACAATTAATGGATAAAATTTACTCTTTAACAGGAGTAAAGCCATTTTTATATATTTCACATAGTATTGCAAGTAAATACAATAGTATAGCAAATGCAGGATATCCTCTTTGGGGAGCACAATATGCTAATTATAACCAGACTAACTATCAATCTTCTCCTTGGAGAGATGGTCAAAACTGGGGTAACTGGGGAGCTGATCCTACTATAAGACAATATTCTAGTGCAGGTAGAATTACTGGATATGGTGGGAATCTTGATTTAGATTTATTCTATGGTACAAGAGAAGACTGGAAAAAGTATGCTAAATCTGGACAGAAAACCACTACTTCTTCTAACCAAAATACTACTACAGTAAAATCTACTATTGATTTTAGTAAATATTATAATAAAGTATCTAACTCTGGTGGTGACTAGAGAGGGGGAATTCGCGGCGGTGCTGCCGGGGATCAGACTGGTCGTGAATGGGAGATTAAAGCTTGGTATAGTTATCCTTGGAACTGTGTAATAAGACATCCTGATGCTAAAGTTAGAGAATTAATAGCTGAACTTTCTATTGAAGCAGCTAATAATAACAATATTGGTTATGACCAAGGACAAAGAGATACATTCTGGCAGCAATTACAAAAAGTTGGATATAGACCAGCTAAAATTACAGTAGGATGTGAATCAGATTGTTCTGCTGGAGTTATTGCTCTTACTAAATCAGCTGGATATTTATTAAATGTTTCTGCTCTTAAAAATATTAGTGCTACTTATACAGGTAATATGAGAACTATTTATAAAAATGCAGGTTTCCAAGTTTTAACAGATAGTAAATATCTTACAAGTAGTGCATATCTTGTTCCAGGTGATATTTTATTAAATGATAATAACCATGTATGTACTAATTTAGGAATTGGTTCTAAATCTGGATATACTCAAACCGGTGGAGTAAGTACTCCTGTTGCAGCTGTTTTTAGTTATGATTCAAGAGAATTACAAACTATGCTTAATGCAGCTGGATGGAGTTTAACCGTTGATGGTATTGAAGGACCTAAAACCATTCAAGCTATAAGAGATTTCCAAACTATTTATAAACTTCCTGTAACAGGTGCTGTTGATGAAAGAATGTATAAGATTCTTAGAGAAGTTTATGGATATATAAAGAATGGCTTTGATGCTAATTATTATAGTAATAAATATAATGATTTAAAGAAAGCTTTTGGTACAGATAAAAAAGCTTTACTTCAACATTATTGGGAATATGGTAGAAAAGAAGGTAGATAGTGCAAGAAAACTGCGGCAGCCGCTCCAACCCAGACACAGTCTAATCCAAAACCTGCTCAGACAGGTCCCGCCGCAGTTCCAATGTATTCTTCTAAAACAGGATGGACAAAAACTCCAGTTCGTCAGGGTAAAATCACAGCTAACCTTTTGAACATTCGTACTCAACCTACAATTCATTCTAGTAATTTAATCTCCTATCCAGTTCTTAAAACAGGAACTGTTGTTGGAGTATGTATGCAAACTAAAGATGAAGATGGTGATCCTTGGTATTATATTAGAATCACAGGAGCTAAAGGTTAGAAATTTGGTTTTGCAAGTGGAACATATATTCAATTAATCTAATTGAAACTTTAAGGGAAGCAAATTTTGCTTCCCTGATTTTTTTATGTGTATAAAAGTTCATTGGTAAATAAGATAAACTTGAAAAATAAGAAAATTTATTGTATAATATAATAGAAAATAAAAATAGGAGATAATAATGAAAGATTATTTTGTTTTAACTTTTTCACAAAATTGTGATTTAGAATCTGTTCATGAAGCAGTTATAACATTACAAAAAGCTTTTCCAGATAAATATATTATTGGATTACCAGAAACAATAGGTCTTAAAGATTGGAGTAAAGAAGAATTAATTAATTTATTAGAATTTTATTCAGATTATATAAAGGAGCTTTTAAATGAGTAAAACTTATGATAAAAACTCAATCGAGTCACTTTCTCCATTAGAGTTTACAAGACTTAAACCGGGAGTGTATGCAGGTGATACAACCTATGCCACACAGCTTTTAGTAGAGATTCTCTCAAACTCTATTGATGAATATCGGCTTGGGCATGGAAATGAAATAGATATAAAAATAGATAAAGATATTGTAATGGTACAGGATTATGGACAGGGCTTCCTTGTTAATGAACTAAGGGAAGATGGAAAATCTATTCTTGAAGCTGCTTTCAGTGTATTAAATACTTCTGGTAAATATCGAGAAGATGGTACTTATGAAGGAACTTCTCTTGGTTCTTTCGGCATCGGTAGTAAAATTACTGTTTTCTTATCCCATTGGCTTGATGTACAAACATGGAGAGATGAAAAAACTGAAGGGATACATTTTGAAGAGGGTATTTTTACAGGAAGGATTGTAAAAGAATGTACTCCTCGTCATCATGGTACATGTGTAAAATGGCAGCCTTCTGAAGAGTTTTTTACTCATACTGAAGTTGAAATTGATAAGGTAAAAGACCTTCTTCAGACTCTTGTTTGTCTTTGCCCGGGATTAACTATTGTTCTTAATGATAATGGAAATGAAATAGTTTATAAATCTGAAAATGGAATTGATGATTTAGTAGACCTTGCTGTTAAAAATACAGAACTTATTAAAAATCGTTTTCATATGAATTATGAAAAAGGTAAAAATAAGATGGATATGGTATTTACATATACTTCTAATTATTCATCTACTATTGTTCCGTATGTAAATACAGGTCTTACGGATTCTGGACAACATATTACTCAGATTAAAACAACTATTACTAGAGTATTTAACAAGTTCTTTAAAGAAAAAGGCTGGATTAAAGAAAAAGATGAAAATCTTACAGGTGATGACATTCAAGAGGGAATGTATGTAGTATTTAATATTACAGCACCGAATGTTGCTTATGATGCACAGGTCAAATCTCGTATAACCAAAATTGATATGTCACCTTTTACTGAAGCTTTTGCAGAAGAACTTGAGTATTGGTTATATAATAATGAGAAAGATGTAAAAGGAATTGCTGATAAAGCAATTAATGCGCGGCGGGCCCGTGAAGCAGCTAAGAAGGCACGAGAAGCCGCTAGAGGACATGTTAAGAAAAAAGAAAAGGTTATCAAGTTTGATACTAAACTTGCTGATTGCTTTAGTAAAGATAGATTAAATTGCGAGATATATATTGTTGAGGGAGATAGCGCCGCCGCAAACTTAAAAACTGCAAGGGATAATGAGTTTCAGGCTGTTCTTCCTGTAAGAGGTAAAATTCTTAATACCTATAAAGCTACATTAGATAAAATTCAGAAAAATGCTGAGATTATGTCGATGATAGATGCTTTTGGTTTAAGTATTAATACAAAATCAATGAAAGTTACATATCATCGTGATGACCTTAGATATGGTAAAATAATTATCATGTCTGATGCTGACGTAGATGGAGCGCATATTAAGAATTTATTCTATACTTTTATCTGGTCATTTTGTCCAGAACTTATTGAAGATGGTTATGTATATGCCGGTGTGCCGCCGCTGTATAAAATAACTACCTCTAGTGGGTATAAATATCTTAAAAATGATGAAGAATTAGAACTTTATAGACAGAAGAATATTGGTAAAAAGTATACTGTAAACCGACTTAAAGGTTTAGGTGAAATGGGTATTGAAGAGACAGAGGAAACTCTGGTTGACCCAGACAGTCGTATCCTTCATAAGGTAACGGTTAACGATAGAACGGCCGCCGCCGCGCTTTTTGATGACTTAATGGGAACAAAAGTTATTCCAAGAAAAGAGTTTATTAAAGTACATTCTAAGGAGGCTACATATGCAGTCTAATATTCTTGAGTTTGTTAAAAAATATTTTTATAATGATATTAATAAAGTTATAATTATAGACATAGACCATCGAAAAAAATATGAATTAAAAGATATGTCTTTATCAAAAATTATGTCATATGATATGAACAATATTGATGGCATAATTTTTGGAGATGATAAAATTTATATGAAATTTTAAAGAGGATTAATATGCAGTTTGATAAAGAAAAAGCGGTTAAAATTTTAACAGATGAACTGTGTTATGCCTATTGTGATAACTGTAAAAATTCTAAAGATATTGAGAATTGTGATGATTGTCATAGAAAATATCAAAATTGGGCATTAGATGAAGACTCAGCTAGATATATTATTGATAGAATCATTAAGGAGACTACATATGCAACCTAATGAATGGAAAGATGTAACTAAAGAAGAAATGATTAATTTTATAAAAAATTATCCAAAACCATTAGTACAAGACTTTTATATGGATTGGTATTCATGGAATGATTTTAGTGATGATAAAAAATGGCCAGAATCTATGGTAGCTAGAGCATTAGAAATGTATGATGAAAGAAAATATCAAATAAAGGAAAATGTTAATGAAAACTAATGACCTTATAAATGAATTAAGCACAAACTTCATAGAATACGCGGCTGCAGTAAACTCCGATCGTGCTATTCCTGATGCTAGAGACGGTCTTAAACCAGTAGCTAAACGTATTCTCTGGAGTGCTTTTGAAGAAAAACGTTTCTTCAATAAACCGCACGTAAAAGCAGCACGTATTGTTGGTGATGTAATGGGTAAATATCACCCTCATGGAGACTCCTCTATTTACGGAGCGATGGTACGTCTCTCTCAGCCGTGGGTAATGCGCTATCCGCTCATCGATTGGCATGGTTCAAACGGGAATATTGCGGGTGATGGACCGGCCGCCGCGCGTTATACAGAAGCAAGACTAACAAAACTATCAGAAGATGGGTTATTAAATAATGTTAAAAAGAATAATGTGGATTTTGTACCGAATTATGATGAGTCTCTTGAAGAGCCTGTGTGTTTACCCAGTTCCTTTCCTAATCTTTTGTGCAATCCTAACTCTGGTATTGGGGTTGCCATGGCATGTAACTGGGCCCCTCATAATTTCAAAGATGTTGCAAATGCGATCTATAATTATATGGATGGTAGTATTCCTACTCTTCCTGGTCCAGACTTTCCTACTGGAGGATTAATTATTAATGGAAAAGATATTCCTAAAATCTATGAAACTGGTCATGGTAGTGTAAAGATTAGAGCAAGATATAAAGTAGAAGGTAATAAAATTATCTTTTATGAAGTACCTTATGGAGAAACAATAGAAGGACTTCTGACTGAACTTGGAGAAGTTTGTGAGAAAAAAGAAATTGAAGGAATTATAGATGCTCATGATGAATCTAACAAAAAAGGAATTAGAATTGTTGTAGAAGTCAGTAAAGGAATTAATATAGATTCTGTAGTGGAACAAATTTATAGAAAAACCAATTTCCAATCCTCTTTTTCTTACAACCAAGTAGCTTTGGTAGATAAAACACCAACAGAATTAAATCTTTCAGATTGTTGTAGAATTTATGTTGAACATAATAAAAAATGTCTTATTAAAGAATTAAACTTTAATCTTCAAAAAGCAAAAGACAGACTTGAAATTGTAGAAGGTCTTTTAAAAGCTTTAGAAGATATTGATAATATTATTGCTCTTATTAAAAGTAGTGAAAATAGTACAATAGCTAAAGAAAAATTAATTGAAAAGTATGAATTTACTGAAAATCAAGCTAAGGCTATTCTTGCTATGAGATTAAGTTCTTTAACTAAACTTGATTCTATTGAACTTAACAAGGAAAAGAATGAACTTGAAGATAAAATTAATATGATTAATAATATTTTAGCTAATGAAAATCTTCAATTAGGTCTTATTAAAGATAGACTTGAAGAACTTGTTAAGAAATATGGTGATGATAGAAAAACAGAAATCACTAATATTGAAATTAAAAAAGAAACAAAAGAAAAGAAAGAAGTAATTCCAGAAGATGTAGTTATTGTTCTTACTCATGGAGGAGATATTAAACGTATTCCAAAAATGAGTTTTAAGGTTCAACATAAAAATACAAAAGGAATAAGAACCACAGAAGAAAATATTCTTACTTCTTTTGCAACTAATACTCTTGATACAGTAATGATTTTTACATCAAAAGGTAAAATGTATAAACTTCCTGTTGATAAAATTCCTGTAGGAGATAATAAATCAAGAGGAATAAATCTTAATACAATATTTACATTTGAACCTAACGAAAAACTTCAAGCTGCAATTAATCTTAAAGATAATACAAATGCAGAATATGTTGTATTTTTTACTAAACAAGGATTAATTAAGAAAACAAAACTTGAAGAGTATAAAAATCTTAAAAAGAATAGTGGATCTCCAGCTATAAAACTTAAAGAAGGAGATAGTTTAGCTAATGTAACCTTCTTAAAAGATGAAGATGTTATTATTCTTACTAAGAAAGGAATGAGTATTAGATTTGAAACCAAGTCTATCAATCCGATTGGACGAGTCACTACCGGAAGAAAAGCTATTAAACTTGCGGAAGGAGATAGCGTTTTGGTCGGCTTGCCGGTCAATAGAAAAAATGAAACAAAACTGCTCATAGCTGGGACAGAATGCGGAAATGTTGTCAAAATCCCTGTAGAATCTTTCCAGAATCAAGCAACGAATGGAAAGGGAATGAAATATATTAAACTCGCGGCCGCCGATACAGTGATTAATGGCATCATTTGTACTAACGATGATAACTTATTAGTTATTGGAACAAAACATTCTAAAGCAGTAAGTATATCGGAAATCGTTCAAACTTCACGTGATAGCACCGGCCGCGCGATTGTGAAAGATGAGCAACTTAAAAATATAGTAAAATTATGAGAAAAGAAGATTTAGATAAAAGAATATGTGATGTAGAACTAGGTGCAACTAATACTGAAACATATAGAGAATTTCTAATTAATTCTATGATATTTTTCAGTGGAAACGAAAATTGTAAGATTCCAGATTTTGATAGTTTGACAGAAGAATTTCTTAATGAATTAATTGATGAATATGATTATCTTTGGGAAAAATAAATAAAATTATGAGTAAAGAAATAATTTGTCCTAATTGCAATAAAGAAATGTATTGGAATTTAGATAGTTTTGGTTATACTCCTTGGCATTTACACTGTGATAATTGTCATATTAATATAGGGGTTAATAAACAATCTAAAGCTATAGAACTTTTAGAAAAATATCATAAACCTTATACTTATATAGAATACTCTTCTAAATATGGACTAGAAATTTTTAAGTGAAGTTCTAATTAAAGAACTTCACTTTATTTTTTTAAAAATTTATGTTATAATATTATTATAAAAAAGAAAGGGGAAAATTATGTATTTTACATTAAGTGGAGATTTTTTACCTGAAGGTAGAACATACTTTGTTCAAAAGTTATTAAAAAATGGACATCATGTAGAAGCACATATTACAGAAAATACAGATTTTTTGATTATTAGTAAAGATGCTATTAATTATAAAAAAGTAAAAGAAGCAACATTAAAAAATATTCCTATTTTAAGAAAAAATGAAATAAATATTATTTTAAAAGGGGAAAATAATGATTAAATCTCTTTATCCATGTTTTCAACATTGGTCTAAACTAGGTGGTGTGTATTTAATTTCTGATACACATTTTAAAGATTTAGATAGAAAAACTATGGGGTATCATATTTCTGAAGAAGACCAATTTTATATTTTAAATGATACTTGTCACCAATTTGATACTCTTATTCATCTTGGTGATGTAGGAGATTTGAGTTATATTAAACGACTTAAATGTCATAAGGTTCTTATTATGGGTAACCATGACCAGTCTATTGAAAAAATGGAAGAGGTTTTTGATGAAGTGTATTCTGGCCCACTTTGGATAAGTCAGAAAATAGTTTTGTCTCATGAACCTATTTCTATATTACCTTGGGATTATTTTCTTGCCCCTTCTTTTGTTTTTAATATTCATGGACATAAACATGATTTAAAAGAAAATGATATTTATCATTTAAATCTTGCTCAAAATGTTTTTGGTTATGTACCTTTAAACTTAAATCAGTTTATTAAAAGTGGAAAACTTAAAAATTTAAAAGATATTCATCGTATTACTATAGATATAGCGACTCTTGAAAAAGAGAGAAGAGAAGAAAAAGAGAAAGAAAGAAAAATTTTATGGTAAAAGTTCCATGTAAGGTAAATAATAAATTTGGCTATAATTTTCTTCATTTTGGTATAGATTATATTATTCCTCCAGGAGAATTTCCGTGGGAGTATAATGGAGAATTTCCTGTAAAAACTTATGCTTTTGTAGAAGATAAATATGGTCATATTTTAAAGATAAAACCAGAAAAAATTAGTTTTATAAAAAGAGGAGAACGTAGAAATACGAAAATAATAGATGTTTGATATAAAAGAAGTAGAAAAACTTTATCCCGGCGCTGGTGGTTTAATGTTGGAACCACAATTAATTCATAAAGGCACTGATTCACAGCTTAAAGTATGTGATGATGGAACTTGGTTTGCTGAATTAAAAAAAGATGGCGCACTTTATATGTACGTTAAAGGATTTGGGGGAGAGAATTATCTTTTTGGTCGCACAGTAAGTAAAAAAACTGGACTACTTACAGAAAAATCTGCTAATGTACCACATATTATAGAAGCTTTAAATTATGTTCCAAATGGAACAATTCTTCTTGGAGAAATTTATTATCCTGGTAAAACATCTAAAGATGTTACTTCTATAATGGGATGTTTGCCTAAAAAAGCAATAGAAAGACAAGAAGGTGAATATGGATATATTCATTATTATGTGTATGATTGTTTGTATTATAACTCTATTTCTTTGCTTGAAGTGGATAATTGGACAAGATATCAAGTAACAAAAAGAATTTTTGAAAAGAGAATACCTATATTAGAGTGGGAAGAAAATGAAAATACTATTAAATTTTATCGAAATTATATTGAACTTGCTGAAGCCATCACGGAAGAAATATATCACAATATCGGAAAAGCTTTATCCGAAGGTGAAGAAGGATTAGTCGTAAAAAAGAAAACTGGTTTATATGAGCCTGGTAAACGTCCTATGACAATGCTTAAAGCTAAGCAAGTAGATCATATAGATGCAGTCATTATTGGATTTAAAGATCCAGAAATACGTTATACAGGTAAAGAAATAGAATCTTGGCAATATTGGGTAGGTACAGACGATCATGAAGAACGTCTTCCCGTGGGTTGTCATTATGGAGAACTATGTGCAATAGCAGTAACTAAACATTATTATTATAACTGGAAAAATGCAATAGAAATTGGTGCTTATGATAATGAAGGTAATATTCATTCAATCGGTACTATTGCATCAGGTTTAACAGACTATATGCGTGAAGATATGTCTCTTCATCCAGAGAATTATCTAAATAAAGTTATAGAAATACAATGTATGATGAAAGATAATAAAGAAAAAACTCTCAGACATGGTTTTTATTTAAAAACAAGAGATGATAAACCTGCAACCGACTGTTTGTTAGAAGATATTTTTTCTTAAAAATTTTTGACTTATAAGAAAATTTTTGTTATAATAAATACATAATAATTAAGATAATTTATTTTAAGGAGATTTTATATGAAACTTACAGAAAATAGTAGAATCGTTTATGATTATGTAAAGGCACATGAAAATGAGAACATTACAGCTGCGGATATTGCTGAAGCTACAGGTCTTACTTCTAGACAGGTAAATGGTGCTATCACAATGGCCTTTCAGAGACATAAAGAAGAGATTGATGGAGAAAAGGTTGAGGTTCCTCTTATGAAACGTATTCCAGCAGAACTTGAACAGGAAGATGGTTCTCATAAGGCAATTAAGCTGATTAAGCTTACAGATGCAGGTCGTGAAATCGAGATTGAAGAAAACTAAAATTGAGGGTTGAGTTTTACTCAACCCTATTTTAAAATAGGAAGTTAGCTATGACAATAGGAATAATTATATGTGCTGTTATTTTATGTCTATCTATTTTCTTTTATTTAAAAACAAAAGCTAGAAAAGTAGATTTAGAATAGCAATAGAAAAAGAAAAAATAGCTTGAACAAAATATAGATGCTCTTAATTAGCAACTTGACGATCAAGATAAAGATTTAGTAGTTCTTAATAAACTAATACAAGAACAATAGAGTAAATTAGAAAGTATAAAAAAATTTGTTCAAGATCAATAGGACATTGGAAATAATTTATATTTAAAAAATAGTAAATTATTAGCTAAAGTACAAGACTTTGAATAGAAAACTAATAATTTATTTAATCAGCAAAAAGAAACAATAGAAAAAAGATTAGAAGATTTTAAAACAGCAAGTTCTTTAGCTGCTGAAAAATATTTTGATAATCTTTAGGAAGCTTATAGACACGCGGACGCCGCTCATATCCAGAAAATGACTAGACTCAAGGAGGAATAGGACAGCGCCGCCGCGGCTCTTAATAACCTTAAAGAAACACGTAAAGCTGCTTATGAAGCAGTTTTAAAAGAAAAAGAAATAAAAGAAAATAAAGATAATTACCGCTTACTTCCTTTAAAGCAAGATCTTGAAGACATTTACACTCTTGAACATATAAAGCAAGGATTACATAAGCCTAGAATACTTTCCATGCTTATATGGCAAACTTATTTTCAACCTCTTGCTAAAAAGCAATTCCCTATTATTTTAAAAGATAAAACTAAAATGGGAATATATAAGATTACAAATATAAAAACTAACGAATCTTATATCGGACAGTCTGTTGATATATACAAACGTTGGTCCGATCATTGTAAAGCAGGTCTTGGTATAGATACACCAGTTGGTAATAAACTTTATAAAGCTATGTTAAAAGATGGTTTATAGAATTTTACTTTTGAATTACTATGCTAGTGTAATAAGGAAGAATTAGATGAAAAAGAAAAATATTTTATTGAACTTTATCAGGCGGATTTATTTGGATATAATTCTACTAAAGGAAATAATTAAATTAGACTATGAAAATTTTAAATAGAGAAAAAGTATATTTTGATAGAAAACCTCAATATTTTATTATTTATGATGAAGAAGAAAATAAAAGTTATGATTTAATTGTAGAAAGATTTGATTATTTTGGTTTTAAAATTTATTATAATTCTGAAACTTGTCCAAATAATGAAAACGAAAAAGAAAAAATAGAATCTTTCTTGATAGAAAATTTTTTAGATTATGAATCATATAATAATATTTAAAGTATGGAGATTATATGAAGTTTACAAATACAGAAGTTATGAATTTTAAAGGAGCTTTTAGAGGATTACGTAATCCTCTTGAATCCTGGGATAAATCAGATAGCTATTTTGGTATTGTTGATATAGAGTATGATGATTATCATGTTGATGAAGTAATTACTTCTTGGGTATAGAATTAGAATAAAATAAGAATTAAAGAAAATAAACAACCTATTGAAGAAGGTAGTAAAGAATATTTTGATCTTTGGGATAAATATTGGGATTGGTGGTATAATCAATGTTTAGGTATTTTACAAAGAGATGGAGATGCTTTAAATGTAGCTTGTATTGGTCCTAAAGATCTTGATCTTGCTCAGAGAATGATTCGAGCTGGTAGTTCAGATCGTAAGTTTCTTCGACAGATAATGGTATCTGTTGATATAACAGGTCCTCTTTATTGGTGGAAAGAGTTTGATACTTACAAAGTAGGTACTGTTGCTAATTCAACAAGTACGATGCACAAACTTAGTAGTACACCTATTACAATAGATTGTTTTGAAACAGATGATATGACAGATGTTATTATTGAAAATAGTAATGATCCTACTTTTATCGTTTCGTCTGGATATGCTTTTAATACTTATATAAATTGGTTAGAAGAATTACGTCAAAGATATAATGAAACTAAAGACCAAGCTTTTTGGAAAGAACTTATTCGACTTCTTCCAGAATCATGGCTTCAGACTAGAACAGTAACAATGAATTACGAAATATTAAGAAACATCTATTCTCAAAGAAAACATCATAGACTCACAGAATGGCATCAATTTTGTGACTGGATTAAAACCTTACCATATGGATATGAGTTAATTACTTTTGACCTTGATAAATAAAAAAATTTATGATATAATAATTATATAAGTTAAAAAGATAAATATTAAAGAGTAAAGGAAAATAATATGAAAAAAGATTTTATTAATGCAGAATATGTAAGTGGTAGAATTTATCAGCATAACCTTGTTAAGAAAGTAACAGGAGAAAAATCTAAAAATCCTGGTACAGAATATATTTCTGGAACAGTTGATATTGCTACTGATGAAGAAGGATTAAATGTTATTCCGATTCATTATACATATGTAACAGCAGTTACCAGTAATGGAAAAACCAATGCAACATATAATGTTCTTGATAATATTATTAATGGTGCAAAAACTTGGATTACAGATGGTAAAGATGCTGCGATGAAAGTTCGTGCAAGTACAGCACTTGCTTTGAATGATTTTTATAATAATAACGATGAATTTGTTTCTGCAAAACGTAATGAAGGTGGTTTTCTTAATAGTATTAATGAACTTCCGCCAGAAAATGAAAGAGCAAGATTTGATCTTGATATTGTAATTACTTCTACAACAAGAGTAGAAGCTGAAGATGAAAACACAGAAGATTTTGTAAAAATTAAAGGTGCTGTATTTAATTTTAGAAAGGCTCTTCTTCCTGTTGAAATTGTTTGCAGAGATGAAGCAGGAATGAGTTATTTTGAAAGTCTTGAAGCTTCTCCGAAGGAACCTGTTTTTACAAGAGTTAAAGGTAATATTGTAAGTAATACAATTAAGAGAGAAATTGAAGAAGCTTCTGCTTTTGGTTCTGCCAGTGTTAGAACAGTAACAAGAACTGTTAGAGAGTGGCAGGTTGATTGGGCAAATCCAGTTGAATATACTTTTGGAGAAGCTGATACAATCACAGAAGAAGAACTTACAAAAGCAATTCAGGATAGAGAACTTGATCTTGCTGAAATTAAAAAGCGTAGTGATGAATATAAAGCATCAAGAGGAAAACAGAATACAGCTGGAGCAAAAGTAGAAAGTGCTAACGTACCAGCAGGTGGTTTTAACTTTTAATTAAGATTTTAAATTGAGAATAGATTTTATATAGGGGAAGGGATTTATTCCCTTCCTTTTTTAAGGAGAGTATATAAGATGGCAATAAATTTATTAGACATTAAACCTCATAAAGTTAGTACAGATTTAACAGGATATATTACTTATATTTATGGCGCTCCTAAGACTGGTAAGACGACTCTTGCAACACAGATGCCGGGTGCAATTCTTTTAGCCTTTGAAAAGGGGTATAATGCTCTTCCTGGTGTTATGGCACAGGATATTACTTCTTGGGGAGAAATGAAGCAGGTTTATAGATAGTTAAAAAAACCTGCCGTAAAAGAAATGTATCAAAGTATTATTGTTGATACGATTGATATTGCAGCTGATATGTGTCAGAAATATATTTGTGATCAAAATGGTATTACTACTCTTGGTGAATTAGGATTTGGTAAAGGCTGGACATTCTTTAAAAATGAATTTAGTCAGGTGTTCAGAGGATTAACTCAGCTTGGTTATGCAGTATTGTTTATTGGTCATGATAGAGAAGTAATGGATGATGCTGGTAATAAAACAATTAGACCTACATTAAGTAATTCTACTAGAATTGTTATTGCAGGCATGGCAGATATTATAGGCTATGCTCATCAGGTTAAAGGTAAAGATAGTGATAAAACTTCTACTTTAACAGTAAGATGTACTGATGATAGTATTGAATGTGGTGCTAGATTTAAATATATTAAAAACGAGTTTCCAATGAGTTATGATAATCTTGTTAATGAATTAAGAGCCGCAATAGAAAAAGAAGCTGCTGAACATGATAATAAATTTATTACTGATGAAAAGCAGGAAGTAGTAGAAAAAGAAGAATATGATTTTGATACTTTAATGAAAGAATTTAAAGGATTATGTGAAGCTCTTATGGAAGAAAGTGAAGATAATGCAGGAAAGATTACTGCTACTGTAGAGCATTATCTTGGCAAAGGAAAAAAAGCTAGTGAAATCACGCCTTATCAGGCTGAATTTTTAGCATTAATTAATGAGGATTTAAAGAATTTATGATATTTTTATTAGATTCTAATAAACAAAAATAGTTCGATCAAAAACTTTATAAGATAGATTTAGAAATGAAAAGAAACTGTATTCTTCCATTAACACAAGATTAGTTTAACAAAATAAGCCATTGGGAAGGTTTTACCTGCAATAAAATTTTTTACTATTCTTATAAAGGACATCCTATTTATTTAATTGATAAATAGCTTAAGAATATGTATTTTAATAAATAATTGAATACGCGGCCGGGCCTTAATCGGTACCGGCCTTGACTTTAATAATAATTTATGATATAATAATAGTATGAATAAAAAAGATTTAGATAAATATAATAGAATATATCAAGATAAAGAAAGGATAAAAAGACAGCTTCATCAATTAATAGGTTTTTGGGGAATTACTGGAAAAATTTATATAAAAAATCTTTTTAATGAAGAAAGGGTATTTTTAACAGATGAAGCTAATTATAAAATAAATCAAATTATAAAAGAAGATTTAGAGAAACAACTTAAAGAAAAAGAAGGTATGTTAAATGCCCACAGCATATGTTAAATGTCTATATTGTGGTGAAAAATTTGATAGATTAAAAGAACCTAATGTAAAAATAGGAAGACGATATGCACATAAATCATGTTATGAATCTCAAGATGCTGAAACTTTACAAAAGCAAAAAGATGAACATGATTTTTTTGAGTATATAAAATAGATATATGGTGAAGATTACAATTATGTGCAGATTCATAAACAAGCAGAGAAATATATAGAACAGTATAACTTTACATATTCTGGTATGTTAAAATCTCTTAAATGGTTTTATGAGATTAAAAGAAATAATAAAGAATCTTCTAATGGAAGAATAGGTATTATTCCATATATTTATGAAGATGCTAAGAAGTATTATTATAATCTTTACTTAGCACAACAAAGAAATAAAGATGTTAAAGAATATCGGTTAGAGGTTAAGGAGATCGTGATAGCCTCCCCGCGCATGTATATAGCACCACCAAAATTATTTGATTTAGGGGAGGAGGAAGAATAAAAATGCCTAATTATACAGACATTCCATCAGTAATACAAGTTATAGGAGCAATTTATAACAACCCTTCGCTCCTTGATAATGAAAAATATAGTTTTAACAATGAAGATTTTACAGAAGAATTTCATAAAATAGTCTTTGGTTCAATATATAATCTCCATCAACTCGGAGCAAAAGAAATAAACGTAAATACAATAACAGATTATCTTGAAACACGACCAACTAAATTAGCAACTT
>Ga0256405_10002900_pt1 | contig 37251 bp, 38 predicted proteins | sample RumenRJG_02DNA_FD_189096 | JGI IMG/M metagenome (GOLD analysis project Ga0256405, IMG submission 189096) | Bovine rumen microbial communities from Lethbridge, Alberta, Canada - RJG_02 | ecosystem: Host-associated > Mammals > Digestive system > Stomach > Rumen | place: Canada: Alberta...
TGGGCATCAGCCCCTACAATTTGGCTATTCTACGTAATAATAATTTGTAGGGAACGCCGCCCTCGGCGTTCCGCGATAGTTTTTTGACAGTCTCGGGCGGACTATATGTCCGCCTTTCAGCATATGAAGTAAGTTTTCAACTATCCCGAATAAAATGTTGAAAACTCTGAGCCTTTCACAAGAAAAGAGGCGGATATTCTCCCTGTAGTACAGGGAGTCACCGCCCCTACATTTGGTTCATGTTAATTATTACGTATAACACGGGCGACGGAACGTCGCCCCTACAGGCTAAGGGCTAATGGCTTTGAACGGCGACACCGCGATTATGCATTATGAATTATGCATTATGCATTAAAAAGGGTGCAGCGTCACGCTGCCTAAGGGCTAAAGGCTGACGGGCGGATAATATCCGCCCCTACAGGGAGTCACCGCCCCTACAATTCGATTCATGTTAATTATTACGTATAACGCGGGCGACGGAACGTCGCCCCTACAGGCTAAGGGCTAATGGCTTTGAACGGCGACACCGCGATTATGCATTATGAATTATGCATTATGCATTAAAAAGGGTGCAGCGTCACGCTGCCTAAGGGCTGACGGGCGGATAATATCCGCCCCTACAGGCTAATGGCTTTGAACGCCGCCCCTACAATTCAATTCATGTTAATTATTACGTATAACACGGGCGACGGAACGTCGCCCCTACAGGCTAAAACCGTGCTGTTAGCGAAAGCAAATCAGCGATTTTGTACAGAGTGAACGAGTTTACGAGTGTCAACGTGGAAAGGGTGCAGCGTCACGCTGCCTAAGGGCTAAGGGCTGACGGGCGGATAATATCCGCCCCTACAGGCTAATGGCTTTGAACGCCGCCCCTACAATTCGATTCATATTAATTATTACGTATAACACGGGCGACGGAACGTCGCCCCTACATATGGTTCATGTTACGTGTCATATAACCAACGGGCGCACAATGTGCGCCCCTACACATGGTTCATGCGACATATATTTTAATACGTCCGCGTGAGCGGACACCATAACTCTCAACTCTAAACAGCTTACTATTTACAGAGTTCTGCCATAGCTTCTGCCATGATCTCCGCATTTTTCAACAGATTCTTCACGGTTATGAACTCATCAGGACTGTGCATACGTCCGTCCTCGTTTGGAAATTCCGCACCGAAAGCGACTCCGCCTTCTATCTCATGGACGTAAGTACCGCCGCCAATGGCTATACAGCACCCCTTATCGCCTGTAACTCCTTCATAAACGCGCAGAAGAGTCTGTACAAAATCGCTGTTTTCGTCGGTGCAATGCGGCTCTACGCCCTCACAGCTGTCTATATTAAATCCTGCGCTTTCAAGAGCTTCGCAGATGATACTGCTTATCTCAGCCTTTGTACGGTCAAGCGGAAAACGTATATCGATACCGCCGCTGAGTCTGCCGTTTTCGGTGTTGAGAAGTGAGAGCACACAGGTCATTTTGCCCGAAATCTCGTCACTGAACCCAAGTCCGCAGCTTTTACCGTCTGTCTCGCCGTGTGGAAAAAGCTGCGCAAGAGACATGAGGAGCATATTCTCTCCGCAGTAGCTCTTCAAAAACTGTGTGATCGCATTTTCGCCTTTTTCAGGAGTCGAAGCGTGAGCCGATACGCCTTCGTACAGGGCTTCCTCGGTTTCTCCCTCATCTGTGTACATATTCACCGCACAAAACTGCGGAACAGCATTTATGACCGTTCCTGCCTGTATATCGGCAATTTCATCATCATCAAAATCCGACGAGAAGTAGACTCTCAACATTCCCTTTTCTGCGTTGATAACAGGATAATCACCGTCAGGAGTGAACACCATTGGCGGCAATTCGCGCTTTTTACGGTAATATTCAAGGTCAGCCGAACCGTTTTCCTCGTTTGTGCCAAATATAAGGCGAATGCCCTTTTTCAGCGGTATTCCCAGCTCTTTAACAGCTCTTGCGGCAAAAAGAGCTGCGACCGCAGGACCTTTATCGTCGATAGCTCCGCGACCTACAAGCTTGTCTGTTTCAGGCTCATAGCGCAGAACGAAGGGGTCTGTTGTCCAGCCGCTTCCCACAGGAACAACATCGAGGTGCGTTAACACTGCGAGCTGTGCAGGCATATCGTTTACGTCAGCCGAACCTGCGTAGTTTTCCACATTCTCCACATGAAAACCGTACTCCTCGCACTTTTTCAGCATTGTTTCCAATGCTCTTGCAGGCTCTTTTCCAAATGGGAAGCCCTCCTCAGCAGTTCCCTGCACACTTGGTATCGCAACGAGCTCTGAAAGGAGATCTGTCATTTCCTGTTTATGCGCTTCAAGATAATCTCTGATTTTACTCATTTCTGCCTCCGTACATTTTTAGATATACAAAAAACCGCAGTAAAAATACTGCGGTAATTTGCGTGTATACAGCATCTATCGACACTGTATACAAAGAAAGAAAGGATAAATATGAAAAGAATTAATCAGTTAACAATTGCCTTTTCAGTTTCCTTGTCGAAGATGTGGATTCTGTTAGGATCGATAGCGACCTTGATGTCATCACCAGGTCTTGCTGTTGATCTTGGGCTTACTCTTGCTGTGAGCGGAATACCCTCGCAAAGGAGATAGAGGTATGTCTCTGCACCCATCATTTCAGTGATCTCAACGTTAGCGTCGATAACACCTGTTGATGCGTTGGAGAGGTACATTTCTTCATCGTGGATAGACTCAGGACGAATGCCGAGGATTATCTCCTTGCCTACATAGTCCTTAAGATCCTCATTAACCTTTGACTCAGGAACGATGATCTGATATTTCTGGCTTCTTCCGCCGAATTCAACTACATACTGGTTATATTCTTCCTTGAGAACAGCGTCGATGAAGTTCATCTGAGGTGAGCCGAGGAATCCTGCAACGAACTTATTTACAGGGTTCTCATAGAGGTTCTGAGGTGTATCGATCTGCTGAACAAAACCGTCCTTCATACATACGATTCTGTCACCCATTGTCATAGCCTCTGTCTGGTCATGTGTAACGTAGATAAATGTAGTACCGAGCTTCTTGTGGATCTTTGAGATCTCGGTTCTCATCTGAGCACGGAGCTTAGCATCGAGGTTTGAAAGAGGCTCGTCGAGGAGGAATACCTTAGGTGAACGAACGATAGCACGACCGAGAGCAACTCTCTGTCTCTGACCGCCTGACATAGCCTTTGGCTTTCTGTCAAGGAGGTGTGTAAGATCAAGGATCTTAGCTGCTTCATTAACCTTTCTCTCGATCTCAGCCTTTGGAACCTTACGAAGTTTGAGTCCGAAAGCCATGTTATCGAATACTGTCATATGAGGATAAAGAGCGTAGTTCTGGAAAACCATTGCTATATCTCTGTCCTTAGGAGCGATATCGTTTACAAGGCGGTCGCCAATGTAAAGCTCACCCTCTGAGATCTCTTCAAGACCAGCGATCATACGAAGAGTTGTTGATTTACCACAACCGGAAGGTCCAACGAGAACGATGAACTCCTTATCTCTTATCTCTAAATTAACATCCGAAACAGCCACAACTCCGCCCGGATATTTCTTATAAATGCCTTTAAGTGTTAAGCCTGCCATTTAATCCAGTCCTCCAGTTCAAAATATAATGCCGATTTCTTTCTTCCATTATCAGCTATGTTAATATGATATCACAATTTTCTTAATATTTCAAGTTGCTAAATCGCCAAACTTATTCTGAGTTGTTTATTAGATTTGCCGAAAAAACAGCCGAAAATCGCTCACAAAAAGCATCGAAATCAGTAGGGAGGAACAAGTTTTCAACATCTTTGTGCAATAATTCCATACACTGACCTATTGCCAGTTTTTCGGGCAAAATCAATCCTCCCAGAGAAACACGCATCAACAGCTCTACGTGATTTCCCACAGCGGCAAACATTCTTCTCACCTGATGATACTTTCCCTCATTAAGCTCAACAAAAGCCAATTTATCGCTATTTTTTATTAGTTTCACCCGAGATGGGAGACAAGTTTCGCCGTCAGACAGTTCGATCCCGCCCTCAAATTTGTTAATATAATTGTTTTCAAATGGTCTGGCAAGTTGAACAATATAAACTTTAGGTATGTGATGCTTTGGAGAGAGCATTTTATGCGCCAGTTCTCCGTCATCTGTGAGCAGTAAAGCTCCCATAGAATCCTTGTCGAGCCGTCCTGCGGGAAACATACCCTTTGTTCTAAATTCCTGCGGTACGAGCTTCAGCACTATCTCTCCGTCCTTTTCATCGGTAGAGCACACATACCCCTGCGGCTTGTTCAGAAGCACATACCTGTGACGCTGAGAGCTTACAGCCTGACCTCCTACAGTTACCTCTGCCGCTTCGGGATCTATCTTTGTATCCGAGCGTTTTACAACATTTCCGTCAACGGTTATCCTGCCTTTTGCCGCAAGCTCCTTGATCTGACTTCGGGTATATTCTGTTCGTTCGGATATGAATTTATCAAGTCTTATGAATGCCATTGAGTCTCCTTTCGGTATAATCTGCGTGTACTGCTGAATAGAATATATCCAGCAAAATATACGTATACAGGAGTGATACCATTATGAAAAAGCTTACATTCATGGTCATCGCGGCAACAGCCTTTGCGCTGACAGCCTGCGGCAAAAAAGAGTATATCCCCATAGACGGAGTAGATGCAGGTGACGTTTCTGCGCGGATAAGCTACTTCGCCTCTCACGGCTGGGAGGTCGTGGAGATATCCGGGAAAGATGTGACTATCCCTGCCGATTTCTCTGATAAATACGAGGAATACGCCTTATTACAGGACAAACAGGGACTCCCTCTCCGCAAATACGCAGGCAGGAATGCTAAACTTTATGTATATGAAGTAAAAAATTACAGCCCCGACAGCAGAAAAATGCTGGCAGAGCTGCTTGTTTGTGATGATACAGCCGTTGCATCACTGGTCTACAGTGAGGACGGCGGAAAGCTGAAAATGCCAGTGAGCTGATATCAGAAGGCTTTGATAAGATCGCCTATAAACGGGAGCTTATATGCCTTGCCTTTATGACTTCCTATCGCAAATGCTGCATCAATAGCAAGAACGCATACAGGATAGATGATATATGCAAGAATTGCTCCCATTATCGGGATAAAAGCGATTATCTTGAATGCAACGCCAAGAACGACCATTACAATGAGCCATGTAAGACTCTGATTTGAGTGGAATCTGCAATATTCCGAATTTTTGTCGTTCATCCACGGCAAAAAGAAGAGTATCGGCACCAAATATGCGATTATTGCAAGCACCTCATTCTTTTGTCTGTCCTCGTCACTGAATTTTCTTTCTGTATCAATGTCATTGAAATTTTCAATAATTTTCATGAATTCATCCATTTTGTTTGCCTCCGTATGTTATGTCTCAGGTGATTCTTCTTTGCTCTGTTCTTTTTTCTCAAATTCGCTTATTACAGCCACAAAGCTGTCTATATCCGTAAAATCCTTATAAACAGACGCAAATCTGATATAAGAAACAGGGTCTATCTCTCTTAGCCTGTCAAGAACGAGTTCGCCTATCTCGGCAGATCTTGCAACTGTTCTTAGTGCATTTGCATAGTAATTCTCGACGTAATTTGCTATATCGTTGATCTTTTCAGCGGAAACAGGACGTTTCTTTATAGCCGATACTATGCCTTTTATAAGCTTTTCTCTGTCAAACAGCTGAACACTTCCGTCCCTCTTTTCAACCATGAGGAGCGGAGCTTCAACAGCTTCATATGTTGTGAATCTTCCGCCGCATCGCGTACATTCACGGCGTCGCCTCGTCTTATCGTCGGCGGGGCGTGAATCTATTACTTTCAGATCTTCATATCCGCAATAAGGACACTTCATACTTTCTGCTCCCTGCCATAAGGTTCTGTCATTCTTGTAAGGATATTATAGCTGGAAATAAGATCGCTTATTCCATTGAAACCGTTTCTGTAAAGCTCAAGGATAACGCTGCAATCGGCGTTATAAGCAGCAAGCTTTGCAAAAAACTGCCTGAAATTGAACCTTCCTCTGCCAATGAGCAGACAGTCACCCATTTCACCCGAATCGCTTATGTGAACATGGGATATCTTGTCGCCGACAATATCAAGGAACTTCATCGGATCTTCTTTTGAACGTATTGCCTGCTTTGTATCAAGAACAAACGCAAACTCATTTCCCAGCATATTCTTTATGTCTTTGATGAAAGCCGACGATCCGCTCTTGCATCGTGAAACATTTTCAACAGCCACAGTTACCCCGAATTCTTTTCCGAGGCGGTAAAGCTTTGAATAGCGCTCGCAGTAAAGCTCAGGAGTACATATCGACGACGGCTTTCCGCCGTGAAAAACGAAGATATCTGCTCCGACGATGTTCATAAAGCGAAAGTACAGCTTGTAATATTCAAGTATATCGTTCATTCTGCGCTCGTATTCCGAAAAGAACATGAGCGGCTCGATCTCACAGGTAAACGGGTGGACCGATGGACATTTTACGTCAAATCTCTTCAAAAGATTGGCAACTCCGTGCGCAAAACCCTTTTTTAGCTCTGAATGAGTGTTTATAAAGACCTCCACACATGAAACGCCGTTTAGTGAAAGGTCATACAGCGACTCTTCAAGAGGCTTTGGATACAGGCAGGCTGTAGATACTCCTGCTATCATGATGACCCCTCCTTGCAAAATAACGATACACTTTTTATTATAACATATTTACGTTGAAAGTCAATAACTCTCGTTCTATTTTTTATAAAACAAAAGCAGCATCGTGAAGATACTGCTTGAGACTGTCAAAAAACTATCGCGGAACGCCGAGGGCGGCGTTCCCTACAAATTATTACGTAGAATAGCCAAATTGTAGGGGCGGCGTTCCGCCGCCCGTGTCAGAAAGCACATGAATTATGCATTATGAATTAAAAAGGGCGCAGGTCATGCGCCCCCTACAGGCTAAGGGCTGATGGGCGGATAATCTCCCAACAGGAGCCGCGACCCTCTGTCCTTCGGACATCTCCCTGTACTACAGGGAGTCACCGCCCCTACAATGTGTCATTTATTATTAATGCATAATTGGCGGGCGCACAATGTGCGCCCTACATTGGTTTCATGTTACATTTACGTATAACACGGGCGACGGAACGTCGCCCCTACAATTCGATTCATGTTAATTATTACGTATAACACGGGCGACGGAACGTCGCCCCTACAGGCTAAAAACGTGCTGTAAGCGAAAGCAGATCAGCGATCTTGTACAGAGTGAACGAGTTTACGAGTGTCAACGTGGAAAGGGTGCAGCGTCACGCTGCCTAAGGGCTGACGGGCGGATAATATCCGCCCCTACATATGGTTAATGTTACGTGTCGTGTACATCGCGGACGAACACTGTTCGCCCCTACAATTCGGTTCATGTTAATTATTACGTATAACACGGGCGACGGAACGTCGCCCCTACATCAGGCTGACAGCTCGGAACGCCGAGGGCGGCGTTCCCTACACATGGCTCATGCGACACCTCAATTATGCATTATGAATTATGCATTATGCATTAAAAAGGGTGCAGCGTCACGCTGCCTAAAGGCACAGCTATGGACTCCGACGCATATAATACCGCGGAGGTGTTGAAATTGCTGAAAGAATTCATACTCGCTTTCATCGTTAGCATAGATATTTACCTTGCGACCGCTGCCTGCTGCAACAGCGGCATAAGGATACCGTTAGGCTCAGCCCTTACAATAGACCTTTTTTCAGCTTCCGTTCTCTGGCTTTCCGTTACCCTTTCCGACTTTATTTCACGTTTTGTTTCTTCTCATACTATCCATATCATCGGAACTCTGGTACTTATCGCCATAGGCACAATGAATATTTCCAAAAGCGTTATGCGCAGCATAATATGTCGGCTATCGGATAAGGGTGAAATATCGCTGAAAATGGGGAATCTCTCCCTGTTTATACAGCTTTGTCTTGACGATACGGCAGTTGATATGGACTGCTCAAAGGTACTGTCCGTCGGTGAAGCCTCTGTGCTTGCGCTTGCAGGCTCACTTGATGCAGCTGCAACGGGTCTGAGCTGCGGCGGTGGCGGTATATCCGCCGGATATGCCTTTTTATCGGCTGTAATATGCGGAGCTTCCGCGCTGATGTTCGGCGCTGTCACAGGCAGAAAAATATCCTCGCTGCACCATGATCTTTCATGGACAGGAGGACTTCTTCTCATTATTTTTGCGTTATTCACCGCATGATGCTATATTTCATACACAACTATCTCGGCAGGATCAAATACCCTGAACTTGCCAAGACCTGCCGAAACCAGCAGCTTCATTCCGCCGATAGAGTATACTCCCTTTGAATACTTCGGGAAGAATTTCCTTTCGGGCGACAGAATAGCTTTCCCGAAAATGCGCATAGTTCCGCCGTGTACATGGCCGCTGAAGGTGTATTTTGCTCCCCACTCGGCATAAGCTTCGCCAAAAAACGGGTTATGCGCAACGAGCAGCACTTCTCCCTCGGGACAATGCCCAAGCAGCTTTTCAACATCTTCTGCACTTACCTTGTCGAGATCGCGGTAGCTGCCATTTTTTTTGTAGATGTTGTAATTATCAAGAAGACCGTATATTTTCAGCTCTCTGTCTCTTATCTTCACATCGGCGTGACCATTTTTCAGCAATATCTGGCTGTTCCTTGCGAGCATTTTCTCAAATTTCGTTACATTTTCCTCATATATGCTCTGCTCATGGTTTCCGTATATCATGTAAACGGGAGCGATACCGCAAAGCTCCCTCAGTGTCATCTCTGCATTTGAAAAATCCTTTTCAGAACGCGAAACGAGATCACCGCTGAAAATGATGATATCGGGCTTTTCCGCTCTTACCCTGCTGCACAGCCTGCTGTTGTGGATACCGAATGTGCGCTTATGGAGGTCGGAAAGGTGTACTATCTTCACGCCGCTTCCGAATTTTTCCCGCCTTACGACGAGCATGAAGAAGTTCTCATAAATGACATATATCAGAAATACGGCTATTGCCACGAGTATTATATACTTCACTGTGTTTTCCTTTTCCTGTCGTTTATTTTCAGTATCGGTGCATCTATGACCGCAAATATCAGCAGATACAGCGACGTGAACATGAACCGTCCTGCGTATGTTGCGATGATCTCGCGGACTGTTCCCCTGTAATCGGCTTCGGGCGAAAATACGCTTATCTCAGGAGCTGCAAGCAGCATTATCACTGTAAGCAGGATTCCGATAAGAAGCGGTACTGCCGCTGCGAATATGAATACGAACCGCCGCGAAAAACTTCCCTCACGGTCGCCGTCGAGCTGTACAAAGTGATATATCGCACATAGTATGAGGGGCGTCACAAGAGTGATGCCCCATACATAGTTTATTTTTTCGTATGCGAACCAGTTGAGCCACTGGCAGAAAATACTGGTCAGCGCAACTGCTGACGCTGTGAAAGGACTTTCCCTGAAAGCAAGGAAGCTCCCTTCAGTATTATTCCTCATTCTCCTCGTCCTCCGGCTCAGCCTCAACAACTACCTCATTCTGCTCCTCAAGAGCGGCTTCTGCTTCCGCAGCCTTTATCTGCTCGTCAGTGAGCTGCTCGACCTTTTCGGTCTCGGCGTTGTCATCGTGCTCGGCACGGGTGAAAGCAACGACATTTGCTCCCTCATTTACTCTCATGACGCGAACGCCCTTTGCGATTCTTCCCATGATACGGATATCGCTGGCGAGTATTCTGATGATGATACCGTCGCTTGATACGAGAATGATATCGTCATCTTCGTCAACTATCTTGATGCCGCAGACATGACCGCGCACCTCATCTACCTTGTAGTTGGTGAGTCCATAGCCGCCGCGGTTCTGGATACGATAGCTTTCTATCTCAGTCTTTTTGCCGTAGCCGTTCTCGGTAACTGTCAGGAGAGAAGCTCCCTCACGCACCTTAGCCATGCTTACAACATAGTCGCCGTCACGGAGCTTGATAGCCTTTACGCCGTGAGCCGAACGTGAAAGTGCTCTTATCTTGTTTTCTTCAAGACGGATAGCCATACCGTTATGAGTAGCCACAAAGAGCTGCTCATCGCCGTCTGTCATGCGAACGCCCTCGATCTCGTCGCCCTCGTCGAGTCCGATAGCTATAAGACCGTTCTTGCGGACATTCTTGTAAAGTGAGAGATTAGTTCTCTTTATCTTGCCGTTCTTTGTGACCATAGTGATGAACTTGTCATCGTTGAAGTCGGTGGTCTTTATCATAGCGGCTATCTTCTCGTTTTCGGTAAGAGGGAGAAGATTTATGAGATTGAAGCCTCTTGAAGCCTTTGAGCCGTCAGGTATCTCATAGCATTTGAGCTTGTACATAATACCCTTGTTGGATATGAACAGTATATTGTCATGAGAACCGCAGATGAACATTTCCTCAACGAAGTCCTCTTCGCGCTGCTTCATACCCGTGATACCGCGTCCGCCGCGGTGCTGTGTCTTGTACTCTGTAAGCGGCATACGCTTGATATAGCCGTTATTTGTGAGAGTAACAACGCAGTCCTCCTCAGGTATAAGATCCTCGATATCAACTTCACCGCTGACATTTTCGATATCTGTGCGGCGCTTATCGCTGAACTTTCTGCGGATATTATTGAGATCCTCCATGATGATAGCGTAAACTCTGTTAACGTCTGCGAGGATATCCTCAAAATCGGATATTTTGGTAAGAAGTCCGTAAAGCTCATCGGTTATCTTCTGTCTTTCAAGACCTGTGAGCTGTCCGAGGCGCATCTGGACGATAGCCTCAGCCTGTTCCTGTGAAAGACCTGTCTGATCTTCGACATGGAGTCCTGTCAGGTCGTACTGTGCACGGTCAAGGAGAGCTGACATATCAACGTCCTTGAAGCGCTCTATCATGCGCTCTTTAGCTTCCTGAACGGTAGCGCTTGAGCGGATTATGCTGATAACTTCATCGATATGATCTGCCGCAAGCACAAAGCCCTGTAAGATATGCGCTCTTTCGAGAGCCTTGCGGAGGTCATAGCGAGTTCTTCTCTGTATTACATCGACCTGGAAGTCGAGATAATGCTGGAGCATCTGCTTCAGTGTGAGTATCTTAGGCTCGTTGTTAACGAGTGCGAGCATGATGATACCGACAGTATCCTGCAACTGTGTGAGCGCAAAGAGCTTATTGAGGACGATATTCGGTACAGCGTCCTTTTTCAGCTCGATAACGACTCTCATACCGTCCTTGTCGGACTCGTCGCGCAGGTCGTAAAGACCCTCGATACGCTTGTCCCTTGCGAGCTGGTTGATGCTCTTGAGGAGTCTCTCCTTGCGGAGCATATACGGTATCTCATCGATGATGATGCAGTTTCTGCCCTTTATCTCCTCGAAGTGAGTGCGGCTTCGGAGAGTTATCTTGCCCTTGCCTGTAGCATAGGCAGCACGGATACCTGCTCTGCCCATAATGATGCCGCCTGTAGGGAAATCAGGTCCCTGAATGTGCTCCATGAGCTGTTCGAGGGTACAGTCCGGATCGTCGATAAGGAGCTGTAAAGCATCTATGACCTCACCGAGATTGTGTGGAGGTATATTTGTAGCCATACCAACAGCGATACCCACAGAACCGTTCACAAGAAGGTTAGGGAAGCGCGAAGGAAGTACAGCAGGCTCTTTAAGACGGTCGTCGTAGTTTGAAACGAAGTCAACGGTCTCCTTGTTGATATCCGTGAGCATATCAAGGGTGAGCTTTGCCATTTTAGCCTCGGTATAACGGTAAGCCGCAGGGCCGTCACCGTCGATAGAACCGAAGTTTCCGTGACCGTCTACAAGAGGATATCTCATTGAGAAATCCTGCGCAAGTCTTACAAGTGCGTCATATACCGACGCATCGCCGTGTGGATGATATCGTCCCAGAACTGCACCTACAGTATCGGCACACTTACGGTACGGCTTCTCAGGTGTAAGACCGTTTTCATGGAGCGTGTACAGTATTCTTCTGTGTACAGGCTTCAGACCGTCTCTTACATCGGGAAGTGCTCTGGAAACAATTACCGACATGGCATAGTTGAGCATGGAATTTTCCATTTCGTCAACTATCTCGGTATTTATTACCTTTGAGTTGTCTGTGTAAAGCATTTTTTCCTCCTGAGAGAATATATTTTGGTTTCAGATGAGAAATTATTGTTTTTTTGTTTTTCTTACTATTTCAAGCTCAGCCTCGGAGAATCCTTCCTTCGGGAGTATATACAGCATATCCGTTCCTGACATTATCAGGAAGAACCTGTCGTACTCCAGCAGCTGAAAGCTTTCATTCACGTTAAGTCTGGTCTTGTCGGGAAGAGGGTCTATTTCCTCGGGAATGTCCCTTTCTTCCTCGGGGATATCGCTGAGGTCGTCCGCAACTGTGGATATATCCACATAGCTGTCGGCAAAGCCTATCTTGTATATTGGTTCACCGAGAGTCATGACGGACTGGGTAAGATTCCTGCGCATTTTACGCGGATTGAACCACTCTCTCATGGCGAACGCCAGAGCTGCAACAAATGCCAGAAATACAAGATATTTCTGTTTATTTGAAGCTCCGTGAAGCGATAATATGCCGAAAATGAGTATTCCGAACGCTATCACGAGGAAAAGTGTCATATATACGTAGCTTTTCGGGTATACGAATTTTTTCTGGAATTCAAGGTAAGCATCGCGGAAAAGGTCCGCAGGCACTTTGTATTCCTTTTCAAGCTTATAATTTTCTTCCATGCAAGCTCCCGTCATATATCAAGGTCCTGTGCGAACTTAGCGTTCTTTTCGATAAACAGGCGGCGAGGCTCTACCTTATCGCCCATGAGTATACTGAAAGTCTCGTCAGCCTTCAGTGCGTCCTCCATGCCTATCTTGACGATAGTACGGTGTTCTGGGTCCATAGTAGTTTCCCAGAGCTGTTCGGGGTCCATCTCACCAAGACCTTTGTAACGCTGAACTTCAACGTCCTTGTACTTTCCGCCTTCCGAAAGCTCCTCGATATATCTGTCGCGCTCCTCATCGGAGAAAGCGTAGCAGACCTTCTTTTTACGCTCAACTCTGAAAAGCGGCGGCTGAGCTATATAAACATTTCCGTTGGTGATGAGAGGTCTCATGTAGCGGAAGAAGAATGTCAGGAGAAGAGTCCTGATGTGCATACCGTCAACATCGGCATCCGCCATAATGATGACCTTACCGTAGCGGAGCTTCTCGATATCGAAATCCTCACCGATACCCGTACCCAGCGCAGTAACAACGGGTTCGAGCTTATCGTTGCCGTAGATTCGGTCTATACGAGCCTTTTCAACGTTGAGCATCTTGCCCCAGAGTGCAAGGATAGCCTGGAAACGTCTGTCACGACCCTGCTTTGCAGAACCGCCCGCAGAATCTCCCTCGACGATGTATATCTCGGTATAGCGGTTGTCGCGTTCTGCGCAGTCAGCGAGCTTTTCAGGCATTGAAGCGTTGCCGAAAGCATTCTTTTTACGCTCGTTTTCTCTTGCGCGCTTAGCAGCTTCACGGGCTTTGAGAGCGGAGAGGCTCTTCTCGAAAATGAGATTAGCGACATCGGGGTTCTCCTCGAGGAAGTTCATGAGCTTTTCCTGAACCATTTTCTCGATGAACGGGCGTACTTCGGGATTTCCGAGACGACCCTTAGTCTGACCCTCGAACTCACACTCTGTAAGCTTTACGGAGATGATAGCAGTAAGTCCCTCACGAACATCTTCGCCTTTGAGCTTGTCCTTGGGGTCTTTTATCTTGCCCATTTTCATACCGTAATCGTTTATTACCTTGGTAAGAGCGTTCTTGAAACCTGTTTCGTGAGAACCGCCGTCCTTGGTGTGGATATTATTGGCAAATGAGAGTATGACCTCATTGTAGCTGTCGTTGTACTGTAAAGCGATCTCCGCGAAGGAATCGCCCTGAGTTCCCGAAAAATAGATAACATCGCTGTTAAGAGCTTCAAGACCTCTTGTAGCGTGGATATGCTCTACGAACTGACGGATACCGCCCTCATAGTGGAGAGTTTCTCCCTGTAAATTCTCCTGATCGCGCTTATCGGTAAAGATTATCTTGATACCTGCGTTGAGGAAAGCCTGTTCACGGAGTCTTTTCAGAAGCACTTCGTAATCGTAAACAGTGCTCTCGAAGATCTCTCCGTCAGCCTTGAACATAACGGAAGTACCTGTTTCGTTTGTATCACCGATGATCTTGAGCTGTTCGTCATAATGACCGCGCTCGAAACGCTGGAAGTATACGTGCTCGCCGTCCTTGACAGTAAGCTCCAGCCATTCGGAAAGGGCATTAACTACAGACGCACCAACGCCGTGAAGACCGCCTGATACCTTATAACCGCCGCCGCCGAATTTACCGCCTGCATGGAGAATGGTATAAACTACGGTCGCAGCTGATATACCTTCCTTTGGGTGGATACCTACAGGGATACCTCTTCCGTTATCGGAAACACGGATTATATCGCCTTCGAGTATTTCGACCGTAATCTCTGTACAGTAGCCTGCAAGAGCTTCGTCTATAGAGTTATCCACGATCTCATAGACGAGGTGGTGGAGTCCTCCGGGACCTGTTGAACCGATGTACATACCGGGTCTTTTGCGGACCGCTTCGAGTCCTTCCAGGACTTGTATGTCATTTTCATCGTAGTTGTTGTTCTGCTGACTCATGATTTACCTCCAATAATTTTGGTTGTATATGTCATTTACCCAATTTATGGGATTATTGTCAATGTAATCGCATATTTCAAGGAATTCCTTCTCATTGCGGATAATGTGGTCGTGGAATGATTTCTGCCATACTGAAAAACCGATTTGTTTTGTTGAAATTGCCTTCAATCCATTAATTATCTGGGAAACGGATTTTGTAGGGAACGCCGCCCTCGGCGTTCCGTAATTTACGGATTTATCTTCAAAATCCGAAACAAACAAAATCATATGGATATGATCCGGCATAATTACATATTTCGTTACAGAAACATATCTGTATATTTCATTGATTTTTTTGATATTGTCATTTACGATATCACCATATTTCGTTAATTTTACGACCGGAACAGGTATAATATCGTTCAATTCATGATTTATTTTCATGGATATATTTGGGATATTTCGCGGAACGCCGAGGGCGGCGTTCCCTACACCTGCTTTTTTCGATGCCGTCGGAACGCCGAGGGCGGCGTTCCCTACACCTGTTTTTTTCGATGCCGTCGGAACGTCGAGGACGCCGTCCCCTACACCTACTTTTTTCGATGCCGTCGGAACGCCGAGGGCGGCGTTCCCTACGTCAATGATATCCGATAAATACCTTATCCTGTCTTTGGTGCAAATGGTAATAAAATACATACCATTGCGCGAATAATCGTAATTTGTGAGCCTGTTAAGCTTTCGTTCAGGACGCTCCATTCAGAACCCTCCGCCTTATTCAGACAAATAACAGCATCATTGTCAATATCGCAATAAACATGATGAAACCAATGGATAAAACTAAAAATAATCTATATCCAAGCCTGTCTGTGCTATTTATCCTTTCGCCTTCATCTGCCGCTATGTCGCAATACATGATCTCATATGCACATGATATCGCCAATAATATTTCTCCTGCAACAGGTATCACAAACATTACCGTAAGGATAAATACATTGACATTGTAAACCTCGTTGTACATACCGCCGTTCTGGCTCAATATGAAAAGGCTGAAATACTCGGCTATAAGGCATATTGCTGAAAATACCAGCACACGGAGGCTGCCGTTTCGCGTCAATACTCTTTTCGCTCCTGCTCTTAATATTGAAACAGAAAAAAGCAGGGTACTGAAAAAGGCAGGGATTATCAGACTTACCAGATCTTCCTTGTAATCTTTATTCAGAAAGCTGAATGAACCGTCCTCGTATTCTTCAAGATAGTCAAAATACGGGATATTTTTCGAGTAATATGGGTATATCAAAGATAAAAGTATCAATAAAATATATACTAAAAATACTATCGCCGATATAAACGATATTCTTTTTATTTTTTTACTGTGCTCCATTCAGAACCCTCCGCCATCTTTGAGACGTTTCCTCAGCGTTGCCGCCGAAAGCTGAGAGATATAGAGCTTTTCCACACCGTTTTTCATGGTGATTATGAAGCTTTTCGGCATCTCATACGTGGTATAGATGCAGTGCTTCTCCTTTTCTGCCCTTTCAAGCAGCTTCTTGGTGCACTTTTCAACAGTTGTATTCTCAATGTCGAAAACTCCCACCACATCTCTCACATCAACCGAGTAATTATTCCCTATGTGAAGATACATTTTCTTCCACCTCAGCCACGCTGCCGCCGCTTATACGGAGTATTTTTCCCTTTATTTCGGGCAGAAGCGCACTTTCATTCGGAGTTGTTATGAATACCTGCATATCTTTGATTATATCAAATACAAATCTCTGGCGGCTCTCGTCAAGCTCGCCCATTACGTCGTCAAGGAATATAACAGGCGCATCTTTTGACTTCTGCATATATATTTCCGCCTGCGCGAGCTTCATCACAAGAGCTGCACTCTTGATCTGTCCCTGAGAACCGTAATCCTTGGCACTTACGCCGTTTATTTTTATGAGTATCTCATCGCGGTTCACACCTGCATGAGTGCTTCCCGTTCTGATGTCGTAATCTGCTGTTTCGGAGAGCTTTCTGTAATACTGCTCATAGGCTTCATCGCCGCAGGGCTTTTCAAAGTCCTCCGCGCGGAAGACATTTGACTTGTATTCCAGTTCAAGCTCCTCAGTTCCGCCCGATATAGTGCGGTATAGTCTGCCGCAAATGGCGTTGAACTTTTCAATATATTCATGCCGCATATAGGATATGACAGCTCCCTCACGAGAAGCTTGTCTGTCCCATATTTCGAGGATACTTCGGTCAGTTCCCCCTTGCATTATACCTTTCAGGAGAGCATTCCGCTGATTCATAACGGCATTATTTTTATTTATGTGCATGACGAACACGGGGTTGAGCTGTGAAGCAGCCATATCCACGAAATTTCGTCTTTTTTCGGGCGAACCCTTTATTATATCCACGTCATCGGGGATAAATGCGATACACTTGAACACATCGAAAAGTGCTCTCGTACCCTTTTGTTTCACGCCATTGATGCAGATACTCTTGGGATTTGCCGCACTTCTCGTCATCTCGAAGGTTATTTTCTGTTCGCGGACGCTGTCGAGAATTTTTATCTTAGAGGACATTCTGTTACCGCCGAGGCAGATATAGTCTTTTTCCTTTGAGCCGCGGAAGCTCTTACAGCCCGATAGTATCCACATTGCTTCAAGGAGATTGGTCTTACCCTGTGCATTAGGACCGACGATGATATTGTATTTCGGGTCGGGAGCAAAGGATATCCCGCTCAGATTCCTGAAGCCGTCAATGTCTGCGTAGGTGACTATCACTCAACGATTACCTCTTGACCGTCAAGCTCTACCTTGTCGCCGGGACGTATCTTTTTGCCGCGCATGGTGCATACTTCACCGTTCACGAGAACTTCTCCGTCCTGTATGAGCTGTTTTGCTTCTCCTCCCGTTCCGGCGAGAGAGGCAAATTTCAGCAATGCATCGAGTTTTATGAACTCGGTAGTTATTTTTATTTTGTTTTCGGGCATATTTTTCACCTCTGTCTATTTGACCAATGTGATATTTTTCAACTTCCAGTTTTCGGGAACAGAGCTGTCATCAGCGCACTCAAAGGTATACTTGTATTTTCTGTTAACACTGACCTTATCGCTGCCTTTTACGACCACCTCATCGACGATATCCGAATTGCGCGATACCACGTAATCTGTCATCTGAGCGGTTATGTGTGCTTCAAATACGAATTTACCGCCTTTTTTCACACCATTTGTCAGAGTTATGCGTGATATGCTCACATCTTCGATGACATTGTAAAGATCGGGCTTGATATACTCTTTTTCGAGTATTTTCTGATTCTTCTCAAAGAAATCTTCTGTAAGATATTTTTTTACAGGTGTAATATCTCTTGCAGCCCATATTTCCTGGAGCTTCATGAAGAGATCCTCGATATATCGCTCCATATCGCTTTTATCGAAAGAAAGCCTGATTACAGATATCTTACTTTTTGCTGATTTTTCTCTTATGGTTTTCTGTTTCTGTTCCCATTGGATATACTTATAAGCAGCCGTCGCACCAATAATCATAATTCCTCCGATAATGAAGATAACTGCCATATTTTCATCATCATCACTGTAACCGCTGTATGATCTATTACCATAGCCGTGAGCACTGTGACCTCCGCCGTTGCCTCCGCCACCGCCGTGACCCACATTTCCGAAATCGGCATGGGCATTCACGATATCCTCCGACTTTTCAACATGGAAAGCAAACATGAACAAGCAGAAAAAAACTGCTATTACCGAAAAAAATCTTTTCATTGCTTTTTTATCCTGACTATCTTTCCCTCATCGTTTTTGGTATACTTTGCTGCAAAGGCAGGATTTTCGGCAGCGACCTGATAAAACATCTCGGGACGCTCCTTGCAGTATTTCAGGGCATAGCTTACTTTTGTGCGGATATTCTTTTTGCTGTCAGCCTCACCGACTTTTTTTGAGAGCTTCATTGAGACATAGAAAAAGAGAAAAAACGCCAGAGCTGCAAAAACTATACCCAGAGGAATAAGCAGCAAGCTCTTTTCATAGCTGAAAAAGCATACAAGAGCGCCCATACCTGAGAGATATGCGCCGATATTTCCTGAATATGAGAGCAAAGTTCCTTTTGTGGAATACGGATAATATTTTCCTATGAGTATCATTTATACCTCTCAGTTCTTGAGCTGGATAGGCATGATGAGGAAAATAAAGCTCTCACCTTCGAGCGGAAGGATCTCGATGACCTTCATTGCGCCGTTGAAGCGAAGACGGACCTTGTCTCCCTCAGCAGCACGCAGAGCTTCGAGAATGAGCTTGTTATTGAATCCGATAGTAACGGTTTCGCCCGAAATATCGGCAGAAATAGCATCATTGATCTTACCGATGCCGGTTTTGCAGCTTATTTTCATAACGCCGTTTCCGACTTCGCAGCGGATAGGCGATTTGTTTTTATCGTCGATAAGAAGGGCACATCTTTCAAGACAGGTCTGGAAATCTCTCTTTCCGATAATTACCTCTGTCTTGCAGCCGCTCGGGATACTGAGCTTGTAATTGTGGAAAGTTCCCTCGAGGAGTCTTGATATCACAAAAACATTTCCTATCTCAAAGATTATATGGCGGTCGTTTGTACAAACGGTACAGAGCTTTTCGTCGTCATCGTCCTTGATAAGTGTTGAAACTTCGAGGAGCGCTTTCTTCGGGACTACAAAATGATACTTCTCAGCACAATCTGTTATCTCACTTCTGATAGCGAGTCTGAAACCGTCAATAGCTACCATATTGAAGCTTCCGTTCTCAATGTCGAAAAGTTCGCCTGTGAGAACAGGTTTGCTTTCGTTGAGTGAAGCGGCATAGCTTGTCATATTTATCATAGATTTAAGGATATTCTGTTTTACAGAGAAGCTTCTTGCAGAATCTACCTTCGGAAGTTCGGGATATTCGTTTGCAGACATTGCTGAGAAGCTACAGTCTGTAGCGCTGCATGAAATGTTGATAACTAAGTTTTCGTTTATATCATAAGTTATCTCATCACCTGACATACGTCTTGTAAATTCGCTGAAAAGTCTCGAACTTACGACAAATTCTCCTTCTCCCTCAGTATTGGCATTTATTGAAGTACGTATCCCCATTTCAAGATTATAAGCAGTAAGCTCGACACTTCCTGATGATACTCTTACTTTTATACCTTCAAGAGCGGGGATAGTGGATTTCTGAGAAACAGCTCTTGAAACATTGCTAATAGCTTCGCTGATCTCAGTTTTGTTGCAAATGAATTTCATTAGTTTTCCTCCGTGAAAGATCTTAGCATAATGATAAGATAAGTTAAGAAAAGAAAATCTCAACTAAGCTGAAATAAGATAAGAATAAAATAATAAGCTAAGATCTGATAAGATAAGAATAAATATATTGTTGTTGTTATTGTGTCGGTGGAAAAGTTAACATCGTTATTTTTCAGCGATATATGCTGAAAAGCTCGTCCACAGACGGGTGTTGTGAAATTTTTGAAATTCTTGAAAACGCTGCGGCTTGTCCGGAAACGTGTTAAAACGGTTGAGCATTGTGGAGTTGAAAAGGAAAAAAAGTTGAGAAAAACGTGGAAAGGCTGATTTTGTAATATTTTTTTGTCTGATATTTCACAACGGTGTTAAGTGTTGAATGTTTTCTGTGTTGAAATGAGCATTTTCACAGCGAAACCGAAATTCACGAATTTCACTCTGAATTATAGGGAAAATCAACACAGAAAAGTTTTCAAAAGAGTTTTGAACACAGTGTTGAAAACTCTGTGGAATAACCTGTTTTCAACTTTTTAAACGTTCAGTTTATGTTTATCAGACCTTGCTCTTGTCCTTGATGTTTTTGATTATGTCGTTTACAAGATTCTTGAGGTTAGAGTCTTTTTCCATAGACTCTGTAACGCTTGTCACGGAGTAAACGATAGTTGAGTGATCTCTGCCGCCGAATTCTGTTCCGATAGAAGCGAGAGGCATCTGTGTTATCTCGCGGACAACATATATAGCAACTTTACGTGCTGTAGAGATCTGTGCCGAACGCTTGCTTGAACGCAGATCGTCGGGAGATACGCCGTAAACGGTTGATACTTCCGAAATGATCTTCTCAACGGTTATCGGGATAGGCTGTTCATCGGTGAGCACATCGCGGATAACGCTCTGAGCCATAGAAATGGTGATCGGGCTTCCTGCGAAGTGGTTGAGAGCCTTCAGGCGGACAACAGCTCCTTCGAGCTGACGGATATTGGATTTCAGGCGATTTGCCATAAATTCGGCAACTTCGCTTGGCATTTTGAGTTCTAAAAGCTCGGATTTTCTGTTGATGATAGCGAGTCTTGTCTCGTAATCAGGAGCAGAGATATCGGCGATAAGACCGCCCTCGAAACGTGTGCGCAGACGCTCTTCAAGAGTGAGCAGCTCCTTTGGAGGCTTATCTGATGTGATAACGATCTGTTTTCCTTCCTGGTGGAGTTTATAGAAGGTATGGAAGAATTCCTCCTGCATACGCTCTCTTCCCGAGAAGAACTGGATATCGTCGATGAGCAGTATATCGGCATTTCTGTACTTATCGTGGAAATCGGATATAGAGCTTTTGTTAAGAGCACTTACGAGGTCGCTTCCGAAAGTTTCGCTTGTAACGTAAACGATATTGAAGTTAGGGTGATTTTTTCTTACCTCATTGGCGATAGCTGTGATGAGATGAGTCTTTCCCATTCCGGAAGGGCCGTAGATAAACAGCGGGTTATAGTCAGGAACAGCCTTTGAGCCGCAGTTTTTGGCTACAGACTTACTGCACGCAAGGGCAAACTCATTTGAACGTCCCTCAATGAATGTATCGAAGGTATAATCGTAGTTTGCAAACTTATAGGACTGTTCAAGTTCAGCGTGTTTCTGTTCGAGCTCAGCATCGGTCGGGACTTTTATCTTCTCCTGTTCCTCTGATTCAACATTTATAACAATATTAACATTCAACCCGAGTACATTAAAGAATGCGTCTTTGAGAACGTTGTCATAAGTTCTAAGAACGATATTTTTCTGGAAATCAGTCGGAACGCTGAAGATAGCGTCTGAACCGTTAAAGCTAACGGGAACGAGGGGATCGATCCATGTTTTTATACCTATTTCAGGTATTTTTCCGTTTTCGAGGCAGTAGTTCTTTACCTTCTCAAAAACCTCGTCAAATGAATTCATAGGAACCTCCGAATAATATGTAAGTTTGTTCAGGAGAAAAATTTCGTTACTCTCCTATATTAATATATAAGACAATTATAACATAAAAAGTATTGGAATGCAAGAGTTTTCAACATGAAATTTTTGAAAAGTCGCTCGTTTCCACACGTTATTCAACACAGTGTTGAAAACACTGTTGATTTAGCTTTGAAATGAGTTGTAAGGCTACGGAAAAGCCCGATTTTCCGTGAATTAAAATGTTGAAATGAGTCGGTTGATAAGATTTTCTGCTTGTTGGCAGGGATCCTTTCAACAAAGTATATGAAACCATTAGTAAAAAGATGATATTGTTGTGTATCAGACAATGTGTTGAAATTTCAAGGGATAAAGTTTATAATGTATTGGTAAAAAAACTGAAAATCTTTCCTGCAATAAAAAAATTTTGTGTTTTGCTTGACACGGCTCACTTTTTAATATATAATGATTTAGTGTAATGCAGGGAGAATTGTCCCTGTGCGTAATCACGTTTCTCAGAGCTGTCGCTATAAACAGCTCTTGTATACATCTGGCAGAGAGGAGGACACTGAATATGAAAAGAACATATCAGCCTAAGAAGCTCCACAGAAAGAAGGAGCATGGCTTCATGAAGAGAATGGCTACTAAGAACGGCAGAAAGGTTTTAGCTCGTAGAAGATCTAAGGGCAGAGCAAGATTAACTCACTGACGAGGCTGACCACAAAATCTTTATTTTGTGGTCTTTTTTGTTAGGACGGCTATGCAGGTGCAATTATGCTTTATACGGAAATATTGAACGATAACAAGGATTTTCTTACCTTGTACAAGAAAGGCAGATATGCCGCTTCTAAATATTCGGTCATATATGTCAGACCAAACGGCAGACCTTTCAATCGCCTCGGTATAACCGCAGGAAAAAAGGTAGGTAATGCCGTCTGCCGCAACAGAGCTAAAAGACTTATCCGCCTCGCCTACAGAAATGCAGAGGTCTCTCTCCCTGTAGGTATGGATATTGTCATAGTGGCAAGATCTGCTATATGCAGTATAAAATCACAGGAATACTGCGGCTATATGGACAAGTACGGAGTAGCTGATATCAATAAGATGTTCAGAAGCTTTGAAAATAAGAATAAGCGTGTATGAAATATATAGTTCTGGGACTTATAAAATTTTACAGAAAATTTATATCTCCGCTTTTTCCCCCTAAATGCAAGTATTACCCTACGTGCAGCACATATGCTCTGGAAGCTGTCAGGCGCTACGGCGCTGCAAGGGGCACGGCTCTTGCCGTGTGGAGGATCTTACGGTGCAACCCATGGTCATTGGGCGGTATAGATCCTGTTCCCGACAAGTTCACCTTCAGGGTGAAAAAATATAACTTCATAGACCCTGATTATGGTGAAAATGAAGACAACGAAAAGATAGAGGGATGAATATTGAACGCACTTTATGATATTATCGGTGTGCCTTTCGGCTACCTGATGAGACTTATCTATTCCATTTGCAATAACTACGCCGTAGCTATCATCGTATTCACGATAGTTACAAAGGTGCTGCTCTTTCCTGTCAACTACAAGACACAGAAGGACGCAGCAAGACGACAGCTTCTCAATCCGAAGCTGGCTAAGATAAAGAAAAGTTTCGCCAATAACCCGCAGAGATTCCAGGAAGAACAGCAGAAGCTGTTCCAGGAGGAAGGCATCAACCCCATGGGCTCATGTCTGCCTATGTTTATCCAGATGTTCCTGCTCTTCGGCGTTATCGACGTTATTTATAAGCCAATAACCCATATCCTTAACATATCCAAGAATGTTATCGAGGCTGCCTGCGGAATAGCAGGTGCTAACACAAGAAATCTCAGATGCGAGCTTATCACTATGGAGCACGTAAGAGATAATGCCGATAAGTATTCCGCTCTCTCTGAAAAGTTCCTCTCAAAGGTAACCGAATTCAATGAGAAATTTACCCTCTTCGGCGCTAACCTCGGCAAAACACCTACCTTACACCCCGATTCATGGACTAAGGAAGCTATCATTCTCTGCGCTGTTCCTTTCCTTGCAGGTCTTTCACAGCTTCTCGTTTCATTCTACAGCCAGATCCACCAGAAAAAGACAAATCCTGTCGATGTTCCAGGCGGCGGCTGTATGACAGTAATGATGTACGGTATGCCTCTCCTTTCTATCTGGTTCGCATTCCAGGTACCGGCAGGTGTAGGCTTCTACTGGATATGGTCATCAGTTTTCTCATTTGTTATAACCTTTGCGCTTAACTGCTACTTTACTCCCGAGCGTACAAAGATAATAAATGAAAAGGAAAAAGAAAAAGCACGAATTTACGCAGAAAAACATCCGAATAAGAAAACTTTCATGCAGAAAATGCTTGAGCAGCAGGCTGCTCTTGAACAGCAGAACGGCGGCGGAAGCTCGTCTTCTGGAAAAAATAACGGTATCTCCCGTTCTGAGCAGAATAAGCAGAACCGTGATAAGCTCAAAGAAGCAAGAAGACGTATGGCTGAAAAGTACGGCGATTCTTATGAGGATAACGATGATGAGGACTAATTTCCTCAGGGAGGTATTTTATGACTGAAATTTTCACAGCAAGATCCGTAGACGAGGCTAAAGAACTCGCCGCAAAAAAATTTGGCAAAAAGATAAGTGAGATCAGATTTGAGATCGTTGATGAAGGTAAAAAGGGACTCTTTGGTCTCGGCGCTAAGGAAGCAAAGGTAAGAGCTACTGTTGAGGACGCTGTAAAGGCTGCTGCTCCAAAGACAGCTGCTCCCAAGCCTGCTGCTGAACCTGTTACAACTGCTGCTCCAGCACCAAAGGCTGAACCTGTTACAACTGCTGCTCCCACACCAAAGGCTGAGCCTGTTACCACTAAGACAGTTGCTCCAAAGCCAGTTGAAACTACCGAAACAAAGGCTGTAGAACAGCCCGTTGTGGAAAAGGCAGAAAAGGCTGTTGAAGCTGCTGCTGCTGATAATGCTGAAAACGACGATGAGGCTTACTCACTTGATAACTTTACCCTCATCGAGGACGAGTCACTCGTTAATCCAAAGGTCAAGCTCGCCAAGGACTATATCACAAGTATCCTCAGAGCTATGGATATCGAAGTAGAATTCACTGTTTATCAGAATGAATCAGGTGCTGTAATCAATATCGAAAGCAATAACAACGGTACTATAATCGGCAGACGCGGAGAGACTCTCGACGCTATACAGTACCTCTGCTCAATAATCGCAAACAAGGGCGATAAGGACTACTACAGGATCACTATTGACTGTCTCGGCTACAGAAGCAAGAGAAAGGATACCCTTGAACAGCTTGCTGCTAAGGTCGCAAAGGCTGTTCTCAGAACAGGCCGTTCACAGCCGCTTGAGCCAATGAACCCGTACGAGAGAAGAGTTATCCACTCTACTATATCAAATATCGAGGGAGTTTCCTCACGCTCTGTAGGCGAAGAGCCTTACAGAAAGATCATTATTTCTTCCAATAACCCGAGAAGAGGCGGCGGAAGAAATGACAGACGCGATAATCGCCGCGACGGCGGAAGAAGAAACGACAGACGCGGAGGCGAAAGAAAGAACCGCGACAGAGAGGTGAATATGGAGCGCAGAAGCGTTGACCTCTCAACAAGCTTTGAAAAGGACTACAAAAGACCAAAGCCTGAGGACGAGATCCAGGGCGGTCTTTACGGAAAGATAGAGCTTTAATTATATTATAAACAACGGTTTAAAATGTAATACATAATAATCGTTTATGCGTATTTATCGGGGAAAACCTTTCTGAGGAAAGGTTCTTCCCCGAACCCCTTTCCAAAGACTTTTATCTGGTTTATTCCCCGATAGGGCGCATTGAAATTTACAAGTATTCTTTTCTTGTAAGCGCTATATCGGGGAATAAACAAAAACGAAAGTTTTAGGGGATGAGTTTGAGGAGTGACACTTTTTTTGAAGCGGTCTCCTCAATGGATACACATAATCATTATTGTATTGCATATAAGCCGTTGTTTTTTTAGGAGTGATTAGATGTCAACGATAGCGGCAGTTTCTACGCCGAATGCAGTAGGCGGTATAGCAGTCATACGTATCTCGGGTGAGGACGCTATAGGCGTTGCCGAAAAGATATTCTCGCCTTACGGAAATAAAAAGGTGAGCGAAATGGAGGGGTATACCTGTGTGTATGGTATCGCTCATGATAACGGTGAGCGCCTTGACGACTGTATCTTAACGGTCTTTCGCGCTCCCCACAGCTACACGGGAGAGGACGTTGTTGAGCTTTCCTGCCACGGCGGACTTTACGTAACACGAAAGGTTCTTCGTGCGGCTCTGAAAAACGGAGCTGTTAATGCAGAAGCAGGCGAGTTCACTAAGAGGGCTTACCTCAACGGAAAGCTCGATCTTACGCAGGCTGAGGCTGTTATGGATATAATCTCGGCTAAGGGTGAGCGAGAGCTGAAAATGGCTGAGAGCCTTCGTGAGGGAGCTGCTTTCAAGAAGGCGAGGGCTTGCTCGGAAAAGCTTCTGAAGATCCTTGGTGACCTTGCTGCGTGGGCTGATTACCCCGAGGAGGATATCCCCGAGGTTCGTCCCGAGACTCTTTTGGAGGAGCTTTCTGCTGTACGCGACGACCTTCGCTCGCTTGTGAAGAATTACGACAGCGGAAGGATACTCCGTGAGGGAGTTGCTACCGCTATCATAGGCCGTCCGAATGTGGGCAAGTCAACGTTGTTCAATTGCCTGAGCGGCTGCGCAAGGAGCATCGTTACTGAGATCGCAGGAACGACGAGGGACGTGATCGAGGAGACTGTCCGCGTTGGCGATATTACACTGAGGCTTTCGGACACAGCAGGTATCCACGAAACAGATGATGTTATCGAGGGGATCGGAGTTGATATGGCTGAAAAAATGATAGCCACATCAGAACTTGTTATTGCTGTGTTCGACGGAAGTTGTCCGCTCACTGAGGACGATTTGTATTTGATAAATAAAGTTAACAATGACAGAACGATCGCTGTCATCAATAAAAATGATGTTGACAATGTGATCGACACTTCAATTTTAAATGATAAAATTCAACATATTGTATATTTATCAGCTAAAGAAAGTACAGGAGTTGAGGAGCTTCACAGACATATCGAAGAGATTTTAAGACTTAATGAAGCTGATTTCGACACTGCAACTGCTGCAAATGAGCGTCAGAAAAAGTGTATAGATAAGGCGCTTGAAAGTATTGAAAGTGCTATTTCATCACTTCACATCGGTGAAATGCTGGACGCTGTGAATATCCTTGTTGATGAAGCTGAACAGTCGCTGTTACAGCTTACAGGTGAGAAAGTAACGGACGCTGTTGTTGATGAAGTCTTCTCACGTTTCTGTGTTGGTAAATAAAATGTTTCATGTGAAACAATTAAGGAGGAATAATCGTGATATACGAAATGGGCGAGTTTGACGTTGCTGTCGTTGGTGCAGGACACGCAGGTGTCGAAGCTGCACTTGCCTCTGCAAGACTTGGCTGTAAAACAGTCATGTTCACTATATCACTGGATCAGATTGCAAATATGCCATGTAATCCGTCTATCGGCGGAACTGCAAAGGGCCATTTAGTGCGTGAAATAGATGCTTTGGGCGGCGAAATGGGAAAAGCTGCCGATAAATGCTTTATCCAGAGCCGTATGCTCAACCGCGGAAAAGGCCCTGCTGTTCATAGTTTGAGGGTGCAGGCTGACAGAGTTAAGTACCATAATTATATGAAAGATGTTTGCGAAAAGCAAAAAAATCTTTACGTAAAGCAGGCGGAAATTTCTGAAATAGTCGTTACAGACGGAAAAATTACAGGTGTGAGAACATCGCTGGGCGCTGAATATAAGGTGAAGGCTGTCGTAATTGCAACGGGAACATACCTGAAAGGCAAGATCCATATTGGTGAAGTTTCTTATGAAAGCGGTCCTGACTCAGCTTTACCGAGTAAATATTTGTCACAAAGTCTTATAGATAACGGCGTTGAGCTGAGGCGATTCAAGACAGGAACTCCTTGCCGTGTAAACAAGAGAAGTATTAATTTTGATATAATGGAAAGACAGGACGGCGACGAAAAAATCGTTCCGTTCTCATTTGAAACAGATTCTGAGAACCTTGAGAATCAGGTGAGCTGTTACGTGACTTATACCAACAGTAAAACCCACGAAGTCATTCTCGCAAACCTTGACAGATCACCGTTATATTCGGGAAGGATCGAGGGAGTAGGTCCAAGATACTGTCCTTCAATCGAGGACAAAATCGTGAGATTTTCTGACAAACCAAGACATCAGCTTTTTGTTGAGCCGATGGGATTATCAACAGAAGAGTACTATTTACAGGGAATGTCATCGTCACTGCCGGAAGACGTACAGCTTGCATTTCTGAGAACAATAGACGGACTGGAAGATGTAGAGATCATGCGACCGGCATATGCCATAGAGTATGACTGCTGCAACCCAAATCAGCTCCTCCCTACACTGGAATTCAAGAGCGTGGAGGGACTTTACGGCGCAGGACAGTTTAACGGCAGCTCGGGTTACGAGGAAGCAGGTGCGCAGGGACTTGTTGCAGGTATAAACGCTGCTTTGAAGGTAAAGAACCGTGAGCCGATGATACTTGACAGGGCAAGCTCGTACATTGGTACTCTTGTGGACGACCTTGTAACGAAGGGGTGCTCGGATCCGTACCGAATGATGACTTCGAGAAGTGAATACAGGCTCATTTTGCGCCAGGATAACGCCGATCAGCGCCTTACTCCTATCGGTTACAAGCTCGGACTTATCTCACAGGAGCGCTACGATAAGCTCATGGAAAAGATTCGTCTTACCAATGAGGAGATCGAGCGAGTTTCAAGAACCAATGTATCTCCGTCCGCTAAATTGAATGCATTCCTCGAAGAAATGGGCACTTCTGCACTTACAACAGGCTGCAAAATATCCGATCTTATTCGCCGTCCGCAGATAAATTATAACGATCTTGCTCAGTTCGACTCTGACCGCCCTGAGCTTCCGTGGGACGTTTGCGAACAGGTGGAACTGCAAATAAAGTACGAAGGATACATTCAAAAGCAGCTCGTACAGATAGAGCAAATGCGTAAGATGGAATCAAAGAAATTGCCGAAAGATATGGATTATAGCCTTGTTTACGGTCTCAGACTCGAAGCTGTCGAGAAGCTTAATAAGATAAAGCCGCTTTCAATTGGTCAGGCTTCACGTATTTCCGGCGTTTCTCCTGCGGATATTTCCATGCTTGCTGTATGGCTCATGCACGAGAAAGGAGAGCAAGATGCTACCTGATTTTGAATTATGTTGCTCTGAGTTTAAGAGCGTCGGTCTGGAGCTTACCGAGGAAGTTTATGAAAAACTGGACATATATGCGAGTTTCCTTGTCGAGTATAATGAGAAAGTAAATCTTACGGCGATCACTGAGCCTATGGAGATACTCCGCAAGCATTTCATTGACTGTATTCTCGTTACAAAATATGTGCAAATCCCCGAAAAATCGAGCATTATCGATGTTGGAACGGGGGCAGGTTTTCCGTCGATTCCACTGAAAATATTCCGTCCCGATATCAAGCTGACACTTCTTGACAGCCTGAATAAGCGTATCGATTTCCTGAGACAGCTTTGCGAGAAGCTTGATATTGATGCGAAATTCATCCACGGACGCGCTGAGGACTTCTCGAAAAAGCCTGAATATCGCGAAATGTTTGATTTTTCGTGTGCTCGTGCAGTTGCAAATATGTCGCTTCTAAGCGAATTCTGCATTCCTTTTGTAAAGGTTGGCGGCAGCTTTATTGCTATGAAGGGGCCTTCGGAGGATATCTCCCTCGGCAACAATGCTATAAAACTGCTTGGTGGTGAACTTGAAACCGTTCATGAGTATCAGCTTTGTGAAGAAAATCGCAGGATAGCGCTTGTAAAAAAAATATCGCATACTCCGCCAAAATATCCGCGTAATAGCAGTCAGATAAAGAAAAAAACACTTTGATTATATCGTAAAATGTCATATATACCGCTGTTTCTTGGAAAAACAGCGGTTTTTTTGTGTGGTAATTATTTCCTGAGAATGTTAGAATTAATTGTAACATTAATCTTGGAGGTAATCTTATGTCAGGTTTTCTAAATTTTACTAAGGAAAAATCGATTAATAAAGTTATTGAAATAGCAGTTGACGAAATAATTCCAAATCCATATCAGCCGCGCAAAAATTTTAATGACGATCTGACTGCTCTTGCGGAATCCATTGCCCAGAACGGCATTTTGCAGCCCCTTTCCGTGCGCAAAAAGGACGGAAAATACGAGCTTATTGCCGGGGAGCGACGACTCCGTGCTGCTAAAATGTGCGGACTGGAAGTAGTTCCGTGCATCGTTCATGAGGTGAGTGACAGACACTCGGCAGTTCTTGCTCTTGTGGAGAATATCCAGCGTCAGGATCTCTCGTTTTTTGACGAAGCTGCGGCGATCGAGAAGCTTATTTCACATTATGGAATGACTCAGGAGGACGCTGCTGCAAAGCTTGGACGTGCTCAGAGCACTATTGCAAACAAGCTCAGATTGCTTCGACTCACGGAAAAAGAACGCCAGCTCATTATCCGATACGGGCTTACGGAGCGCCATGCACGTTCGCTTCTAAGGCTTGGAAGCCCGGAAGACAGGCTTTTTATACTCGAAAAGATAATTAAAAGTAATCTTAATGTGGAGCGCTCCGAGCATCTTATCGATGAATTCATAGGCAGTCAGCGCAATAAGATCAGCTACAAGAAACGCTCAATCGTCTTTCAGAACGTGAAGATGTTTGTGAATACGATCAACAAGGCTGTCGAGACTATGCAGGCGGCTGGAATATCTGCTGATTCGAGAAAAATTCAGAACGAAGACTACATAGAGTATCGTGTGAGAATACCAATACAGAAGAATTAATACTGCAAAAATTGTTTCACGTGAAACATTCTGATCGTCAAACACTTGGTTTGAAATGTTTCACGTGAAACATTTTTACGTCTGAACCTGCAAAAAACATTGACATTGTTTCATGTGAAACATTTTTTTTGAAAAAATCCTCGTTTCTTATTTACATTACGTGCGAAAAGTGCTATAATATTATAAGTAAATTTGAAAGGAAGATTCTATGGGCAAGATCATTGCGGTTGCCAATCAGAAGGGCGGCGTTGGAAAATCAACTACAGTCATCAATATTGCGGCATATCTTGGCTCTCGCGGCTTCAAGGTGCTGTGTATAGATTCTGATCCTCAGGGTAACACAACAACAGGATTCGGCATCAAAAAGAAGTCCGTCAGCTCGTCAACCTACGACGTTATCACGGGTAAAACAAGAATTCAGGAAGCTGTTATCCCGACTGAGTTTGATAATGTTTCAATTCTTCCCGCTACGGAAGCTCTTGCAGGCTGCGAGATAGAGCTTGCTGAGTACGAAAACAGAGTGAACAGACTTAAAATGCAGGTCCTTACTGTTAAAGAGGATTACGATTATATTTTTATCGATTGTCCTCCTGCTCTCGGAACTATTACCATTAACGGAATAGTTGCCTGCGATAGTATCATCGTCCCTATGCTTGCGGAATTCTACGCACTTGAAGGACTTTCACAGCTGGTCAATACTATCAAGATAGTCAAAAATAATTATAACCCCGCACTTGAGATCGAGGGTATTCTCTTTACAATGTTCGACGGCAGACTTAATGTTGCAAACGATGTTGTATCAGAAGTCGAGAAGTATTTCCCTGATAAGGTGTTCAAGACAAAAGTTCCGCGTAATGTCCGTATTTCCGAAGCTCCGAGCCACGGAAAGCCTGTAATGTATTACGATAAGTCCTCAAAGGGCGCAGAATCTTATGAGCTTGTCTGCCATGAGATCCTCGGCGAACCTCTCGAATTACCGAAAAAGAAAAAGGTCTTCTCTTTCAAAAAAAATAAGAAAGGAAAACGTTCGTCCTGACGAATGAGGTTTGAAATATATGGCTAAAGGTGGTTTAGGTGCAGGACTCGATACCCTTTTCAGTGATAACAGCAATGATATCCAGGTGAAGAAAACCCTGCGCACCTCTGAGATCGAGCCTAATCGTGACCAGCCCCGTAAGGCTTTCAGCGATGAGGCGATAACCGCTCTTGCAGATTCTATTCGTGAGCACGGAATGCTCCAGCCTATCCTTGTGCGTCCTATCAGTACGGGTGGCTATCAGATAGTTGCAGGTGAGAGAAGATGGCGTGCTGCAAGAATGGCAGGTCTTGACGAAGTACCTGTTAATATCCGCGAGCTTTCTGACTTAGAGACCATGCAGATCGCTATTATAGAAAATCTTCAGCGTGAGAATCTCAACCCCGTTGAAGAAGCAGCAGGCTATAATGAGCTTATTGAGAAGTTCGGAATGACCCAGGAAAAGGTAGCAAAAATGGTCGGCAGATCACGTTCGGCAGTTGCAAATGCTGTAAGAATACTTTCACTTCCCGAAAGAGTTCTTAAAATGCTGGAAAATGGAGACATATCTTCCGGTCACGCTCGTGCGCTGCTTGGATTTGAAGATGAGGAGATGCTCATTGCAACTGCTCTGAGAGCTGCTGACGGCGGACTTACTGTAAGGCAGGTAGAGAAGGCTGCACAGAAATCAGCAGAGCATAATGAAGAAGCTGTAAGCTGTAAATCAAATGCAAAGATAGATAATTATTTTAAGGAAATGGAGCTCTCCCTTAATGAGCGCCTCGGCAGAAAAGTCAAGGTCGATTACGGCAAAAATAAGGGTGCTCTCATTCTTGAATTTTATGATAAAAATGACCTCGCAGCTCTGGCAGAGAAGCTTGCGAAAGATGAATAAGGAGAATAAATATGATAGACATTAAATTGATAAGAACTAACCCTGAACTCGTAAAGGAAAACATCAAGAAGAAGTTTCAGGACGAAAAGCTCGAACTCGTTGATAAGGTAGTTGCTCTTGATGAAGAGTACAGAAAAACTAAGACCGAGTGCGACAGCCTTCGTAATGTCCGTAAGGTAAGAAGCAAGGAAATAGGCGGCTTTATGGCTAAGGGCATGAAGGAAGAGGCTGAGAAGGCAAAGGCAGAGGTAACACAGCTCGGCGATAAGCTTGCTGAAATGGAAGCTCTCGAAACAAAGCTCGAAGGCGAGATCAAAGAGATAATGATGGTAATTCCTAATATTATCGACGACAGCGTTCCGATAGGCAAGGACGATTCCGAAAACGTTGAAGTAGAAAGGTTCGGTGAGCCTGCTGTTCCTGATTTTGAAGTTCCTTATCATGTTGATATCATGGAAAAGGTAAACGGTATCGATATCGACAGCGCAAGAAGCACAAGCGGTAACGGTTTCTACTACCTTAAAGGCGATATCGCACAGCTCCAGAGCTGTATCCTTTCTTATGCAAGAGACTTCATGATCGATAAGGGATTCACATACTATATCCCGCCTTTCATGATTAGAAGCGCTGTTGTTACAGGTGTTATGAGCTTTGACGATATGGCTAATATGATGTACAAGATCGAGGGTGAGGATCTCTACCTCATCGGTACTTCTGAGCACTCTATGATCGGTAAGTTCATCGATACTATCCTCCCTGAGACTGACCTCCCTCAGACCCTTACAAGCTATTCACCTTGCTTCCGTAAGGAAGTTGGTTCAAAGGGTATCGAGGAGCGCGGTGTTTACCGTATACACCAGTTCGAGAAGCAGGAAATGGTAGTTGTATGTAAGCCTGAGGAGTCTATGGACTGGTTCCACAAGCTTTACAGCTATACAGTTGAATTCTTCCGTACACTTGATATCCCTGTACGTACACTTGAATGCTGTTCAGGCGACCTTGCAGACCTGAAGGTAAAGTCTATCGACGTTGAAGCTTGGTCACCTCGTCAGAAGAAGTATTTCGAGGTAGGAAGCTGCTCTAATCTTGGTGACGCACAGGCACGTCGTCTTGGTATCAGAGTTAAGACAGAGGATGGAAACAAGTATTTCCCACATACTCTTAACAATACAGTTGTTGCTCCTCCGAGAATGCTCATTGCTTTTGTTGAGAACAACCTCAACGAAGACGGTTCTATCCGTATTCCAAAGGCTCTCCAGCCGTATATGCGTAAGGATCTGATCAAAGTTCCTGAAAAGAAGTAATAACGTAAGGGCGTACAGTTGTACGCCCTTTTTAATGCATAATCTCGGTGTCGCATGAGCCATGTGTAGGGAACGCCGCCCTCGGCGTTCCGAGCCCTTAGCCTGTAGGGGCGGATATTATCCGCCCGTCAGCCATTAGCCATTAGCCATGTAGGGGCGACGTTCCGTCGCCCGTGTTTAACATGAATCGAATTGTAGGGGCGAACATTGTTAGCCCCTGAGACTGTCAAAAAACTATCGCGGAACGCCGAGGGCGGCGTTCCCTACATGGTTAACGGCTGTTAATATTTCTGTCGCCCCATTTTGCCGCGGTGCAAAGGCACATGGTTATTACGCCAACAGTTCCGCCGACTATGCTCCCTAAGATAAAAACGAACATCTGTTCACCTTCTTTCTGTAAAATTTCTACTGATGATAGTATGTGTTCTTTTTTTTATGTTTAATCAGGACTGATGATGAATAATTATCATATAATATGACATAATAAAAGAAAATGTTTAAATTTGTTGCAATTGCCACTTTTTTTCTATGAGTTTTTATGGTATAATGAGTGAAAAGGCATTCATTATACGTTATTTTAATGCCATTGCAGATACGCAGATCATGGATCTGCTCCCTGCGATCGGGCAATTATACCATGTTTGCTTCGCTTATATGGTATAATCGACTCATAAAGCGGAGTTCCGCAAATAATGAAAAGAGGTAGTTACCAATGAATAATATTACAAATGACATTTTTTACATCGGAGTCAATGACCACGAAGTTGACCTCTTTGAAGGACAGTATGATGTGCCAAATGGTATGGCATATAATTCATATATCATTGCTGACGAAAAAACAGCTGTTTTTGATACAGTAGATGCACATTTTACAGAACAGTGGCTCAGCAATATCACTGATGTTCTCGGCGACCGTAAGCCTGATTATATCATCGTTCAGCATATGGAACCTGATCACTCCGCAAATCTCAGAAACTTCCTTCAGAAGTATCCTGACACTACAGTTGTCGGAAATGCAAAGACCTTCGGTTTTATCGAAAACTTTTTTGACGGACTCTCAATTGCTAACAAGCTTGAAGTGAAGGAAGGGGACAAGCTTTCACTTGGCAAGCACGAGCTTTCATTTGTGTTTGCACCTATGGTACACTGGCCTGAGGTAATGTTCACATATGACAGCACGGACAAGGTTCTTTTCTCTGCTGATGCTTTCGGAAAGTTCGGAGCACTCGACGTTGAGGAGGACTGGGCTTGTGAGGCTCGCCGTTACTATTTCGGTATCGTAGGCAAGTACGGTATGCAGGTGCAGAACGTGCTGAAGAAGGCTGCTGCACTCGATATACAGACTATTTGCCCGCTTCACGGACCTGTACTCAAAGAAGATCTTGGCTATTATCTCGGACTTTATAACACATGGTCAAGCTATGGTGTAGAATCTGAGGGCGTGTTTATAGCTTATACTTCTGTTTACGGAAATACAAAGAAGGCTGCTGAGCTTCTCAAGGAAAAGCTTGAAGCAAAGGGCTGCCCTAAGGTCGCTATAGCAGACCTTGCAAGAGAGGATATGGCTGAGTCTGTAGAGGACGCATTCCGTTATGGAAAGCTCGTTATCGCTACTACAACTTACAATGCGGATATCTTCCCGTTCATGAAGCACTTCATTCTCGACCTCACTGAGAGAAATTATCAGAACCGTACTATCGGTATCATCGAGAACGGAAGCTGGGCACCTGTTGCTGCAAAGACAGTAAAGGCAATGTTCGAGAAATCAAAGAATATTACGTGGACAGATACAACGGTTACGATAAAGTCAGCTTTAAAGGCTGCAAATATCGAGCAGATAGATGCTCTTGCAGACGAGCTGATGAAGTAAAATTTTAAAAGGGGGACTATGTATGAAAATTACACTCAATCCCGATAAAGAAGTTGTTGACAGAATAAAGGAAGGACTTAAACAAAAGGACGGCTACTGTCCTTGCAGACTGGCAAAGACTCCTGAAAACAAGTGTATGTGCAAGGAGTTCCGCGATCAGATAGCAGACCCGAATTATGAAGGATTCTGTCATTGTATGCTCTATTATAAATCACTGGAAGACTAAAATGGTAAAGATTTATAAGGTGTACAAAGATACTGATCTTGCGCAGGAGCTTTTGCGTTTCGTTGAGGAATGCTCATGGCATGAGGTAAAGGGACACATCGCTGATATGCTCAGGTCGTGGGAGTTCACGGACTGGGAGTGTATGTTTGCCGCTGTGCAGGACGGAAAAATAGTGGGTATGGCTTCGATAATGAAATCTGACTACTACCCTCTGCCCGATATATATCCGTGGATATCATGTATCTTTGTCTCTGAAGACGCAAGGGGACACCGAATCAGCGGACTGCTCATAGACCGTGCAAATGAATACGCAAGGGAGCTTGGCTTTGCAAAAAGCTATATACCGACAGCATTCAAAGGACTTTACGAGCATTACGGATATAAATATATCCGCGACATAATCAATTTCGGCGGCGGCATTGACCGCCTTTATGTCAAGGAATTACAGACAGGAGGTCTACTATGAACGAAGTAGTTATAACAAAGGAAAATTTTGACGAAGAAGTAAGAAACTATAAGGGAATGCCTGTCCTTCTTGATCTCTGGGCAAGCTGGTGCGGACCATGTATGATGCTTGCTCCTATAGTTGAGGAGATAGCTGACGAGTATGACGGCAAAATAAAGGTCGGTAAGATAAATGTTGACGAACAGCCCGAGCTTGCAGCAGCTTTCAGAGTTGAGAGTATTCCTCTGCTGGTAGTAGTCAAGGACGGCGCTGTCGTAAAACAGTCTGTCGGACTTAAACCAAAGGAAGACATTATTGCAATGTTAGGTCTTTAATATATGAAAGCTCATCGATGAAAGTCGGTGAGCTTTATTTTTGCCCTTAGGCAGCGTGACGCTGCACCCTTTCCACGTTGGCACTCGTAAACTCGTTCACTCTGTACAAAATCGCTGATCTGCTTTCGCTTACAGCACGTTTTTAGCCTGTAGGCGCGGCGTTCAAAGCCATTAGCCTGTAGGGGCGACGTTCCGTCGCCCGTGTTATATGTAATAATTAACATGAATCGAATTGTAGGGGCGCACACTGTGCGCCCGTTGGCTATATGACACGTAACATTAACCATATGTAGGGGCGGTGACTCCCTGTAGTACAGGGAGATGTCCGAAGGACAGAGGGTCGCGGCTCCTGTTGGGAGATTATCCGCCCGTCAGCCCT
>Ga0256405_10002901_pt1 | contig 37232 bp, 22 predicted proteins | sample RumenRJG_02DNA_FD_189096 | JGI IMG/M metagenome (GOLD analysis project Ga0256405, IMG submission 189096) | Bovine rumen microbial communities from Lethbridge, Alberta, Canada - RJG_02 | ecosystem: Host-associated > Mammals > Digestive system > Stomach > Rumen | place: Canada: Alberta...
GTTGCTACTACTATCACATATGCCATCAAATGAAATAATGTCACCATAAAGGAATTGTTCACAAATATAGGTGATCCAAGATTCTTTTGTATTAAAGAAATTATCTAAGTTCGCTTCATTTTCGATTTTATAGTCACCAGCAGCACCAACGCCGATATCAGGTTTGATGAAAACAGGATAACCTACCTTTTCAATAAACTTTAGAACCGATTCTTTATCTGTCACCATCACGTAATCGGCAACTCTCGCACCACCTTTACGGTAGAGTTCTTTCATTAATGATTTGTGTTGCCAGTACTTTAATTCTTCTGGTCTAACACCATTCGGAATATTAAAAATTTGTCTTAGTTCAGCGTCTCTGCTGAGCCAATACTCGTTATTACTTTCAAGGTAATCAATCTGTCCATATCTATCAGTGAACAACTGAACAGCGTTCTTTTGCTCCTCGAAATTTTCCAAACTACTACAGCAGTAATAGTCATCTAAACATGTCTTAAGTTCCCACGCTAAACGTTCATATGGGCAGTCTCCAATACCCAAGACGCGGAAGCCATTAATTTTTAACGCTTCAGCGAACATGTAATAGGTGTCTGGGAAGTTTGGGGAAATTAAGACAAAGTTTTGCATAGTTACCTCTTGAACAATTTATTAATCAATCTATTCAATGGGTTCAATCTTGGATAAATCTTCAAGTAGATTTCCTTATAGATTTGGTCGTATCTCTTGTGATTTTCCATATTTGGCTTGAACACATTGGAGATGTTGGTCATATGTGCTACTGCATCGTGAACATCTTTGAATTCACCAACCGCGGTGAAGGTAGCCACAGCAGCGCCTAATGATGTTGATTCTATTGTTTGCACTCTAGCGATTTCTAAACCGAAGATATCCGCAGTAATTTGGCAGATTTCATCACTTAGTGATCCACCACCAGAGATTCTTAACGATTTAACATTTTGTTTTTGTGATTTTTGAATGCTTTCTAAACCTTCACGTAAGGTGAACGCAATACCCTCCACGATAGCGCGGTAGATATGTTTGCGTGTATGAACACTTGAGAAGCCCACGATAGCGCCTTTGGCTAATGGTCTAGCTAAACCTGGTCCCCAATAAGGTTGAAGGATTAAGCCATCACTACCAACAGGAACATCATTAAGCCATTGATCAAGAATCGCTTCGATTGGTTTTTCTTTCTCTTTGGCTTCTTTTTCTAATTCGCTTGCGAATTCACTAGCGAACCATCTAAGCATCCAATATCCACGATATATTTGTACGTCTAGGTTGTATAGTCCTGGAACCGCAGCAGCATAGGCAGGTAAGAATGGTTCTGGTTCATGGTATTTTGGATTACTAACTTCAATTGTGCACGCAGTGCCATATGAAAGAGCGCCGATATCTGGAGTTAAGCAGCCTAAACCGATTGTTTCACATCCTTTATCACTACCCGTGGCGATTAATTTTAATCCTTTTGGTAGTCCACACTCTTTAGCGATTTCATCAGTTAGTCGACCAATGACTTCACCTGGCTTAACAACACGTGGAAGCATGCTTTGAGGAATGCCGAAGATGCGACCTTTCATTGCTCCTTCTTTATACCATTCGGATTTCTTGTAATTCAATGGATAGTGACCAGTTAAACCACCAGGAGAATCCGCTAGTTCGCCTGTAAGGCGATAGTTGATATATGTTGAGATATTAACGTACTTTTTAGTTTTGGCCCAAATTTCTGGTTCATTTTCTTTAATCCAGTGTGCCATTGTGCGGGTGCGGTTCATATCAATCGCATCCTTCATACCAACAAGTTTGAATAAGAAGCGATGAATCGCAGGAAGTTTTTCTCTAGCTTCCGCTAAACGTTGATCCATCCATAAGATGACTGGTCTTAATGGTTTATTGTTTTCATCAAGTAAAACTGCGGAGTCTCTAAATGTGGTAACAGTCATACCGACAATGTCATCAAAGTTTTCGACACATTCTTTGCTGAGTTTTTTGAGGCATTCGACTAAATTATCCCAATAGAAATCTGCAAATTGCTCCGCATAGCCTGTTTTAAGAGCAAATGAGATAGGTTTATATGCTTTTTTTGATAGGTATACTATTTCACCAGACTTATTGATTAAAGCGGTTCTGACAGATTGTGTTCCAAAGTCTAGCGTTAGTACTAATGGATTGTTACTCATGTTTGTTTCTCCCAAATACGACAAAGTCCATTCTTTCTTTATAGTTTATACGAAAATAAGAGAAGTGGCACTTTTTTTAGAAAAAAGTATGCATATTCGGGCATGTGTGATAATATTTAAGCGCTGTGAGTCACACTCACAAAGACCTGCAGGAGGATTATTATGGCAGAAAAGAAATATGTCTACCCTTTCGATGAAGCCTATGGTTTAGGAAAAGAATTATTAGGCGGTAAGGGTGCCGGCTTAGCGGAAATGAGTCACATTGGTGTCCCAGTTCCAGAAGGTTTCACAATCACAACTGAAGCATGCACACTTTATTATGAAAGTGGCAAAGAAATCCCAGCATTTGTCGTCGATCAAATTTTCGAAGCTGTTAAAGGCATTGAAAAGAAAACAGGCAAGACATTTGGTGGAAGCAAGAATCCATTATTAGTGTCTGTGCGTTCTGGCGCGAGAGTCAGTATGCCAGGTATGATGGATACCATCTTAAATTTAGGTTTAAACGAAACAACATGTGCCGCGATTGCTAAAGAAACAAACAATGAACGTTTCGCAATGGATAGCTATCGTCGTTTCATTCTTATGTTCACAAACATCGCTAAAGGTCACCCACGTGATGACATGGACAAGATGTTAGATGACTTAAAGAAAGCAAATGGCTACAAATTAGACACAGAAGTCACTGCTGAACAATTAAAAGAATTAGTGGCTAAATACAAAGAATACTACAAAAAGACATTCGGTGAAGAATTCCCAACCGATCCAAAAGTTCAATTAATGGAAGCTGTCGCAGCCGTCTTCAGAAGCTGGGACAACCCAAGAGCGAACGTTTATCGTATGATGAACAACATCCCATATTCATGGGGCACCGCTGTTAACGTTCAATCAATGGCTTTCGGTAACAAGGGTGAAACATCAGGTACAGGTGTTGCGTTCTCACGTAACCCAGGTACAGGTGAAAAAGTCATCTCCGCTGAATACTTACCAAACGCTCAAGGTGAAGACGTTGTTGCGGGTATCCGTACACCTCTCCACATCGATGAATTAAAAGCTCGTATGCCAGAAGTTTACGAACAATTCGTCAAGACCATAAAATTAATGGAAAACCACTACCGTGATATGCAAGATATGGAATTCACCGTTGAAGACGGTAAATTATACTTCTTACAAACACGTAATGGTAAGAGAACCCCAGCCGCCGCTTTAAAGATTGCTTGCGATTTAGTGGACGAAGGTTTAATCGATGAAAAAGAAGCTGTCTTAAGAATCGATCCAGTCAGCTTTGATAAATTATTATTACCAGGCTTTGATAAAGATGACTTAGCCAAGAAGACACCAATTGCCACTGGTTTACCAGCTGGCCCAGGTGCAGGTACAGGTAAGATTGCTTTTACTGCTGAAGAAGCTCAAGCCAGAAAGAACGCTGGTGAAAAAGTTATCTTAGCTAGAGCCGAAACATCTCCAGAAGATATCGTTGGTATGGTTGCCGCTCAAGGTATCCTTACAATGCGTGGTGGTATGACATCTCACGCCGCTGTCGTTGCCCGTGGTATGGGTAAATGCTGCGTCTGTGGTTGCGCTGCCGCTGTTATTGATGAAGAAAAACGTACACTCACCATTGGTGATAAAGTGTATACCGATAAAGACACCATCTCCTTAGATGGTAGTACAGGTAAAGTCTACGAAGGTGAAATCAAGACAGTTGAACCAGATTTAACCTCTGGTTACTTCGGTAGATTAATGGGTTGGGTTGACCAAAATAGAGCCCTCAAAGTTAGAACAAATGCTGATACACCAAGAGATGCTAAACAAGCTAAGATCTTCGGTGCTGAAGGTATCGGTCTCTGCCGTACTGAACATATGTTCTTCGCTAAAGACAGAATCTTCTCAATGAGAAAGATGATTCTTGCTGATAAAGTTGAAGATCGTGAAGCTGCATTAGCCGAAATCGAACCAATGCAACAAGCTGACTTCGAAGCCCTCTACGAAACAATGTTACCATTCAACGTTAACGTTCGTTTATTAGACCCACCACTACATGAATTCTTACCACAAGAAGAAGAACTCATTAAAGAATTAGCTGACGCTCTTAAGATCAGTGTTGATGCTGTCAAAGACAGAATTCATGAACTCCACGAAGCCAACCCAATGATGGGTCACCGTGGTTGCCGTTTAGCGGTCACATATCCAGAAATTTGCCGTATGCAAACAACTGCTATCATTAAAGCCGCTATCAACGTCAGCAAAAAGACAGGTACCTTAGTGCAACCAGAAATCATGGTTCCATTAGTACTTGAAGAAAAAGAATTAGCCTTCGTTAAGAAGATCATCTGTGAAACCGCCGATAAATTAATCGCTGATTCCGGTTTAGCAATGCAATATCACGTTGGTACCATGATTGAAATCCCACGTGCAGCATTACTCGCTGATGAAATCGCTAAAGATGCTGAATTCTTCTCATTTGGCACAAACGACTTAACACAAATGACATTTGGTTTCTCTCGTGATGACGCCGGCAAATTCTTACCAGCTTATTACGAAACAAAGATCTTTGAAGAAGATCCATTCAAGACCTTAGACCAAAACGGTGTTGGTAGATTAGTCCAATTAGCCGTTAAGTTAGGCCGTGGCACCCGCCCAGACCTCCACGTTGGTGTCTGTGGTGAAACAGGTGGCGATGCAAAATCTATCGAATTCTATCACAAAGTCGGTTTGGACTATGTCTCCTGCTCTCCATTCCGTGTGCCAGTCGCTAGATTAGCCGCTGCTCAAGCCAATATCAAATACCCAAGAAAATAAGTTCTTAGGAATATAGAATGACGCTCTCAGTAATGGGAGCGTTTTTCTTTATCTTTACATTTAAAATTTATTTGAATAACATTGGTTACATGAATAATTACGAAGCAATATTTAAACGAAAATCATTTCACTTCTTCATTGGGGGAGAAGTCACCACTGAAGAAGATTTAAAACTAGTTAATAACTTTATCAAAGAAGTTAAGCCTCTTTATGATGATATCAAGACTGAAATAATCGTTGTGCCAGAAAAAGAAACTACATGCCATAGAGGTGCGGACTACTGTGTACTATTCTATAGTGAGTCTAAAGGCGAATATTTAAGAAATATTGGTTATATTGGTGAACAAATTGATCTATATCTTAATTCTATTGGACTAGGCGCTTTATGGTTTGGCATTGGTAAACCAAAAGAAGTAAGAAACAATGGCTTAGAGTATGTCATCATGCTTGCCTTTAAGCGCATGCCCGTTAATAACTTTAGAAAAGATATGTTTAAGTCAAAAAGAAAGTTATTAGAGGAAATATGGTCTGGTGAAAGCATTGATGATGTTACTAACGTAGTTAGATTTGCCCCGAGTGCCTGCAATACGCAGCCCTGGTACGTCGAAAATAAGAATAATGAATTATTTATCTATCGATACAAGAAACCCGGTAAAAGAGGCATCATGCCTATTGATAAGGTTATGTACTATAACAGGATAGATATAGGAATATTCTTATTCATTTTAGAAGTATGTTTAAATAACAAAGGAAAATCCTTTGATAGAAAACTATATCTAGATGAAAGCACTGCTGAAATCGAGAAGACCTTAGTCGCGGTTTATAAAATATAAAAGAGTCGCGAATTTGCGACTCTTCTAATTTATTGTTTTTGCTGTTCAGCTTCTTTTTGGGCTTTCTTTTCCGCTTTGGCAAGTTTCTTGTACTTGCGGCCTTCTTTATTGAAGTGATGTAAGCCTTTCCAGAAGTGACCATTGAAGATCATGATTAAGCCATCTAATTGACTCATACGGAGACCACCACCAGAGAATCTAGACATGCCTCTCATTGGTTGATGGACAACACCCATGACTAATGTATTCGCTAAAACGCGATTTCCCATCTTTCTAAGCACTCTTGTGAACCAAGGAATAGCTTTACCCACTAAACGGCCAATCCAGCGCTTAGAATAGCGTAATTCACTGAATGTTGTGTTATAGTCAATAACCATTCTATTCTTCTTATAGAAAGGAAGAGCGCCATCAGGAATATCATGGCCTAACAAGGTTCTGAATTCTTCATCTGGAATATCTCTTAATTTACCTTCAAAGTAATGTGGTAAATCTTCTTTACTATATGGCACTGTATTTGTGGTACCAATTTGACTAATTGAACCCACTAAACGGACATCATCAACAGAAGCGGCAACATATAAATCATAAACACCTTTTTCAATTTCCCACTTATTTGTCGCGGTATTGAAATATCTAAATGTCTTATCATCAAATGGGATACTAACTTTCTTAGTTTCACCCGCTTTTAAGAAGACTTTAACAAAGCCTTTTAATTCTTTAAGTGGTCTAATAAGAGCGCTGCCTTTTAAACCAACATATAATTGAGCGATTTCTTTACCATCAACTTTACCGGTATTTGTGATTTCAAATTTGACACCACTATTATCAACAACAAGATTCTTATATTCAAAAGTTGTATAGCTTAGGCCGAAACCGAATGGGAATCTAACTGGTGTTTGTGAGATATCAAAATATCTATAGCCAATACCATATGCTTCACGATATTCGATTGTTCTTGTGTGGCTTGGGAAGTTATCACTACTAGCCACATCCTCTAACGCTAATGGGATGGTTTCAGATAATTTACCAGAAGGATTAACTTTACCAGAAAGGATATTTAAGGCTGCTTGTGCACCAGCTTGTCCGTTAAGGTAACAATGTAAAACAGCGGAGACGTCATCGATAAATGGCATTTCAACTGCACTACCACATGATAAGACAATAACGATTTCTTTATCTAATGCCTTAATGTCTTTAACTAATTCTAATTGATTGTTTTCTAAATGTAGATTTTGTCTATCTAAGCCTTCAGCTTCAGTCACTTCATCTAAGCCAAGATACATGACCACAACATCAGCCTTCTTAGCTAGTTCAATGGCTTCGTTACGCAATTTCTTCTTTTTCTTGCCGTATCTATCAAAGCCTTTCGCAGTACCAACGATTTCAAAACCAGAATTTGGTAATAAATCAATTGTGTTATCTAATTTAGTTGGATTAACAATGGAGGAACCGGCACCTTGATATCTTGGTAAGTACATGAAATCACCAATAAAGGCGACTTTCTTATCTTTCGCTAATGGGAGGACACCATTATTCTTTAAAAGAACGGCACTTTCTTCCGCGAATCTCTGCGCAGCGGCATGATGTTCTTCAACATCAAATTTTTCAGGAGCTTTATTAACACCGTTTTCCATAGTGTCAAACACTGTTTCTAATAATTTATCAACGCAATCATCTAAAACAGATTCTTCTAGTTCACCATTTTCAATGGCTTTAATGACTTCTTCTGGTCTATCTGAGGTACCAGGCATTTCTAATTGGTTGCCACATCTTAAAGAAGCAACACCATCGTTATTGCCACCCCAGTCAGTGACCACTAAGCCATCATAGCCCCATTCTTTGCGGAGAATATCCACTAATAAGTGTTCGTTTTCGTTAGCAAACTTACCGTTAATTAAGTTATAGGATGACATGATGCTCTTGGTCTTACCTTCTTTAACAGCAATTTCAAAAGCGGTCAAATAGATTTCTCTAAATGTTCTTTCATCAACGATGCTATCAAGAGTCATTCTATTTTCTTCTTGGTTATTACAAGCGAAGTGTTTAACACAAGCGGAAATGCCATTAGATTGAATGCCTCTTACATAACCAGCGGCCATTTTACCCGCTAAATATGGATCTTCAGAGAAATATTCAAAGTTACGTCCACACAATGGACTTCTTTTCATATTAAGGCCTGGGCCTAAAAGAATATTAACTTTTTGAACAGCGGCTTCTTGACCTAATCTTTGGCCTAATTCTTCACCTAATTCTGGATCCCAGGAATTTGCCATAGTGGCAGCAGTTGGATAACTTGTCGCTGGAATAGAAGCATTTAAACCTAAATGGTCCGCAGCTGCGGCTTGTCTTCTTACTCCATGAGGACCATCGCTAAGGAAAGCGCTTGGGATACCAACTCTATCAATATTGACTGTTTGCCAGAAGTCTTTACCGCTGATTAAACTAGCCTTTTCTTTCAAGGTTAATTTATCAAGGATTTCTTGATATTTTCTTGCCATAAAAAATCTCCTTATTTGAAGTATTATCAAATATTTTTTAATTGCAGTATTAGATTAACATATTGTTAATAATAATAAAACTAACTTACATAAACTGCCATTTTCATTTCATAAGTTGTTTCCAAAAGAAAGAGACGCCCATGTACTAAGCGTCTCCCCTGAGAAAGGATTTATGAAATTAAGTCTCTAATTCCACACATTTTTATTTCATTGCTTCCATCCAGTCGAATAAGTTGACTGTGTTACCTTGAGCATCTTTAACTGCTTCGGTTGATGGGGCAACGATGTGATTGTAGTCAGCTTGATCTAAAGCGACTTCATCACGGAAGATATAAATCCATGAATAGTGACCTTGGTAGTTATTACCTTGAGGATTACCATCTGTGCCACGGACATCCACGAAATATGAAAGGTGAACGTCTTTTGCGCCGGCATCTTTTAATCTCTTATAGGTCGCTAAGGTAAAGTTTTCTGGATTAACTGTTGTATCGTTAGCGGCGTGAATGAACCACATTGGTAAGTCTTTTAATTTTTGGATGTCTTCATCAGTGACAAAGGAATCACTATAAGCTTCACAACATGGATAGAACGCTCTAAAGAAATTACCATAAGTAACGGCCATTTCCATGGTCATATAGCCACCATTAGAGCAGCCACCGACATAAATACGGTTCATATCGATATCGCCATTATCAGCGATATACTTATCGATTAATGATTTTAATGATTTTGTATAGATGGAGTGACCAACGCCATTGTTAATGGAACCTGTACCACTATTCATCCAATATGTTGGTGTTTGAGCGGCTAAGACATAAGCGCCTTTTTGTTTTCCCTTAATAAAGTGTGACTGGATTTCTTCTTCGCCTAAGGCAGTGACATCATTACCTAATAAAGCGATATCTGGATCTGTGCCACCTTCACCCATACCATGTAACCAAATAACTAATGGATTTAAGACGCCATCTTCTCTAAGAGCGTCGGTTTGATAATCTTTATAAGTTAAGGTGTATCCTTCAGCGGTATGTGATTTAGCTTCGCCCCAATCTCTTGTGGATAAGACGATTCTTGATCTAATAGTATTGAATTTAAATGAACTTGTGTATTCATCATCACCTACTTTAAGTGTTTGGCCACTCGCTAATTGTGCTTCAGCTGTAATGTTATCTGTCCAGTTATTAACACTATTAGCGTAGGTGAAGCAAGAAGCACCATCAGTTGGGCCCCAGCCACTGTAACGCATTTCTAACGAAATACGGACGTAGCGGGATTCTTCCGCGTCAATGATTTGACCTTCTTGGTCACATAAATCGACTGATTTAACTGTGCGGTTGCTTCTATTTGTTTTAACGACGAATTGTTTACCTTGTAAGTCTCCCTTTTTAACTTTGCCTTCGAAGTTTAATTTCACGCCTACGATTGCAGGACCGAATTCAAAACCTTCGACAAGGTAATCAAGTGTATCGTATTCATCAACGAAGAGTTTTAATACTCTATCGAAATAGCCTTCTTTGCTAACAGTAATATGGGCCATACCTGGCTCATCTGTAGTAATGTTGCCATCTTTATCAACTTTAGCAACATCTTCGTTATCACTACGATATGAAACGCCTTCTACATCGGTGATAACTTTACTTTTAATACCAGCTTCGACAGTATCTTTTGATAATGAAGCTTTTAAAATCTTTCTAGCGGTTTCCACAACTGGTTCACCAGATGATTGAGAACCTGATTGAGCAGGAGCGTTATTACATGCCCCTAGCATTAATAAGGAAGCCGCGACGATAGGAAATAATAGTTTTTTCTTCATAAGTGTATAAGTTAGAGGGCCTGGCCTCTTAACCAAGCCCTCTATCCTTTCTAAATAGTGTTAATTATGCTTCTACGTGAGCGCTGACTGTAATTGAGCCACCAAGGATTGCGAAGCAGTCGAAGTTTGCGGATTGAGCAAGAGCGGTAACAACGATTTCATTGACGCCAGCTTTAACTGCGACTTCACCTAAGTCGACTTGTGTCATTGTGGAACCATCTGAGCCTAAGAAACCTTTACGAGCTAAGGAAACTTCAGTGTCATTGACTTTGATAGATGTTGTATCGGCTAAACCTTGATCATAGTATTCGACTGGTTGTGCTTGCCAGTTAGCACTAGCAGAACTACCAATGAGAACTAATCTAACGTTGCCCGCTGCAGAAGCATCAAATTTTAATGTGATAGATGCATCTTTAGACATATAGCCAACAGAGCCTGTGCCGTGAGCGGTTGTATTGTTTGTTTCAACCCTAGCTTCACCACCCAATACGCCATCTTCAGCTTCAAGATAGAAGGCATCTGTTAAGTCAACTGGTGTTGTCTTTTCAATGATAGCTTTCCAGTTAGCCTTGATTGTAATATCTTCAGTTAATTGAATTTTTTCGCCTGGTTGTTTAATTTGGGTTTGTGGGAATGTCCATGAACCCCAGGAAACCATAACGGTGATTTCCCAGCCACCGAATGCCTTATCTGCTGGAGCGGTGAAACCGTTAGCTGGTAAGGTGTATTCACCTTTTTCGGCTTCGACAGCGGACATTTCGCCTGTACCACCATTAGCGTCGAAAGTAACAGTAACTTTTTCGGCAACTGGTGTCTCAGGTTGAGCGTTTGGATCTGTTAATTTTACGCAGTCAATATTTGGACCTTGTGTAATAGCAGCGAAGGAGAATGTGTTTTCACCAGCGACGATATTAACATTGCCTAATTCGATTTCTTTCCATGTCTTTGTCCAACCTGTGGAACCTGGTAATGTATTTGTACCTAAGTCAATAGCAGTGTTATTGAGTTTCATTGTCATGACTTCATTTGTGAGTTCCATATCAGCAAAACCAGAATAATCTGATTTTAATGCGGCGGAAGAAACGACTATGGATAATTTGTATTCTTTAGCTTCAGCGGCTGTGTATTTGAGTTCAAATGTTTGTTCAGCACTGAAGTAACCTAAAGATTTACCGCCAGAACATGTATCACCATTTTCCATTTGGATGGTTGTACCTTCTGGTAAGATAGCATCTTCAGCTTCAATAACGATTTGACCAGCAACTGGTTTAGCTTTAACTATGACGTTAACTGTGGCCTTTCTATAGCCTTCTTTTGTTACTTCAATTTTGGTTTTGCCGGCCTTAATGCCTTTAACAACACCGGCAGTAGAAACTGTAGCGATTGTTTCATCAGCGGATGTAAATGTGACACCAGCTAAGTTATCTTTAACTTGGATGGAAACTTCGCTATCAACGACGACTTCTAAATCTGCTTCAACGACTTCAATCTTTGGTTTCGCTTGAGCAGGAACTGATTTAATTTGTAATGTTTCAGTTGTGAAGATGACGACTTTGTCCATATTTGGACCTTGGGCTAACATTTCGATTTCTAAAACGTTATTGCCAGCGACTAAGTCGACCATACCGAATGAAACTGTGCTGAATTCATAATAGTTATTTGTGTCACCATCAGATGGACCAGGAACTGTTCTACCCGCCATAGAGATTTCTTTACCGTTGAATTTAACAGCAAGAACACCTTCTAAGTTCATTTCAGCGTTATAAGCCATTGTGACACCAAGTTCAACTTTAACGGCTTTATCGGATGTGAATGTCATTGTTTCTTTACAGCCTTGTGTTAACCAGCCTAAGGATGTGCCGTCATCGGTCTTTCCACCATTGTCTTCGATTGGGCTATCGCCTGGGCCCATAACTGTGCCACCCCATGACATACCCCAGAAATCATCTGGATCATAGTGTTCAGCTTCTTCTAAACGTAAAGAATAATTTGGTTCTCTATCTGGAGCCTTTAAGACTGTGACTGTGAAGGAACCATTAGCATAGCCATCTTTCTTAGCGGTGATTCTAGCAGAACCATCTTTAATAGCGGTGACTAAACCTGTTTCAGAAACAGAAACGATGTCTGTACTCTTTGTGGACCAAGTAACGCCTTCAACACTCGCGGTAAGTTGTAATGTTTCACCGACTTGGATTTCTTTTTTACCACCTTCAGAGGTGATTTCAATTTTGACTTCTTCAGCCTGTCCAGATGAGGAACCTGGATTACTAGCTGGTGTGGAATTGTTACATGCGGCAAGACCCATCGTGAGTAACAAAGCACTCGCTAAGACTGGAAGTAATGCTTTTTTAGTTTTCATTATATTTTTCCTTTCCTAAAAAACATTGTTGCTTCATTAAGGGAGATCAAAATGATTCTCACTTAACAAATACTTTTTGTGTATGGAAACCTTGTTAATAAATGCGCACAACGCAAACGTAAAGAAGTGGCAAAAATTGGCAAAGTATTCCTAATTCGTAATTACTATAAGAAAGAAGAAAATATTAAAAAATAGATATTACATAACCTTATAACATTTATGCATAATCTTATATTTGTGCACATCAAAAAAGCACGATTATCATATTTTTAACCGCGCTCTTTTTTGTTAGTTTTACATCGCTATCTTTAATCTAAAGATACCGTCTTTTGTTTCATAGTCCATCGTGCCATTATACTTCTTAACGATATAGGCAATCGACTTAGTGCCGAAACCATGGTATTTTTTGTTCTCTTGTTTAGTGGTTTTTATTGATCCGTCACCATTGAACACTAGTTCACCACGATAGTAGTTAGTTTCTTCAATCATTAACATGCCATGTTTTCTAGAAGCTGTTAATGAAATAACTCTATGTTCTTTCTCTTCAATAGCTTCTGTGGCTTCAATCGCGTTATCAATGATGTTGGTTAGTAAGAAGTAAACATCACTAGAGGCCATATCCTTAAAGGCATCCCCGTCTACGAGAGAAGTGAATTCAATACCAACAGAATTACAGTAAATAAGTTTATCTTGAATTAAAGCGTCGATATTAACATTACCTGTTTTAACACTGCTATCGTAGAAGTTAAGAGATTCTTCTAACAAACAGAAGTCTTCATCCGTTAATTCGCCTTTTTTAGCTTTTAATCTTCTTAATTCTTTTCTTAAGTCATGACATTTCATATTGATGAAGTTAATGTTATTTTCCATCATCTCTTGTTGTCTAATCTTGGAATTAAGAGTGGCTTTAATAATCATTGTTTCTTGACGATGTTCCACAACACGGAAACCACCCACGACAAGAACATCAAATAAGATACAGAAGATAATAAGGGTACCTGCGAGGATACCTCTTAGTTTTGCATCCCAGGTTAGATGTTGGGCAACATACACGTTAGCGACGTTGACAACAAGGTAAACAACAATGCCTAAAGTGATAATCATTAATTTACTAATGATGTATTTTGAATACTTAACGTAGTATCTAGCGATTAAGAAATAGCAAGCCACAAATACACCTGTTTTAAGGGTATAAAGTATCGAGTTATAAATAATATTGAATCTATTAACAATTACTTCAATTGCTTCTGATTCATTGTATAAGGCTTGGAAAATCTTGCCACTTAAACCTGTGTCCAAAACAAGAACACCGACTTGATAAGCCATATGTTGGAAAGTATAGGCCACAGAAAGAAGTAACATCAAACTTAATGGTTTAATCTTATAGGCGAATAACAAGCCACCATAAATGGTGAAAATTGGAATTGTATAAACGGCAATATTAAGGAATTCATTCCATTGTTCTGGTTTCGCAAAGAAATGTAAACCAATGATATTAACGACAGCGCCACTTGAAGCAATTAATAAACCAACAGGAATAGAAATGTATGGTTTAAATCTAAAAGTAAGTCGATGCTTGATTAAAAGAACAGACGCCACAAGAATTTCGACTGTAAAGGAGATAAACATTGTTAGTAAAGTCTTAAGATCCATATGCTAGTTACCTTCTTCCATAATGTACTTCTTGAAACTTTCCATAAATCCTTTTTTCTTTGGATGAGAGATAGCAATAACTTCGTCGTTTGCTAATTGGATGTCAAGTTTCTCTACGCGCTTAATATTATGCGCATTCACTAAATAGCAGGAATTACATCTTATAAACCACTGCTTTCTTAATTGTTCTTCGAACTTCTTTAAGGTACCGGTCGTGGTAATCTCTTGTTTATCTTTTAAGTGGAAGATAATGTCATGAGAGATTACTTCAACATATAAGATGTTGTTCGTTTCTATTTTATTAAAGCCACCTTCATTAGGTACGACGATGAAATTATCATTCTTTTTACCTAGTCTTTTCATGACTCTTTCAAGTCTTAGGTAGAATGAAGCATATGACAAAGGTTTTAAGACAAAGTCGATAGCATCAACTTCATAGCCATTAGTGGCATATTTCGCTAAGTTTGTAGCAAACATGATGATGACTTCTTCATCTTTTTCTCTGATCTTTCTAGCGACATCAATGCCGTTCATTGCGGACAAGTTGATATCTAAGATAATGAAGTCATATTGGCTCTTAAAACGCATTAAGAAAGCATCACCGCTAGCAAAGGTTTGGATATCAAAAGATATATTCTTTTCTTTGCTATAGCGATTCAATAATGAAAGACAGTTGCTTAAATCATCAGCGGAGTCTTCCACGACTGCAATCCTAATGTTTATATCGTTCATTCTAGATAATTCTACCACGAAAGTGGCTTTAAGAAAATAATGAACCCCGCATCCACGCGGGAATTGGGGTTCATTTTAATTGATGTAGTTATTTTTAGTGACCGTCACTAGCTTTGATAACTTCTGGGATACCAACAGCAGCGTAGTCTTCAGCATTCCAAACGTTGTTGGAGTGTGCACATGCATAGAGGATGTTCTTAGCCGCTCTTCTGGAGAGGATTGGACCATCATGTGGTAAGAGTGTACGAATTCTACTTGGTTTGTTATCGTCATTTAATCGACTTGGTGTTAACCATAAATCATTACCAGCGACTAAACCAATGTTTGTGGCCATGTAGCTACCACCAGCGTAGTCAGTAACAACGACACCGTGGAAACCCCATTCTTCTCTTAAGAGAGTGGTTAATAAGGCTTTGTTACCACCAGCCCACCATGAACCAACACAGTTGAAGGAGGACATGATACCGATGCCACCTAAATCAACATAGAGTTCAAAGCCACGAGCATAGATTTCTCTAATGGCTTGTTCGGTTGCCCAACAGAAGACACCGGAACGGCTATTTTCTTGTTCATTTAATAAGAAGTGTTTGGCATATGTGTAAACACCATACTTCATACTACCTTGAGCGGTATGACCAGCCATTTGACCAGCGATGAGTGGATCTTCTGAATAATATTCGAAGTTTCTACCACCGAATGGAGAACGGTGAGTATTAATACCAGGAGCATACCAGCCAGTTAAACCACGGGCAGCACCTTCACGACCGATGGATTCGCCCATAACTCTCGCAACATCTGTTGACCAAGAGCAGGCAACGATAACTTCACTTGGGTGACCTGTGCCAGAGTGGAAGGCCGCACCAGGACCATCGTAGTCAACGGTTTGTGTTTTGCCAATGCTACTAACAGCAGCAGTTTGGAAACCACCGTATTCAATAAGTTTATCCATATCAGCGTATGATAATTGACTTAATAAATTTTCCCATCTTGGGTCGTCCCAAGCAGCATCTTTAAGATCTCTAAGTGTCAATTCACCAGCGACTTCTTGTGGTTTGATTTCTTCATCGATTTGATTGTCGGTGAGTGTGAAGGAACCTGGAGTGGAGCCATTGCTTGCACCACCTGGGAAGTGACTTGCATCTGGGTTAGAGGCTAATGGGATATCAGCCTTATTTTGCCATGTGCCTTCAAAGTCTTTTCTGGATAAGTATGTATTCTTTTCAACACCACCACCGAATTCGACATCTTGGAAGATGTTGGCGTATTCTTTACCTGTTTGATAAGAGGTCTTGAATTCAACATCAGCTTCGAGTTCTAATTTCTTGGTATTTTCTCTACCACTGACAGCGGTTTGCGCTAAATCCCAAACGTTTTCTCTAATTGAGAATTCATATTCGCCTTTTTCTAAGACATAGAAGCCTTTTTCGGTTGACCAAGAAGCGATATCTCTATAGCTGAATTCTAATTTATAAGCTTTAGTTTCGCCTGGTTCGATGACGTTTGTCTTTTGGAAAGCAGTTAATGAATAATAGGATTTTTCAATACCACCTGGGGTATATGGAGCGTGGGTATAGAGTTGGATAACATCTTTGCCGGCAACGTTACCAGTATTCTTAACTTCAACTGTAACTTCGACTTTTTGATTATCTTTATCAACTTTATATTCCGCGATGGACTTATCAAATGTTGTATAAGATAAACCATGACCGAACGAGAATTGAACTTCATCATCATAGTCGATGTAGCCTTCTTTAGCGGCTGTCACATAATAACGATAACCAACATAAATACCTTCAACGTAGTTTGTGAATTTTTGCCTAATAGCGGCACCGGATGTATAAGATAATGTAGTATCATTACCAAAGTTTTGGTAAGATGGCGCACTCTTAACATCATATGGCCATGTATCCACTAAGTGACCAGATGGGTTAACTTTACCAGCAAGGATTTCAGCAATAGCTTTTGTGCCTGTTAAACCTGGGTGACCCATGAACACAGCAGCGTCGATTTCTGAATCATCTAAGAATTCAGCTTCGATAACTGTTGGAACGTTTAATAAGATAATGACTTTTTCGAAGTTTTCTTCGAGCATGTCGATCGCAGCGATTTCATTAGTCTTAAGTTGTAAATCTCTGAGATTCATATCTTCGTCTTCAGAACCACGTCTTGTGATACAGAAGATCGCAGTGTTAGAGAATTCTTTAGCTTGTTCTAATAATGTCTTACCACCTAATTCATCGAATGGTGTTTCGTAAGCGCTGACTGGTGGTTCATAGTCATATGGTGCTTTACTGCTAACGATTTCAGCGTAACCATATTTGTTGAAACCACATTGAATGTCGTAATCGACATCTGCGACAGAAATGGATTTGTTCTTGTAATAGTTCTTGATTAAGTTGAAGAGGTTTTCATTAATTTGGAAACCTTCATCCTTCATAGCTTGTTCAAGTTTTAAAGCCACTCTTGGGAAGCCTTTAACACGACCATCAGTTTGGAAGGAACCAGAACCACCATTACCATAGAATAAACCATACGCACATGAACCGAAGATGTTCACTTTGTTGTTTTCTTCTAAGTTAAGTGGTAAGGCACTGTTTCTGTTCTTTAAAAGAACTGTACCTTCTTCTTGAATGGTAACGACGTTTTTCTCCGCTTCAGCGGCTGCTTGTCTTGATGTTTCTGTGTCAATGATGTCAACATGACTACCACGTAATGTGAACATTAAGTTAGCAAATGCAGCGGTTGGTAAGAATGATGCGACAGGGGCAACAAGAAGTGCGGCAACGCACACGACTGGGATTAACCAGACTTTCATTCTGTGCCATCTAATGACATTCTTAACTGGGCCTGTTGCGGATTTAGCAACAGCCTTCTTTTCTGCTTTAGGAGCCTTTTTGTAATTATCGAAAGCTTCCTGATCGCCTTCTTTAAATCTCATCTTACCAAAGACTAATTTTAGTAAAACGAATGCTCCTACGAGTCCCGCTGCGGCAACGATAAGAATAATTAAGCCGACCCACCAATACTCAAGGATGTTACCCCAAGTATAGCCAGCGGCTACTTCCTTATCTAGCCAGGACTCTAAGATAGGTAAATTAAACATAAATAATCTCCTTTTATACATATTTATGAGTTGTTAAAACATAGAAAAGTTAGCGAAAAACTAAAATTTGTATGTTTTTTACGTTTGCGATATTACTATAAGTGATAAAAATAGCAATGACAAACAAAATACATAACATTGCGTTTTATTCGCATAACCTTAGCCAAAAAAGAAAAGAGAGGCTCCGGAAGAAAACCCCTCTATATGTTTCTAATAATTGACGTTAAACGTACTAAGGATTATGAAAGTATTCAGCAACTCCACTTTTTCCGTATTTAGTTGCCTGTTTGTTATACCAAACTTCCATTCCAGAATTATCATATCCTTTTCCGTTGGTAAGAATATAAATTTGACCATCAGGGCTTGACATGAAAAGAGAGCTATGCATTCCATACATTCCATTCAAAACATTGTATGACTCAACGGCTTTGCCCGGAATTCCGTCATAGTTGTGCTTTTCTCTACTTCCAAATCCGGAATTGCCACCATTACCATATATCAAACCACCATAACCACCACTAGCTGAAAGTAGTTTTTTATTTATTGCTTGATCAACCATTTCCCAATAAGCATCAATATTATCGAAAGAAGCATTTCCACAGTTAGGGATTCCGGAACAGCCTCCGTAACCAACTAAGCCACCATTGCCTCCGTTGCCACCTGCATAATCGTTATTTACCCACAAGAATTGGAACCATGATCCATTAGCGCCTTTGCCACCATTGCCTCCATTGCCACCATTAGCACCATTCCCTGGTTTACCTGGGTACAATTTTATTCCACTACTTGCATAGTCATTATCTGCTAGGGTTACATTTTCGCAATGTATAGCAAATCCACCATCACCACCGTGGCCGCCATTGCCGCCGTTGCCTCCATTGCCACCGTTTCCTCCTTTATAGCCACCAGGTAGCGTTTTGCCGTTAGCACCGCTGCCACCATGACCACCACGGCTTCCATTACCGCCGTTGCCGCCTTGCAATGTAAGATTTCTAGCACAGCTAAGATCTATGGCCTTACAATCAACGCAATTACTACCAGATGCTCCATCGTTGCCATTAGCCCCATTTTCTCCATTGTAACCATTTCTATTGCTATCAGTTAAAACTTGGCCAGGCTTATCAGACAACGAATTAAAAATGGCATTACCACCATTTGCAGCTTTTAAAACCAAGCTTGAATTAGTTGTGAGCGGTTCAAATTTAATATTTACATTCCTGCAGCTAATAACAGGATATTTGGGTGAGCCAGATTGTCTAAAGTAGGAGGAACTGTAGGTAAAGGAATTTGTTCCTTCATACTCAATTGTGAGATTGAATCGGTGGCTTCCTAAATATTCGATAAAAGGCTTGCTTTCATAAGAAGACGACACACCAACAACTGTTTTAAAATTAGTTAGTCTAATAGTAAGGTCTGTTTCTCTATTTTCAATCTCTAAGCGAGGATTAATTACTAAATTATTGCCGAGATTATTCCCATCAATTTCAAATAAGACAACAGTATCTGCAATAGGACCGTTGTTCAACGGACTATAAGTGGCTTCCCCTTCGTCGCCGAAAACGATGTTATAGTGGAGTTCATCATAACTTGGAAATTTTCCTTTTACGACAATATCATTAGTAATATCGTTATCAAAAGTTTCCAAATTATGCCCAGCAAGAACGTCATCCGCAGTAGGAGTAATGGTACTTAATTGAAGATATCTTTCGTCAAAAACCTTTACATATGTTTCGTGTCCTTGATAGCCCTCTCCCCATTGTGATTCTAAACTAACTAATCCATCACTTTCAAAAATCGCGACATTTCCATTAAACGACGCCAACGAATCAACAATAAATGGAATTACTTGACTCTCAAAGAAAGTCATTTTAAGAAGAGAATTAACAGTAGGACAAGCAGTATATTTAACTAGCCAGCGAAGAATTGGAACGAATTGATACTTTTCAATTTCTTCTTCAGTTAATTCTTGAATTATAGTGCTTATCTTTGAATAGATAAGATCATGTATTCTACTTTTTGCTGCGGAGCTTAGTTTAGAACATGCTTTTTGATAATCTCTGTAAGTTAGCAAGGCATTAATATTGTAGTTTTGTCCACTATAATCTGTTATGCATAATTCTTTAATATCGTCCAACAAATCCGTAACCGCTCTAACGTAGTAGTCATCTATTTGCACCGAGTGTTCTTGACATGCCTTAAATATCATTTCTTTGGCGTAATCCAAAGTCATAACACCAGCGTATGATTTGCCAGTCAATGAAAGGTGATTTTGTTCGTTGCTTTTAAGCGAATTCCAATCATTCATAAGGTTATTGAATAAATTTTTATTCATAAAATCTTGATGCGCAGCACTAGCAAAAGCAAAATCATCATTATCATTCAAATTAAAAATATTGCCAATTGTGTTTTTGATTTTGATTGCCAATTCCAAAGAATTTGAACCACTGTAAGGTGTGCCTATATTGTAATAACCATAAACATTATATGGATATTGATTCACGTATTTTTGTGCGACAAGACCTCCCCTTGAATGCCCAATTAAGTTTATTTTTGGAACAAAGCCATGAAGTCTCTTGTAGTCATAACATAATGTATTAACTATGTGTTCAAAGTGATTGAATTCATCATCAAGTGATTGTTTGGCATTATCAGATTCATAAACGATTAAATTATGAGAAAGTGTATCACTTAGATGATTCCTTTTTTCTTCGATTTCGTCGTATATGATTTCCCCATTCACAACTTTTTCATCATACCGACAATAAGTAAAATGATTATTGCTCACATATTTAGCGACATAAACAGCAGCGTTTTGTTCATATGCAATTTTTTTGAGTAATGATTTACTATTCCATTCAAAATTACCATTGCCAATTATTGTGCCGTTATTACAATCATAATATAAATCATTTGACCAGTCGCTAGCATCTCCACCAAGACCATGAATAAAAAAAGTAAAACTAGGTTTCAGGTTGTCATGAGGGCTATCCAAACGAATAGCTTGATTTAGACTTTCGCCAGTTGCTTGAGGCGAGATAGGGGTGTAATAATTTGGTGTTTCAGCAACCATCGATTCAAAAGTCGTTTCTTTTAAACCGTGCATACCCATAATCATCATTCCAATTGAAATCATAGGTAAAAAATATTTGTATCGTTTTCTTTTCATTATTATCGAAAACCTCCATACGAAAATGGTAGCATGCTTTTATTTTTTATAATTTCATTTTTTCTTTTATCAATCTTATTTTTTTAACCATACAACTTAATTTTTAAAAAGCTATATTTCTAATCATTTATAAAGGTAATTTGCACTCCGAACAGCAAACATCTTTCTAACCTATTTTTGCTCATTTTCGTAGCAAAATAGAAGTTTACAATATTGCATTTTTGTTTGTTATAGTGTCATTTTTATTATATTCAATTAAAAAGAACCACTTTCCTCTTTTCGAGAATAAGGGCTCCTATCATAAATAATCAACTAGTGACCGTCAGCCGCTTTGATAACTTCTGGGATACCAACAGCAGCATAATCTTCATCAGTCCAAACGTTATTGGAATGCGCACATGCATAGAGGATGTTTTTAGCCGCTCTTCTAGCGAGAATAGCGCCATCATGTGGACATTGTGTGCGAACTCTAGCTGGTTTTAATTCTGTGCTTAATTAGGGGTCTTGCTAGTGAATGTGTAGGAGTTAATAGTCATATAAATCGTACACGCTGAATCCACTATTTCGTCACGCATTGATTCATCGTATTTTATTGAAATTGTTCTTTCATCAAGAGCTTTATCGAAAGCATAATAGCCTTCATCATTAAGTTTTATGGTTTCTTCACCAGTATCAGAAAAAGTGAACATTTCTTTTAATTCTGGAAGTTTAGTTTCTTTTGTTCCAGCCAAAAAAGAAGAAAAACTAAAATATTTCTGTTTCTTTTTTAGTAGTACTTCAAACTTGTTATCATCCTTTAAATGTGTCACAGTCACGCCAAAACCATTGTCTTTATCAAAAGGATAAAATGGCGGAGGCAAAGTGGTTTTGCACGCCGAAACACTAAACAGAGTTGAAATTAATAAAAGGAATTTTTTCATGTATATTTCTTACTTTATTATAGATTATGATATGGACAAATAAAACAAAAAAGCCTGCATTTCTGCAGACTTATTTGATTTTGTTTAATGAAGAGCTTTACTTCATCGCACGAATGAACAATTCGTTAATTTTATCTACGAAGGCTTTCTTATCAACGATTTCTCTACCTTCAAGTAGCATAGCTTCTTCATACAATACACTAGCGTAGTTCTTCACTAATTCATCATCGTTTTGAATCTTAGTAAAGGCTTCGAACAATGGGTGGTTTGGATTTAATTCCAAAATCTTTTCCGCTTTAACTGTATCTTCAGCGCCTGGTTGTTCATTGAGTGTCTTTTCCATTTCTAGAGATAAGCCATCTTTCGTGGAAACACATACAGGAGCGTCTACGAGTTTAGAAGAAACAACAACATCGTTAACTTTACCCGCGAGAGCTTCTTTTAATGTATCAAAGAGTCTCTTATTATCTGCGGTCACACTATCGATCTTTTCTTGTTCTTCTTTACTGACTTCATTCGCAGATTCATCACTAATGGATTTGAATTCGACTTTGTCATAATCGTGTAGCATCATGATAGCGAATTCATCAATCTTTTGATCAAGTAATAGCACATCTACGTTATTTTTACGATATTTCTCAAGTTGAGGTAATAACTTAATCGCGTCTAAGTTTTCACCACTGACGAAGTAGATATACTTTTGGTCTTTAGCCATCTTTTCTTTATAGTCCGCTAAAGAGATATATTTATCTTCGTTATTGAGTGAGTGGAAGATCAAGGTGTCTTGTAATAATTCTTTCTTTGCACCATAAGTGCTATAGATACCATATTTAACGAGTTCACCAAAGCTCTTCCAGAAAGTGACATATTTATCAAAATCTGTCTTCTTAATATCTTTTAATTTATCGACAATCTTCTTTTCAACGTTTTCACTAATCTTTTGCATGATTGGTGATTGTTGAAGCATTTCTCTAGAGATATTAAGTGAGAAGTCACCAGAATCCACTAAACCTTTAACGAATTTAAGGTAATCTGGAATTAATTCTTGGCATTTATCTTTGATAAAGATGCCTTTGCTATATAACTGTAAGCCTCTTTCATAAGAATCACTATATAAGTTATATGGAATATGACTTGGGATGAATAACAAGGCATCATAAGTAATCTTGCCATCCACTCTCACAAACAAAGAGGCTAATGGATTTTCATAATCATTGAATTTATTCTTATAAAATTCATTTAAGTCTTCATCTGTCACTTCACTCTTATTCTTCTTCCATAAAGGAATCATGGAGTTAAGTGTTTCTAGGACTTGCTTATCTTCATATTTACCTTCAACAGGTTTACCGTCTTTGTCTAAAACTTGTTCACTCTTAGTGACCATCATCTTAATTGGGTAACGGATATAGTCACTATATTTCTTCACAAGGTTTTTAATCTTATATTGTTCAAGATAAGAATCATAATCCACTTCTTTAGAAGACTTCTTTAAGTAGATAGTGATTTGGGTACCTGTTGTTTCTTTATCTTTTTCTTCAATTGTGTAACTTTCTTGACCATCACTGGTGAACAAATAACCTTGACCGTTATATGTCTTAGTTAAAACTTCGATTTTAGAAGCCACCATGAAGGCACTATAGAAGCCAACACCAAATTGACCAATGATATTGAGATCTTGTTTTTCTTTCGCTTCTTTTAACTTAGAAGCAAAATCCTTAGAGCCACTCTTAGCGATGGTGCCTAAGTTATTAATAAGATCTTCTTTACTCATACCAATACCGTTATCAGAAATGGTAATGGTTCTTTTATTTTTATCGACACTTATGTTGATTTCAAATTCATTTAAAGGCATTTCACCTTTACTAGATAATGCTTGATAACGATATTTATCAATCGCATCACTCGCGTTACTGATTAATTCTCTTAAAAAGATTTCGTTGTTGCTATAGATAGAATTAATCATCAAATTTAATAGTTCTTTTGATTCAGTTTGAAACTCTTTTGTTTCTTTCATAATGTCTGTCCTATCTTTGTCATTAATGACAATTTATATTCACTAGTAGTTTACCACTATTAGGGTATTTCTTCAAAAAAAGCCGTGGTCCCATAAACCACGGCTTGAAAAGCTATTTTAAGCTTTTGCGAAAGGAGTACTATTGGGAAACCTTTTATGCGATTTGCACGAGGTGTTCTTTTTCGATTTCTTTTTCGCTGCGTTTCTTGATGTCGACTGTTAAGACACCATTCTCTAATTTAGCGGAGATATCTTGAAGTTTAACTGTGTCGCCAACATAGTATGAACGGGAGAATTCACCATAGCTTCTTTCTCTATAGATGTAATCTTCGTCATTTTCATCTTCCTTATTTAAGGTAGCAGTGACTTTAAGATAGCCGTTTTCAAGAGTGATTCTTGTGTCTTCTTTCTTCACTTCAGGAAGTTCGATGAACAATTGATAGTCACTTTTGTTTTCTTTGATGTCGGTCTTCATCATATGTGATGTGGAGCAGTTATTCGCCCTGAGGAAAAATCTGTCGAAAAATGGATCATAGTTAGTAATATAATTTCTCATAAATTCAACCTCCTTATATTACATATTTAGCACTCTTCATCCTTGACTGCTAACACCTACATTATAACCAAAATTAGCACTCTGTCAATAGGACTGCTAAAAATTTTTTAAACTTTTTTATTTAAATAATTAATTATTTAATTTTTTTAATAATTCTTGCATTTCAGGGCATAATTCCGCGATAAATTCCTTATTTGAAAGGTAATTAAATGGGCCTTTTATGCCCCCAAAAATAAGTTTATATGAATGTAAAAACTGATTTTCGAAGCCAAATTCCTTCTTAAAATAGTTGTTAACTTTATAGTCACCATACTTGATATCGCCGACAACATGATGACGGATATATGACATGTGAGCACGTATTTGATGTGTACGACCTGTCAATAGTTGGACATCTAATAATGTATAGTCGTTATATCTTTCTTTAACAAAGTATTTAGTGACTGCGGTTTTCGCACCACTTTTTAGTGGGGCCACAACCATTTTCTTACGTTCATAGCTTTTTCTAAGAGGGGCGTCCACTACACCATCTTCAGTAACGTTACCCGCCACTAAAGTTAAATAATGTTTCTCCACGATGAAGTGATTATTAATGATATTAGCGAGTCCGCTCGCACTCTTATTATCTTTAGCGAACACGATTAAACCGGATGTATCTTTATCTAATCTATTAATAAGCATCGCTTGCTTACCTAAGTATTCAGAAAGCATAACATCTAAAGAAGGATTATCTTTATTACCATCAAACTGTGATAAAAGACCACGTGGTTTATTAATAATCACTAGGTATTTATCCTCATAAACAATTAATTCTTTGATGTTCATTCTGGTTGAACCTCTTTAATACGGTTTTCACTTAGCGATAATAAATACAGGTGCATGTGTTCCTTATTAATATTAAATAATAACTCTACATTGCGTTGGTATATTCTTAACTGTCTTTCATAAGCTTCATCATCGATGGAGCGGGACTTATAATCAACGATATAACATTCATTGTCTTTGAAATATAGTAAGTCAATGAAACCAGTTGTTTGTAATGTTTCATCATAATAACCATATTCTTTATAGATCTTTGCACTACCTAAATCACTAAAGACCGGATTACTTAAAACATTATCAATGAGTTTCTTGTCTTTTTCGTTTTTAATGAAAGAGGTATCTTTACTCACAAAGTCGACAAGTTCCATAAGCCTATGGAGATAAACGCCACGAGTTAAGACTTGATCTGGGATTGTATCTTCCACTGCTTCATCGTAGTGGCGTTGTTTGCTTGCTCTTTCTTTGATGATGGTTGGGAAAGTAATGACGGAATCATCCACTGGGAGTTGATCAATCTTACTAATCACTTCTTCCGCATATTCTTCTGCTTCATCTTCAAATTCATCCATACCTTCAAAGATTAATGTTGTGTCACGGTAATCTTTGTTTTCATAAGATTCAAAGATGAAACGTTTTTGACAGTCAAAACCTCTAACAAAAACTGGTAACAAAACATCAAATAAGCCATACGGTATCTCTTCTTCTGTTAGTTTTGCCATATTTGCGGCTTGAGTTTTACTATAGAAGTAAGCACAGTTCCCAGTTATAACTGCATTAACAAAATCGTTAATAGTCATATTCAAATCGACCGTGCCATTTGCATCTTCATTAATTGTGTCTTCAAGTTCTTCAATGGACTTAAATTCTTTCTTATAACGATAATAGCCATAGAATGTCGCATCCATTAAAGGATCGCGTGTCATATTTTTAAATCTAAGATAGAACTCTCTAAAGAGAGGTTTAAATAAAGCATAGATTTGTTGCTCTAAGATTTTGGTTAATTTATCGGTGTAATATTTATTAAATAATTTGCTATATAAATCAGCGTCCATTCCTTCCGCGGACATGAGATTAATATTTTTAATTATCTCAACAGTCTTTAAGTATTGTTGATATAAGACTGGATCTACTTGTTTTTCTTTAATCTTTCTAGCGATATACCCTTCATCAATTCTTTGATAATGTGGTAAGTAAGAAAGCATACCATAAAGAGTTTCTTTCTTTCTGTTATCGCCACTTGGTTTGTCACCAACGATATAGACTATATTTTCCGCACGGGTTAAAGCGACATAGAATAAACGAACATGTTCATCTCTTTCTGGGTCTTTATCACTATTTTTAAGTAACATTGACGGTAAAGTGTCCACGACAACATCTTTGATGTTACCGTCTTCATCAACATCTTCAGTGTCGTAATTATAATAAGGAAGAATAATGCCATATTTTTCATCAAAGATGTAATCAGGTTTCTCCGCATTATTGCCTTGTGCTAATTGATTAAAGCTCACTGGGAGATACACGATTTTTCCTTCTAAGCCTTTAGATGCGTGAATGGTCATCATATCCACTGCGTTATCCACTTTGATTGTGGTGTCGCCACTTAAATCTAATGAATAGTCATTAATATCTTTTAAGAATCTGACAAAATCCTCTAAGGTATCACCCATCTTTTCTTGAGAAGCAAGAATTGCGCCTAATGATTCAATCTTACTGACGTTATCATCGACATCACCTACAAGGCAAAGCTTATCCACGATACCAAAGAAATTAATCATATTAATGAAGAATTCATAAGCACTGACGTCCTTATTATCTTCAATAAACTGATGCACATCTTTCATAATTGGGTCTTCATCAATCTTTGCTTCATCGTGTTCTTTTAAGATGTCATAGATTGTTTGATCATCATATTGATAAATATAACTACGAGCGACAGAAGCAAATAAGAAAGCCTTATCACTATCTTCCATAGGATGCATTTCATTAACGATTAATTCCACGAGGGATTGTAACAACAAAATCGCGTTAATCTCTTTGAGATTAGTTTTGAATTTATTATTTAAAGGTACACCCACTCGTTTAAAGACTTCTTGGTACATCTCAAAACCAGTACCTTTTCTCATGATGATGACAAAGTCACCATAAGAGGCATCCACTAGTTCACCACCATCTTTGGTGCGTTTATAAATCTGAAAATGATTCTTAACTTTGTTTTTAATATCATTAGCGATAGCCTCAGCTTCCCACTCTTTAGGATCATCCGCTGAATCATCATCTTCACCAGATACTGAAACAATACGAGATACACCAAAGTTATCATATGGGAGTTTAGAATATGGACCATGTTCTTTATCGTATTCTAATCCCTCATTAGTGAAGGCATAATCAATACCACCATGGCTTAAAGTCATATAGAACTTAAAGATATGGTTAATTTCATTAAGTAACTTTTTACCTGAACGATAATTCTTATGCATTAAAATAACTTCGTTATCTTCACCACCGCTATAAGCTTTTTGTCTATTGGTAAATAGTTCTACTTTAGAATTTCTAAAAGCATAGATGGCTTGTTTAGCGTCACCAACGCAGAATAGATGGGCACTTGTGCCATCTTCTTTTGGTAGTAATAAACTATCAATAATTGCTTCTTGGAAATCATTAGTGTCTTGATATTCATCCACCATGATGAACTTAAATTGTTTACGAATCTTAGTGGCTTCTTTTTCATATTTTGGATTTGTTAAAAGAGAGACCGCCATTAAGAGAATATCGTTAAACTCAAAGGAATTAGTGATGCGCTTGTAATCATCTAATTTCTTATTAAGTTTCTTAACAATTTCTAAAAGAATGGAGATGTCATCTTTAAAGTATTTAAGTTTGTTGATTTCTGCATCAACATCTTCAATACACATCACAATGTCTAATTTCTTAGATAAACCTTTAAAGACATCAAAGACCGCTTTATCTTTTTCATCCCCTGTTGGGTTCTTCTTGCTCATTGAGAACTTGAAGTTCTTATCGTTAGCGATTTCATGTATTTTGCTAACAAAGTCTTGTCCATTTAAACGCAAGGCTTCTTTTAATTTTTGATAATATTCTTGGTTAACACCACAGATGAAGTTACAGAGATTAATATCAACATTAAAAGCGGATTTATCGTTAAATAGATTAGCGATTAAATCTGGATTATCACTATCAAGAACGGTGTGATTCTTTTCTACAAAATAAGCTTCTTTAATCGTATCAATAATGATGTTTTTACTAGAGGTTACTAAATCATTAATAACTTTATTAAAGTATTCATCACTTAAGAATTTTTCTTCGTAGTTATTAATTAGTTCTTCTTTTCTTTCCAAAGGAAGCTTATCTAATTGTTTACATAAATCCACAATTACTTTTTTGGTGTTTCTATCAGAATCTAAATTAAACTTAACTAATGTCTTAACTAACTTTTCACGTTTATCATCATCGTTATAATATTCATCAAATATTTCATCGAGATAAACACTCTTCTTTGCAGATATTACATCACTATTAACGAGATTAACATTGGATGAAATACCTAACGCATCAGCGTACATAACCACTAAGAATCTCGCAAACGAGTCAAATGTTTGGATATGCGCAGAGGCTACTTGTTCCGCGATATCATCTTTGCCTCTATCTTTAAAGTTTCCAATAATTCTTTCACGCATTTCATGCGCAGCGTTATCGGTGAATGTTAACACTAATAATTCACTTGGTTTAACTTCACCATTATCAATGATTGTGAAAACCTTTTCCGCGAGAGTTCTGGTTTTACCTGAACCTGCGCCTGCGGCCACTAAAACATTTTTACTAATAGGAGCGTCGATCGCGGATTGTTGTTCTTTATTAAAACCCATACTTATTTAGCTCCTTTCTTAAAATGTTTAAGTACATCTTTTTTATAATCTTTAACATCTAACTTACTGCGGTAGCAGACACGACGATATGGACAGTTATTACATACTGTCTTAGTAGCGTCGAATTCTAATAATGAATATGAAGTTGGTTGGATGATGAAATCCGCTTCACATATTCTATGAATAGCGTTTATCGCCGCGTGTTTAGCGTCATCCACTAAATCATCTAAGTTATATCTAGGTAAACCAATGCCACCATCTTTGATGATGATTTCATCAGTGTCATTTTCTTTAAATTGGTGCTTAAGTTGTAATAAGTCGCCACCATTGCTCTTAAGAGAACCATCATCTTTAAAAGCACTTCTATCAATAGAAGCGATATAAGAAACAGAATCCTTGTTAATACCCACTAGACGTGATTGTTGAGCTAGTCTTTTTTCTGATAATGTTGGTTTGTTAACATCCTTTAAAGCGCTTTTGATTGTGCTAAAGAAAACATGTTGAATATAAAAACCACCAAATTCACCATCTTGAGTGTATTGACTTGGTTGGATATTATTTTCAATTGCGTAGTAATAAAGAGGTAGTTGAATAGATTTACCCAAGAATACTTCTAAAGGATTAAAGTCTTCCATACCGGTTTTATAATCGATGATGGAATAGTATTTATGCTCGTTACTTTCAGAAATAACAATCTTATCAATCTTGCCATAGAAGTTATATGTTTCATTATTTTCATCTTCTAAGTAGAACTGAATTGATTTTTCATAATCGTCTTTAATAGGTTTAGCAAAGTTAATCACACCTTGCACCTTTTGATATGTCTTCATAAATCTTTTTAACCATGTTTGTGAGATTTCTAATAAAGCTTTATCTCTAGGTGTTGGGGTAATACCAACTTTTTCAAATTCTTTATAATAGGCTTCTTCACCTTCTTTTAAAGCATCTTCAAAAACATAATCAATGTGATTAAATTTCTCAAATACCTTATGAATTGCGGTGCCAATGAATCTTTTTGAATAATCGTTTTTATCTAAAGGAATGAGTTTGGTTAAGTAATATTTAAACGGACAATTAATAAAACTTTCTAAACCCGTTACTGACCAGGTTGATTTTCTAAAATCTTCGCCACTATGGAGGCCTTTAAATGATGGGTCATAAGCATTGAAAACATTAGAATCAAATTTAATTCCAGATTTATTTAATATTGTGGAGCTATAGAGGAATGCCGCTTGAGTGGTAAAGGTTGGCATCTCTAAATCATCTTCGTATTTAATCTTTTTATCTTTCCATATTTCATTTAATAATGGAGAATCAAAGATCTTATCACCAAGGTGTCTTTCTACACGGGAAATAACTGCGACATTATTGTGTCTTAAGAAGTTAATCTTATTTCTTCTTTCAATCGCTGTCTTAGTGTACGAAGTGTTATAGCCCACTTCTTTTAATTCAGCGTCTGATAAGACATTATCGTCCGCATATATTTTATAAAATGCATCGGAATTGAAATTAGTGACATAGGTAAAGAATGATGGATCAAAGACAAACTTATTAGAAATAACCACACCGCCTTCCCCGACTGGGATACGTGTATTTTTAGAGGCCACTATTTCTAACAAATTAGCATAGCTAAATGAGAAATCATCACTCTTATTTAAACCATAATATTCAATTAACTCTTTTAGGGCTTTAATATCTTGGTCTTCTAATTCTTCATCAGTAAATCCAAATGTCTTACTGTTATAGATTCTATTTATTTTAGCCCTAACACTTTTAATGGAAATTAAAGGTCTTTCTTCTACATAGCAAACTGGGATATTGAATAATTCAGACATGATTTTGACATAGAAGATGTCTTCATCACCGTTGATGATGATTCTTTGTTTTTGATTTGGATTATCACGAGCCTTATCTCTCACCCAAGAGAAAATATAGAAGAACTGTGTCATCTTATTTTCAAAGTAGATGATATTAGGACTGATATAAGCATTATTCTTATAAAGGTCTAAGCCTTCCAATCTTAGAAAACTATACGCAAGCGCGTTTCTTTTTAAGAATTCTTGAATAGCGATATCTTGTTCCATCTCAAATAAGAAGATATGACTGCCCTTTAGTTCGTATAGGCCATACTCATCTTTAACAAGATAGCCATTATCATTTAACTTATTAAATAAATCTGTTAGTTCTTTATTCTTACTAACATCCGCGGTCAAAATAATATCTAAATATTTCTTCGCCTTTTTATAACCAATACCTTCTTTAATAAGGAAAGGAATTGGATCTTTAGAAAACGAATATGAAACCTTATTAATCAGTTCATGACGAGAAATGATTTTAATATCTAAATCAGGGTGTTTGTTTTTAAATAAGAAAAGTGCTGCTTGGTAATCAAAATCCGCAACAACGATATTCTTATTTTCATAAAATGGTTCGTGCATACACGTATATTATAAACTCTTTTTCTATTTTTTTAAAAAATATTAAAAGTGTTTACTTCATCAAAAACTAGGTAGTATCACTCTTTTTTGACATGGTTTAGATTTTCTTATTCTTTTAATCTTTAAGAATAAGAGATTATCTCTTATAATGTTTACATTGTGAGGTAATTCATATGTCAAAAGCTGACCAAATTTTTATTAACAACATGAAAGACATCATGGAAAACGGTTTCTGGGACACCGATTTAAAAGTCAGACCACACTGGGAAGATGGCGCTCCCGCTCATACAGTTAAAAAGTTCTGTATTGTGAACCGTTATAATCTCCAAGAAGAATTACCAATCTTAACTATTAGAAGAACCGCTTTTAAGAGCTGCTTAGATGAACTCCTATGGATTTGGCAAAAGAAATCCAATAACATTCATGATTTACACTCCCATATTTGGGATTCATGGGCCGATGAAAATGGTTCTATCGGTAAAGCTTATGGCTATCAACTCGCGAAAAAGTCTATTTATCCAGAAGGTGAATTCGACCAAGTCGATAGAGTTTTATTTGATTTAAAACATAATCCTCAATCTAGAAGAATTATGACCAATATCTATAACTTTGAAGATTTACATGAAATGGGTCTTTATCCATGTGCTTATTCCATGACATTCAATGTCAGTGGCGACACATTAAATGGTATCTTAAATCAAAGAAGTAACGATATGTTAACCGCGAATAACTGGAACGTTTTACAATATGCGATTTTATTAATGATGTTTGCACAAGTCTCTGGCTTAAAAGCGGGTGAACTTGTCCACGTTATTGCTGACGCTCATATCTATGATAGACACATTGATATCGTTAAAGAAGTAATCGCTAAACCACAACACAAGGCTCCTAAATTAAAAATTAATCCAAATGTTAAAAACTTCTATGATTTCAAACTCGAAGACTTTGAATTAGAAGATTATGAATATGAACCTTTAGATAAGAAGATTCCGGTGGCTATCTAATATGATTATCTCTATTCTTAACTGCGATAAAAAATACGGTATTGGTAAGAGAAATGGATTACTATTTTCTCTTCCTTTAGATATGAAGTTCTTTAGAGAAACCACTCAAGGTCATACTGTTTGTATGGGTGAGAATACTTTATTATCTTTCCCGGGCAGTAAACCATTAAAGAACAGAACAAATATTGTTTTATCTCAAGATCCAACACATAACTATGAAGGTGTCATTAATGTTCATAGTTTTGAAGACTTCTTAAGAGCGATGAAAGAAAGAGAAATAAGCGACACGGTATTCGTTATCGGTGGTGCTTCTATATATAGACAAACTCTTCCATATGTTGACCAAGTTCTTTTAACCAAAGTCAACGCTGATGGAGGCGCGGAAGTATTCTTCGTTAACTTGGATGAAAATCCAGACTTTGAATGTGTTGATGAAGGTACACCAGTGATGGATGGTGATTTAGAAATTAGATTCACCACCTACAAAAATAAAAACAAGAAAGAAATTATCTAGCATGAAAAACAACATCTATCCAAAAAACTATCAAAGCGTTTTAAATTTGGTCGATACACAAAGGGCCATTAAATTAATTAAAGATACATTTGAAAAAGAGCTCGCTAAAGAGCTTGATTTAATGAGAGTCAGCGCTCCACTATTCGTGGAAACAGGCACTGGCTTAAACGATAACTTAAGCGGTTATGAAAAACCTGTTTCTTTTGAAGTAAATGAAAATAACCGTGAACTTGAAATCGTTCAATCCTTAGCGAAATGGAAAAGATATGCTTTGAAGAAATATAACATTGATGGCTTATATACCGATATGAACGCTATTAGAAGATTTGAAGATTTAGATAATCTCCATTCTTTATATGTTGACCAATGGGACTGGGAAAGAAGATTAGAGGCTAAAGAAAGAAATGTTTCTACTTTAAAAAGAACAGTAAAGAAAATCTATAAAGCCTTTAATAAGACTTATAAAGTTTTAACAAAACAATATCCAGAACTCGCTAACGATTTACCAAAAGATATTACATTTATCACCACTAAAGAGTTAGAGGCTAGATATCCAAACCTTAATAGAAAAGAAAGAGAAAACGCTATCTGTAAACAATATGGTGCGGTTTTCTTAATGCAAATTGGTGCTAACTTAAAGGACGGCAAGCCACACGATAGCCGCGCCGCGGACTATGATGATTGGAAACTTAACGGTGATATCTTACTTTGGTATGAACCACTTCAAATTGCTTTTGAATTAAGTAGTATGGGTATCAGAGTTAATAAAGAATCATTAGTGAAACAACTTAAAGCAAAAGGTGAAATGGGTAAGTTCGCTTTAGCGTACCATCAAATGGTTATTAATGAACAACTACCACTTTCCATAGGCGGTGGTATTGGTCAATCTCGTTTATGTATGTATTTATTAAAAAAGGTCCACATCGGGGAAGTGCAATCCTCTTATTGGCCTGAAGACGATATTAAAGAATTTAAGAAATATAACGTCGATCTACTTTAACAAAGGAAGTAGTTCATTCATATCATTGATAAAGAGGTCTGAATTAGACCTTTTTTGATTATCAAAATCTTTAGAGGCATCATCATAGACTGCTACTGTTATAAAGCCATTATCATGACATGTCTTAATACATGTTGGCATATCCTCAAACACTAGTGTGTTTTCTGGCTTTGAACCCATCTTTTCACATAGATATGAATAAATACGAACACTGTGTTTGCCTTCTTTGACATTATTAACATCAGCGATAAAGTCAAAATATTTACCTAAATCAAGTCTATTAATGCATGGCATATATAAAGAATCATCATTCGCTGTAGCGATGGACATAGTAATGCCTTTTGATTTAATTAAATCCAATACTTCTTTTACTCCTGGCTTTAATTCCACATCATATTTATACATATCAATGGACATTTGATGCCATTCGTCCATAATCTCTTGTTCACTTTCTTTGATGCCATATGTTTTCTTAGTGAATCTAGCAGCTTCTTTTAAACCAAGATGCACGATATTTTGCGCGTAATCTTTAGGAAGTTCCATGCCTCTTTTAGCGAAGAATTTCTTATCAATTTCATGCCAAAGACCAGTGGAATTAATCATTGTTCCATCCATATCGAATATGACCGCTTTGATGTCTTTACCTAGGAATTTCATAAGATTTCAATTTCCCCACTATCAATGTGTAAAAGCATACCATGAGAAGTGCAAAGTAAAAAGAAAAAATAGTTAACAACTTTTTGAAATATGTTATTTGTTAATTATATTAATCAGGTATTCATAGCGAAACATTACATATTCCACAATATTTGTAGCATCAACAGAATAAGGCATGTCAGCTAAGCATTTTTCCACTACATCACGTTCAACACAAGGAATATTGCATTCTTTTAAGGCTTGCTTAATCAAAGTATTTTTGTTTATGACGTTAGCAAAATGTTTTAAAAACCCTTCTTTAGTATCAATACTTAGTACATTTTGTCGAGCAACTAAACATAGATTATCATCATAATTTGGTGCTAACGAAACTATATTTCCTGTATTTTTATCACGCAATAAGCCACAGTTTTCGTTATGCCTGTCGATATTATTTAGCACTACGTCAAAGAAACATAAACGGATGTATTCTTTAGCAAGTTTGTAATCAATATCGTTTAAAACATTAAACACATGCTCATATGAATCATCCTCACCCGCAACAGAAACAATTGGTTCAAAATTATAATCGGTGGCGAAGTTTTTAGTTCTTATATATCCGTTATCATATTCGTAATGCGCTGTTGGCAAACCAATTAGTTCAAAGAAGTGTGAGTAAAAAAGTTCAGAAAAAATTTCATTCTTTGTGCCAACTTTATAAAGCCACCATTCTCCATCATTATTTTTCCATCCCTTTTCGTAGCCTCCACCAGTTGTTAATTCGGGAGTGAGGCAAATTCTATTTGGGTATACTGCCATAATGCCTTTAAGGGATAAATTGAAAAATAGATCATTATTAAAGCAAACGTCTTCATACTTTAATTTTGAATGCTTTGGTTTGAACCAATAATCATCGCTTATAGAAACAGCATACGAGCAAAGAGATACTAAAGCATCATCACTTTCGGTAATGTTTAAAGCCTTTTTAAGAAGACGTGAATTTGTCCTTCCACTATCGATAACTCGACATTTTAAAAATGGTTCTAGTGATTTAGTTCTTTTGATAATAAGCGGGCACAATTTTTCATTTAGACTTATTAGCTGTCCATTGTCAAAAGAAGCCACTACTTTGTCTTTGCTGAGAACATCACCAGTTAATCTTCTAGCGTTATTAGAAAGGACTAAATTTCGATTACCTTTTCCGAGCATTTCTTTGATTTGCTTTTCGATTTCAACTCTTTTATTAATCTCTTCCTCTAGCTTTTTGAGTTCATTGTCTTTTATTAAGTGAGAGAACTTTTTTCCGTTTAAAGAATATTGATGATAAAAATATGTTTTGCCCTTAATTTCTTTTTTATAAACAAAACCTTTTGGTAATTTATTCTTTTGATTAATTAATTCATAAATATCTGCCATAAATTTATAATACAGCAGTTAACAACTTTTTAAAATATGTTATTTGTTAATTTGCAAAATTAGTGACTTATAATATTTCAATTTCCCCACTATCAATGTGTAAAAGCATACCATGAGTTACAACCTGAAGGCAGAAAGAATCATCAATTCCCACTACTTCGCCAATAAATGTTTGATTGTTAACAATAGCTTTAACTCTTTTATTTAATAAATAGTTATGTATTCTAAAATATTCCAAAGACTTATTTAAATTTAAATTAATTAGAGAGTCCACTAACTGTGGGAATAGTTTTTCTTTTAGTTCTTCGATATTAATATCTTTCTTATGTTCTAAGCATAATGATGTCGCTGGTCTTCTTAATCCTTCTGGGAACTTCTTTTGATTAACGTTAAGACCAATACCCACAACCATATAATCAGGTAACTGACCTTCCGCGAGAACGCCACATACCTTCTTATCGTTAATTAAGACGTCATTAGGCCATTTTATGCTCACGTGCTTGATTTTATATGTCTCTAGCACTTTCGCGACCTCTACTGCGCTTAAAAGTGAAATAATTGGTGACTGTTTTAATAAGTTCTTGTCTTTAATCAAAAACGAGAACATCAAATTTTCACCAGGCTCACTACTCCAAGTTCTATCGTTTCTACCTTTACCATGACTTTGATAATCGGTGGATACGAAAGTAAAGTTACTTAATAGCTTATAAGTATTCTTTAGATAAGTATTCGTAGAATCTATTTCTTGAAAATGAATTTGATGATATTGCATACCTACAATTATCAAGCATTTTTTTCTTAAAGTCCACGTCGAAAAAAACTCTATCTATGATAAAGTTTTAAATATTCTGCTGATTTAAGCACTAATCAGAGACTAATTGATTATAATTTTGCC
>Ga0256405_10002902_pt1 | contig 37227 bp, 45 predicted proteins | sample RumenRJG_02DNA_FD_189096 | JGI IMG/M metagenome (GOLD analysis project Ga0256405, IMG submission 189096) | Bovine rumen microbial communities from Lethbridge, Alberta, Canada - RJG_02 | ecosystem: Host-associated > Mammals > Digestive system > Stomach > Rumen | place: Canada: Alberta...
TTTTGCAACTTATCATTACTCATCTTGGATCCCTCGTCTCATCGATTTGAATTCATTATACAGTTAAATATACCAACCGTCAAAGTGTTTTCAATGTTCCTTCTACCTTTGGAAAAAGAAAAACGACATGTCGAAACACGTCGTTTTTTGTTGGTGGACGATATAAGACTCGAAATAGCCTTGATAGATTGCTAAAAGGTATCACCCGCTGCGAAATACTGCTAAATAACAAGGTTTTTAAGCCATCGTGATTATCAAACAGTATCGATCCTTATTAACCGGTCTTAACGTGTTAAGGGGAAAAATAAGGGGAAAAATTTAAGCCGCAAAGGTCACATCATACACCCGCTCTCTGTACTAGAGGGCGTTATTTTTTATGCTTAAGTAATCACGTAAAAAAGCTAATGCAGCAACTTTCTGCACAATCTTGTAGTCAACGCCGGTGTCTATGATAATACGTCCGCGCAGATCGTCAGCTAAAGCAGTTATTGTTTTTACAGCTTTTTCTTTGTCTACGCATGTGATTTCAGGTTCATCGTCATCGTCCGAGCAAAATTCAGCAACGGCGTCCAGGGCACAATATGCAGCAGCAAGCAAGGTTAATGTACCGTCGCCGCGTTTGTTGTTTTCAAGTATAGCTTTCTCTCCTTCACGGATCAGCGCGTAAATTGTGTTGTAGGTAATCACAAGGTCATCGTGATTAATGGTTAGCACCTCCAATAAAAAAGCGCGCAGCCGGAGCCACGCGCCGAAAAACGCTGCTCCCTGCTGCTACGCACTCACGGTCCCACGGGGATACGCGATTAAGGAGACGCGTTTTTGCCGGAGTAAAACGCTCTCCCCGTGGACAGATATTGAGTACGTAGCAAAAGAATTATAGCACGTAAAAATCCCCCGGTCAAACAAAACCAGGGGATCTTTGTCGATTATTTTATTTATTGCCTTTCGCGCGATTGTGAGTTTTACAAAGCATCTGACAGTTGGATGCATCGGTTGCGCCGCCTTTGCTCCACGCCGTGACGTGGTCGGCGTCCATCTCTGTAATTTTATAAATTCGAGTAGCGTTGTTATCGTGCCCAATTGCACACAACGGGCAATTAGAAATACCTTTCTTTTTAGCTTCAGCCGTCTGTTTGCTGTATACCGATTTTTTTACTGTGTCGTCAAACATCCGTATTTCTAGCAGTTTTGTATCTTGACAACCACCTAAAATATATTCAAAAACTCCTTTTCGCTGCTTCACGGCGTCATCAGCATACAGCTTGTGGACCAACGTTGAAACTTCAGTTGGATCATACGGCGTAGTGTGATATGTTTCGTATAGCCTGCCCCAATCAAGGCCCTTCATTTCATTCTCCACATCGTAAAAAACACTGCTAATCCAGTCCATTACGCTTGTGAAATATGCCTTTAACTCATTTATATCTGTATCATTGCGGTGTTGGCTCATGTAGGCGTCTACCATATCGTGGTCTGTGCTTTTTGCCACCCATTCCAATGCAGTTCGAAGGTAATCCTGCCGACTAACAGTTCCTTTTATATAATAGGACCATTTCTGCAGATTAGAGTTTTGTGAATTGCTAAATTCTGCTTTTGCTTTTGTGACAAACGGGCCGGAGTAAATAGCATTTGATATTTCTTGCGCGTTTAATGGAATACCAGCAATGTTTATTGTTTTAAACCACGCCTTAATTTCGTCTTCTTCGCCTTCACAAATGTAGATCGTGAGAGTAGTTTCATTGATTTTCTTTTTGAGATTGTCAGGCAGAGCTTTGAAATAGTGCGGCTTTTTATTGCTGTCAAAAATCGGAAACTTTCCTGTAAGATAGCGGCCAAGGCTCGTGATGCGCTGCTGCCCGTCCAGAATCTCATACTTATCGTTTCCAACTTTATTTACGTAAATCAAGCCTATTGGATAACCGTTCAAGATGGATCGCACAACCGCTTCTTCCATCTTTGCCTCAGCATATAAATAATTGCGCTGGTACTCAGGCTGGATCACAAGTTTTCCTGACCAGCCAAATAAACCTTTGCCTTCCAGCTCGTTGTAAACAAAGCCTTTGCAAATTTCTTCAATTGTTATATCCGTGCGCAGCGTTGTTTTCATTGCTCAGCCCTCCGCAAAATCTTCCGGGTGAGAATCGATCCAGCTTTGTTTGTAGCGTATCAAAATCCGCGAAAACGGGATACTCGGCAGGCCATTTTCGTCATACAGACACAACATACGCATGCCTTTTGTATAGTGCCCTCTTCCACCATTATCGCGATAATCTTTCAAAAATGATTCCGGCATTTTAGCTATTCCAACAGCCATACTGTCGTCGTCACGTTCATAACCCAACACATCAAATTGCTCCACGCACCAAAAATCCATAAAGCTTTTTGGGGCGCCTATGATGCCTTTGTAGTCTTTTGGTATGCAGTCAGTATACGGGCAATCAATTGCGTCAAACGTCTCATATTTGCGGTATTCATGCCCTCTTATATCGGCGTGACGGCTGTACTTTATGTTGTCTGCCATGGTCATTAAACTTAATGGTTGATGCCGGCGGCCGTGTTCTACGTTGGTCATCCAGCGTACACCCTTCACACGAATGTATTTATTTCCTTCGTCATCCACCCTGTAACCGCTCGCGTTCAACGGGTATGAATCAGGGACACGAAACTCCCGATCGCCGCTGTGAATAGATGGCCCAAGCCACATTTTTCCATCTTTCAATAGTGGAAAAACCTCTTTGTAGGTGATGGAATTTTGATTACCAATGATAATGAATTTCTTTCTACTTTCAATTACCCAAGCCAAGAATTCCTTGAACATGGAGAAGGGCGGATTCGTCACGATGATGTCAGCCTCGTCGCGTAGTTGCTTTACTTCGTCGCTTTGAAAGTCCCCGTCACCTTCCATATATGACCATTCCAAATCATCAATATCTATACTTCCAGACGCATTTTTGTCACGTTCCAGCACAAAAATTTTACCGCGCGCATCTGTAATTTCCGCATCAAACTGTGGGCTTTCTTCCTCAAAAAGTGAAATTTGCTGGTATCGATCATTATACTTTTTAATCTTTGAATTTGCAGCATACGACGTGGAAATCAGCTTTTTTAATTCAAAATTTTCAAAGTTTTGAGCAAAAAACTTCGTAAAATTTGACCATTCGGGATCGTCGCAAGGCAGTAAAACCGTCTTGTCTTTGAATGTGTCAGGGTCATAATCCAGGTATGTATTCATCTCTTTTTGAATGTCATCATACCCAGTATAGAATTCGTCTTTCTTAGCATCTTTTGCTGTCTGAAGATCTATATTTCCAGCCATTTTACCACCGCCTTATTAGCTTGTGTAGGCTTTCATTTTACCATATTGCAGCTGCTTTTGCACTACCTTTTTAGAAATCGCTTGACAAAAAAATCGGTTTTTGCTACCATAAATTTGACGACGGAAACGTCAGAATCGTGGCCGGGAATACCCCACATAAATGGTGCTATAAAAACATTTTATGGCACCATTTTAACTATTTTTAGGGGGTATTTTTGATCATGATTTACCGTTGGACTACTGATTTTTCGCGCGATAAGCAGGCTGTTCTGCGTCCGGAGCAGCCCAAGAAACGCCATCCAGTAACAGTTATTCGGCTAAGCTCTACGGCCGGCAAAGCCTGCCGAATCGAGTATCAGCAAGGGCAGGTTACATACAAATCTGCAGTACAGACGCCCTATGATTCCATTGCCGCGGCCTATGCTGTTGCACGCTATTTACGGCATTGCCCCGAGCTGCGGGATAGGCTAATTCAGGAGGCTGTAAAGCTCGGCCTGCAGTCCCGGAAGGCTAAGCCGATCCGCCATACGATCATCACTAAGGCTGCGTTTTTGCAGCTTCCGGGCACCTCCGCGCGCATCGGTTTGGCAGTTTCCGCAGGCGTTATCACCGTCAAAAAGGTGGTGATTGCATGAGTTTTCCGCATGATTTTGAGCCGATCAACCGGTCGAAAAAGACGGATTTCAAAGCCTTTACGCGAGCCATTTTAACGGATTTGCAATTGCTTTTAGGCGCGATTTGAGCGGGATTGTCACCTATGTTGGACTGGTTTTGATCATTTTAGTGCTGCTATATTTGATCCATTTTGTGGCCTCTGTAGGGTATGAAATTGCCCCGTACATAGGCCAACCTGGGCTCCGCGTGATATGCTGGATCATAAAAAATTTCATAAAATTTTAAGTCTGTTTTTAAGTGAGTTCATAATTTGTTCATCACTTTTTCAAGTGGATTTTGGAGGGAAAATGGACCAAGAACAAGCGTATTACGAGGGCTTTTGTGCCGGGTATTCGGCAGCTTTTTCTGCGCCGGACGGGTCGGTAGATGACGAAATTTTAGACGCTTTTCGGCACGCAATTGCAGTCGTTGCAGCCCGGAAAACCTGCAATAATTTTCAAGTTTTAAGCGAGAAACTGGAGCAAATTTGTGCTCAGTGAGACCTGCTTTTCACATTTTTTTAAGAGGCGTTTGCGCTTACAGACGCCTCTTTTTTTATTGACAAACTAAGTAAAAGCACTCAGAAAACATGACAAAATCGATCAGAAAATATAACAAAATTGGTCAGAAAACATGACAAAATTTTTGTCATAAATTCTGACCACTAAAAATCGTGAAAATGTTGGAAAATCAAGCGTTTTACAGCCTTGCTATTTTTGGTTTTGCACCCAGCAAAGCGTTAGTGGCGCAAGCGGCTTGCGGTTTTACTGGACCTTAGCGCTATTGGGCAATTGCGTTCAAAAAAACGTTATTGCTGTACCCAAGTAGACAAGGTAGTGTTTTTTTAAAAAGCCGGTCCCGTGATTACGGGGCCGGCATATAACCTGCGATAATTGCCAATTGTGTTAGCGCTTGTAATACGCACCTGTATGCGTTTGCTTGTGATTGATTGACGACGGTTGATGCCGCGGAAATAGAGATTGGATCCGGCGCCATATACACCAAATACAACAGACGCTGAGTTGCGGGGTCAATTTGATGCAGCAATTTTTCGACGGACTTGATTGCGGTCGTTAAGTAAATATATCTCGCATCGGCGACAATGGTCATTGTAATTTCTTCAGTCGGTCGCGCTTCAGGGTTTCCTGATTGTACGCCTGAAGTTAAACTGTAGCTCGGTGTGGTGGATGGAATGCTGTCATCCCGCATCATTGCCAGCTCCCTTTTGTTCCGCGTGTAGTCACTTAAAAGTTGTTCTGCCATTAACCGCGTCACCCGCGGCATTGTTTTACGCTCCCGCACTCTCATTATTTTCTCCCACCTCCGGAATAATAATTGTAGTTTCTTTTTCAGTTGCCGGTAAAATTTCATCTGCGCCGAGTAGTAAACTCTTAAAAACAAAGCGGAAACCATCTGTCAAAGAATACATATCCAACACCTGTGCGATCAGCGCGTCCGCATCAATCAGTTTACCATGCGCCGGAATTGTAATTGCATTTGATGCCTTTTTGCGTAAGTCGCCGCTTTCGCAATCGTAACCGCGATTCTTTCCGGTAATAAATTCCGCCCATCGATCACGGTCAAAGCGCTTTTGTAATGCTCGACCTTCGGCTTGAGTGAGGTTTAAAATTCCGTGAATATGCATTAAATCAATAATACGTGCACGGCTCTTGCCAAGTGTAGCAGCCAACATGGTATTTGTAACACCATATACCCGGCGTATATACGCAATATAACCAACTACTGTGTCGTGGTCAGCTTCCCACAATTCCCGGTAGCCCATATACCGATACGGTTCTGCAATCATGCCGTTCTTTTCTCGCGTCGGCGTGTCCCGGTATACATCTGCGATTGCCTGGTTATCAATGCGGTTAAAATTGGCGTAATCACATGCCAACATAATATTCCCCTCCTTTGTACAATCCATGCTTTTTTAATTCCGTGCGCAAGAGCTTAAGTCCTTGCTGGATTTTATTTGCCGCACCGGGAATTTTAATTTCTGCAATCTGCTTGCCGTCCATATACCGTGCCTGTACGCACGCTGCGATTTCAGGTGGCATACTAGCGATTGCAGTCTTGATGACTTTAGCATACTCGGTGTACAGCAAAGCATTTAAAACTTGCTCTGTATACTCCGCCCGTGGATCCGGAGTCAAATCCCCTACTATAGTTTCCGTGTTGCCGGCGTCCGCGTAATTTACCGGCGCGTCCAAACTAATGGTCCCGGGGCGGTCCAGTGCGTCGTTGGAGCGGGTCATGCGGCCCCAAACGCCCTTGCACTTAATAATGATCCACGCGGCGAGTGGTACACCGTAGCTGTCGTCGTAAGTTTCGACTGCATCGATCAGTCCGGTATAGCCCTCGGCAATCAAGTCATCAACCGTGTGCCCGCCTGTAATTGTGTGGTTAGCCATGTAACTGTACGCTGCCTTGCAGATTGCGGTTTCGTGCTCGGCCCACAACCGGGCCATGGTCTCTTGGTTGTATATATTAATTCCTAGCATTTATACAACCTCCTCTCGCGTCATCGTCATATACCCATAATGGGCGATCAATAGTGCTTCAGCCATCCCGTCGCTATCCACCTTGCACCGTGGTGACTTGCGTAGGCATATATCTGGGTATAACTTCCACGCCATTGCGATAGATGCGACCTTGCTCTGCTTGAGCAGGTTAAAGTATTTCTTCCACTGCTGTGGTGGGACGTGTGTAGTAGGGATCCCGTTAGCGTCAAGCACGCCATCTATATACCCAGCAGCCCGGCCAAAGGAAAACATACTGGTAACGCCTTGCTGCGGCATGGCATGTACTTTTTCTACGACCGCGGTGACTGTAGGGTTATTGCGGTATGTACTTGCGACGGTTTTTAAGTTGGTGTCACTATATGGGTATACAGTAACCTGATTGCTGCCTATGAGTGCGATCCCGCCTTTTGCTCCGGGGTCAATGCCAATCACGGTGTCAATCATGGCCATCACCCCACTTGTGGTTTACGCCCTGAATTGCGTCGATTAATGCTCTACCAATGCTGGGGTCAGCTGGGCTGGCCATATATGCGCGGGTAGCGGCTTCGGTTGCTTTATAGATGGTCGCCAACGTGGCTTGTGCGGTCGCGCCGTTGTCAATGCGGGTTGCGGCAATGTTATACGCCGCGATAATAGACTTTTTTTCTTCGGCAGCTTCCTTGAGGGTTAGCGATCCGGCGTTGTAGGCGGCATACACGTCGCGCAATCTATACCATGCAATTTCTTCCGGCATGGTCATACCAGCGGGACGTTCGCCATGCGCGGCGGTCTTTACAATGGTTTCTATAGTCATTTTTGTGGTCCTTCTTTCTTAGGGTCAAAACGGCAGGTCGTCGCCGGTGTCAGTCGTGGTGGTTTTTACCTTTGCTTTCTTGCCGCCAAAGTCATACGTTTTCTTCGGCGCCGGAGCGGGAGTGCGGGCGGTTTGATCGTCGGACTCCGTCAGCTGCATACGGTTACCATCAAAGTCCAGGTACACGCGCCCGCCTGCAGGGCCGTGACGATTTTTTTCGATTTTTAAAATTCGGCGGCTGTTAGCATCGTCAGGGGTCTCCCGATGCATCAAAATCAACGCATCTGCATCCTGCACATATTGGCTTGTCGCCTGTACGCTAGCCATAGTAGGGACGCCTTGCGCGGCATCACCTTTGATCAGCAGCTGTACAAGGCCTATAATGCACACGCCCGTACTGTGGGCCAAGTTAGCTAACGCGATGCTATTGGCTGTAGTCACCTGGTAACGGTCGCCCGCACCAGTAAGCAGTTGCAAGTAATCAATACACACGACCTTAATGCCTGAATTAGCGTGTATATATGCCGCAATGTGCTCCACGCTGCACCCTGCAGCCGGTACGATTTCTATAGGCAGTTTAGCTTCTTCTTGCGCCTGTGCGCGCATAGCCTCCTCTTGGAGTCGCGTGGCGTCACCACGCATAATTGCAGCCATGGTCCCAGATCGGGCAGCGTTGCGGGCCATAAGGTCTTCGCGAGACATTTCCAGTGACAGGTACGCAACCCGTGCACCTGCAGCGGCCATGTTTTTGCAAATCAACCAGCCAAGCAAGCTTTTACCAACGCCGGTTTGCGCACCGATAATTACCATGTGGCCGGGGCCTGTATGTAGGTCGTCAGTCAATCGCTTATAGCCGTAGTTATATGATGGGCGTGGAGTATGCAAGTCGCCCAGGAAGTCCTTCCATGCGTCCTGCAGCGGGACGCCGGTCAATGTAATGTTATTGATCATTTTGCGCCTCCTCATAACGGCGGCCGTTAAGCCAAGTTGCGGGATACGGGATATACATGGGATCCGACGGATGGAAGGGCTTGTACTCTGGGGTATTAACCAAATCGCAGGTTGCGGCAACTACGGCGTCCAGGTTAATATTGGCTTTTTGCAGCCTGATAAACGCCTTATAAGCATCCTGTTTACCAACGTGCCGGGGGTATGCGGCCCAGAAAGCATCAAACAACTGGTCAATTTCTGCAGCAGCAGTTGCGGTAGCTTTCTTTTCTGCGCGGCGCTGGCGCTGGTACTCGGCGCGGTTGGAATCTTGATAACGGTCCCATGCGCAAAATCTATATGCGCCGTCGTCGGTAATACCCATGATCTCAACGCCCTCGGCAGAAAGGTGATCAATCGCGGAATCGATGTCAGTCACTGGCAGCCCAAGTAAAATTGCAATCTGCAGTGTAGCCATCGGGGCTCCGTCCCCCTGTCGTAACTCGCCGGCAGAATCTGCCTTGCCAACCAGGGTCAGCAGCTGTAACATAATGCTAGTGTCGCGGTAGTAATCTGCCGCAAATTTGGCTTTCAAGGTCTTAAGGGATAACCCATCAAGTGCATCGGTCGAAAATTTAATCCATTTCATTTTTCTTGCACAATCCTTTCTTTTTATGCTTTTTCATGTTTTTTAGGGCATAAAAAGTGCCCAGTTGTCTTGTTGACAAACCGGGCGTGAATTGTGTATAATAATCATGCTCCGGTTGTCGGCGCATACACCTTGCAGGGCGTGTGCGTAATAGGTTGGTAGCCTGTGATTGCTGGGGTTCAAGGGCGCTCTTGCAGGGGCGCTCTTTTTTTTGTTGTCCGGTGTTGCAGCACCGGGGTGCGCGGGGTGGTACAGTTAGTACCTGTTGCAGCAAGTACTTTCTGCCTTCATTAATAATGTTACTTGTCTATTTTTTGTTTGTCAAATTTTCGCGTTGGTTTTTGCATTTTGCTTTCTTTGGCTCTTAAGGCGTTGCAAATAACATTAATAATGTTTTCTCCCTTTTGCCTTACGATAACAGTTTACCGCAATTAAAATAGTTTGTAAAGTGGCGGTTTTTTGCGTTTTACGCCTTGTTTTGCCTTAAAAAGTTATCAATTATCACCGTCCAATTTATCAAGCTTTTTTGCTTGATCACCTGCGAGGTGATTTTCCGGCGAGTTAAAAAATTCCAAAAAAATAAAAACTCGCTGAAAAAGTGCTGAAAAATGGAATAAAAAAAAGATATGAACAAAGTGTAAACAATGAATTGAAGTTAATTGAGGTTAATTGAGGAAATTTTGAGGTTGGTTGAGGTCGGTTGAGGTTGGTTGACTTTTAAGACAGTAAAAACCGCAAAATCCTTGCAGCACAAGAAGTTAAGCGCTATTTTGCTAATGTATACATGTATATATTTTAATGCGCTTGAGGAAAAGTTGAGGAAATTTTGAGGCTCAAGTTGAGCCTCAGGTGAGGCCCTAAAAAAGCCTCAAATTCTCCCCTAAAAAATCCAAAAACCGTTGCAGCACATGCGTTTCCGGCATTGAAACAAATGAAACAAAACAAAACAGTTTCACGTGTTTCATGTTCGAAGAATAGAATAGAGGAGAATATATAATTCTCAAATGAAGCCTCAAAAAATTAAAAAATGGCCATTTGCTAAAATAACAAATGGCTATTTATATTATTCGGACTGGCCTAAAGGAGGATCCAAGGGCTGGTCGCTACTATACAAAGGGTGTACCTAATTACCAGGGGTACACTCATTTTTTTATGGGGCTGGGCTACTGGTTATAGACCAGGTACCGGGGTTGGAGCTAGGGTCACTGATCACTGTTTGGCAGTCCGATTAATCAATATAGCCACACGCCTATTGATTAATGACCATGACGTGATAGTCCCCCGTGCCAAGCTAAAAGTTGATAAAATTGGCCGCCTATTTTGCCTATTAGTATATAGGGACGATGGGCGTGCGCAAGGACGCAAAGCCCATCGTGAGTTCCAGCTAGGGCGGCTTTTTCTATCCTTTCACCGCTCCAAGCTGACGATGGGAAATACCTTGTGGGGGCACCGACTGATGCGCGCAAGGTCGCTGCAATTAGGAGGGTTTTTGCAGCACGGGGAGAAAAAATGGAGGATCGCCGATTTGAAAGACATAAGCATAAAATTGCCTAAGGCACCTACAATTGACCTTATCGTAATTGCTGACCTGCACATCGGTGATCCTTTGGTTGACGCCGCGGCTGTCAAACAGCGTATCGACTACGCACTGCAGCACGACAACGCTTATGTGGTACTTAACGGCGACCTGATTAATAACGCTACAAAAACCAGCGTTTCCGACGTATATTCTGAAATCCACTCCCCACAGCAGGCAATTGACCGCGCGGTGGAACTTCTCGCACCGTTGGCAAAGGCCGACAAAATCATTGCCATCACCGACGGCAACCATGAGCGCCGCACATACCGCAACGACGGGCTTTCTCCTACACGCATAATTGCCGATCGCCTGAACATAACCGACCGCTTGGCCGAAACCAGCGCATGCTTGCACCTTGTTATTGGCAAACAGTCCTACACCGTATACTGCACACACGGCAGCGGCGGCGGGCGCATGGTCAGCGGAAAAATGCTCAAGCTGGATCGGCTTGCCGACGTGGTCGACGCCGACATCTACGTAATGTCACACGTGCACCAACCCGGAGCATACCGCCGCGGGTATTACCGTGTCAAAGCCGGAAAATCGACACTGGTTGAAAAGCTCTTCGTTTTGACCGCCGCAACACTGGACTATGGCGGGTATGCAGACCTCGCCGGTATGCAGCCGGCAGCTACAACAAACCCTATCGTAACACTTAGCGGCACGCAAAGATTCGCGTGTGCGATGGTGTAATGGGGGTGCTTACATGATTGGCTCAAGTCCAAGCAATCCCCGCCGCCGGCAGCGGCTACAGGCCCTGCACGCAGCAGGATACAGGGGTGATGTGAGCATCACGGCCTACTACGCATGCGATCGCTACAGCATCACAGACGACGGCGTCCGCTACATGGGACGCTATCGGTACGGTTCTGACGGCTTCATGCCACAGAACCTGGCATGCCTGTACACGCAGTATGTTACACACACTAGCCGCAAATGACTATAAACAAAAAGAAAATCACAATAACGACTTCTTCATATATACATTTTTCCTTTCTGTAATTGGGGGCGGCCGTAAAAAGCCGCCCCTGCCCCTGCCCTTTTCTACGCGAGGTGATGCGTATTGGCAGCCAACACCAACCTGCAGGCCGCAAAGGCCCAGAAAAATGACGAATTTTACACACGCCTTGAAGACGTAGAAGCAGAGCTGCAGCACTACACGCAGCACTTCCGCGATGCCGTCATCTACTGCAACTGTGATGATCCGGTCTACAGCAACTTCTGGAAGTATTTTCACCTGAATTTCGCCTATCTCGGGCTCCGCAAGCTGATCTCCACACATTTTGACAAAGAGAAGCCTACATACAAGCTCGAATACACAGGCGGAAATGATGCCGATGTTTCAGTTGGGGTTATGACTCATCTGCAGCAGAACGGGGATTTCAGATCACCCGAGTGCATCGAGCTGCTGAAAGAGGCGACGATTGTCGTGACAAACCCTCCGTTCAGCCAGTTCAGAGACTATGTGAATCAGCTGATGGAGTATGGTAAGAAATTCATCATCATCGGCAATAAGAACGCAATTACATACAAAGAGTTTTTCCCACTACTGAAGGAAAACAAAGTGTGGATTGGATATAACGCTGTTCACAACTTCATGCAGCCAGACGGATCCATAAAGAAATTTGGAAACATAGGTTGGTACACTAACCTGGATATTAAAAAGCGCCATGAAAAGCTTGTTCTGTGGAAGAAGTACACGCCGGAAGAGTATCCGCGTTACGATAATTACGACGCTATTAACGTGGATAAGGTAAGCGAGATTCCGTGTGACTATGAGCCTTGCTGGTACAAGTGCGAAAAGGCTTCCGAGTGCCCGTATGCCTTGAAGGATGGAATGGACTCAAAAGCTGTTGCACTGTGTGAGACACCTTGTAACGGGCAGATTGGTGTGCCCATCACGTATATGGACCGGCACAATTCCGAGCAGTGCGACCTGGTGGCTGCTGACTTCGAGGTTGCCAATCCTGTTGATCTACCTAATGGCAAAAAGGGAACTGGCCGATTCTATATCAGTGATGACAATAAAAATATTGGCCTGACACAAGACAGACAGCGTCTTTTTTTTTACCCAAAAACACAGACAGACAGACAGCTCAAGCGGCTCTACACGAGACTCATCATCCGCAAGAAGAAAGTGTAACGGGATCATCGGAGTTCCAATCACATTCCTCGACCGACACGCCGAAGAGCAGTTTACCATTATCGGAATCGCAAATAGCGCCAGATGGCTTGGTGACTTCCCGTGCTTCACAATTATTGACGGAAATAGAATCTACAATAGGCTGCTCATCAAGGAGAAAATGTAACGGACTGATGGGTGTTCCAATTACGTTTATGGATAAGTATAATCCAATGTTTTTTGAGATAGTAGGAATGTGTGAGAACGAGGACTTGCACGGTCTTAAGACAAGGCGTTATACGGCAAAAGAGTGTCGTGAAAGATATTTTGAGTTATTTAGGAAAGCTGGAACATATGACTTGAATGCTGCTGGCGTTGTAAACGGGAAGAAGGTTTACCAGCGCATTCTGATCCGTCAGAAGAAAGGATGCTGAAAGATGACCATAAACGAAAAGAAAATCACTATAGCCGATCTCTGCAAAAGCTACCGCGATGACGGTGATGGTGGCGTTCCGTAACATATCAGTTTATCCAATAACAAGAGGAGGTGGCCAGCTATGGCCAGGACCGGCATGGCCGGCTTGACACCAAAGCAGGCCAAATTCTGTACAGAGTATCTTATAGACCTTAACGGCAGCGCAGCTGCTGTTAGGGCGGGATACGCCCCCAAAAACGCGCGCATAACTGCAGCAAAGCTTCTAACAAATGCCAACATTCAGGCGTATTTACAGCAGTTAAAACAGCAGCAGCAAACTCGCACACAAATCACGTCTGACTGGGTCATCCAGCAGCTGGTACAAATTGCCACTGCAAGCGGCGCTGATTACGTCACGATTGATCGCAACGGCACCGTCAGATACACGCCGACAGAAAAACTCACAGCAGCACAAAAAGCCGCTATTGCAGGCATCAAACCGACAATGGCGGGAGCTGAGATCAAGACCTACGACCGGCTGAAGGCCCTGGAGTTAATAGGACGGCATTTGGGCACATTCGATCGGCAGGCCGAAAACTCCGGCCCCGACATCGAAGACCTGAGCCCGCTCGCAGATATGCTGGACGACGATAACGACGGCGGTGATGGCAGTTGACTAAAACAGCAACGATCAAGTGGGCGCCATTCAGTCAGAAACACAAAGACTACATCAAAAACGCGCTCAGAGTCCAAATGAGCGTAGCAGAGGGCGCTATCAGATCCGGCAAAACCATTGACCACTGTATTATTGCGGCCGCATACCTGGAAAAATGCCGTGACAAGATCCACTTGGCAAGCGGCAGCACGATCGCAAACGCGAAGCTAAACATTGGCTATTGCAACGGCTTCGGCCTTGAGTGTTTATTCAGGGGCCGTTGCCACTGGGGCAAATACCGTGATAACGACGCTTTGTTCATCAGCACGCAAACCGGAGAAAAGATTGTTGTTTTTGCCGGCGGTGGAAAGTCCGACAGCTACAAGCGAATTCTTGGTAACAGCTACGGTCTATGGATCGCTACTGAGATCAATGAGCACTACGACAGCGACGACAGCCGAACAAGCTTTATTTCCGTTGCTATGGGCCGTCAAGTTGCCGCGTTGGATCCGATGATCCTGTGGGACTTGAACCCGTGCAATCCAAAACATCCGATCTATGAAAAGTATATCGATAAATGGCGCAATGCCCCGCAACCAGGCGGCTATCAATACGCGCACTTTACGATTGACGACAATCTGAGTATCTCGGCAGACCGGAAAAAGCAAATCGAAGCCCGTTACGTTCCCGGCTCCGTATGGTATCGCAGAGACATAAAGGGCGAGAGATGCATTGCAGAGGGCCTTATTTATCAGGACCTAGCCGATCACATCGCCGACTACACGATCGACGACCCGCTCGAATGGGCAAAGAAAAATAATACAAATTTTTCAACTATTATGTACGGCGTCGACTTTGGCGGGCATGGATCAAGCACAAAATTCCAGGCTGTCGGCATTACTCCGACGGGCTTTGTAGTTGCCCTGGAAGAGGAAAGAATCGATCACAAGGTCGAGAAACAGATTAACCCCGCGCAGTTAAACGCGCGGTTTTCCGCATTTATCAAGCGCTGCACGGCAATTTACGGCTATGGCGAAACACGCTGCGATTCCGCGGAGCAAATCTTAATCAACGGATTCCGCAGCACTGTCGAAACCGATCATCTGCAAACCGAAATTGCAAACGCACAGAAAAGGCGCATCACAGACAGAATCCGGTTGACACAGCTCTTGATCGCACAGCACCGGCTTTATCTGTCTAACCGCTGCCCGTGCTTGATTGAAGCACTTTGCAGTGCGGTATACGATCCCAAAAGTTCAGCCGATGAACGCTTGGACGATGGCACGACCGATATCGACAGCTTGGACGCGTTTGAATACTGCCTGGAACCGTGGACGCGTGATCTGGAAGAACTTGGACACTAAAAACAAGGGGGTGGTCCCATTGCGGGAAATTTCCATCTTAAAAAAACTCGGGTTTACAACTGTCCCCGAGTCATATTACACAAAGATTGACCTGTGGAAACGTTGGTATCAGGGGTATGTCAAGGAACACCACGACTATTACTGGTACAACGGGCAGCAGCTGGTACCGATGAAGAAACTTCAGGCCGGCATGGCAAAAAAGGTCGCTGAAGATTGGGCAGACCTTTCTTTAAACGAAAAGGTAAGCATCACACTGGAAGGCAAGGCAGAGCAGGAATTCTGGGATTCTGTTTGCAAGACGTCTAAATGGCGTAAAAATGCAAGCAAAAACCAGGAGCTGACTTTTGCACTGGGCACCACAGCAATCGTAGCAAGAGTTTCCGGCCTGACCGTGAATGAAAACGGAGAAATTGCGGCGCCTGCAAAATCGGTAACGCTTGACTTTGTACGCGCCGACCACATTTTTCCGCTCGCCTGGGCGCGTGGGGAAATCTTGGATTGTGCTTTTTCTCAGGTCGTGACCGGTGGGGAGAAGGAATATCTGTACCTGCAAATTCACGTCCGCGATGATCGCGGCGAGTACGATGTATTCAATCACTTTTTCGACACATCCAGCCGCACGGCGAAAGAAGTCAATGCTTCAGCCGTCAAGGGCTACGAAAACGTCCCGTCTGTTTTTCATACGGGCAGCACGCAACGCCTGTTTGTGATCAACACGCCGAACATTGTCAACAACGTGGATCTGGATTGCCCGATGGGCATTTCCGTCTACGCCAACGCCCTGCATCAACTCGGGGTTGTAGACAATGTTTTCAGTGGGTTTGACGGTGAGATCCAGCTAGGCAGAAAAAGGGTTGCTGTACAACCCGAGGGGTTAAAATCCGTTGACGGCAAACCTGTATTTGACCCGTCTGACATTGCATTTTACGTGCTTCCTACACCGAAAACACAGAACCCACAAACGATCATTGAAGAACTGGGCGGAGATCTGCGCATTGACGAATACGAAAAAGCCATGCAGCTTGCATTGAACAAGCTTAGCCTAAAATGCGGCCTCGGCTGTAACCACTGGAAGTTTTCTGCTTCCGGCGGCATTACGACTGCAACTGAAGTAATCAGTGCGAACAGTGACGAATTCAGGACCCTGAAAAAGCACGAAATCACGATCAACGACTGCATCATGGAGCTAATCCACATTGTGCTTATGCTGGGCAATAAATTCTGCGGAAAGAGCCTGAATGAGGGGGTCGCAATGTCTGTGGACTTTGATGATTCGATCATCGAAGACACGAACACCGACTTTGAGCGTGACTGCCGCATGCTGAGCATGGGCATCATTTCCCGCGTTGAATTCAGAATGCGCTGGCGCAATGAGGATGAGAAAACCGCGGAAAAAGCGTTGCCGAAGCTCGAAGAACTGAGTGATGAACCCCCCGAGGAGTAAGAAAGGACTACATATGATAAAGACTGCAGTTGACGAAAAAAAGCGCCCGTCGAAGACTTTTAATTATCCTAAAGACAGCCACGCCCGCTTTTGTGAGCGCTGCCGTAAACATAATGGCCGCTGCCCTATTACAGGTAACAAGCCAACTAAAACCTGCACGCTGTGATCTACCCGATTACGCCGGAATACATTGCAAATCTACCAATACCGGCACGTGAAACAATGGCGCGCTTGGAAGAGTACCTGCTAAAGGATATTTGCGAACGGCTTACAGCCTCCGGCGGTGATGTCACAGCAACGGCCCGCGAGCACATATTGATGCTTAAAAACCGCGGCTATGACATGAAAAAAGTCAGCAAAGAGATCTCACGCTTGACCGGCATCGCCGAAAAGCAGGTTCAGCAGGCGATTACCGATGCCTTGCAAAAGGCCGGCGTCTATTACAGTAGCCTTTACGGTGCAGCAGGATCTGACATTGACCCTATTACTGCACTGCAGGCCGATCTGGACGCGATCACACGCGTAACAGCCTGTGAGATGCAAAACATCACACGATCACTTGGCTTTATTCACCGCGCAGCAGACGGCACAATGACGCTCCTCGGCCCAGCAGAAACGTACCAGAAAATCCTTGATGAAGCCTTGGTCAAGGTCGACTCTGGTATCAGCTATAACACAGCTATCAACGACGCCGTCAGACAATTAGCTGACAGCGGCTTACAGACCGTGACTTACAGCAAAGAACCTGGGCCCAGACACACAACCATTAACCGTGCTGACGTGGCCCTTCGGAGAGCCATTCAGACGGGTGTCACAAAGATTTCACAAGCCTACGCTGACAAAGCCTGTGAAGACCTGCAAACACCCTACGTTGAAGTAACAGCCCACGCCGGCGCCCGCGATGTTGACAAGCCTAACCCCTGGAGCAATCACAAAGCTTGGCAAGGTAAGGTATATTCCCGCGAAACAAACGACATCTTTTCAAACGTCTACGACGTTTGTGGTCTTGGCGAGGTCGACGGCCTTTGTGGCGCAAATTGTAGGCATACCTACCATCCATACGTTCCCGGTGTTTCTCAGCGCGCGTACAGCGACGATGACCTGAAAGCCATCGACAAACCGCCATTTGAGTACAACGGCCGCAAGTACACGCAATACCAGGCTTCACAGGTGATGCGCCGGGCAGAGACCCGCATGCGGGATCTCAAACGCCGCATGATTGCGACAAGCGCAGCCGGCGACCGTGAGGGCTACACAACAGCCGCTGCACGGTATAAAGCCGTAAAGGCGGAATACGCAAACTTTGCTGACGCCGCCGGTCTCCGATCGCAAATGTATGACCGGGCCTATGTGTACCAGTGGGGACCAAAAGAGGAAAAGGCCGCTGAGGCAGCTCTGCAAGAGGCACAAGCCGCAAATAACACATGAAAAGAGGTAACGCTATGATCACATACGAAGACGCACATAGACAGTATATGGCCGGAAAGATGCGCACCTGTGCACATTGCGGCGCATCAGTGCACGCCGACATGGCCTACGTCGTGGACCTTGACCGCCACAAAAAGCAAACGCTTTGTCTGGACTGCCTTGGGCGCCTGTTAATCGCAGCTGTGAAGCCGTACGCAGCACCGACATCCACCGTACCGTCGGCCGCTGGAAGAGCCCTTGATATAAACATCTGGGACATCATCCGCGCTGACAAAGATCAAAGCGTATAACAGCCGTTCCACGGTTGTTTATACATAAATAAATATGTTCGTGCCCGAAGAACTGGGCCCGAAGAACTGGAGGAACATATATTATGCCATTTTCACGCGAATTTTTGGCCGGCATGAATGTGCCGGAAGCAGCCATCCAGCCAATCATTGAAGCCCACATGGAATCCGTGAACGGCGTCAAGAGCACCTGGGAAACCAAGTATAACGCTGAAAAAGCAAAGGCTGATGACATTCCCGCCCTTGAAAAGGACCTCAAGGACGAGAAGACCGGCAAAACGTATAAAGAACTTTACGCTGCCGAGAAGGAAGCCCACGACAAGCTTCAGAGCGACATCGCGGGCAAAGCTGCAAAGGCTGCTAAGGAAGCTGCAGTCAAGCAGTATTTCACCGAAAAGAAGATCCCCGCGGGCAATCTGAACCTTGCTATCCGCGCCACCAACATCGACGCTGTTGAGCTGGATGAGGCCGGGAAAATCAAGGATTCGAAGGCCCTGGACGACCTGCTTGCCGGTGATCTGAAGCCGCTAATCACGACCGAAACCAAAAAGGTCATTGATTCCGGCGCACACCTTGGCGAGGGTGGAAAACCCGCCAACACGTATAGCATCCGTAATTCGGTTGCTGACCACTACAACAAATAATTGGAGGAAAAATTATGCCTATTACCCTTGAAGAGGCCAAGGTCGGCATGCCCGATCATGTTGCTGCTGGTGTTATTGACACTTTTCAGCGCAGCTCCATTCTGATGGATATGCTGCCTTTTGACGATGCCGCTACTCCCGTGCAGGGCGGCGGCTCCACTCTGGCATATAACTATGTCCAGATCAAGACGCCCTCTAAGGCCGGTCCCCGTAAGATCAACGAGGAATATGTGCCTAACGAGGCCAAGAAGGAAGCCAAGACGGCCAAGTGCATCCCGCTCGGCCAGGCCTACGAAATCGACCGTGTGATTGCCAACACCAGTGGCGCACCCGGTGAGATCGCATTCCAGACCGAACAGGCCGCAATTGCGACTGTTTCTGAGTTCTCCAATGCCGTTATCAACGGCGACGGCGAAGCTGCCGAAGGCGCCACTTTTGACGGCTTGAAGAAGCTGCTCGCCGGCACGGACAACGAATTCGTTTCCGCTGTTGACGTTTCCACTTCCGCGAAGCTCGACAGCAACGCCCAGGCTCTGCTTGACGAGGTTGACACCCTTGTCAGTGCAATCCCCGGCTGCAACGTTCTGCTGATGAACCACGCTCTGCGCCTTAAGCTGCGTTCCGCTGCCCGCCGCGCCGGTTTCTACGGCCGCGAAGTCAACGGCTTCGGCGTAAGCGTTGAGTACTACGGCAGCATCCCGATGATCGACGCGGGCAAGCATGTCAATGAGCTTGGTCAGGAAGTCGACATTATTCCGACCGAAGGCGGCAAGACTGCCCTGTACGGTGCTGCTGTTGCCCTTGACGGCCTGCACGGCATCTCCCCGGACGGTCAGAGCATCGTCAACGTATACCTGCCCGATCTGCAGGCTCCTGGTGCTGTCAAGCGCGGCGAGGTTGAGATCGTTGCCGGTATCGCCCTTAAGCAGAGCCGCAAGGCCGGTGTCCTGAAGGACATCAAGATCGCCGCTGCCGGCTGATCCACACGAGCAAACACCCCCCGGGGCGTCTAACACAGGCGCCCCTAAACCTTATTTGAGGTGATCCCTATGTATGCTGATTATCCATACTACCGTGATATTTTCCATGGCAATGTGATTCCGCCCGAAGCTTACAACCGTGCAGCGGTTGAGGCTAACAGTTACATCGACTATGTAACTATCGGCACAATCAAGCGACTTAGCGATCACGGAGAGCTGCCTGAAAGCGCCAAATTGTGCGCTTGTGCCCTTGCCGAGATTGCGTATGCCGCGAGCAAAAACGCCCCGATTTTGGCCGGAAATGAGCCTGACGTGAAGTCTGAGAGCGTCGGTCCAATGAGCGTCACATATGCAACAGCAGCGGACCGCGCCGAAGCCCGAAAAGCACTGAAAGCAGAAATGTATAGTGTCTGTCGTCAGTATCTGTGGGCGCATATGTATCGCGGCGTGCCGGTAGTGGGGTGATCACCTATGGTCTTACCGCATGATGTGACTGTAATTGCGGTCACAGAAACCAATGGCGTAGAGGAGCGCAACGCAACTTTGCTACACGGCGTACTGCTTGACTCCCATGCCGGCGGTGTCATCTATAAATCTGGTATCCAATCTTCTGACGACGCGACACTGTACGTTCCGGCAGCGGTTGAAGCCACCGATCCGTCGTCTGGGCAGGCCAAGACTTACAAGAGTCTTGATCAATACCTGAATACGCCTAGCAAAGCTGACATCTGGACAATTTTTGCAAACGGCAAGCAAAGCGGTTGTGACTGCTATATTGTCAAAGGCAAAATCGATCTGCGAGAAAAAACTGATTACGCGACTTTGCGTAAAAACGGCGTAGAAGTATACCGTGTAAAATCGTGTGACTACCGCGATTATGGAAGTAAAAGGCTGCATCACTGGCAGGTGGGCTTGCAATGAGACTCAAAGTAAAGGTCACAAAACTCGACCTTGGCGACGTCGGAAAAGCCTGCACGGCTGCTGAAAAGGTTTTGGCGTCGGAAATACATAAATCAACACGGCCGTATGTGCCTATGCTCACCGGTGCATTTGATCGAAATAGTCGTGTGATCGGCAATGTGATCGAATACGTCGGCGATCAGGTCAATTATCTATGGAATGGCGTGAAAATGGTCAACTCTAAAACGGGTGCTGGACCGCGCGTTATTCCTGGCGTTGGACCGCGTTGGCCAAAAGGTGCAACACTGGTACCGACGTCTACGCCACTGCATTACACAACAGATCATCATGCAAAAGCGGGTGACCACTGGATGGATCGCAGCGAGCGTGATAACGGCCGGAAATGGCAAGAAATCGGAGAGGAGGCGGTCGCACATGGCCTTGACAAATACTGATAACACGGTACGTCGCACAGTCGATGTAGATGTGCAAATCGAGGCTAGCAGAGCTGTGAGAGCATGGCTTAACACCTCCCCTGTAAAGCCCTGCATTGTCGGCATGGAATACCTGCCGGATGACTACGGCTGCGCCCTGAGCGTTACCGAAACGCCCTACAAGGTGCGGCAATACATAAATGGCGGCTACCTGGCCGCATATGAGTGCGATCTGATCTATCGCTGTATACCGGCAACGGACGAACAGCGGGTTGAAGCTGACGAACTGCTTGATAGGTTTGCAGTTTGGGCGGCAAACAACGCATCAAAACTTACAATCACAGGGGCCCGCGTAAAGCGCGTACAACGTGCAACGCCGGCAACATTAACTGCACGGTATAGCAACGGTGCAGAAGATCACACCGCACATCTGATTATTAATTTCGAGGTGATTTAACACATGGCAAACGAAAAGAAGACCTTTGTCGGCGTCGCTGGTCAGACGATGGCCCGCGAGCTGCTTATTGCCTATGTCAACACCGGCACCGTGGCAGCTCCCGTCTGGGCAATTCTGGGCACTCGCGTTGAGGATAGCTCCATGGAGTACGACTGGAGCACAAACACCAAGCGTGACATTATCGGTGCCGTACGCAACAGTATGCGTAAGCCTACTGTGACTCAGAGCTTTGAGCCTTGCGAGCTTGACAGCGGCGAGAGCGCCCTTGAGCACATCTACAACCTGGCCATCGTGCAGCAGAACGCACAGGCTCTGGCAAACCAGGACCTTCTGGTTGTCCACGGTGAGGCTGGCTGGGCAGAGCGTTACTCCGCGAGCATGATCGAGGCAACGGGCCTCGGTGGTGAAGGCGGCGGCGACCTGGGCATGCCGATCAACGTGACCTATGGCGGCACCCGCACTCTGGGCACTGTGACCGTTTCTGACGGCGCTGTGACCTTTGTTCCTGACGCGGCATAACGATTCGACAAAGATCGACAAAATGCAAAAAACAGCCTCATCTGGTTATCAGGTGGGGCTGTAATTATGGAGCCTTGGTGTAACGGCGGCACATGGGACTTTGACTCCCACAGTGTAGGTTCAAATCCTGCAGGCTCCGCCATTATTTAATTCGCGCGGGGCAATTCACGTCGTGTTTAATTAACATATGCTTTGTGATAATTGTTATTTCCGGTCTGCCGAACAGTAATCAATGGGCGTACTCCTAACCAGGGATTCAGCTCAGACGGTAGGTTACAATGCTGGTACAGTGTTCCGTAACCCGTGATCCCCCTTCTTTTGGGCAGTCCGAAATAAGAAATTTATCCTTTGCAATAGTGAAAAATGGCCCTATCTTAGTCCCTCAACTGAGGTTGAGGATATATATTCTTATCTATTCTATTCTTCGAACATGAAACACGTGAAACAGTTCGGTTTTGTTTCATTTTTAAAATGCCGAAAGCCGTTCTGCCGCAACGATTTGCGAATTTTGTTGAGGAAAAATTGAGACTTTACTTGAGCCTCAAGTTGAGCCTCAAAATTTCCTCAATTTTTCCTCAACTTTATTTTGTATAAATGTACACATTTTAAGGAGAACCTTATGGAAAACAGTGAGAAAACAGGTTGGTTAGCCGGTCACGTAACGTGCGGCTATTGCGGTCATCACTGGGTAGCGGTTAGGCCTGCAAAAACGCCGACTGAAATGCTGGAATGCCCGGCATGCAGGCAGCAAGGCTATACGTTTGTGTTTGAACTTGACGCCCCAATTCCAAAAGACGAATTACCAATGGGTGTCGCGCATTTAGCAAATATTATAATCGACCATAAGGAGGGTTAATCCATGGCAAAAATTATGACTGTTAATACCGGTGTACAAGAATACGAAATCAACAACGCAACTGTGCGTTTTAATTCCACTGACTATGTTTTTGCGGAGCGCCTTGTCAACGTCTTTGACAAGATGGACGCGCTGCAAAACAAATATAAAGGGCAGCTGCAGGCAGCAAATAGTGGAAACATCTGGAAAGCGTGCCGGGAAATCGACAAGGAAATGCGTGCGGTTATCAATGACCTGTTTGTCGATGATGTTGCTGACGGCATCTTCGGTAAGACATCCTGCTTTGCGCTTGCCGACGGCCTTCCTATCTGGTGCAATGTTATCTTTGCCATCATGGACGAAGTTGACGCCGAAATCGTCATGCAAAAGCAGCGCACCGATCCGCGTCTGAATGCCTACCTTGCAAAATACAAGGCAAAGCACGGAGAAAACTAACTATGGATAACGTCAATCATCCTAATCATTACACCTCGGGCGACATTGAGTGCATTGATGCCATCCGCGCAAGCCTCGGCAATAAAGAATTTGCCAGCTATTGCAAAGGAAATATCATGAAGTATCTTTGGCGATACCGCCTTAAAAATGGCGTAGAGGATCTGAAGAAGGCCTCTGCCTATCTGAATAGGATGATTGCAGCGGAAGAGGCCGCTGAGAAAGAAAATGTATGACATATACGCTCCCGACGGCGTTGACTGTTGCAGGCCAGGAAATACCGATCAGGACCAGCTATCAAGCGGCATTAGAAATCATTACTGCATTAGCTGACCCTGATTGGACCCCTGCACAGAAAGCCGAGATTCTGCTCACAATCCTGTATAAGCAAAAAATCCCGTCGCGGTACACCGAAGAAGCTATTAAGCAGGCTTATTGGTACTTAGACGGTGGACAGGATTTTTCAAAAAACAAGAAAAAGTCCCCTACCGTTATGGACTGGGAAAAAGATTGGCCACTAATTGTAGCACCTATTAACCGCGTTGTCGGCCACGATATACGTGCTGACGGTGATCTGCATTGGTGGACGTTTCTTGCGGCCTATATGGAAATTGGCGGAGACTGCCTGTTAGCACAAGTAGTCAGCATACGCGACAAAAAAGCTCGCAATGAAAAACTGGAAGACTATGAGAAAAAATGGGCAAAACGTAATGCTGATCTGCTTACCCTACCTACACGCTATACACAGCAGGATGAAGCCATCAAGGCAAAGTTTGGCATTAAAACGAAAGGATAATTGATCACTTTTAGGATGTGATTACATGCGCAAAATCAGTTTTGTTGCTGAAATTGACAATAAAAAGGCCGCAAAACAGCTTAGCCAACTGGAGGCTAAGATTGCGAAGACAACCGCGCAACTGAATAGCGCGACTGAAAAGCGCAGTGGAATTGAAGCCCAGATGGAAGCCGCCGGACAAAAAGCTGACGAAACCCGGGCAAAAGTCAAGGCCCTGAAAGCCGAGCTTGCAACCGCCACGGCAAACGTGGAAAACAGCAAAATTGGTGGTACACCAACCCTTGAAACCTATAAGGCGCAGGATATACAATCCCGTATTCAGGCACAGCTCACACAGCAAGAAGGCATCCTGAAGTCTCAAATTCGCGATGTCGATGCGCTTGGCCGGCAGTACGCTAAAGCCGACGCAAATGTGCAAAAAATCACCGGCACGCTGGATCAACAGCAAGCCGCTGCAGGAAAGTTGATGCAGCAGCTGGGATCTACATTTGATTCCGCAAAGCTGAAAGCCGCAGGGCAAAGCATTAAAAGCCATCTCGCCGGCGGTTTTAAAACTGTGCTGAAATATGTACTGGGTATCCGATCGCTTTACATTCTAATCCGCATGATGCGGTCCGCAATCACCGAAGGCATCAAGGAAATGACTAAGTACGACAGCGGTGTAAACAAAACCGTGTCGAATCTGAAGAATAGTCTGACCGGTCTTAAAGCCTCTCTCGCAGCCGCCTTTGCCCCGCTACTGCAGGCCGTTGAACCTGTATTAACCAAAATCATTAACCTGATCACAACCGTGATTAACTACATTGGTATGCTATTTGCAGCGCTTTCGGGGGCAAAAACCTATAAACGTGCTATTGCAACACAAACCGATTATGCAAAAAGTCTTAAGGCAACCGGCGCGGCAGCAAAGCAGGCGGCGGGATACCTTTCCGGCCTTGATGAAATTCAACGCTATGATGATGGATCTTCTTCTGGCGGTGGAGGCGGCGGTGCTGCTGCAGGCATGATGGAAGGCCTTGAGGAAGTTGAAATTCCGCAAAAATTGCAAAAGGTTACTTCCTGGATTAAGGATCATCTCGACGAAATCAAAGATGCCGCTATTGCAATTGGTCTTGCAATTGGAGCCTGGAAAGTTTCTTCTCTGCTTGGTGCAGGGCTGAAGACCGCACTTGCAATCGCATTGCTGATCGCCGGTGCGTTTCTGTCGATTACCAGCTATATAGATATGTGGAAAAACGGCATCACAGACAGCGGATTAAAGAAATTTCTCCTTGGTGTCTTGGCAATTGCTGGAGCTTTCTTACTTCTTGGCCAACCAATTTTAGCCGGCATTGCGCTGGTTGTTGGCGGCATCGCGTTGATAGCTTTAGCAATACACGAGAGTTGGGATGACATTAAAAAGGCCGTACAAGACGCCTTGCTGTGGATTTTGTTTAAAATTTGCGAAATTTACATTCAAGTCCACGATAAAATCATTGAAATTTGGAATAAGATTCTGACTTTTCTGATTAATCTATGGGCAACCATCAAGCAAAAGGCGGTAGAACTTTTTACCGCCGCAAAAGCGAAAATCATTGAGATTTTTACCGCTGTCCGCGCAAAGATTATTGAAATCTGGACGGCCATAAAAACTGGTGTGCAAGAGCGTGTTAATGCCATCAAAACCGGCATTGTAAACACGATTACGGGCATCAAAAATTGGCTACAGAATGCTTGGACGGCAATTAAAAATACCGCTTCCAATGTGTGGACCAACATCAAGAATGCTATTCTTAATCCTGTAGAAACGGCTAAGAATAAGATTTCCAGTATCGTTGATGCAATCAAGAGTATGTTCTCCGGCTTGCATATCAGCATCCCGCGTCCTACCCTGCCGCACGTACGTATTGACTGGGAGTCCACTGGTTGGCTTGGGCAAATGTTTGGTATCAGCTCCATTCCGCGTCTGTCAATTGATTGGTACGCAAAGGGCGGTATCATTGATCAACCTACATGGCTGGGCGGTAATGCTGTTGGCGGAGAAGCCGGTAAGGAAGCTGTTATCCCGCTTGAGCGGCACACGGAATGGCTGGATCTTGTCGCTGATCGCCTTGCTGATTTGCTGACGGATCGCCTTGCGGACGCATTTTTGCGCGTTCCTATGCCTGCTGTTGCAACGGGATCGGTGATTCCGCCGCGTATGACCGTTGATGTTGTTGGCCTGGATGACCTGCGAGGCGACATTGCTCGCTTAGCTGATGAAGTCCTGCAGCGCCGCGGTGGAGACTACCGATTTACGGCGCAAATTAATCGCCGCACGATCTTTGATGAAACGATCGCTGAGGCAAAGTTGAGACAATCCGCGAGCGGTAAGAATCCGTTTGATCTGTAAAGGAGGCTGAATTATGGCACAAGAATTTATCAAAATGCGTCCAGTATCAGCCTCCTCTTGGACAGTTATTCGGCAGCCCGATGAAGACATGGGCTACTCCTTTGAAACTACATATCGCGAGGATTCCGCACGAAACTATCACGGTGTAATGGCCGAGACTCCGCTTTTTACAGTGGAGTCTTTTTCTTACGCCGCATCCGATCTGACAGTCGCTGAAATGAGTGAAATCCTTCAAATCGTAGCAAAAGGCGGCCGTTTTCAAATGCACTATTTTAGCCCTTATTATGGGGCTTGGCGTGACGATCTTTTCTACGTTGGAAAAGGATCACTGAGTATAGGACAACTTGACAAAGACAACGGCCTTTTCAACAGCCTGTCCTTTAATGTGGTGGGGGTGAATCCGATTTGATTAATACGGCTAACGATATTCTTCATGAAGCGTTCACCCCTTCTCTAAAAATCACCTTTACCGACGGCGACGTTGTAAATGTAGATAAAACCGGCATTGGCTTGCGAAACTCCAGTATGGCCGATTCTTCCGACGGCAGCACAATTCCGATCGGAGCGGCTATCGGCAAAACGCTGACTTTGGAACTGCTGAATGACGGTGGTGAATGGGACGGCTATGATTTCTTTGGGGCAAGCATTGATCTCACGCTCACGTATGAGGGCGGGGATATTGTCACCTATAAAAATTGGACCGTTTCGCAGCCCCCAGAAGACCTGGGCACGTACATTACAATTGTATGTCTGGATGAAATGTGGAGAGCCGATAAGCCGTATGAAACACAGCTGTCTTACCCCGCATCTGTTGGCGCGGTATGGCGTGAAGCTTGCAGTAAATGCGGTCTTTCTAATGCAACGCTGACTAACGCTGTGTTTAACGACTCAATTACTGAGGCTTTGGCCGGAGATCTTACGTTCCGACAGGTGCTGGGCTACATCGCTGGCATTGCTGGTGGCAACGCCCACATTAAGCCTAACGGACAAATCGAAATCAAACCATGGTATATTCCTGACGCGAATACAGACACGACGCAGCACCCGACGCATATTCTTGATGACTGGATCAGCCTTACGCCTGCTCTTCACAATGTAATGATTACAGGCATTTCTGCTGTGATCCAGAGCGATGACGGCGAGGATGAGACAATACTGGTTGGCACGGATGACTATGTAATCCAGCTTGAGGGTAATCCGCTGATTACAGCCGATAATGCTGATCGTTATCTTGGTAATATTTTTGCCGCTATTGGTGGTAAATCGATTCGCCCCTACACTGGCGACATCTATTTTTGCCCTGTTGCCGAATTCGGTGACTCCGTTGCCATTATCACACAGGCGGGTGACACCGTATACAGCGTGATCAGCAGTGTATCCTGGCCCCTGGGCGGTAAAACAACCCTGCAATGTGCCCTGGAAGTTCCCCTTGCGGCAGGCCGGCAGTATGTGGATCCCTCTCTTCAAGCCCTGATCGCAGCAAAAAAGCTGATTGCGAAAGAACGCACTGAACGCGAGCAGGCCGTTATCTCCCTGCAGGATGCCCTTGCAAATTCGTCCGGTATGTACAAGACGGAAGTGCAGCAAAGCGACGGGTCCATCATCTATTACCTGCATGATAAGCCTACACTTGCAGCATCATCTAATGTAATCAAACTGACCAGTGAGGCTATTGCACTGTCCACCGACGGCGGCAGCACATATCCTTACGGATTCCAAATTACCGGCGATATGGTTGCCAGGCTTTTGTCGGCAACAGGTGTCAACGCTGATTGGATTGATACTGGCGCATTGGTTGTAAAAGATGACAATGGCAAGATCTTGTTTTCCGCTGATGTCGGGGCAGGTCAAGTTTATATTGACGGTATTAGCGTAGATGACGGCGTGGTTACTGTGGGCGTTAACGATGCCACCTATAAGACCGTTATCACGCCTAATGAAATGGCAATCAAAGGAAAAAACAAAGACCTTTTTAATTGCGGCTTAAATGGCGTGAAAATTCCATCTCTAATGGAACTTGCTGACGGTGCTGCTATACAAGCTGGGCGTTATCAAATCGTACGTGTTGATGACGGAATTCAGGTCTTGCACAAATACTCGTGGACAGACCAACCGGATCTCGCTACGCCTGATATTTTATCGCAAGTAGGTAACGTACACTTTCAGCGAGACGACATCGTTATAGCACATAATACGGACAGCAGCGGCATCACAACGTTAACGCTTACACTTCCAATTGCTAGCGATGAAGTTGTTGATAAAGATTTAGAGCTTAGGGTTAGTGGAACGGCAAAATATTTTAAACGCACAACCGGGGAATTATATAGCACTACATTAAACTCCAGAAATATCAATAACGGCAATCCAACGCGAAGTATTGCTGCTGGATGGTCTGGCAAAAAAAATACCACATGGGAAATACGGTTATTGCCCGGTAGCGCAACACTGACTTATGAGTCAATGTATAATATCGAATTCAGCTTGGTGTGCAATATAAACGGCACACGTATGATTGATTGGTATTTGCTTACTGATACCACATACACGCCAATTTTAAAACTACAAGGTGCGACAGTTAGTGTACATAAAAAACTTGCCTTTGAAAAAATCGATCTAGTTCAAATGGTAGATACATTTCAAGATTTTTATAGCACGATCTATCCTGTCGGTGTCCAATTAATCATTAACAGCGAAACACGCGCACGAAACGTTAAAAATTTCTTGCAATCCAAAGCCAGAAGCATGTATCGATGGAACGATGGCACTGAAAGAGGAACGTGCTCTATAACGTGGACAATGACACAAATTTCCGGTACGGACAACTACATAGTAGAACGCACAGCATAGCACAGGAGGGCCTATAAATGACAATATCACAAGCAATTCAAAAACTTGTCGCCTACGCAATCACACAGATTGGTTACAGTGAGGGCGGCAATAACTATAATAAATACGCCGAAAACCTTGACCTGCAGCACTGGTATGGCTGGACGCCGCAAAATCAGCCGTGGTGCGATATCTTTGTAGACTCTATGTATCTGGCCGTGTTTGGCCTCCTTAACGCCGCAAGAATGACTTATCAGGTCATCGGTAATGGCAGCGCACTTTGTCGAACATCCGCACAATTCTACAAAAACAACAATGCTTGGTTTACCTCGCCGCAAGCGGGTGACCAAGTTTTCTTTTACTCCGGTGGGGCTATCAACCATACCGGAATTGTCGAAAAGATTGTCGGCGGCATCGTGTATACGATCGAAGGCAACAGCAGCGATATGGTCGCGCGTCGGTCGTACAGAATCGGCGACAGCTATATTGCCGGTTATGGCCGTCCTAACTGGGGCATCGTGGCGGATGGCGTTGATGACGGCACAACTAAGCCCGCTGCAGTAGAGGATGATTACAGCTATTATCCCATGTTGCAGATGGGCAGCGTCGGTGAATACGTTGTAAAGCTTCAGGAGGCGCTGATTGCGGCCGGCTATGATTGCGGTCCTGACGGGGCGGATGGCGAGTTTGGAAGCAACACGCGCAAGGCTGTAATTGCTTACCAGACGGCAAAAAACATTGAAATTGACGGCATCGTGGGTCCGGAAACATGGGCGTCAATCATGACTGAAAAGGTCCCGGAAAAGGCCTCAGGATCGGCCTTAGAGGGCGATAAAGCAACTGAGGAAACATCCACTGAACCGGTAAAAGCCCCCGAAATTGGCCTGCCTGAGCTGACTACAGGGACAAAAAGCGCGGTCGTGGAAGCCCTGCAGCAGCTGCTTAGCGCGAAAGGCTATGCGTGCAAAGCTGACGGTCAGTATGGCCCTGAAACAGAGGCAGCCGTAAAGTCCTACCAGATTTCCAAGGGTGTAGATTCTGACGGCATTGTGGGCAATACCACTTGGGCCTACCTGCTGGGGGTGATCTAATGTCGGTTGAGGTCAAGGTCGCGTTGATTTCCCTCGCAGGGATCCTGATAACCGGCGCCGTGTCGATCATCACTACGGCAGTCCAGAACAAACAATCGCATAAAGAGCTTGTGTCCAAGCTGGAGCACCACAGCGAATTACAGGATGTTCGATTGGACGCAAAAATCGAAAAATATGCCGCTGTAACAGATACAAAAATCGAGACTCTTACGCAAGAAGTCCGAAAGCATAATGGATTTGCGGAACGAATTCCCACTCTCGAGGCAAAAGTAAACGCATTGCAGCAGGAGGTCCATAATAAATGATTACAACCATTTACGTTGACGGTGTTTCTGCCGTCGTAGCAAAATCTGAGCGCCTTACCAGCGGCCGTGTAGGCATGCAAGCCGCACTGATTCTGGACAGCGAAACCTGGTCCGGGCTTGATTGCCTTGTCAGTGTGAGGGGCAGCGGAGTCACGCGCAACGTCCCCTATGTAGGCGTAGAGGGTGAAGGCGTTTATGCCGGCCGTATCATCGGTAGTATCACAATTCCTCACGATTGTATGGCGCAGCCGTATTCCCATCTGCTTATTGGTATCCGCGGCGTACGTGTTGAAGGTGAAACGACTGTCGAAGTTATTCCTTCCATTTATGTCGATCTCGGCGTAATTGAGCAAGGCGCCACACACGACGGAGAGGGCGATTCTGACTACGAAAAGACGCTGATTGAACAGCTTCTCGCAGCAGCACAAAGCGCACAAGAAATCGCCCAGAGCGTGCGTAATGACGCTGATGCCGGGGCTTTTGACGGTGATCAAGGCCCCCAGGGCCCGAAGGGTGAAAAAGGTGATAAGGGCGATGATTACGACCTTACGCAAGCCGACCTTGAGGAAATTGCCGGCATGGTTCAAAAGGGCGCTGATGGTGAAGACGGCTATTCCCCCACTGTAAATATTACAGCTGTAGAAAATGGCTATCAGGTCACAATCACTGATGCTAACGGCCCACATACATACACCGTATACAACGGTGCAAAGGGTGAGACTGGTGCACAAGGTCCGCAGGGCGAGCAGGGTCCAAAAGGTGAAAGGGGCGAGACAGGCGCGCAAGGTCCTCAGGGTGAAATGGGACCACAGGGTGAAACTGGAGCGCAGGGGCCACAGGGTATCCAAGGCGAAACTGGAGCGCAAGGCCCCAAGGGTGACAAAGGTGACGCTTACACGATCACGCAAGCTGACTATGATGCCATTGCAAATATAGTCTTGGACAGTCTGGAAAATGCAGATGAGGGGGCGTACTAATGCCTAAAGCAGTTATTACTAAAAGCCTTTTGACCGCCATTGCTGATGCAATCCGCGCAAAAACAGGCGGTACTGCAGCTCTCACGCCGGCACAAATGGCAATGGAAATTGCATGTTTGCCTACAGATGATGGTTTGCTCGACGCTTGGCTGACAGGCACTAACAAAGAATATGTGACAAATGCGTTGGCGCTGCGCGATTATGCGTGTTACATGGCTGGTAGTATATCTGCCCCAGTGCAGCTGACCCCGCTTAAAGCCACCAGCGTTGGGCAGTATGCTTTTTCTTATAGCTATTTAAAAAGCTTAATTTTGCCTGCTGTTGATTTGGTCAACGCCCATGCGTTTGAACATGCAAGGTTTATAGACGATAACAATGATGCAAAATTGTCATTGCCTGCCTTGACTACAATTAATGCTGCAAATGCTTTTTATTATCTAGAACGCCCTACAGGGTCAGGGCGTGTCTTAATTGACCTTCCGGTGCTAAATTCCATCAACACCGGGGCAATAAACGCATTTGCATACACGTCAGTGTTGCGCACAATATCGCAGTCTGATAACACGCCACCTGCTGCGGGGTGGTTTAAGTTGTACGTGCCACAATTAACAACCATCAGTGCGAAACGCGCATTTAACAGTTGTACTTTTCTGACCGACGTGGATCTGCCCTATGTGCAACACATTGGCCCAGAAATGTTTGAGACCTGCACAGCCTTGGCAAAGATAGTATTGACTTGTATAAAAACTATTAGCACGATGGCGTTTAGAGGGTGCACAAAACTGACGGCAGTGGTACTTGACATAGGGGAGAATGCGGATTTGCCGGTACTGGAAAACACCGATGCCTTTACAAACACGCCTATCGCCAAAGGCACGGGTTACATATACGTAACCGACAGCCGCGTTGAGGAACTGAAAGCGGCCACTAACTGGGTCACTTATGCAGGCCAAATTAAACCGTTGTCCGAGTACGTCGAGGAGGAATAGGCATGATCGTGTACGAACAATATAACGAAACCTTGACCCGCGCCATTTCCGACGCTGGTATGCTGATCGAGCGGGACGGCGTGCAATACGAAGAAGCCATCGATCCTACGGAGCTGAAGCGCGAGTACACTGAAACTGATATTCCGATTGACCACGGCGAGGAAACGTCCGATGACGCCACACTGAGCGACTACAAGGAGGCCCTTGCACTGCTTGGAATTGATGAGGAGGGTAAAAACACATGAAAAGAAAAGATCTTTTTGAGCGTGTAAACGCCCTAAAAGCAGCCCAAAACACCGCTTCCGCTGCCCTCCCTGATGATATTGCAGTTGATTGCGTTATGATTTTTCCGGCCTGGGGAAATGGCAATACATATACTGCCTGGAATCGCGTACAGTACGGCGGCAAGCTGTATAAATGCGTGCAAGGGCACACAGCACAAGCGGATTGGACGCCAGATATGACACCAGCCCTGTGGACGGAGGTTGCAAAACCGGGCGAAATTCCCGTCTGGAAGCAGCCTACAGGTGCGCAGGATGCTTATTTCAAAGGCGACAAGGTCCACTATCCTGGCGGGTTTGATTCCGTCTATGAGTCCACCGTTGATAACAACGTCTGGGCTCCTGACGTCTACGGCTGGCAGGCCGTTTAAAACAAGATAAAACGGGTCCGTAAGGGCCCGTTTGTCATATACATCTTTATTTTTACGGAGGATTAAAACCATGACCAATTACATTAATGTGCTTATCGAAGCCCTTGTCCCTGTTGCCGTACAGGTCATTGTCGGCGTTGTTGGCATTCTCGGTGCCCTGCTCCTTGGGCAGCTGCGCAAAGTAAAAGCCCTGCAGAATGTCACGGCCGCTGTAGATCTGCTTCAGGGCGCAGTCATTGACACCGTAAATGCTAATCAGCAGCAGCTTGTCGATGACCTCAAGGCGGCGGCCGAGGATGGTAAGCTGACCGAAGGTGAAATTGCTATGCTGCAGGCACGTACCATTGAGCGTGTGAAGGCTAAGGTTGGCCCCGCTGTTGCAAATGTTATTACCGCTGCCGGCATCGATCTTAACCAGCTGATTTTGGATTCTGCCGACGCCGTGATCCGCGAAATCAAGGCAGAAAAGTAAAAAGTACACAAGTATACATTTTAAAGTTAAAAAGTATACATATACACATTTTAAGGCCGTCTGGTTGATTCCAGGCGGTCTTTTTTTATTTTTTTAAAGCAAAGTTGAGAAAAATGGTCGTTGATAATTGCTATTAAATAGTAGTAATCAATAGTAAATGCTGCTGATTATAACATCAATGAAAGCAGGAAAACAGCAATGATGGCAAAGGATTGTGTAAAAGAAAACGAATGTAAGAACGATCTGAAGCGCCCCTGGAGCAGTGTGATCGGCGAATTTTTGACCGTGGAAGAACTTGCAGAAACCCTCAAAATTTCGAAATCCACGGCATATGCAATGGTACGTTCCGGACAGATCCAAAGCGTCAAGATTGGCGTGCAGTACAGGATCCCGGCAAAAGCCCTGATTACATTGGCGCAGTAAGGGAATTTGACAAACAGCCGCGTGGATTGTATCATAGTATCGTATGATGTGACCTGCGCGGCTGCTGCTGAAAGGAGGAAAAAGCAGTGCAAGCAGGGAAAAAGAAAAAGGCCGCCAACGGAGCGGGCAGCATTAGAAAAGTTACAAAAGTCAAAAACGGAAAAACGTATACATACTACGAAGGGCGCATAACAACAGGGATCGGCGCTGACGGTCGGCAAAAACAACGCTACGTTTCAGGGAAAACACAGGTTGAAGTTCGCAAGGCAATGACCGAAATTTCTAGGCAAGTGGATAACGGGCTGTATATAGACCCTGACAAAACGACGCTTGGCGAGTGGATTAAAACATGGCTGAACCTATACACGACAGGGATTGCGGAATCTACACGCTATGAATATGAAGATTCTTTAAATCGCTATGTTGTGCCGGAACTGGGAAAGGCTAAACTGCAGGGGCTGCAGAAAGTGCATGTGCAGTTATGGGTTAATGGGCTGACAAAGAGATTGTCGCCTAAAACCGTGCGCGATGTTTCCGGTCTGCTGCACCATGTGCTGGAAGACGCAGTGGACGCTGAGATCTTATCCAGAAATCCGGCGTATAAGGTTAAGCGGCCAAAGGTCTCGAAGCCCGAGCTTGACTTACCCGAAATAGAGGAAATTACTAACCTGCTGAATGTCATTGTCGGCAATCGCTTTGCAAATGCTATCGAACTGAGCTTGTACACCGGCATGCGTGAGGGCGAAATTTTAGGCCTATCTTGGGGGCAGATTGACTACAAGCGCGGCGTTATCCATGTAAACCGTCAATTAACTTATAATAGGGGTAACACGCGCGAGCGCTTCATCAAGACGCCTAAGCGGGACGAAATCCGCGATGTTCCGCTGACGCCGGCGGCTATTGACCTACTGAAGGATCAAAAGCAGGCTATTGATGCCATGCGTGATGGAGCGGGTGATCAGTGGATCGAGCGGGGCCTTGTGTTTCCGGCTCCGAATGGCGATTTTGCAAGCCGGCAGACGCTGTACTGTAATTTCAAAAAACTCGCAGACCAGGCCGGGATCCCGAAGCTCCGTTTTCACGATCTCCGTCATGCATATGCAATGTTGGCGTTGACTAGCGGGGTCGATGTTAGTACCGTCCAGCGTACGCTTGGCCATGCTACACCCGATTTTACGTTGCGTGTGTATGCTTACGTAACCGACTCAGCACGCCGGGAAGCTGCTGTTAAAATGCAAGGTATTTTTGAACGCCTCAGGGCATAAAAAAAGCCTCATTTTTCACTCAATAAGGGGAAAAATAAGGGGAAAAATAAATATAGCTTTTTAAGAGGTCACAAATTCGAGGCAAATCTCGTGTTTTTCACCGGAAAAAGAAAAGAAACCGCACTTTTCAGCACGGTTTCTATGGTGGACGATACAAGACTCGAACTTGTGACCTCCCGCACGTCAAGCGGATGCGCTACCAGCTGCGCCAATCGTCCATCGCTCTGTCAGCTTGGTCATTTTACTCTATACCTTTCCGATTGTCAAGCTTTTTTTCATTTTCAAAGCAAATTCTTTTTCCTTCCCTCGCCCAGCGGTGAACATAATCGGGAAACCGGCCGTTTTATCGTTATGCTTTTGTAACTATTTTGTTTATTATTGTTCTATAATTTGGCGTTTTTCCGTGATTCAAGCCTTTTTTGTTCAAAAAAAATTCGAAAACATAATGAAAAAGGTTGACATAAACAAATAGCTGTGTTATTTTTGGTACACAGGATTTATGGTATAAACTGTCGGAAAATCCCCTTTTGGGTTTTCCGGGGGTGAATCGATCAAAGTCACGTGATCAAGAAGGACGGAGCAGCATGAAAAAAGCCGGCATTTTCATCGTTATACTGGCTTTGTGCGTTCTCCTCACCGCTTGCGGCGAGCAGAAGGCATACGATGAAGCATGCGCTCTTTTCGAAAACGGGCGTTATGCCGAGGCGATCGAGATGTTCCGTGCGCTCGGTGAATTCTCCGACAGCCCCGACCGGATCAAGATCGCCGAGACCCGCCTCGAGCAGACCAGCGTCTGGCGCAGCGGCGACGATTCGGGGGCGGAGCGCGCCCTTCGCTACAAGGACGCCTTCACCTTCATTGAGACCGGCCGCACGCGCGAGGCGTACGAGACCTTCGCCTCTCTCGGCTCCTACAGGGATGCCGCGGCTCAGCTTGACCGCTTCACGGTGCTCAAGAGCGCTCTCGTCAGTGAAGAGACGCGCGTCGTCTCCGGGGAGAGCAACGTGCTGCTCGGCACCGCTTCCTACACCTACGGACCTGACGGCCGCGCCGTCTCCCGCAGTGGCTACTGCATGCTGGAAAAATACGGCTTTTCTGAAAACTTTAGCTATCACTACACTTACGATGACGCCGGCAACGTCTCCCGTCTTGACGCCGTCAACGATCCCGGTACGCTGAGCTTCTCCGTCGAATACGAATATGACGGAAACGGCCGCCCGGTGCGCGAGCTTTATTCCGACAACAGCGGCGTGACGCATGAATATGCCACCGCCTACATCTACCACGACGCCACCGAGGATTCCGAGCCCTATACCGAGGTCGTGGAGAACGAAATATTTAACGGCAACGCCTACCCGCTCATGACCCGTCAGGAGAGCTACGGTCCCTTCGGCGTGTCGAACGTTAAATGCAGCGACGCGACCGTCGTGAACCATTACGGCGCGGACGGCCGTATGACCGACTCGGTCCGGATCGACGCCGACGGCAGCCGCACCGTCACGACCTACAGCTACGACGACGTTTACATCTACACACCGGCCGCATAAAAGCAGAATCGAGTAGGAGGGGCTGAATAAGCCCCGACCTCTCACACCACCGTGCATACCGTTCAGTACACGGCGGTTCAATCGCATAAGTGCAGAGACTCGTACCGGTCAAGGATGCTGTAGTATCCGGCCT
>Ga0256405_10002903_pt1 | contig 37216 bp, 38 predicted proteins | sample RumenRJG_02DNA_FD_189096 | JGI IMG/M metagenome (GOLD analysis project Ga0256405, IMG submission 189096) | Bovine rumen microbial communities from Lethbridge, Alberta, Canada - RJG_02 | ecosystem: Host-associated > Mammals > Digestive system > Stomach > Rumen | place: Canada: Alberta...
TCTCCTTACCGTAAAACGAAAAATCTGCCTACCACAGGTTGAAAAAATCTGTTTACCGCGGAAAGAAAAAACTGTTTACCTTACCGGGAAAATTTTGCTTGACATTCAGATTTTACGTATTTTTCGGGTTGATCACAACCGTATAGTGCCTCGCGGCACGCTTAGAGATTGCGTTCGCAGAGACCTTGTCGTTGAGCATCATAGCTGTCCAACTTGAAGGTTCCCTCTGAGAACATACTATCGTGGACCTTGACAATTCACTGCGCGTTTCGAGCAGTTCATACAGCACTTTGATCTCCCGCTCGTCAGTAAGAGTATGGAGAAGGAAATCATCAAGTATGAAGAGTTCTTTGTTCACATGCTTACGCATTTTCTTCTGGTACTTCTCAAAGCTGGTTTCCTTAAGAGATACCATTTCTTCAAGGAACGATTCGCAATGAACGTACCCAACCTTGTATTTTGCACAAGCCTCTATCCCAAGAGCTTTCGCAAGATACGACTTGCCGCTGTCTGAAGGACCGAGAATACATACATTGAGGCCTTCGTTTATGAAGTCCAGTGTCGAGAGCGTCTTAGTGATGTCCAGAGGAAGATATTCTCTATCTTTCGAATCGACACACAATTCGAGCTCTTGTGGAGCCCCTTTAAGATGAGCATCCTTGAGGTGGCGATCCAGCAGTTTGAAGGATTTGTCATCATACTCTGCTTCGACCATCCTGGCGATGACCGTCATCTTATCCATATCGATGAAATCCTTCGAACGAAACATTTCATCGAGGGCTTCAGACATATGCTTTAGCTTCAGGACCTCAAGTTGGTCCTCAATGGCGTAGAGCAGATCGTTGTTCTTACTCATCAGAGACCTCCTTCCCATGACGATGGGCCAGGCTCTGGCTGCGCGACAACAGATTGTCCACATCCATTTTCTGAGCATCCATGACGAAAGCTCCGCGATTCTTTTCCTCGTTCAAAGCAGCGGAATGTTTTGAACCTTCGAGGTCCTCAGCGACCGCCGCAATGGAGTTCTTTATGTAAGAATACTTCGGCCTGCCTACCTCGATGGCCTGCTTGCAGCATTCCTCGAGGATCTGCTTACTGTACTTGTTTGCATAATTCAGGATGCCAACACACATCCTGTATGTCTGTACTTCCAGAGACCTGCTCTTGAGTACGTTCTTTATGACCTCGACAGTGCTTGGTCCGATGCCAACTGCTTTCTTAAGAAAGTACGTGGCGTTCCATTCAGCATAATCTGAGTATCTTGAAGGCAGATGTTTTGGATCTGTGGACCACTGGCCCTTATGTGTAGCTCTTTGCCACTCACAAATGAGTTCGCCTTCAAGGCTGTATATCTTTACTGTTGTTGCGGTAGCGCGGATAGAGACACGTTTGTGCACATATGCTTTGTCTATGCTATAGTAAGCATTGTCAAAGCGAACATGGAAGTCGCTGGACACCTTGGCTATGCTTCTCTCCATGTACTGGTACTGCGTGGAGGGAAGCGCCATTAATTCCAGACGCTCTTCTTCCCAATAATAGTATCTGTTGTGCTCTTTCTTCTTAAATGGTTCTTTGTTGACCTTTTCTATCCCGTCCCGCAGATCAGAGTTGAACTGTTTCAAGCTGAAATATCTGCGTTCCTCCAGATCGTGGAAGATTCCTTTTTCGAGGATCCCGACAGAGGCTTCAACACTGCTTTTGTATTTGGGCTTTCTGACCTTCGCCGGCATGATCGCTGTGCGATTATGATCCGCCCATTCAGCATAGTCCTTGTTGAGTTCAGGCTCTATCCAGTCCCTGTTGGTAATGACGGCCTGTTTGCAATTGTCACATACGACAACCGCAGGTACTCCGCCGAAATACTCGAGTGCATGGTTGTTCACTTCGATCCATTGCGGCTCTTTGGTAGAGACCATGCCTTCCGCGTATATATACTGCGAATATGGCAGTACCGCTACGAAGACAACGATTGGAACGATCTCGCCGGTGAACTTATCTGTGAGTTCAAAAGTCTTTCCGGCAAAATCCACTTCCATGGTCTGGCCTATGATGGCGTTGAAGTGAGAAGTCTCATAATTCTCATCACACCATTTGGCATAGAGCTCACAGAACTGACGATACTGGTAGAATTTCTTCTCTTCGTCACGGCATCTCCTGACGTAGCGGTTCCACAGATACACCAGAGTCATATTCTTTCTGCTGTTGATCTGTGTATGGACTTCCGCAAAGTCCGGAAGCTCATAACTTGTGTCTCTGCCTCCGGCGCCTGGAGCTTTGCCATAGACTATTTCAGCTATGCCATAGTTGGTGATCCCTTCAGGGAGAGGATAGCCGATCTTTTCGCATTCCTTGAAGGCTCGCAGGAAGTCGTTGACTCCTGACTTGCTAACCTTAAGATATTCGGCGATCTTGCTGCCGGACATTCCTAAGGCGAAATGCTTAGTGACAATGTCTTTGTAATCGAGCATGTAACTTAACCTCCTTTCGATTACTCAGTAACAATTACTGAGAATCATTATGAAGTTAAGTTCACATATATTCAATTAGATGACCGCTGGCTCCGCATCAGGGCCGCTTTGCTCCGCAAAGCCGGCCGTTAGCTTACGCAATATGCATAAAGCCTATCGTAGTGCTTTCGGAAAATGAAAGAGGTTATACAAAAGAGATTAATCTTGTCAGCTGGAACGGGGCTGATCCGAAGTATGACATTAGAAACTGGCATCCGGACAGAGAAAAGTGCGGTAAGGGTATCACTCTGAACGAAGAGGAAACTCATGCTCTTATGGATGCGCTGGAGGAGGTGTTCAGAGTAGAAGACTAGCAATTACAACATTAGACAATCAAAGCATAGTCAGCAGTTATTGGGGAGACGGAGGCGTATGACGCCTCCGTTTTGCTATGAAGAAAGGAGGTGCCGGTATGGCAGATAAAATGAACAGTTATGCCATTCTGGCATCTCTGTCGCCACAAGAAATATTGGACTTTCAGATCCGCAATGGTATGCTTAATCTGGACGATGTCAGAGAGCAAATAGTGGATAAAGAAAGGAAGAAAATACTACAAATGCACCCATACGCAATAAGCCATGGTAAGGATGGCAGATGGCGCACATGGGTTCCGGACAAAAATGCGAAAGACGGTCGTAAGAAAATCGCAAAGTCTACAAAAGAAAAGGTCGAAGAAGCAGTCGTCTGTTACTATCTGGAGAATGATGAAGAACTCAAGCGCAAGAGGATGACTCTTAGGGATCTGTACTCGGAATGGCTGGAGTATAAGAAGCTCCATTCTTCTGAAACGACTATCCCAAGGGTCGAGTCAGACTGGAAGAAGTATTATGAGAATGATCCTGACAGTGTACCTATCATCGGTAAAAGGGTCAGAGATCTTACTAAGATCGAGCTCGATGAGTGGATACACAAGCTGATACGCAAGTATGATATGACGAAGGTCATGTACTACAATGTGTCGCTCATAATCAGACAGATGCTCGACTATGCTGAAGAGCTTGAGGTCGTGGAGGAGAACCTGTTCCGCAAGGTAAAGATCGACAGCAAGAGGATGTTCCGCAAGGTCCACAAGAAAAAAGACAGTACGCAGGTATATACGAAAGATGAGCAGATCATGATCTTTAAGGAAGCCTGGAACGATTTCACCAACAGTACCAGACTCGTTTACAGACTGGCTCCGCTGGCAGTCATGTTCCAGTTCCAGACAGGTCTTCGTCTCGGAGAGCTGTGCGCAGTCAAATTTGAAGATGTTGAGAACGGAGTTCTGAATGTCGTCAGAATGCTGCAGAGAGACTCCGACAAGGTAGTGGAGCATACCAAAAGCCATGAGGACAGGGCGGTGCTGCTGACGGATGCGGCTCTTGAACTTATAGAAGTCGCGCGAGCGTATCAGGAAGAGCACGGCTGCAAAGGCGAGTATATATTCTCCACCACAGACGAAGCGCTGAGCTACGCAGAGACCAACATTCTTTTGAGGAAGTATTGCAAAAAGCTCGACATTCTTTACAGATCGTCGCATAAATCGCGAAAAACTTATATCTCATCGCTGATAGATGCCGGGATAAACATAAATACGATCCGGTCTTATGCCGGCCATGCGGATGAGAGAACTACTTATTTCAACTATTGCTTTGACAGGGCGCCGGATACAGAAAAGAAAATGCTTCTTGAGAAGGCTTTGGAGACACCACTCCCGAGCTAGGCGACAGAGAGCATCAAGCCATAAGATATGGTGTACAGGGTATTTTGAACAGTACTCAGGGTATACGGGATCTTATGGCGGTTACATGAGGGTATAAATATATATGTATCCGGCATGCGTACCCAAAATCGCCGTTTCGTACCCAGAAAAATCGCGTCCTATCTATGCAGTTTTTCGTCTTAAAAGTGAATCAAATCAGTCTCAAGTAGTTGAAATATCAACATCCTGACAAAAGAAAAACCTCCGATTTCTCGGAGGCTTCTGGTGGATGATCAGGGGCTCGAACCCTGGACACCCTGCTCGCCTAACGCCTTATTATAAGGTGTTACAGGATGCCGTCAGGTGTTATCTCGTGATGCTGCACTGCAGTGATTGCAACGGGTACAAGGCTCTCGCAACAGGTTATAACACGAAGTAATAATTAGCGCAAAAATATAAAAGGCAGAAACTTTTGTGGGCAAGATCGGCACCGTTGAAATACAAGATCATGTATCTCAACGGTGCTTTTTCAGTTTCTAAAGCGGAGTTTCTGCAATTTTGCGGCTCAACAACATTGTTGCTACTCAGCCACTAAGGGTGCAATCGATCCGTTTGGGGCTGAGTAGCAGCAAAGAAGCGATATGGAATAGCGACTTTATTTTGAGATATTGAACAGAAATAACCTGAATATCTCATAATAAATTTGATAATGCTGCTGCATTAGATAGTGTGAAAACGCTTATATCGTGCGTCATTAGCCTGTCGTTAGCTATATAATATTCAGCACAATCAGGAGTGGCTAAAGTTCGTAAACAAGTGTAATTTCAAGGAAAAGTGAAAGTTTAGGTATGGACAAAATCAAATTATGCAAGTATACTAACTATGCAATTAGATATAGCCAAAACAACGATTTTCAAGGAGGCTAAGTCAGTGTCTCAGTCAATTAAGATCAAGGGAATAACCATTCGGAACTTCAAATCGCTTTTTGATGTAAGCTTTGAGACCGGAAATGTCAATGTGTTTATTGGGGCAAACGGTTCAGGCAAGACTTCTGTGCTGGAGGCGATCGGAGTGCTTAGCGCGGCCATGACAGACAGAGTGAATAATAACAGCCTGCAAAGAAAGGGTGTCAGATTAAGCACATCTTCGCTGTACAAGTCAAAGTTTGCGGATATCGTAAAAGAGTCGCCTACAGTTGAGTTCTCCTTGAAATGGGGCAAAGATTCGCACGAATATCAGTACAATACCCACCTGACCGCTCCTGTAGGGGATGACTCATGGAAGTATCATACAGAGAGCGTTAGTAGGGACGGAATAATAGTATTCGGTCGAAGCAACCGAAGTAAAAGCCATATGAACAATAAGGTCGGTTACTATTCGCTGTCCGATAGACTTGCATCTGAGGAGTACCTTGCTGCGGGCAGATATGTTGCAGATTATGGGCTATTCCAACCTGATACTCTTACATTGCGAGGTAATGTGCCGGATCCGACACAGATCACTCCGATAGGACTGAACGGAGGGCGTCTTGCTGAGGCTGTCGGGGATCTGTTCAGAACTGTGGACGATGAGCTGATGTTTGGCAGTATGTATATGGATGAAGTACTTGAATTAATGGAATGGGCTTCCGAATTTCATGTTGGAAAGCCGAAGAAATCCAATCTGAATCCAGGCGTGCCATCGACAAACCAGATAATAGAATTTCGCGACAGATTTCTGAAAGACAGTGCTCTGTTTACAGGATACGATGCCAGTGAAGGTGCTTTGTATGTCCTGTTTATGCTCTGCCTTGCCATGCATCCGTCCACGCCTATGATGTTCGGAATAGACAGTTTTGACCATGCTATGAACCCAAGGCTTGCAAAACGGCTCACACAGGTCTTTGACAAGATTGTCATTGAGAACGGAAGAACGGTATTTATGACAACACATAATCCGCTTGTGCTGGACGGACTCGACTTGACAGATGACAGGATCCGTTTGTTTGCAACTGAAAGAGATGACCTTGGACATGTAACTGTCAACAGAATACTTGTAAGTGAAGACCTGATCAAAACAGGGCAGCCGCTTTCACGTCTTTGGATCAATGGATATCTGGGAGGCGTTCCGGAACTGATATGAAGAGAGTTATAGGTATAGTCAGCGAAGGACCGACTGATCAGATGGCTATCCGTACTGTCATCGATAGGTTGACCGGAGAAAAGAACATATACAGGTACATACAGCCCGAGCAGGATGCGAGAGGTGAATTCGGAAACGGGTGGAAAGGCGTTTACCGCTGGTGCGAAAATAACGCAGAACTTATTCCGGCACTGTTTTCACAAATAATGCCTCGCTTTGATGCGCTTATTATCCATTGCTTCATGACAGAACGGATTGAGGAAGATAACCAACAATGCTCGTCTAAATCACATAAATAATACGAGATTTAGACTACTATTATAACTGGGAAAAATCATGTATAGGGTAATCATAGTAGAAGACGATAACGGAATAGCTGAAGGAATATGCAATTGTCTTGCTGGCTGGGGGATGGAAGCCCGTAAGATAACTGACTTCCGCCGTGTCTCGGAAGAAATCGAGGAATACAAGCCCCATCTGGTCATTATGGACATCACTCTCCCATACATGGGTGGCTATCACTGGTGTCAGGAGATACGAAAGACAAGCTCGGTGCCAATCATATTCATTTCGTCTGCAACAGACAACATGAATATCATCATGGCCATGAACATGGGCGCTGATGACTATATCCCAAAGCCTTTTGACCAAAGCGTTCTGATCGCTAAGGTACAGGCGCTTCTTCGCAGGGCATACGATTTCAACCGGAATACTTTCACTCTGCAGGCGGCAGGCGCTGTGCTCAATACTGAGGATAATACGCTGCTGTACAACGGCAACAAGATAGTTCTGTCAAGAAATGAGTACATGATCTTTCTTACGCTGATGCAGAACAAGAACAAGGTCGTAAGCAGAGAAAAGCTTATGGAGGCACTCTGGGAAACAGACAGCTTTGTTGATGAAAACACGCTGACAGTTAATGTGGGCAGGCTCCGCAGAACTCTTGAAGAAGGCGGTCTCAAAGATCTTATCAAAACAAGGTTCGGCGTAGGGTATATCCTGGAGGCCGAATAATGGGGCTGCTTAAGAGCTATCTCAGATCGCGCGCGAAAGCGATAGTAGTATACATACTAATAGCCGGAGCATTCGCGGCTGCATATCTGCTGTTCGATATGCCTGTCATAGTAGTTACATACCCGCTGATCCTGAGTATTATGATCGGCGTAGCCGCATTAGCGATCGACTATATTGCTTTTCGAAGGCGGCACATAATGCTTACCCACGAAGAAATGCCTGCTCCGGCCGATCGGCTGGAGGAGGACTATCAGCAGATCATCACTAAACTTCAGGACGGGGCGAAGCAGTCAGCAGTTCACGCGGCAGAAGAGTATAACGATATGATCGACTACTATACTGTCTGGGCACATCAGATCAAAACTCCGATTGCAGCCATGCGGCTCAGCCTCCAGTCAGAGGATACAGAGACGGCAAGAAAACTCACTTCAGATCTGAACCGGATCGAAGAATATGTCGAAATGGTGCTGACGTTCCTGCGACTGGATTCGGACAGCACGGACTACCTTATAAAGGAATATGATCTTGACAGTATCATCCGCACGGCTGTCCGGAAGTTTTCAAGGGAATTCATTCTGAAGAGACTGACGCTGGATTATCAGCCAGTGAATTATACTGTGCTCACCGATGGAAAATGGCTGACATTCGTCATAGAGCAGATCATTTCCAACGCAGTAAAGTACACCACAGAAGGCGGCGTGCATATCTATATGGATGAGCCGGGAATTCTCCATATCAGTGATACCGGTATAGGTATAAGTGCTGAAGACCTTCCTCGCATATTTGAAAACGGCTACACCGGCTTCAACGGTCGCGAGGATAAACGGGCAAGCGGGATCGGGCTTTATCTCTGCAAAAGGATAACGGACAATCTCGGGCATACGATAAGCGCTGAGTCGCAGCCGGGCAGGGGCACGACGATAATACTTGATTTCAGAACCACAAGACTCGTGACAGAAGATTGATCATAAATGTGACATATATGTAAGAAATACGTAAGCAGATCCGATGGAACGGCTCTGCTTATATTATTATCATCAGACTGTAATCAGGCAACAAGGAGGTTACAGTAATGAGTTTACTTGAAGCAAGAGGAATAAAGAAAACATACAGGACTCGTTTCGGCGGAGCATCCGTTGAAGCGCTGAAGAACGTCAATTTCACAGTTGAAAAGGGCGAATATGTCGCTATCATGGGAGAATCCGGCAGCGGCAAGACCACCCTGCTGAACATAATCGCGGCTCTGGACAAGCCGACAGAAGGAACGGTCATACTTGACGGCATGAAGCTGAGCGCAGTCAGGGACTCGGATCTTGCAAAATTCCGCAGAGACAATCTGGGGTATGTGTTTCAGGACTTCAATCTGCTGGATACATTCTCTCTCGAAGACAATATCTATCTTCCACTGGTTCTGGCCGGAATGAAGCCGGAAGATATGAAGAAGAGGCTGGATGACCTTGCATCACCGCTTGGTATCGAAACCCTTCTCAAGAAATATCCTTACGAGGTATCCGGCGGTCAGAAACAGAGAGCGGCGGTTGCGAGAGCACTGATCACAGATCCGAGAATAGTTCTGGCGGATGAGCCTACGGGCGCACTTGATTCAAAGTCATCAGACGAGCTGCTTGATCTTTTCGCTAAGGTGAATCAGATGGGACATACCATCCTGATGGTAACTCATTCCACAAAGGCTGCGAGCAGGGCTTCCAGGGTGATGTTTATACGCGATGGAGTAGTGTTCCACCAGATATATAAAGGCGATGCCACTGATCAGCAGATGTATCAGAAGATTAGCAATACACTGACGCTTCTCGCACAGGGAGGTGACAGATAATGAAGCTGGGATTCTATCCAAAGATGGCTGCGAACGGCATGCGTAAGAACGGCAGGCTGTATGCACCGTATCTGGTGACATGCATCATGATGGTAGCTGTGTATTACATCCTTCACTTCCTCGGGTATTCAGGGATCATGGACGGCATGCCGGGCGGGCACACTGCTACCGATATGATGCAGATGGGCACATATATAATGACGCTGTTCGGGCTTCTGTTTCTCTTTTATACACAGGCAACGCTGATCAAAGGCAGAAAGAAGGAGTTCGGTCTTTACAGCATTTTGGGGATGAACAGATTCAACCTGGGAAGGATACTGTTTTTCGAAACGCTGTTTACATGGGCAGTCGCGATATTCGGCGGACTCATTGCCGGCATAGGGATTTCCAAGCTGGCAGAGCTCGGATTTACAAAGCTGATAGAAGTACCTGTAAGATATGCTTTCTCTGTTCCGTTCACCTCTGTCATCATGACAGTTGTAACATACAGCGCGATTTTTTTGCTGATCTATCTCAATTCGCTGAGACAAGTCAGTTTTGCAAGTCCAATAGAGCTGGTGACTGCAGATAAAGCAGGCGAGAAGCCGCCGAAGTCAAACTGGCTCACAGGCGTCCTCGGCCTTGCATCTCTTGGGTCGGGATACTATATCGCGCTTAAGATACAGCAACCTATGTCAGCACTCATGTGGTTCTTTGTCGCCGTGATACTGATAATGATAGGTACCTATCTTCTTCTGATCGCAGGCTCTGTCATCCTTTGCAGGATGCTTCAGAAGAATAGGAACTACTATTACCAGACAAATCATTTTGTATCGGTGTCGTCGATGGCATATCGCATGAAGAGAAACGGCGCGGGACTTGCGTCGATCTGCATTCTTCTGACGATGATCCTTGTAATGATGTCCTCGACTTCAGCGCTTTACACAGGTGCAGAGCAGTGCCTCAATGTGCGCTATCCTAACGAGATAGGTGCCTTTGCGTGCAAGTACGGTTATGATGAAAGCCTTGAGGATCTGGGTGAGAAGCTGGATGCTGACCTTAAGGCCGCTGCTGAGGAACACGGTGCGGAGATAATGAACAACAAAACATATTACGAGTGGTCGATCAGCGGTTACTTCGATGACAGCAAGCTGGATGTCACACTCAACTCAAAGTCAGATCTTGCTTTCATCAATTATGACAAAGTAGCGCAGATACTGTTCATTGATGTGGATGTCTATAACAGAGTATTTGGCTATAACGAGACAGTGGCTCAGGGTGAAGCATTGGTCGGAACCGCAAAGGACATAGAGATCGGCGATGTGATAACTATCGGGGATGTTCCGTTCAAAGTCACAAAGCGTATCGATGACAGGATAGAAGAGATAGATCCGGCTGCAGTGGTCTCGGCATCTCCGGGCATCTTTGTGATCGTGAAGGATGCTGGTGAGGTCGCGAAGAACTACACAAAATATGCAGATTACGACGGCGAGCCTATGCTGGCGTGGTTCTGGGACTGCCGTTTTGATACCGGCCTTGACGCCGACGAGCAGGTGGCTCTGGCAGCCACACTGGATAATTTGATCAAAGAGGAAGTGAAGCCGCTTGACTTTGACAACTGCTACTGCGAGAGCCATGAAGCAGAACGAGGCGACTTCGTCAGCACCTTCGGAGGACTGTTTTTCCTCGGCATTCTGCTCAGCATCATCTTCCTGATGTCCTGCGTGATAATCATGTATTACAAACAGGTCTCGGAAGGTTTCGAGGATCAGTCCAGATTCGACATAATGCAGAAGGTCGGCATGACGAAGGATGAAATAAGAAAAAGCATCAATTCACAGATGCTGACGGTATTCCTTATCCCAATCATCTTAGCCTGCATACACTTGGCGGTGGTACTGCCTATAGTAAACAAGCTGCTCATGCTGTTCGGACTGTTTGACATACCGCGCCTGATCATTACCTCCAGTGTATGCGTACTGATCTGCGGTATAGTATATGCGGTCATATACAGAGTTACATCTAATGCATACTACCGAATCGTTTCGTAAAAAAGGTATTGACTAACGAACGAACGGTAGGTAGAATGGTGATGCCCAATATATATTTTACTGCAGGAGGAATGCTATGGATAAGGGCAATACAAGAGATGAGATACTGAATGTCGCGCTGGATCTGTTTTCAGTTAATGGTTATGAAGCTACGAGCATTTCGCAGATCGCAGATGCGGTAGGGATCAGAAAGGCATCTCTTTACAGCCACTTCGGAAGCAAGCAGGAGATACTGGATAATGTCGTAGAGTCGGTGCTAAACGGATATGCAGAGCATTCCATATTCACTAAAGCCGACTGGGACGATCCTGAATTCACAAAGGACAAAGAGGGGATGACTGCGGATGATGCCGCGAAGATGATCCAGGGTCAGGTCAGATATATAGTCCATGATCCGGCCATCAGCAGGGGCAGAAAGCTGCTCTTGATCGAGCAGTTCCGCAACCGGGAACTCTCTGTTCTGCAGACCAGAATGAATTACGAAGGGATCATGAAATACTTCGAAGGCATGATCAGATACCTTATCCGCAGCAATACGCTTAGGGAAGCGGATACTGAGATCATGGCCGCGCAGCTCTCATCACCGATCACAGTCTGGATCAACCTGTGTGACAGGGAGCCTGCCAGAGAGGAAGAAGTGATGGAACTGGTGCATAAACACGTGCTACAGTTCTTCGAGGTCTACGCAAAGTAGAACGATACTATAAATAAATCATATAGAATATCAATTGCCGGCCGGCCTTAAGGCTGACCGGTAAAAAAATACACCTCAAACTACCGAACGATAGGGAGCAAAAGAGGAGAACCGAATATGAGCAGTATTTACATGTTCGCCGGTGCTGCGATGCCTTGGATCGCACTTGGTCTCTTACTTGCTGTGTTTTGTGTAAGAGCGGCATGCAGAAAAATGACTCAGAAAAAGAAAGACGACTATAGTTCTGAAGGAATGTCCATTGGGATGTGCTTCGGAGTTGCAATGGCAACAGCACTGCATATCAATGTTGGCATCGGAATGATGCTGGGCCTGTTACTGGGACTTGCTATGGGTTCTTCAAAAGAGAAAGAGGATGAATCAAATGGAAGTGATTTATGAATTGAAAAAAGAAATGACATTTATCGGGTATCACACAGTAATACGTCCGGATGAAGGATATCAGAAATGCCCGGAATTCTGGGAAAAGGAATACGCGATGAAATATGCGAAGCTCTGGCAGACGATGAAGCCTGCAAATGCTGTCGAGAAGGCGATCATTGAAAACGGAATCGGTATGTACGCTATATGTGCCGAAGCAGAAAATGGCTTCAGTTACTGGATCGCCGGCATGTATCAGGGCGGTGATGTTCCTGACGGACTGGAGCTGTATTCATTTCCTGAGAGCAACTGGGCTGTATTCAATACAAAGGGACCGATCCCCGGATCATTGCAAACACTGAATACTGCAGTATGGCAGGATTGGTTCCCGAATGAGGGGCAGAAATATCACGCAAACGGAACAGCGACACTGGAAGTTTATTCCGCAGGTGATCCGAACTCATCTGAATATGAATGCAGCATATGGGTGCCGGTCAGGAACAGAGTGAATGAATATATCGCGTACTGTGGATTGGACTGCGAGACATGTGAAGCCCATATTGCAACTGTAAACAATGATAATGATCTGCGGATCAAGGTCGCAAAGGAATGGTCAGAGCTGAACAGTGTAGAGATCACGCTGGAGATGATCAATTGCGCCGGATGCCGTATCGATGGAGTGAAGACTCCTTTCTGCGATTCACTTTGTCCGATAAGACAGTGTGCGCTTAGTAAGGATATCGAGACTTGCGGAGACTGCAGCGAAATGAGCTCATGTAAAAAACTTGAGATGATAACAGGAAATAACGAGGAAGCCCTCAAACGGCTAAAAGGATAAGTAAAAAATGTCAAAAGAAATAGAACCGCAAATGACAACGAGAGCATCGGCATACGAACTTTGGATGAATGCGCCGAATCCGATGGTGACGTTCTTCAAAACGCTTGATGTAACAAACCTGGTCAGGATGAGCAGAAAGAAAGGCTACAAGTTCAACATGCTGCTGGACTACTGCATTGGAAAAGCTGCAGCTCCCATAAAGGAATTCTACATGCTTCCTGTAGGGGACAGGCTGATAAAATATGACACTCTTGCAGTAAACACTATCGTGAAGAACAGAGAAGGAGAAGTCAGTTCATGCGATATTCTGTTTACGGATGATCTGACCGTTTTCAATCGGGAATACCTGACGCATACCTCACGAGCAGCGGATAGTTGCTGCGACCTGGATCTGTCTGAGGACAGTATGGTAATCGGGACTTCTGCAATTATCGATACCGAGATAGATGGTGCTGTCGGCATGAACAGCGGAATCTTCAATAATCCGTTCATGCTATGGGGGAAATATAGAAAGAAACTGTTCAGATATTATCTGCCTGTATCGTTCCAATTCCATCATACACAGATGGACGGAGCGCATGCCGGCAGATTCCTTGAAAACCTTCAAAATAACGTAAGAAATATAAGATGAGATGGGAACGGCTATGATGAGAGGATTCAGGAAAGTGAAAAGAAAAAGCGTAATTATCTGCCATAGTGAAGAAGAGATGAATCGGAAAGCAGACGCGCTTATAGAGCATGGCTTTCATGTGGAGCGTCAGTCAGGTGTACTGCCTGTACAGCCGTTTTGCATTGCAACATACAGAGTTGTTTTCTGGAAATAATAAAATACAGGGTATCTGATGTGATGCAGAAAGCATCACATCAGAATATGGCTGAATGGAATTACTGAGATTTACTGATCAGGAAATAGAGGTTAGATAAGAATGAATATGGAAAGAAAACTGATCAACTGGATGGGGCTATTGGGAATAATATCTTTGATCTCATATGTGCTGGCGGTGATCATATCTCCGATGGCATACCCGGGATATAACTGGATGGAGCAGGCGGTCAGCGATCTGTCTGCCGATAACGCGCCATCGAAGGCTCTGTGGGATCAGCTGTCGGCACTGTACAGCAGCTGCGGACTCGTTTCTGTTACATGTGTCTCAGTGTTTGTTGCAGACAACAGAGTAGCATCCAGGCTGTTTCGCACAGGTATATATCTCTTTGCAGTCATGAACTGGGTCTCAGGAATGGGATACCGCATGTTTCCTCTCGTGGATGCCGGCAAAGAGATAGCTTCATTTCAGGAAGTCATGCATATAGTTGTAACGGCGCTTGTAGTCATTTTGTCGATCACTTCACTTGTGGTTCTGATAATAGCCGGTTTCAGGCAGTCCGAAGTCAGGACTCTCTGCAGGTGGGCAGCAATCGCACTTGCCATGATGATGATCGGAGCAATAGGAACAGGCATAGCTCCTCCGCAATACTTCGGAATAGTGGAAAGGTGCAGTGTGTTTGCTGCGACAGGCTTCAATGGCATACTTGGATGGTACTTGTTCAGGGGCTTTGAATAATATGGGTACAGCTAAACTGGAAACAAGACTCACAGTGCTATACGAGGGGTCGTTCTGGATAGGACTATCTGAAAGGGTAGAGAATGGAAAGCTCACAGTTGCTAAGCATGTTTTCGGTGCAGAACCGAGCATGGCAGATATATATGAGTTCGTATTGAATCACTCTTATGATCAGGAGTATAGTCCGCCGGTGGATGCGGAAATGAAAAAAGAGCATACAAATCCCAAAAGACGACAGAGAGAAGCGCGCAAAATGACTGCGCAGAAGGGCGTCGGGACAAAATCACAGCAGGCGCTTCAGATGCAGCGCGAAGAAAAGAAGATAGAAAGAAAACAAATCAGTAAAGAACAAAAGGAAGCGGAAAAGCAGCGCCGGTTCGAGCTGAGGCAGAAAAAGAAAAGGGAGAAGCATAAAGGTAAATAAATCCATTCACAGTAGACACAAGATCCGGATGAGTGTATCACAGAAGTGTGCTATGCTGTAAAATAACAATGTAACAGGAGGAGACTGGTGTTTTCAGATACAACACCAGTCTCCTTAGTACCAGAATAATCAAGGAAGGGAAACGATGAGACTGAAAAATGTACTGATCGTCGTTAAGGATATCGAGAGATCCAGACAGTTCTATCATAATCTGTTTGGTCTGGAGATGATCCTTGACAATGATGGAAATATGATTCTGACAGAAGGGCTGGTTCTGCAGGAAGAGAAATACTGGAAAGAGTTCCTCGGTAAAGAAATCATTCCGGAGAACAATTCCTGCGAGCTCTATTTTGAGGAACGTGATATCGAAGGCTTCATCGAAAAGCTTGAAAGATACTATCCGGATGTGAAGTATGTCAACAGACTCATGACACACAGCTGGGGACAGAAAGTCATACGCTTCTATGATCCAGACGGAAATCTCATCGAAGTGGGGACGCCAGTGTAGAATGGCAAATACCATAACGGGAATCAGAATAGTGCTCAGCATAGCTCTGCTGTTTTGTCCGATATTATCGCCAACGTTTTATGTGCTCTATATAGCTGCCGGATTCTCAGACATGATCGATGGTGCTGTGGCAAGGAAAACAGGAACCGTTAGCGAGTTCGGATCAAGGCTGGATACAATCGCGGATATCGTATTCGTAGCAGTATGTCTGATCAAATTGTTGCCTGTGATGCATATTCCGGGTTGGCTCTATATTTGGATTGCTACCATTGCCATGATCAAGGTGACGAATATCGCAGCAGGATATATCCGAAAGAAGGAATTCGTATCTGTGCATTCTGTAATAAACAAAGTGACTGGAGGGATGCTGTTCCTTCTTCCGCTCACTCTGGCAACAATAGATCTGAGGTACAGTGCCGCAGTCGTCTGCATGGTTGCGACTATAGCGGCTGTTAATGAAAGACATCTAATTCTGGCGGAGGGTAATTATCTAAGAACTGGAAGGGAGAAATAATTCCACGATGTGTGGGTAGAATACAAAGAGCCTCCATGATAGGGTCATACTATAAAGGGGGCAAAAGGATATGGACAGATATGTAACGGGAGCTGTAATAAGAAAGCTTCGTGAAAACAAAAGAATGACGCAGGAGGAACTGGCGGAGAAGATATATGTCAGCAGCAAGGCGGTAAGCAAGTGGGAGACAGGACAAGGCTTTCCTGATGTCAGTCTGCTAGAACCGCTCGCACAGGCGCTCGATATTTCTGTGATAGAGCTGCTGTCAGGCGAGGATATCAGCAATATGAACCGGTCCTCCAAAATGACCAGAGGCAAATTCTATGTATGCCCGGTCTGCGGGAATGTGATCCAGGTGACCGGAGAAGCAGTCATAAGTTGCTGCGGAATAACACTGCCGCCGCTGGAGGCTGAGCTGGCAGATGAGGACCATGCGATCAGCCTGGGGATCGTTGAAGATGAATACTATGTTTCGATCAGTCACCCAATGACAAAGAAACATTACATCTCTTTCCTTGCAGCAGTATCGGATGAAGGCGTGCAGCTTCTAAAGCTCTATCCGGAAGGAAATGCTGAGACCCGGTTCAAGATCAGCGGAATAAGAAAGCTGTACGTGTACTGCAACAGACACGGGTTGTTTCAACTAAAGGTGAAATAAATGGACTATCAGGATATTAACGCAGCGACGATCGATCGCTGGATAGAAGAAGGCTGGGAAACAAAGAGGAATATCAACAATGACATACCAGAAAGCGATAAATTTGAAGGACGGCAGGACATGCATCCTGCGCAACGGCACTGCAGCTGATGGCAAGTCTGTTCTTGATATATTCAATCTGACACATGAGCAGACAGACTGGCTGCTCTCATATTCGGATGAAAACAGGTTTGATGCGCAGCAGGAGGCTGATTTTCTGCAGGCAAAGACCGACAGCCCGGACGAGATAGAAATACTGGCTGAAATCGATGGCAGAGTTGTCGAGACTGCGGGCATCAGTCGAGTCGGAACTAAGGATAAAGTGAAGCATCGTGCTGAAATGGGCATAAGCGTAGATAAGGATTTCTGGGGCCTTGGGATTGGCCGTGCTCTGACAAGTGCGTGTATCGAATGTGCAAAGGAAGCCGGTTATGCCCAGCTGGAGCTGGATGTGGCAGCTCAAAACGAGCGTGCGATCACACTCTATGAGAGCGAGGGCTTTGTCCAATACGGACGCAATCCGAAGGGCTTCCGTTCCCGCTATAGCGGCTGGCAGGAACTCGTCCTTATGCGCTTGGAACTTTTGGACTGAAAGAAAAATGAAGAAGAAAATTGTGATAATAGAAGACGATCCGGCGATCAACCACGGCATTGAGCTGACGCTGGGCAAAGAACAATATGATTTCTGTTGCTGCTATAACCTGCGCGATGCAAAGGATATACATTCTGCAGATCTGATCATTCTGGATCTGAACCTCCCCGATGGGAATGGTTTGGGATTCCTCAAGGAATTAAGAAAGACTTCGCAGATCCCTGTGCTTATCCTTACTGCAAATGACACTGAACTGGATGAAGTGACAGGGCTTAGTCTTGGTGCAGACGACTATGTGACAAAGCCATTTTCGCTGATGGCGCTCAGGCTCCGTGTTCAAAAGCTGCTCGCACGTGCTAATGCCGCGGCTGGGTCATTTTCATATGATAAAAATGGTCTGTCTCTGGATTTCGATAATCTCCATTTCAGCAAGGATGGTGCAGAGATCGAACTGAGCAAGACTGAGATAAGGCTTCTCAGGTGTTTTGCCACGAATGAAGGGATAACATTATCCCGAGAGAGACTGATTGATTATGTGTGGCAGAATCAGCAGTATGTAGATGAAAACGCACTGACTGTCTCGGTAAAAAGGCTTCGTGATAAGATCGAACGCAAAGATGAAAAGCTGATCCATACAGTATATGGCGTCGGTTATGTTTTCAGATGGGAGCAGCAGGATGTTCAGGCGTGATGAGTATCAGATCCTGAATAAAATGCTGGATGATGCCATAAGCGGTGATTTCTATGAGTCGCGGTTTGACGAATCAGAGCTCTCCAAGCTTCAAAGCAAGCTGATGAGATACCTGTCTTCATCATCCATGTCGGAGCGCAAGCTTCAGGAAGAAAAAAACAGGATCGAGGAGCTGATCACGAACATTTCGCATCAGACCAAAACTCCTCTTACGAATATAATGATCTATTCACAGCTGCTTGAAGAAGCAGTCAATGATGGCCCGGCAAAAGAGTATGCAGAAGAGATCTGCCTGCAGAGCAGAAAGCTGGATGAGCTGATCAAGGCACTGGTGAAAATGTCCAGACTTGAAACCGGCATCTTTCAGTTTCAGAAAGAAGAGACTTCATTGATGGATATCGTCAGAACTGCGTCATCTCAGGCAACTCCACGTGCACAGGAAAAAGGCATCAGCATCACGACCAGTGAAGATAATGATGCGACCGTTATGATCGATCCAAAGTGGGTGACAGAGGCAGTGTTTAACATAGTGGACAACGCAGTAAAGTATTCCGGAGAAGGAACAGAGATATGTATCAGTGTATTTTCCTATGAAATGTTCTCCGGTATACGTGTTTCAGACCAGGGGATCGGTATATCTGAGGATGAGATCCCCAAGGTGTTCAGCAGATTCTACAGAGGTTCCACCGTGCATGATAAGGAGGGTATAGGCGTTGGCCTTTATCTGTCCAGACAGATCGTTGAGGACCATGGCGGCTACATCAAAGTCACATCCAGAGAGGGACAAGGGAGCATCTTTGATATCTGCTTTTCGAATATGTCAGAACTGTAATATTTCAGAAAGGATCTGGAAAGAATGTATTGCTATGCTAAGTACGAATCAAAGTACTTAGCATTTTTGGAGGAACAGAATTCATGGAAGTATTAAGAACTGAAAACCTGAAGAAATATTACGAACAGAGTCAGATCCCTGTAAAAGCGGTAGATGGCATAGACATCTCAGTCGAGCAGGGCGAATTTGTGGCAATAGTCGGAACAAGCGGAAGCGGCAAATCGACGCTGCTTAATATGCTGGGAGGTCTTGACAGGCCGACAGAAGGAACTGTTTTTGTGGATGGTAAAGACATATTCAGTCTCAAAGATGAGGAGCTTACTATATTCAGGCGCAGAAAGATAGGCTTTGTATTTCAGGCATATAACCTTGTTCCGGTACTGAATGTTTATGAGAATATAGTGCTTCCAATACAGCTGGACGGAAATGAAGTAGACAAGGACCATATCGATGAGATCATTAGTGTACTGGGGCTTAGTGAAAAAACGCAGAGTATGCCGAATCAGTTATCAGGAGGTCAGCAGCAGAGGGTCGCGATCGCAAGAGCGCTTGCAACAAAGCCTTCGATCATACTTGCTGATGAACCTACAGGAAATCTCGATTCTAAAACCAGTCAGGATGTGCTCGGCCTTATGAAGACATCCTGCACCAGATTCCGCCAGACCCTGATCATGATCACTCATAACGAGGAGATCGCTCAGATGGCAGACCGCATCATCCGTATCGAGGATGGCCGTGTTGTAATGAAGGGCGGTGCGCTTCATGAATAGTGTAAATAACCGGGGTTGCATAAACAATCTGTGCAGAAAAAGCATGGCTGCAAACAGACGCCGCAACATTATTCTGACCATTGCGATCGTTCTGACAACAGTGATGATGACTACGCTTTTCACTTCGGGCGGCAGCATCATGCGATCAGTTGAACGAAATACCATGTATCAGGTCGGAACAAGCAAACAAGCAGGATTCAAATTCCTGACGCAGGAAGAATATGATCAGCTTTCCGGGGATCCGGAGGTGCATAACCTTTCGTATAACATCATCGTTGGCGAGATCCTGAATGAAGAACTGAATGAAGATTATACAGAAGTCCGTTATACGACTGAAGATGCTGCAGAATGCGGATTCAGTCTGCCTGAAACCGGAAGTCTTCCGGAGGAACCGGACGAGATCGCAACCTGTACATCCGTACTGGATGCGTTTGGTGTGTCGCATGAGATCGGAGAGATCATTCACCTGAAGATAAGCAACGGCTTCGATGAGTATGAAGGAGACTTCAGACTAAGCGGATACTGGGAAAAGCCGGCAGCAACCATGGCTAATGAGATTTATGTTTCAAAAGAATTTCAGGAAGGCTTTTCTCCGGCTTGGAGGAACAAAGCTGATAAGGACAGGTTCATAGAAGCAAACAGCTTTGCCGGCTCTGTCAATCCCGGCTTCAACTTCAGCAGCCGGTACGATTTATCCGGACAGATGGCAGAACTGAAAGATCGTCTGGGATGGGGAGACGAGATCAATGACGGTGTAAACTGGGCATATGCGGCAAACACCTTTGATCCGACTACTGCAGCCATTGTATTGATCATACTTCTTCTGATCATGGCATCAGGATATCTGATAATCTACAACATCTTTTACATAGCGGTCTCGTCAGATATCCGTTACTATGGTTTGCTCAAGACTGTTGGGACAACTAACAGACAGCTTAGGCGTATCATAGTGCGGCAGGCAGCTATGATCAGTTCGATAGCAATTCCCGTCGGATTGATCCTGGGATATTTTGTCTCGGTAGTACTTGTGCCATATATTATGAGTAATTTCAACGCAGGAGACAGTGAGGCGATTGCTGATATACGTATATTTGCTGCCAGTGCGGTTTTCTCATGGCTGACTGTAAGAGCCGGTTGTATAAAACCATGCAGGATAATTAAGAAGATCTCTCCTGTGGAAGCAGTCAGATACAGCGAGTATGCCGGCGACAAGCTTTCTGCAAAAAGAAAAACGCATAAGGTAACTGTCACTTCCATGGCCTGGGAGAATCTGAAGCGCAGCAGACGCAAAACCATTCTTGTCGTGCTGTCTCTTGCTCTCAGCGTGATCGTGATAAATGTTACAGTATCGGTCATATCGAGCTTTGACAAAAACTTATATGTAAAGAACTTTGCGGCAACTGACTTCATGGTCGCCGATGGCTCTGTGATAAGTAAGAACTATCAGGATATGGATTATGAGGGAGTAGCGGATACAGATATCGAGTCACTGAGCAGGATAGACGGTGTGACAGATATCGGAGCTATCCGCATGAGTGAAACGTTGCAGCTCATGGAAGGAAAAGCCCTTGATCGTATGGCAAAGACATATAAAGAACATCCTGACTGGTTCGCCTTCAGTGAAGATCACAAAGCTGCAGTCGAGCATGAGATTTATGAGACACACAGCATAGATGCTCACATTTATGGCATGGATGAATTCCCATACGAGAATATGGAGATTGATGCAGGCGAGATCGATTGGGAAAAGTTCAGAACCGGCAAGTATGTAATAGTGTCATCTCCGGTTGAAAGCGGGAACGGGAAGAAGGATGCAGAATATGCATTCTATCAGATAGGAGAGAATGCAATAGTCGTATTTCCTGATGGTACAGAGGATGAGTACGAAGTCATGGCGATAGGAGATATCCCATATGCCATGGGCCCGGAACACAGTCACGGGCTTGATGTATACTTTACACTTCCGATGGGTGAATACCTGAGGCATATTCCGGAATCCGGAGGCGCAATGAAACTCTTCTTCAATGCAGATGAGGCAAAACTGGAAGCAGTAGACGATGAGGTCAGAGAGTACTGCGAGGTTACGAAGCCGCAGCTGGGCTATACATCAAGAATGACATATCTGGACGACTTCAAAGAAATGGTAAGGATGTTCCTTCTTGTTGGCGGCGCACTGAGTTTTGTTCTGGCACTCATAGGTGTTATGAATTTTATTAACCTGACCGTTACATCAATCAATGAGCGAAGGACTGAACTTGGAACTTTAAGAGCGATCGGAATGACCGGAAGACAGATGACTCAAATGCTCAGAATGGAAGGAGTTTTCCGTATATGCCTGACCTTCGCGTTTGTACTGACTGCCGGCATGCTTCTCAATCATATTCTTGTAAATCTAATAGCAGGACAGATGATGATGTTCAGCTATAAGTTCGTGATATGGCCGGTGCTGGCTTGCATACCGATATTCACGGCGATCTCAATTGTGGTGCCTGGAATGGCAGTGAGAGAACCAATAGACATGAGTTATTCCAACTGATAGAATTATTATAATTTAAAATAGAAAAGGAGAGTGCTGTTTGAAAAAACTACACAACACACTAGAGATTGTATGCTGACCGGGAGGTTGGCGTGCGATCACAAGAACCTCCCGCTGAAAGGCAATTGAAGTCAACAATTTTCAGGAGGTAAAAAAATGAATGCAAATGACGTAATAATTCGTTCGGAAAAGAAAGTAGAATACAGGGAAGTAGAGAATCTTGTAAGGGTGTCGTTCTGGAATGTATATAAGCCCGGTTGCAGTGAGCATTATGTGCTGCGTGTGCTGAGAGATGATCCGGCATTCGTGAAGGAACTCGACTTTGTCATGGAAAAGGACGGCAGGCTGATCGGACAGAATGTTTTCGTGAGAACCGTTATCAATGCAGATGATGGCAGGGATATCGATGTCCTGACAATGGGTCCTATCTGTATAACGCCTGAACTGAAGCGCAACGGATACGGCAAAATGCTGCTTGACTTTTCCCTCGAGAAGGCTGCGGAGATGGGATTTGGCGCAGTCCTGTTCGAGGGCAACATAGACTTCTATGGCAAGAGCGGTTTTGACTATGCCCGAAAGTTTGGCATACGCTACCATGACTTGCCGGAGGATGCCGATGACTCCTTCTTCCTTTGCAGAGAGCTGATACCAGGCTATCTTGAAGATATTACCGGAGTATATCAGACGCCGCCTGCATACTATGTGGATGATGCTGATGTAGATGAATTCGACAAGATATTCCCTGCAAAGGAAAAGCTGAAACTTCCGGGACAGATATTTAAGTAAACGGAATTGAAAAGCGGGTAGCTTCTTCTGGGAATATTGTGATAACAAACCCTGGAACAATGGAACAAAGGTTTTCGTAAACTTCCGAAAAACATACGATTGCAACTTTTATGCGATAGAATCGCTGCTGTACAGTTTTTCGCAATTGGTGTTCCGATCGTTCCAACTTGGCTAAAAGACAGTATTTTCAACACATTAGGATGGAACAATCTCTGGAACAAAGTCCGGAACAGTCCGTAAAACGACCTTGATCATAGATCGTTTTAACAACTGTTCCGGTTGTTTTTTATGAAATGCTCGCGTTATGACATCTGTTCCTGAAATCGTTCCATATTTTGTTCCAAAGGATCGTGATCATGTTTTCGCCTGTAGACCCGCTGCTTTCCATAGATCGGGAGCCACATGGTGCCGCCTGTCTTTTCCCATCCGTCAATACGAGCCATAATGGCGCTGATCTCAAAGCTGTTCTTATGCTGGAAATCAGCCTTGTCCTTACCAAAGCATTCGCACCAGATTTCTATGTTAGATACGTGATCTCTTCTTCGGACATCACCGCCGGTATAAAGCATTCCCTGGCTTCGAACATAATCCTGCCTGTCGTAAAGAGGCAGTTCACTCCAGTTCACTGGCAGCGGCAGGTCGAGGTAGTCTGTAACAAGGCCTTCTCTGTCATCGTGCTCCATGGAGGCAGCTTGCTCGATTCTGGCATACTCTTCAAGTTCGTGTGAGAGGAACAGTTTCTCACCCTGATCGGCAAGGTGAAGCGCCTCAGCCCATATCTGATCGACATCATCCTGCGTGAGGTCCCATGGCTTCAGGATGCCTGTTCCGGGAGTCCTGACTGTCCAGAATCTGCGATTGCCTGTTATGTCTCTTAAGAATCCGTTCTCTGCATTTGTGGTTCCGAAGAACACGCATTGCCTTGGATGAGGACTGACCCTGGAGGTAGCAGCTAAGATATCTGGTAATGGGGCAAAGAATATTGCGTTGCTGCTTTATGCCGCACTCAAGGAAGAGAAGAAGACCAAGGGAAAAGCCAGACTCACCAATATGCTGAAGTCTGGTAAGGAACTAAAGGTCTACACGATCACGCAAAAGGATCTTGCAAAGTTCTCACAGGAGGCGAAGCGATATGGTGTGCTCTACTGCGTGCTAAAAGATCGGAAGAACACTGACCCGAATGCAGCGGTGGACGTTATAGCAAGAGCAGAGGATGCGAGCAAGATCCAGAGAATCACTGAGCGCTTTAAGCTGACTACCGTGAACAGGGCAGACGTATCAGTGGATATCCGGAAAGATAAGGACAGGATGTTTCCGAAGGACAAGTCAGTGAAAGAGTCCTTAAGAGGCGCCAGGCCTGAGGGCGAGCATGAAGAACAGCAGCTAAACCCCGGTTTGGCAAAGACGGACCGAGACCATCTGTCCGAGCCAAGCTTAACGCAAACAAGCCCATCAAATGGCTTCCCTGGGAAAACTGAAAGACCATCAGTCAGAGAGAAGATGAATGCTTACAAGGCAGATATCGCCAGGAAGAAAAATGAGAGGGCAAAGGATCTTGCGAATGACATGGTCTCGAAAGGTATCGATGCTGCAAGGGATATCGTGAACGCGGTTCCGATCCCGAAGGCATCGGGAAGGGACAGGTGATATATGCACAAGCTGAAGGATGGACTCAAAGGAGAACGAAGAGAGCGCTGGGTGATTCTCAGTACTGAGGCTTGTCATATTATCGATGAAGCCAGAAAGCGCCAGAAGGCGGAGGGTGTGAGCACAGATGGCTATATTTTCTCCATGACCGATGAATATCTCTCGTACAGATCTGTTTCTGAAGCTTTCAGAAAATACTGCAAGGCTGCGGGGATTAATTACAGGAGCTCGCACAAAGCACGCAAAACGGTCATATCATCGTTGATCGATGCAGGCATGAACATCAACACTATCAGGGAGATGGTAGGGCATGCTGATGAGAGGACAACTATGAATTCCTACTGCTACGACAGACGTACAAAGGACGAAAGAATAGAGATTCTGGACAATGCCTTGAGCTCGTAAGCGTTCCTCAAGGAGATAATCGCTGAAGGCATTGAAATTCCAGGGAAAACATGCAAAAGGTGCACAGGTGCAAAAACCGGAGTTTCCTCAAACAAAAACGTTGAAATTTCAACGAAAAGCGCGATTTTACAGATTTTTGTCCTCAAGTTTCCTCAAAACTGAAAAACCCTTGAAACGTTGAAATTTCAAGGGTTTAGAGTGGTGGATGATCAGGGGTTCGAACCCTGGACACCCTGCCCGCCAGTTGCCTTTTTATAAGGTGTTACAGGGTGCCGTCAGATGTTATCTCGTATAGCTGTAACGCAGCAATTGCAATTGTTCCAAGCTCTGATAACATGAAATAACAGCACTCAGAAAAATATGCAAAAATATAAAAGGCAGAAACTTTTGTGGGAAGAAAAGCGCTCTCGGTTGAGGGCGCTTCGCGTTTACTTCTTGTTCAAAAAGAAGTTATATAGAAGTTGAATATGAAGATTCTGTTCTATTAAGCAGACTGAGTGATTGATCCAGAATAAGGCGTTTTCTCTCCATAAGCATTGTTTTATAAAACTGTTTCTCGGCACCGATGCAGCAGACGGCGAATTCACAACAGGCAGAGGTATGCTTGAACCGCCGGGAAGCCCGCAGATCAGAGAACCTAGGCGGGTTCCTGCACATTACAGGAGATTCGATTATCTCAAGTCAATTAAAGAAATATGCGTGCGAAGCATTACTGCTGTGATTCAATACAGTTCTTAATTATAAGATCGGCCACACCTTTGCTTTGCTGCAATATCCTGTGCATATCCTCAATATATTCATCCTTCATGCCGGCCTTTATCCAGTCAATAGTCAGTCCGAAACAGGAGCACTTAAAGTATCTCGTTATCAGCTGTCTGTCATAATCAGACAACTGCACATCCGGGAAGACGGTGCTCAGGTATTTCTTTGTAACATATTCACACATTTTCCATAGTACGTCCACGTAGATGTTTTTCCTGTCTGACCTATATACATGCATGATCGCGTGTTTCTTTTCTTTTGCGTTCAAAGTAATAGCATCCAGACACTCTTCCAGAGAATTGAGTTTAGGATACTGCTCAACTATCTGGTCAAAATCCAGTTCGAAGATCTCCTCCAAAAGCGTAAAGGTGTCCTGATAATGATAATAGAAAGTATTTCGGTTGATGCCGCATTTTTCCGAAATATCTTTGACTGTTATCTTCTCCGGCCTTTTTTCTTTCAGCAGTTCAAGAAATGCAGTGCGTATAGCGGATCTGGTTATATCTGCAGCTGACATTTTGCCGTATCTCCTTTATTAGTCAATTTCATATCTGTGCCTGATTTACGAACAGCCGGAAGAGAATGACCGTTTTGAGATAAAACGATCATGCTTATCATATTCAAGGAACGAAATCTGCATTTTTATTCTAATACATGCGGTTTGTTGAAAAAACAGACAAAACTATGCAAATGCCTAATTACAAAGGAGATGATGACATTGAAGCGCAGAGTAATAAACATCACGCTATATACAGCCTTCTTTTTAATAGCAGTAATGGTATTCGGCTATATAGGTAGCGTGTTCAAAGAACTCAATGCAATGGATCTGTATCACTGTTCTGCCAGAAAGATAGGCGTGACATATGCAGCAGTAAGCGAGAATGAAGACTGTGCTGACCCGCAGGAGATCGAAATAGCCAGATCAACTAAGGATTATATAAAAAAGAGTATGGCAGACAGCGGGATATTGAGTGACGTGACATTGGATTATGACAATAAATGCATAGTGTGCAAGATAATGGTCGATGGGGTAGCGCAGTCGATCCAGGATGACAATGACGAAAAATGGGGCGAGGTTTGTGAACAGGCGTGTGATTGCAGCCGGGACTGGATGGAAGGCATCAGAAAGGCTGGGCTGGATGGATGGGATTTCAGCATCGTGATCCTTAATGATTACTATCCGAAAAATGCGCTGGCGATTTTTACTGATGGAGAGAACATATACAACTGTAAGGTCGATACAGAAAAAGTAGCAGCGTGAATTTGCTGCGGTACTTTCATTACAGGAGAGGGAGAATGAAATTTGGGAATACTGTAGTCAAGCACAGAAGAATAATACTAATTGCAGCTTTAGTGCTCCTGATTCCGTCTGTGCTGGGCGTGATCGCCACAAGGATCAATTATGACATGTTATATTACCTCCCTGAGGACATAGAAACAGTTCAGGGACAGAACGTCCTTCTGGATGAATTCGGGAAGGGAGGCTTTTCTATTGTAGTTGTTGAGGACATGAAGTCTGACGATGTATCCCGGATGTCTAAAAGGATAGAAGAGGTCGATCATGTCGACAGTGTGATCGATTTGGAAAGCATACTCGACCCTTCCATACCGCGAAGCATGCTGCCGGATATTGTAAATGACAGCATCAACAATCCTGACGCATCCATGATCGTCGTATTCTTCGATTCTTCTACCTCATCGGAGGAAACTCTGAATGCGGTTTCAGACATTAGAGAAATTCTTACGAAGACATCCTATATTTCCGGAATGAGCTCGCTTGTGCTTGATCTTAAGAACCTTTGTGAAAGAGAAGAAGCAAAATATGTCGCAGTCGCGGTCGTTATGGCGCTTGCAGCAATGATGCTCCTGCTGGACTCGTTTGCGATACCGTTCCTGTTCCTGATCGGAATAGGCATGGCGATCCTCTATAACATGGGTACAAACATTCTTTTCGGAGAAATATCATTTATAACTATGGCCATTGCAGCGGTTCTTCAGCTTGCTGTCACTATGGATTATTCAATATTTTTATGGCATCGGTATACCGAGAAACTGGATGAAGCTGAACAGGGGGACAGCGGAGAAGATGGGAAAGAACTGGAACGCAGAGCCATGGCGGAAGCGATCAATGATACGCTGACTTCTGTTGCGGGCAGCTCAATCACCACTATCGCAGGTTTCCTGGCACTTTGCTTCATGACTTACACGATGGGCCGGGATCTTGGCCTTGTAATGGCAAAGGGTGTCGTGTTTGGGGTGCTTGCAAGCGTTACTGTTCTTCCGGTCATGATATTGAAATTCTCAGTACTTCTCAGGAAGACAAGACACAGGTCCCTTATACCGGATATGACCGGCTTCGCTCACATTCTTACAGGTAGATATTGGGCATACATTCTGGTTTTCGTTATCGCTCTGGTACCAGCCGTCTTTTTTTACAATCAGAAGAATGTGGTCTACGACTTCACCAAGATGTTCTCGAGCAATGCCGAGAGCATGGCAGATGAAGACAAGCAGTTTATGATCGCCAATGACAAACTCCGCGAGGACTTTGATATCGGAACATCGCACATCATTATCGCTGATGCGGATCTTCCTGCTAAAGAAGGAAGGGCGATGTGCAAAGAGATAGAAGAACTGGATGGTGTCAAAAGTGTACTAGGGATCGACGCACTTCTTGGCACCGCTATACCAAGGAACATGCTGCCAGATCAGGTCAGTGAAGCGCTGATAGGAGATCAGCATCAGATGATCCTCGTCAACTGCGCTTATAGAGTATCGACTGAGGAATGCAATAACCAGATCGACCGTATCAATGAGATCATGGACAAATATGATGCAAGCGCTGCTCTTATCGGAGAAGGTCCGGCAACCAAAGACCTGATACAGATAACCGGCAGGGATTTTACGGTAGTCAACTGGATATCTATTGGCATGGTGTTCGTGATAATACTTCTTGTGCTGAAGTCAGCATCGCTTCCGGTGATCCTCGTGTCGGCTATTGAATTCGCAATAATACTCAATTTGGGTATATGCGGCTATACAGGCCTTGAACTTCCATTCATCGTACCTGTGCTGATAAGCACTATACAGCTTGGGTCGACTGTTGACTATGCGATCCTCCTCTCTACCAGATACAAACAGGAAAGGATCGGGGGCAAGAAGAAAAGGGATGCAATCGAAGAAGCTGCCCGTACGTCAATACCATCGATAATAGTAAGCGCGCTTGGCTTCTTCACAGCGACTGTAGGTGTTGCTGTTTACTCTGACATCGCCATTATAAGTACTGTATGCGGGCTCATGGCTCGGGGAGCGGTGATAAGCATGTTCACGGTCATATTTTTGCTGCCGTCACTGCTTATGGCATCAGACAAGCTCATCTGCAGGACTACAGCAGGAATGAAAGAATCTGTCAACGGGCACTCACCTGTAAACGGTGATGCAGCTACATGCTAAGGAGAGGGTATAAATGAAAAATAATATCAATAAAGAAAAGGCATATAAGATCATTGCAATGGTGCTGTCCGTAGTAATGGTTCTCGGATCCCTGCTGTGGATAGCCGAGAAAGGAAGCAGCGCAGCAGAGAGCAATGCTGAGGATACTACAGAAACTCAGGAAGCGATCGAAAAAGAATATCCTGATCTCCTCGCGTCACACTGTCAGGACGGAGAGGTCAGCAAAGAGGAAGTCATCTATGTAGCCATGGACGCAGATGGGAATATACAGGATACCTCGGTCACAGAATGGCTTCATAACGGTACAGGAGCTGAAAGCATCAATGATGTTTCAACTCTGAATGATATAGAGAACACATCAAATGACAAGCCGTTCACTCGTGACGGCAATAGTGTGGTCTGGGAGGCGGACGGATCCGATATCAAGTACAAAGGTAAGACTGATAAGGAGCTTCCGGTCAGTGTGAAGGTTACATATTATCTTGATGGCAAGAGCATCAGTGCCGCGGATATCGCCGGCAAAGCAGGAAATGTGACGATCAGATTCGACTATACAGTCAATACAGAAGAAAAATCGGGCGGATATGTATTTACAACACCTTATACCATGGCCAGCGGTGTCATTCTGGATGATGAGCACTTCACAGATGTCAAAGTCAACGACGGGAAAGTGATAGACGACGGGAATAAATGCATCTGCCTCGGTCTTGCGTTCCCGGGATTGGCAGACAATCTGGACATACACTCAACCGAATTCGATATCCCGGAAACTGTCATGATCTCGGCATATACGGATCGCTTTGAGATAGACGGTACCTATACAGTTGCATTGACAGGCATGCTATCTGACATAGGTTTTGATGGCAGCGAATCACTGGAATCAAAAATAGAGCAGCTCCAGGATGGTATGGAAAAACTCGGAGACGCATCTGACAAGTTGGTCAAAGGTGCTGACCAGCTGACTGACGGGGCATATGAACTAGCGGAAGGCGCAGGCAAGATATCGGATGGAGCAGCGTCTGCTGCAGCAGGAGCAGATCAGCTTGCGAGCGGTCTTGATAAGATAAGCGATAAGTCAGGAGAATTGAACGGTGGGGCCAGAGAGGTGTTCAATACTCTGCTCTCCACAGCGCAGACTCAGATCGAAGCGACCGGCCTTAGTGTGGGCAGCCTGACAATAGGAAATTACAAGGATAAACTCGGACAGGTGATCGATTCGCTTGACAAGGATAAAGTGTATGAACAGGCGCTTAAACAGGTCACTGCTGAAGTCGAAAAGAACAGAGACACAATTGAGACCGGAGTCACTGCAGCTGTTAAAGAGATCGTAACGACTAATGTTACTGCCGGCGTTGAGGATAAGGTCAGGGATCAGGTAACAGCCGGAGTAAAAGCAAGTATAGAAGCCGCAATAAAAGAAGCTGTAATAAAGCAGGCTGTAAATATGAGTGTTGAGGACTATGAAGCTGCAGTTTCTGCCGGGCAGATCACAGAGGAAGTCCAGAATCAAATTGAAGAGACAATAAAACAGCAGACCACTGCAAAAATGGCCAGCGATGAAATAAAGGCTCAGATCGAAGTGCTGGTAAAAGAGAAGATGAGCAGTGAGGAAGTTAAGTCTCAGATCAGTCAGCTCATTGAACAAACAATGGCGAGCGATGAGATCAGCCAGCAGATAGCTAACGGGACCGAAGCAAAGATACAGGAACTCATAAATGAAGCCATGGAATCTGAGGAGGTACAAAACAAGCTTGCTGAAGCAGAAGAAGGGGCTAAAGCTGTTATCGCTTTGAAGACATCACTAGATAAGTATAACGCATTTTATCTGGGGGTCCTTGCATACACATCGGCAGTAGATCAGGCATCTGATGGAGCAAATAAGCTATCAAAGGGAGCATCTGAACTAAGCGATGGAGCCGCTCAGCTGTCAGATGGTGCGTCCGATCTGTATGAAGGCGCAAGCAAGCTCTATGATGGCATGGATTCTTTCGACAGGGAAGGTGTCAGAAAACTGATAGCATCTCTCGATGAAGCCGGGGTAAAAGATCTGTTTGATCGATTCAGCGCTCTTGCGGATGTATCCGGCAGAGATTCGCTGATCGGCGGAATAGCAGACAATATGGATGGCGAGAGCAGGATCATCGTCAAAACAGGTAAGATTGCAGCAAACAATTGAATAGCGTTCTGATCCGCGCCCCGGCGGACCAGATAGTTATACCTTTTTTCAGAGCCGCAGATAACAGTGTTTATCTGCGGCTCCCTCTCATTATCGAGACTCTGAAAATGCAATTCTTTGATACTGATCGAATTTCTCGGCATGGCCGTCAGCATGACGCTGATCGTGAAGGTCGAGAATCTCAAAGCCCATATCCAAGCCGCACAGGAACGGGCTTCCATGCGCGTTCATTTCTTTTCGCTTTTCGCTCCGAGCGTCCCCTCGTCGAACATCTGAGGGAGGCGCATGAGGCGATGGAAAAGATAAGGCAGAAGCACAAAAATGACGCAGTATAAAGAAAAATCGGATAAAAACGCAGATTTGCACAAAAATCAGATAAAGTCGCCGTTTGTTTCAAGTATTGGGAAGATCGGCGGCTTTGCACATGGCAGGATTCGGCAGGCCAAAGTAGAATAAGACCATCAAAATTAAAGGAGGCAAATCCATGTCCATTTCCACCACACTGAAAAAATACGGTCTCACGAAAGCCTTTGACATGCTGTACAAGGACCCGGAGACAAACCTCGTCAAGCTCATGGACTGGGCGGACAAATTCGCAGACGGAGAATTTCCGGCTCAGCGCGCTGCGGTGCGCGCGGCGATCGAAGATCCCAACAACGCTTACTACTCCTATATTCGCCACATCATCCGTGATGTAGATCCCGAGGTCATGAAAACGACGGCGGTGAACTTCTTTATCAACGCCAACCTCATTGGCTGGTCGAAGGAAGAAGAGCTTCGCGCAAAGTATAACTGCAATATTCCCTGGGCTATCCTGCTCGACCCGACATCCGCGTGCAACCTGCACTGCGTTGGCTGCTGGGCTGCTGAGTACGGCAACAGGCTGAACCTGAGCTTTGAGGAGCTCGATGACATCATCCGACAGGGAAAGGAGATGGGCGTCTATTTCTATCTCTTTGCTGGCGGCGAGCCGCTGATGCGGAAAAAGGATATCATCCGTCTTTGCGAGAAGCATGATGACTGCATGTTCACTGCCTTCACCAACGGCACGCTGATCGACGAAGCATTTGCCGATGAGATGCTGCGCGTGAAGAACTTCGCCCCGGCCATTTCACTGGAAGGATTCGGAGAGGCCACTGACTCCCGGCGCGGTGTGGATGTGTACGACAGAGTACTCAAGGCGATGGAGATCCTGCACGAGAAAAAGCTGATCTACGGCATTTCCTGCTGTTACACCAGCGCCAACTACGATTCCATTACTTCCGAGGAATACTATGATATGCTCATCGAAAAGGGCGCCTATTTCTGCTGGTATTTCCACTACATGCCCGTGGGCAATGACGCTTCTCCCGAGCTGCTGCCATCTCCTGAGCAGCGCGCTGCAGTCTATCGCCGCATTCGAGATTATCGCAGTCGCAAGCCGCTGTTCTGCATGGACTTCCAGAACGACGCGGAATTCGTGAACGGCTGCATCGCTGGCGGACGCCGCTACCTGCATATCAACGCCAACGGAGACGCCGACCCTTGCGCTTTCATTCACTATGCCGACTCCAATATCCGCGAGAAGAGCCTGCTGGATATTATGCGCTCGCCGCTGTTTATGGCCTATCATGACGGCCAGCCCTTCAATGACAATATGATGAGGCCATGCCCCATGCTTGAGAATCCTGAAAAGCTGCGTGAGATCGTGGAGAAATCCGGGGCCAGTTCCACGGATATGCAGTCACCTGAAACTGCGGAGCATCTGTGCTCCAAGTGTGATTCCTACGCCGCCTGCTGGGCGCCGAAGGCTGAGGAGCTTTGGGAAGCGAGAAAAATGCAGAAGGCTGCTCAAACCGGTTCAAAACAATAAAGGAGGTTCTTTCCTGTGAAAAGCATATTTACTTCTGAGTCTGTGACAAGGGGGCACCCCGATAAGGTCTGCGATCAGATCGCTGACCGCATCCTCGATGAGCTGTTGCGGCAGGATCCGGAATCCCATGTGGCCTGCGAGGTCACCTGCGCCGCCGATCAGGTCCACATTTTTGGAGAAATCAGCTCGGACGCCCGCGTTAACTATGAGGAGATTGCGCGAAAGGTGATCACAGAGATCGGATATACGGAGAGAGGCCACGGCTTCGATGCCGAGAGCTGCGCAGTGCGTGTCGATCTGCACGAGCAGTCTCCGGACATTGCACGCGGCGTCTGCAAAAAGGGCGGTAAAGAGATTCTGGATCAAGGTGCCGGAGATCAGGGAATGATGTTCGGTTACGCCTGCCGTCAGACCGAAACGCTGATGCCCTTACCGATCGAAATGGCGCACGCACTGGCCAAGAGGTTGGAGTTGGTGCGCACGACAAAGCTGCTGCCGTACCTGCTGCCAGATGGTAAGACGCAGGTCACGGTGGAATACGAGGACGAAAAACCCGTGCGGATCTCCACGGTCGTTGTGTCCACCCAACACCAGGCCGATGTGGATATCGAACAGCTGCGCGGCGATGTGATCACCCACGTGATCCTGCCGACTCTGCCGATCTCCATGGTGGATCGAAGCACGGAGTTCTTCATCAATCCCACCGGCCGCTTCGTGGAAGGCGGGCCGGCGGCGGATTCCGGGCTCACCGGACGAAAAATCATTGTGGACACTTACGGCGGATATGCCCGCCACGGCGGCGGCGCGTTTTCCGGCAAGGATGCCTCTAAGGTGGATCGCAGCGGAGCCTACATGGCTCGCTACATGGCCAAGAATATCGTGGCCGCGGGACTGGCGGACCGCTGCGAAGTGCAGCTGAGCTACGCCATCGGACTTACGGACCCCATATCCGTCCGCATCGATACATTTGACACGGCTCGCGTGGATGAGTCAATCATCCAGTCGATGCTTAAGGCGCATGCAGATCCCCGTCCGGCCGCCATTATCCAAAAATTCAACCTGACCGCTCCGCAGTATTCCAAGGTCGCTTGCTATGGCCATTTCGGCAGTAATGCCGCGGAGATGCCTTGGGAACAAACGGACATCGCCAAGACGCTCCGGCGCTGAGGTGCGGCCATGAACGGATATACCAATTACCTTCAGGCTGCGGGAGGCGTTGCAGTTCTTGTCTTATTGCTGGTATGGATAAAACAGAGAAACAAGAAATGATGGAATTGCTCAGTTCCGCGCAGGTGGAGCAGTTTCTTGAAGCAAAGCTCGCCGACCGGGAGATCGCGGGCCTGATCCAGCAGTTCGCGCTCCCATACCGGGAGTTGATGGCCTACTATCGCTGCGCCATGATGGAGGTCTCCGAGAAGTTCCATGTTCTGAATGAGGAGATGTCTCTGCAATACGACCGCAATCCGATCGAAACCGTTAAAACGAGGCTGAAATCACCGGAAAGCATTGTTGAGAAGCTGCAGCGCAGAGGATACCCGCTGTCCGTGGAGAGCATAGAAGCCAATCTCAACGATGTAGCGGGCGTGCGGGTCATCTGCTCCTACACCTCAGATATCTACATGCTGGCGGATGCCTTGACTCGGCAGGACGACATTCTCCTGATCAATCGGAAGGATTATATTGAGAATCCAAAGCCGAACGGGTATAGAAGTTTGCATCTGATCATCGGCGTTCCGATCTTCCTGCGCAGCGAAAAGAAGATCATGAAGGTAGAGGTGCAGTTTCGGACGATATCCATGGACTTTTGGGCCAGCCTTGAGCACAAGATCCGGTATAAAAAGAATCTGCCAACTGTTGCGGATTTGGAAAGAGAGCTGTTTGAATGTGCCGTGATGAGCGCCGAGCTGGAGAACCGGATGGAACGGATACAAAGAATGGCCGACTGCTATATGGATGATTCGCGGAAGGAGAAAGAACGATGACGAGCCCCTCAAGAAACATCACCAACCTGCGTATACGTTCCGCCGTTCTGCTCGAAAAAGGACTGCGTATTCATGAACAATTCCTCCCATAATTGGTTTTGAAATACCTGGGCAAGAGACCTTATTGCCTCTTTGCCTTAACTTGAAGATATCCGAAGCTTTTCAAGAGGATGGGAGCGGCAATTACCGCTCCCATCCACGATCTTTTTGCTTCTTTTTTTCCGGCTTCTGTGCCTGATTGATCCGTTCCTTCTCCTGTTCTTTGCGTCTCAGGCGTTCCATGATGGATCGGGGTTCTTCTTCACCCAGCATCTCCGCCACATCCCGTTTCGCGCCGATCATGATCCAAAAATCATACTTGTCTCCATAGGCGGCCTGGATCTTGCTTTCAGCAGAAGCTTCTTTCTGCGACCGGATCTCAAGCTGCGCCATAGCAAGCTCATCGGAATCGAAATCCGCTGCCTGGGCTTTCAGCTCGCTGTATTCCGCAAGGGCAGCATCCAGCTCGGCAGTATATTTCTGCTCCTGCTGCTCCAGTTTGGCGAGATTGGCTTCCATTGCGGAAACGTCCATTTTCACAGCGGAAAGTGTGGTATCCTCCACATAATCCAGCATGGCAAGAAGCTGCTTCTTTTCAGAGCGGAGTTCTTCCAGTTCTTCTGTCAGCTCCGCAATGCGGCGGGAAAGATCTCTGTGTTTGATGATGTTGAGTGCCGGAATTTTCTTTTTCTCTGCAAGCAGCGTGTTCCGTGCTTTGCTCTTTTCCTTGATCTATCCGGCGATCCGGGTATAACGTTCCAGCTCCGGCTTCATCACGTCAAGGCTTTTTGTCAGCCTGCGTTTGCCGGTCAGGATATATCCGAGCTGGTATTTGAAAATGATCATCTTTTCCCGCACGGACTCCATGGCCTCCGCAAGCGCCGGGATCGTGTTCTTGACAGCATCCAGCAGCTTTTTGACCTGCGCTTTGATCTCACGCAGCAGGGCATTGTCCCGCCTGATCTGCCGGTTCAGCTCACAGCGATCAGAGACGATTCCCTTCTTCTCCAGCGCACGGGCTGCAACGCCCTCATGGATCGTCGGCTGTTCATCACGCCCCTGCTCAGCAAAGCTCCGGTGATCCACACGCTCGTCAAAACCGTACCGTTCCAGAGAATGGTTGACCGCATTGGCCCAGGCCTCCCGCCAGAGGACAAGCTGTTCCTCACTGTTCCAGCGCTCGGAGATGGGGTTCTGACGGCCGTATTTAGTGCTTTTAGGGTATTTGGAGGCACGTTGGTATCCTTTTGCCTCGGCTTCGGAAGGGACCATATATTCCTTCTTCCTGCCGACCTTGTACGGGTACTGCTTCTCCCAGCCGTCTGCCTGCGACTCCTTAAACTCGGCGGCGGTAAAGCCGCATTCCTCGTTGTTCCGGAAACAGAGATATTCCTTTTCCGTCTTATACTGCCAAGTGCCGTCCGGATTCAGAGGCCGTCTGCCAACCGCACAGACAATGACGGCAGAGATACGCTGCGGTATTGTCTGCCCCCTCTGGAGAAGCATCCGGCGGATGCTTTGTGAAGAGCGCACGGCCCGACCGAAGGGAGGAATACCACCGCCTGCTTTGCAGGTGGTGAGTAAGTGCGCCCTTCGGGATAAAAAAAGGACGCTCCGGTTTCCCGGAACGCCCCCTGTCGCATGCTGATTTCAAAACGATAACACCCAGAATGGTCAACGAATTTATCAAGAGAATAGATGTGTTTGAGACAGAAGAAACTGATGGCGTTAAGACAAAGCATCTGAACATCTACTTTAACTTCTCGGACAAGGTAAAGGTTTCTGGGGAGAGATACACACCAACAAATTGGTGCGACCGGAAGAATGTACAAATCAGAAATGAACTTCAACCTATCAGGCGTGTACAGTAAGAACGAACACAACACGGGGC
>Ga0256405_10002904_pt1 | contig 37190 bp, 22 predicted proteins | sample RumenRJG_02DNA_FD_189096 | JGI IMG/M metagenome (GOLD analysis project Ga0256405, IMG submission 189096) | Bovine rumen microbial communities from Lethbridge, Alberta, Canada - RJG_02 | ecosystem: Host-associated > Mammals > Digestive system > Stomach > Rumen | place: Canada: Alberta...
TGTTGTAAGAAAATTAATAACCACAAGAACAAGATGCAACAACTTGAACACAGCAAAAGATGTTTGACCAAAGAAAGCATCTCTTCCCAAGAATAAAATGTACTTATCCAAAATGCCTAAAGTTTCTTCAGATGCTTTACTACGAGCCAGTCTCTCCTTTACAATAGGTAAAAGCGCCAATACTTTATCACGCAGTGCATAAAAATCGTGCACAGCATTAGAAAAAGCATTACCTTCGCTAACTTTTTCTGCCGAATTTTCAGGAACATCGGTATTAATCTCTCCTTTGTTACTGTTATCATCAGCGTTTCCAGGCACGATCTGATCAGTAGCTTTGTTTTCGTCATTGTTTCCAGGCACGGTCTGATCAGTAGCTTTGTTTTCGTCATTGTTTCCAGGCACGATCTGATCGGTAGCTTTGTTTTCGTCATTTTTCTCATCTACCTGATCTTTTTTAAGTTCTTCCTCAGCCTTTTCTGCTACTTCTATAGTTTTGTCTATTTCTGCCTCACCCGGTTTACCTTTACCAAAAAAATTAGAAACAGCCTGCAAAAACTTTTGTCTGTTTTCTGCGTCTTTAAAATAATAAGTCGCCCCGCCAATAGTAACAGTCCCTGCAGTAATGCCTAAACCCAAAGCTATAAGCTTCAAAAGTTTTTCAGTGTTCGCTTCAGCTTCAATTAAACTATCTTCCAAATCAGCTAAGTCATCTTTCTTTAACGAACTTTCTTTCATCGTGGCCCCTCTCATACTCGTGTTTCCAGTAGCACTAACAGCAGCCGATCCAGCCATTCCTAAAACCGCAGTCAAAAAAAGAAAGCTCGAACTTCCAAAACGTTTTTTACTCATAAATCCAAAACCTCCAAACAGTATATAAAACTTAAAAACCACCTTATTTTACAACATCTTCAAAAAAAAAGCAAACATTTTTTTAAAAAATCTACTTTTTCGCACAATTGTTTTGCAAAAAATAAAAAAGCTAAAGCGGTGCAAACTTGCACAAAATAAGGCAAATTTCAAACAAAAAAAGTCTAAAGGCAGAACTTACGTCCGTAGGAAAAAGGTCAAAAAGCAAAACTCTCTCGCCCACATACACTGCTTTTGATTATTTCTGTAATATCATATACAGTTATAAAAATCAAATGTTTTTTTAAAAAAATAACAACTTATCTTGCTTTTTTATGACTCACGTGTTAAAATAAGTTTTGTAAAGTTTTTGATTTAAATATTTACTCTTTCAAGAGAGGTATATTTTTGTGAAAAAAGTTCTCTCTGCTATTGTGTCCGTTGGTGTTTTGTCTAGCTTATTTTCTAGTGTTTCACTGGCAACTTCAGAAAAGAAAGACCAAAGCTGCTTTTTTGAAAGCTCAGCGAAAGTTTTGAATAACCCTTCTGCAGGCGCCAAAGATGAGGTACCATCTTATTTTCTGTACAAGAATAATAAAACAGAAAAAATAGCAAAAAAACAAGAAAAACAGGCTTTAAAAGAAGAAAAAAAGAAGCCTGGTGTTATAAAAAAAATAATATCTGCTATTTTTTATGGGTTTACAGCAAAAAAAGTAGTGGATGCACTAGATAGAGTCGGCTATATAAACAGCGCAAAATTTTCTGAGCGCGCTGGTAATATTTTAGGTGTTTTAAAAAAAGGGCCAAACCCCAAAAAAATTGTTTTGGCAGCCGCTAAAAATCAAAGAGCTGTAAAGGACGTAATAAACTTAACCTGCGATATACCTACTTTTTCTGGTATTTTTTCACTTATTGGAAAAGTCGGAGGCTTCTTCGGCATACCGGACTTCAGCAAACCTGTGGGTGCGCTAGTAGGTGCTTTTGTTGCTTTAACAAATGAAAAAACAGTCTTTGAAACGGTAGTAGAAAACGCTGCAGATTACATAGATGACGAAGGTGAAAACGAAGAAACGCCAGAGAATAAGAAGTAGTAAAAGCATGACTTGCCGTAAAAAAGAGAGTTATGACCGTTTGCACACAAAAAAATAAAGAGACATAAGTTCTGAAAAGATAAGTTCTAGTAGTAAAAAAATTAATATAGCTTCAGAGCTCTTGGATTTTGACAGATAAGACACCTGCTCAACACAAATAGTTGCGGCCAGGTTGATTCGAGGCGCAATCGTATAAAAGAGTAGCTCTAAGCTAAATTTCTTCGATCTAAACAAAATATTTTTAGATTAGAAGGTAATCTTTAAGTTGGCTAAAGATAAAATTTTTCTAGACAAAAACCGGGCCAACTGAATATGGCTAATCATCACCTATTAACTTTTATGAATTCATGTTTGCACTATTCTCTGGCTCATGGTTTTGACTATTCTTTATAAAGCCACCTTTTTGCGTTTATACTTACACTTAGTCCATCGGCTTGTTCATTTCATCATCTCTTTATAGTTCTTATAGTACTCATCGTGAGGGTAACTAGGACGAACTGCCACCTCAACAAGAGACCAAAACGGAGCCACAAAACCCAAAAATTCACTTATTAAACTACCCGCTATCTTTAGCGTATTATAGATATATTTCTTTCTTCTAATACGGTTACGGGAAGCTACTTCTAGTGGACTTTCGTTAGCTTTGTTTGGGCCGCTAAAATTTTCATGAACGAAGCAGATAGATATATACTCATTTATACCTCCATAAACCGTTACAATAAAGTTATAAAACACAAGAACAAGATGCAACAACTTGAACACAGCAAAAGATGTTTGACCAAAGAAAGCATCTCTTCCCAAGAATAAAATGTACTTATCCAAAATGCCTAAAGTTTCTTCAGATGCTTTACTACGAGCCAGTCTCTTCTTTACAATAGGTAAAAGCGCCAATACTTTATCACGCAGTGCATAAAAGTCGTGCACAGCATTAGAAAAAGCATTACCTTCGCTAACTTTTTCTGCCGAATTTTCAGGAACATCGGTATCAATCTCTCCTTTGTTACTGTTATCATCAGCGTTTCCAGGCACGATCTGGTCAGTAGCTTTGCTTTCGTCATTTTTCTCATCTACCTGATCTTTTTTAATTTCTTCCTCGGTATGAGTCTCTCCTTTGTTACTGTTATCATCAGCGTTTCCAGGCACGATCTGATCGGTAGCTTTGTTTTCGCCATTTTTCTCATCTACCTGATCTTTTTTAATTTCTTCCTCAGCCTTTTCTGCTATTTCTATAGTTTTGTCTATTTCTGCCTCACCCGGTTTACCTTTACCAAAATACTCAGAAATAACCTGCAAAAACTTTTGCCTGTTTTTTGCGTCTTTAAAATAATAAGTCGCCCCGCCAATAGTAACAGCCCCTGCAGTAATGCCTAAACCCAAAGCTATAAGCTTTAGAAGTTTTTCAGTGTTCGCTTCAGCTTCAATTAAGTTATCTTCCAAATCAGCTAAATCTACTTCTTCTAAATCTGAATTGTCTTCCTCATCGTCAAGCTCTTTCTCCTTTAACTCCAAACTATCTTCTTTTTCGGCTATTTCACCACTTGAATTGCTCGAAGCACTAACAGCAGCCGAACTAGCCATTCCCAAAGCCGCCGTCAAAAAAAGAAAACTCGAACTTCCAAAACGTTTTTTACTCATGAAGCTACCTATCAAAAAACTAATTTAATGTGCAAATTCAGTACATATTTTACAACATTTTCAAAAAAATGCAAGTTATTTTTTTAAAAAAGCCAAATTTCTTTGCCACAAGCAAAAGTGTTCACCAATTTATAAAGCCGCCTCTACACTAAAAGAACAAAATAATTTTTTCATGGCAAAAAAGCCTATTTCATGCTACAATTTACCGTAATTCTTGGAAAGAGGAAAATACAGATGTCTGGGCATTCCAAGTGGAATAACATAAAAAGAAAAAAAGAAAAGGCAGATGGCGCTAAGGCAAAGGTTTTTACTAAAATCGGCAGGGAACTAGCCGTAGCCGTAAAAGAAGGCGGTGCTGACCCAAAAAGTAACTCCAAGCTCAGGGACTGCATTTTAAAGGCAAAATCCAATAATATTCCTAACGAAAATATACAAAGAATATTAAAAAAAGCAGCCGAAGATGGGCAGTCCTCAAATTATGAATCTATAACATATGAAGGCTATGGCCCCGGCGGAGTTGCTATATTGGTGCAATGTTTAACAGACAATCGTAACAGAACAGCCGGAGATTTAAGGCACTTTTTCAGTAAATGTAAAGGTGAATTGGGGGCGCCTGGGTGCGTTGGCTTTTTGTTCAAAGAAGAGGGAAATATATTAATCCTTGACGATGGATCATTTAAGGAAGAACAAATAACAGCGGATATTTTAGAACTTGGCGCTGAAGATTTAATTCATAACGAGGAAAACGAATACAAGATTATTACTGAGCCAAAAGACCTTGAAGAAATAAGAAACCAACTAGAGCAAAAAAATTATAAGATTTTGTCTGCAGAAAAGAAAATGGTTCCAAAAAATTTTATAGTTTTAGACGAAAATAAAGATAGTGAAAAGCTAGAGAATTTATATAAGCTTTTAGATATGCTTGAGGATAGCGACGACGTCCAAGACGTATTCACAAATTGCAAAAACTTAATTTAATTTCTTTGCAGTAAATATTTAAGCGAATGTATTTATCAGACTGCTCGAAAACAAGACATAGCAAGAGACGAAAATTTGCAGCATAAAGAGTAAGTATAAATTTAGTAAAAATATTTAGAATATAATAACAGCCGTCAAATGTGTACTTAAAAATTTTAAAAAATCAATTTAATTTTTTTTTGGTACACATTTTAGCCGATATATTGTCCCGTTTACTCGAAAGCAGGGCATAAGAAAAAACGAAAAGTTAAAATATATAGGCAGATGTAACAACTAAAAATCTAATAGCTATATTGAAGGTAGCATAATATCCAAGGGGTATTAACAGAGTGCAAAAACTTAATTTTTTGCTATCAATATTGCATATTGACTAATCTAACTAGTCCGTTAAATCGTACTCCAACTTCTAATGAAGCATATACCAAACCAAAGACAAAGGGAATTGCGTTATAGCTATACTTTTTTAATTATTCTCTCACCTGAAATATAGTTTAGAGCAACAACCATAGCAAAAGCTCTGTGATTTATTTAGCCACAAAATAAAAATACTTATTTTATAAAAAGCAATGTACAGAAAAAAGATGTTTGTCTGCAGAAAATAGTTGTCTGTAAATAAATAGCTTTTCTAGGGTAAGATACATTTCCCAAAGCTAAAAAAATATCTAGTGTATATTAAAAAAATGTTTAAACACTTTTTTAACATTCAACAATGAATTATAAACAGTGTTGTTAAAAATTAAATTCACACCAAAATAAATCAACTTTTTTCAACAAATTATTAACATATGAAAAAACGTGGAAAAGCTAGAAATAATTAAAGAATAAGATTTTATCAACTTTTCAACAGTACCTACTACTACTACTAAAATATAAATAATAAATAGAAATAAAATAAAAAAAATAGTAATATTAGTTTTTAAACTTTAGAATTTTAAAACTTAAACCAAGGTTTTTTATGAACGATACTTTATGTCAAATTTGTAAAAAAAATATAGACACCTCCAAGGATTTATCTTTGGCAGTTTTTTGCCCAATTTGTGGTGCTCCTTACCATAAAGATTGTTTTTCTAAGCTTGGCAAATGTGTCTTTAAGGAGGCTCATGGAACAAGTTCTGATTATTGCCATCTACAAAACTTAAAGGGCGAAAATGATTCAAATAAACAAAATAAAAATATTAAAGACATTACTACATTAGGAGGCAAAATTGTTTTTAATTTAACTCCTAAAAATATAAAAAAAAAGTTAGATAAAGACTTAGAAGAAAATTTATTTGATCCAAATAAAAGTAAGAGCAGTAATACTAACGATTTTTTAGAAGAAAAAAGTTTTTCCTACGACGACGAGTTTTTCTTTGAAGATGTTAGTTCTAAAGATCTTGCTAAGTTTATTTTTTTTAACAGCAGGTACTATTTAGAAAACTGTAAAAGACTTAAGAAAAAAAGCCGAACGAAGTTTAATTTTTGTGCTTTCTGGTTTCCTGCAGCTTGGTTTTTATATAGAAAACAGTATAAAATTGGCAGCGTTTTGCTTTTTTTGGGTAGTCTTTTATCTGTTTTTTCTTCTTTCTTAAAGTTTAAAGTTTTACCGGAAATCTTAAAGATTTTTTTAGGTAGTAAAAATTTAGCGCCTGACTTTAATTTCTTTAATTTTTTTGAATTTTCTGAAGGCTTAAAGAGATTATCTTTTACTCAGAAGCTATTTTTATTTTTCCCGGCTTTCTCTGAAGTTTTGACACTATTAATTATGATATTCTCTGGTATATTTGCTAACAAGATATATTTAAAGTTTTGTACTCGAAAAATAAAAAATATAAAAAGTAGATCTTTAGAGGCAGGAGATTACAATAAAGAACTGTTTCGCGAAGGTGGTGTAAATGCTAAAGCTTTATTTTTAGCTCTGCTGTGTTACCTAATTGCTAATTATTTACCAGGATTTTTTATGCGTTAGTTTTTTATTTTTAGGAAACTATTTTGCAAAAAGGCTTTTCTATGTAGAAGTTTTCTTTTTTTAAAGTTTACTAAAAGTGTATAAACATAATGAATAAAACAATTAAAAAAATCTTATTTTTCAAAATGTTATAGTCTAGATTTTGAACTTTTTTAAGTTCACTTTTACTTTTTTAAGCAGACTTTTTTGAGTTACAAAAATTTTATAACTACCACTGATTGTTTTTTTTCGATAGCACTAAAAATGGGAATATTCTAGTATCAAACCTTATTTTTTAAGAAAAATATATTTGTGAAGTGTTTTGTCGCTCTAAGGTAGTGGTCTTTTTACTATCTATTTTATTTATTGTGTCTACCTACCTTTAGTACTACCATTTTTTATTTTTTCTAGGTCTTATATTTTGTTTTTATTTTTTCCCGGAGTGCTTTTTTTGCTTTTTAGTTTTATAAATATTTTTAAGCGAAATTAAACTTAGGAAAAATGTATAGCTAAAAAAAGATTCTTTTTAAAGTTAAATTAAATAGGGCAAAATAACTGGTTTTCCTATTTATATCAAGACATGGATATATGATTTTATGAGCATATTGAATAAAAAATCTTAGTTAACACTGAGAAATCTAGTAAAAAACGCTATATAAGGCAATGCTTTACAAAATATAGGTCGCAAAGTTAGTAAAAAATTAACTAAATTATGTAAATTTGTGCTACTGATTTTATATACGCAGTAACTTGCTACAATATATGTTTTTAGCTTTTAAAAAATTTCTAGAACTCTGTCTTGTGTTTTTATAATAAAGTGAAAATCTTACTTTGTTGGTTTTTATATATTTATATTGACCTAAATTTTGAGATATTATTTTTTTTTTATGATATAATTACTAAGGGCGTGGCTAGTGGTTCTTCTTTTTGCTGGCGGTGATTTCTATCTTTGTTCTTGAAGTAGTTTTCCTCCTAGATTTTAGTACTCGTTCTTCTAAGAGTCTTTGCTAGCACCACAAAATGAAGAATCCCGGGGTCTACTTGATCTGGGCTGCGCCCCTTTTTTTTATTTTTGCTATTAAACCATAAAAATTGGCGTCAATAAGCCGGGGAATATATGAAAAGCTGATACGTACAGCCACAAAAAATTCTAGAGTATAGTGTTTATATACTGAGTATCAACAAATTTACACCACTTGATTTTAGAACAATTCGTCACTACCCTGACCCATATAAGCAGTGGCCTTGTAGATTTCACACGGCTTTAGCAATATCAAAAAACTGGTGCGAGTAATGGGACTTGAACCCATACGTCAAAGACACACGCCCCTCAAACGTGCCTGTCTACCAGTTCCAGCATACTCGCATAGAGTTGATCCGTAGCAGTCTTTAACATGTTAGCTGCACTTGAAAAAAAAGTCAATATAAAGGTTTTTGCAGACATTTAAACTGGTCGTGTTTAAGTAGTAAATTCCGATTTATAATATTTTTTATGTGTTGAATTTAAAAAATTATAGATTTTTAATCTATAAAACTTGTATTAGTCTTACTTTTTATATACTTTTTTAGTGACGTTTGAGCAGAGAAAAATTTTTGGACCCTTTATTTACATAAAAAATAAATTTTAGACATTTTAATTGCAATGCTTCTTTCTTTACTACATATACTAAAAGAGCTCACGACGCTATATATTTCACTGCCTTCTGTATAGTACTTCTGTTTTTTTGGTAATGTCAGCACCATATAAATATTTTAGAAAAAATATTTGTAATTTTCAAAATTAAAGAAGTTATTTTTACCTTAAGGGGTAAGTTATTTACTTAAAATTGCCAAGCTCTTGTTTTGCTGTTTTCCTTGCCCAATAGAATATATTAAAAATTCTATAAATTTTTAAAAATATTTGGGTAGTAATTACTTGCTTAATTTGTAGGTAAACTTTTAAAAGCAAATTTATTAGGTTTAGAATAAAAAAATAAACAGATTCAGCGACTTTACCTATTTGACATTAGCAAAACTTTATTTAAAAGCTCTTAGTAATGTGAAAGCTTCTTTAGATTAAAGATAGGATTTTCTATTTATTTACTTATTCCAAAGAGTATAGCATTTTGGACTTTTGTTTTGCCAATTTAAATAAAAGGTTGTTAATAACTATTTTTTGTTAAAAATATTGGTCTTATTTGAACTCTATTGTATGCTTTTTCTATGGTTTTAGGAATTAGTCCAAATTCTGCTACTAGTGAGTTAGGTTTGTTTTTTATGTCGTCTTGCACCATTGGAACAAAATAATAATGTTTTCTATTCAGCATACTGCCTAAATTTTTAGCTGTTCCTGCTAGAGCATCGTTTGTTGCAAGAGCTATAACTACTGGATTTTGTACTCTAAGATGTGACTTTACCGCCATTGTAACTGTGGTGTCTGTTATGGCTTTTTCTAGTTTTGCTAAAGTGTTGCTTGTGCACGGAGCAACTAACATTATGTCTACTAGTTTTTTTGGTCCTATTGGTTCGGCGTCTTCTATTGTATGAATGACTTTTTTTTCACATATTTTTTCTATTTTGTTGATTATTTCTTTTGCTTTTCCGAATCTTGTGTTTTTTGAAATAACAGCTTCAGACATTACAGGGAAAATTTCAAAGTTTTTCTCTTTTAATATTTCCATTTGTTCTATAGCTTTACTTATGGTACAAAAAGATCCACAAATACAAAATCCAATTTTTTTAAGTTTTCTAGTTTTAGTCATTATTTTTATACCTCTTTGTTTTTTTATTTTTTTAGCAATTTTTATTTACTGTGCTTATTTAGAAATCTTCTTAAGATGTTATAGGTAAAACTAAAAATTACCTTTATAACATTTCTGAATATTTTTTGTGATGGTTTAAAAATTTCTTGCTTTATAAGTCAAAGTTGATTCTTTTTATTTCTGCTTTTACATTTGTTCAGTAAAGCATTATTCTGGTAGATAAAGTCTTTTGTTCCTTCTTTGTTAAGCAAAAATTTAATAAAGGAAAATGCTAAAAGCAGACAGATGTAGTCGCTCTCCTTTTAGGCGGATGTTAGGTGAAGCCTATATACGCTCACAATATGGAGAAAACTATTAGATTTTGGCTTTATTAATTAACAAATTTTGAACAAAAAACTCACTGCCAATCAAAAAACTACATTCGCTTAGTCGGTATTGCCACGTTATTATATTATGACTTTATTGTTTATGCCAAACTGATACCCGGTGAAACTTATACTTACACTGTTGAACAGGCAAACAGACCATGATATCACCAATTAGCAAGCTTTTTGCAAAAAAACTTATTGTTACTATTAAAAGATAACGTCACAATCAGTAACTTAACTTTTTTAATTGTGAAACGTAACTTTATCGTAGACATAAGCTATTTACCAGCCACATACACTTTATTTTCTGATTTCGAATAATGTAAAACTATTTTTTTAACATCTTTATTATTTTTGTAGAAATCGTCGATTAGTGGAGTCAAATTAAACTGCCTTCTACTTACTGGTCGACCACTCAAGTTTTGGTTATACAAAACATCTGCATAATCTTTCAAGTCTTTCTCGTCCCAAGAAACATCTATCTTCTTTTTTTCTTTGTAGTATTTTCCAGCAACCATCGAGAGTTTTTGCTTCATAGTTCTTGCTATTCCTTGGCTGTCTAATTTTTTAAATACTACCAAACTTTCTTTTATTCTCTGTGTCATACTAGATTCGTAATTTTCTATGTCTTTTTCACTTTCGTTAGAAGAAGCTATAACAATACTTCCTTTTCTTTTAGCTCCGTTAAAAATAGAATAATCAACAAAAGACCTTATTGCCTCTAGCATAGAACTCCCAGGCAGTTTTTCACCACTTTTAATTACTTCATTTGGGTTAATTCCCGTTTTTTGGTAGTCATATTTTGTCATTTTATCAATTTCATCAATAAAAATTAATTTTGCGCCTGGGTAAGAAAGTTTGCGGCTAGCATCGGTAAGCTCTAATTTTTTCTCTTTTCCATTGTCTTTTACTATAGGTTTAAAAATTCTATCTAACACCGTATTTGCATTATTTCCGTTATCTTTTTGGACGTCGTCCATTGTTATTTCTATTGAGTCTATCTTAAAAAAGTCCTTTATTAAATTCATTACAAGAGACTTACCAACCCCCGGGTCTCCAATAAAGTACATGAAAAGGCCGTTTTCATATTTACTAGATTTTGAAGAATTACTAAAATGTGCCTTCATTAAATCAATAATTTTGTCCACGGCTTCATCTTGACCAAAAACATTACTTTTCAAAAGTTCCCTAAGCTTCTCTAGACGTTCTTCATAATTGCTGGCACTCAAGGGCTTTGAAAATACTCTTTTTAAAGAATCTTTAATTCTGTAATAAACTTTCCCTGTCATGTTTGCTAAATCCTTTACTGCACCGGAAGCAAAAAATGCAATTAAACCACCTACTACATACACAAAGTTTTTCTTAATTGACGGTTTAGTTAAAATATTTGTAAATTGATTTTCCATAGCATTTTCCAAAATTTGGTGGTTTATACGTTTTAAGTTACTTTGGTAACGGTCTTCAGCGTACTCTCTCTTCCAGGCTTCAGAGGCTTTTGCAAGATCTTCTTCGTGTTGTTTTTCATACTCTAAAAGTTGTTTATTTAAAGAGTCTGCAATAACGCTGTTAGTATATTTTCTTAATTCATTGTCTCTATTAAATTTGTACTCATCTCCTGGAAAGAGCTTTTGCAGGTTATTGATATAGGCTTTTTCTCCCATCTCTTTCTTGGCTTCTTCATTAGTAAATACGTAAGGATCGGTAAACGGCAATAAATTCCAAAAGGCTTTAAGATTTTTCTTCCAAGCAGGGTCATTAATTGCATGTTTTTTTACTAAATCTTCTATTCTTTTTTTCTCTTCTTTCTCACCTTTTTGCGTAGGTAAAATCCCAAAAAAATTGCTACTAGCAGAACTAGAATTAATAAAGCTAGAATAAAGCAAACCAACACTAATAGCCTTCAAACATCTTTTTTTATTGTTCATCTTAGACATATACACACCTCTTCTTTATTTTTGTGTATATGCATTATATCATAAATAAATTTTATTAGCAAATATATTATTTAATAAAAATAGTATTAATTAACATCTTTTTTGATTATTTATTTTATTTTTATTAACCCTTTATATTGGCACGTAATTCTTCAGTGAAAAATTCATAAAAGCAAAGATCTTATTTTTCACAAATAAAAAACTTTAAATTTTTAAAAAAAATTTGCTTAAAAAACAAAAATGCATACGTTTTCCTTGTTAGTAAATCTTGCTCTTTAGCTTTTCTACCAACCTCTTGTACTGTTTTTCTACTAGTTTCAGTTTAATCTATCTGTTTTTACTCCTCTATATTTTTTAAAATATTTTCTTTTATTATTTTCGCAGATTCTTCTGGGTAAAATTTTCCTGGAAGTCCTAGGGCGTGGATGAAGTTAATTTTAAGTTTTTTTGCAGCGATTTTGTCTACTCCGCCGGGGCTAGATGCTAGGTCTATTAATAATGAATTTTTTGCAGTTGCCTTTAGAGTGGATTCGTCGAAAATAAGTGCTGGAATAGTGTTTATTATTAAGTCATAGTTATATTTATCTTTTATTTCACTAGTACTTATATAGTTTAGTGATAGTCTTTCTATTTCCTTAAAATCTAAATCTTTTCTTGCACTTACTGTTAAATCTAAAAATTTATTTCTTAAAATTTTGCAAAGAGCTTTTCCTAACCTTCCAAAACCACAAATAAGTGTTTTTTTATTTTTTAAGCCCTCTTTAAGATTTTCTTTTATTATTTTTAAAGTGGCCTTTGCTGTTAATTTTGCATTTTCTACTAAAAGTTCCTCTGTGCAATATTTAAAAATTTTGTTTTCTTTTATTAATTTATAATAATCTATTTCATCTTTACTAAGTCCTGGGGTAAAAATAATTTTATCTTTTAAGTTTTTATTTTTTATTATTTCAAATAAAGGTATAGATCGTGTTGAAAAAGGAGCGTATAAGTCTTTTTTGTTTTTTGATATTGGCATAGGAAAAACTATAAATTTGCTAAGTTTTAAAACAGAATTTAGATCTTCCTCGGACTCTTTACTGCCAAAGCCATACAAATATACCTTGTAACCTATTTCTTTTAGTTGGTCTAAGAGAGAAAGTTGGCGTTTATCTCCCCCTAAAATTGCAAAAGTTTTTTCCATTTGGCTGTTTCCTTCCTGTATTTTTACGAAGTTTAGGTATTTTTACAAAATATGATAATTTTTTAAGTTTTGTTAATCTATTTTTGTGTTAGAGTTTTTTTATTTTTATACTAAAAAATCTTGGATCTAATTTTTTAACTCTCGGAAAAGAGATTTTGCAAAAATCAGGTAAACGTAAAATTGAGATTTTTCTACAAAAAGATTAAAAAGTGTGTACTAAAAATTTATTTAGGGGAATTATTGCAAAAAGTAAATTTAACTGACCTTATTTTTTAATAAGTTGCACTTCTTTAGAAATATTTGAAAAGATGCATATTTTATTGACTATAGTCCTTATTAAATATACCACCATATAGCTTTAAGCCATTTTTTACGATTCTTTTTTAGAAAAACTAAATAAACATTTTTTTAATTAATTTTATTTTTCGCAAGCCAAACTAGCAAAGCTGTTATGTCTACAGGGTTAACCCCTGCTATTCTAGATGCCATTCCAACATTTGAAGGTTTATATTTTTCTAGTTTTTCCCGTGCCTCAAGTCTAAGGCCATCAATTTTCATATAGTTTAAATTTTTTGGCAATTTTTTATTTTCTAATCTTTGAAGTTCTTTTATTACGTCTTTTTGCCTTTTTACGTACCCTTCATATTTTAGTTCTGTTTCTACTTGTTGCTCTATATTTTTATCATTTAAAGTGCAAGAATTATCTATCTTTTTTAAATCTTCGTAAGATATTTGCGGCCTCTTTAGTAGTTCCGCTAAAGTTACCCCACTAAAAATTTTAGATGTTTCACGTGAAACCAAAAACTCGTTTACCTCTTTAGATGGTGCAACTACTGACTTTTTTAATCTTTTTATTTCTTCGTATTTTGTTTTTATATCTTTAATAATTTGCTCGTAAGTATCTTTTTTTATTAATCCTAGATCGTAACCTATCTTGGAGAGTCTTTCATAGACGTTATCTTGCCGTAGTATTATTCTGTATTCAGAACGTGCCGTCATCATACGGTAAGGCTCTTTTACGCCTTTTGTTACAAGGTCGTCTATTAGTGTACCGATGTATGAAGTAGATCTTCCTAAAGTAAGTTTTTCTTTGTTTTGTACTTTTAAAGCTGCGTTTATTCCCGCAACAAGACCTTGTGCAGCTGCTTCTTCGTAGCCTGAACTCCCGTTAAATTGGCCGGCGCCAAAAAGAAAAGGCACAGACTTAAACTCTAAAGTTTCATCCAGCCCTATTGGGTCTGCGCAGTCGTATTCTATAGCGTACGCTGGCCTCATTAAAACTACATTTTCCAGTCCTTTTATAGAGCGGTAAAACTGCATTTGCACTTCTTCCGGTAAGCCTGAAGACATTCCCTGCAAGTACATTTCTTCTGTGTCTTCACCGCAAGGTTCAATAAAAAGCTGGTGCCTTTCTTTGTCTTTAAACCTTACTATTTTGTCTTCTATGCTTGGGCAGTACCTTGGTCCTGTTCCTGTTATATCTCCAGAGAAAACGGGGGATTTATCTATATTTTTTAAGATTATTTCTTTGGTTTTTTCGTTTGTCCAGGAAATATAACAGGAAGCTTTGTTAAAGACTTCTTTTGTTTTTCCTTTGTAAGTAGAAAACTTTTGTGGAATCAAGTCTCCTTTTTGCTCTTTTAATTCATTAAAGTCTACGCTAGACTTTAATACCCTTGCTGGAGTTCCTGTTTTAAACCTTAAAAGATTTATATTTAATTTTTTTAAAGATTCAGACAAAAAAGAAGCCGGAAATAAACCATCTGGCCCACTACTGTAATTTTTTGGTCCAACAAAAATTTTACTATTTAAATAAGTCCCAGATGCTATAACCACTGCCTTAGCTAAATATACGGTACCGAGTCTAGTTGTTAATTTAAAATTATAGTCTTTAAAGACCCTTACCTCGTTCCCTACATTTTCTTTAGTGACTTTTTCTATACTAACTATTTCAGCCTGTTTTAAAAAAAGGTTCTCTTGTTTTTCTAAAATGTGCTTCATTATATTTTTGTATTTTGCTCTATCTATTTGCATTCTTAAAGATTGCACAGCTGCACCTTTACTTACATTTAGCATTCTGGACTGCAAGCAGCATTCATCGGCCACCTGACCCATCACTCCGCCAAGAGCATCTATTTCCTTTACTAGGTGACCTTTAGCGGTCCCTCCAATTGAGGGGTTACACGGGCAGTTTCCTACAGAATCTAAATTTATTGTAAATATTGCAGTTTTGGCAGAAAGTTTAGCGCTTGCAAGTCCTGCCTCAATTCCTGCATGACCTGCTCCTATAATGGCTACATCTAACTTTTCTGCAATGTACATAAAATCCACTTGTAACTAAAACTCACAAAAATTATACACTAAAAACCACAAAAAATAAATATTAACAAAGGATTTGGTGTGTAAAAACTGGGTTCATGTAAAGTATAGAAAATGCAGAAAAGATTCCTAAGTATAGATAAATTAAAAAAATTAAATTTTTTGTGGGTGAAAGCAACGATTTTTTTGTAAAACTTGTGGATATCTATTTTACAAACAATAAAAATTGGAGTGCTGCTTTTTGAAGCGAAAGTCGATAAGTTTTTTGATGGAATAGGTTTAAGAAAAATTTGATGTTTCTTGAATGTAAACTAAGCACCTGTTACTAGCTAGAAGGAAGAGAGTCGAAAAATTTCATGAAAAATTACATAGATTAAAAAAGTGAATAAAATAGAGATTTATTTATTTTTTTAAGAGATTTATTTATTTTTTTAGCGGTAGCACAGCAGTTGGGGATATATTGTTCTATAAAATATTTCTTATATATATAAAAACAGGACTAATAAAATTTCTAAATAAAAGATAAAAGTGTATGTAGGGTTTTTTATTTTTTTACGCTAATTTTTCTTTTTATTTTTTGGAAAAACTTATTGCCCAGCGTAGAAGTTTTTGTAAGCTCTCTTGGTTTTAGCAAAGTTACTGCTTAAATTAACAATACTTTATGATTGAATTACGTTTCAAAAATTTTAACTTTATTAGTAAAATTTTAGCATTGCTAACCCTGAATAGTTTTAAGTAAAAATTGTTTTTCTTTTTTAAAGTGGATTTTTAACATATATTTATTTATAACTCTATAACTTTTTAGATTTTAAATTTCGCAATTTTTCTTTGCCTTTACTCTTTTAGCGTCAACTAAAATTTTACCAAAATATGTATTTAACATATTAAACAGCATCAAAAAGACACACCTAAAAAGCCGGTGCAAAAGTCGACTCTCGCTTTTACGTTTCTTCCGTGCCTTAGCCTTTTTTATATTTTTTCTTTAGCTTTACCTAAAAGTTCGCAATCAAATGTTAAAACACTTTTCTCTTTTTGTTTTTCTGCAATTAAAAACTTTATAGTTTTTCCCATTTCTTTAAACATTTTTTCGTGTTCAGTTTCTATATTTTCAGTAAAGTCTTCAGGTTTAAGTTCATAAACTTTGTATAAAATCCTGTATCCACAAAGTTCAAAGTATTTAAGACTTTCATTAAAAAGATCATCATCATCAGTTTTAAAGAAAATTTGACCTTTGTCTTTTAGAAAGACTTTATACTGACTAAGCTGCCTTGTATGAGTAAGTCTTCTTTTTTTGTGTTTAGATCTAGGCCAAGGGTTACAAAAATTTATATAGATTCTGTCTATTAAATCTTCTTCAGAAAAAATTTTGCTTATTCTAGATATATCAAAGGCGGTCAAAAGAACATTTTCAATTGATAAATTTTTTTTGTTATACTCTTTTTCTATATTTCTCTTTGCCAGGCCCAGCATTTCGTCTTTTATGTCTATTCCTATGTAGTTAAAGTTAAGATTACTCGAGGCCAAAGTTGAAATGAAAATACCTTTACCACACCCTAACTCCAAACATATAGGACCTTTTTCTTTAAAAAGGCTAGCCCACTTACCTCTGTTTTCTTCTGGGTTTCTCTCAAAAAATGTACACCCTTCGAGTTCTGGCCTTGCCCACGGTTTTCTTCTTATTCTCACAGTAAAATTTTAACCACAAAAATTAAAAAAATAAAACAGCTACGCTTCGAAATATGATATTTAAGTAACAATAAAAATTCAAGAAATTTTAAAATGTTGCTACGTTAAAGTAGGGGTAGGCTAATATAAAAAATTTAGAAAAGCCCACCGTCACATAAGAACTATTTTTTATAGATTCTCATGTGCAAAAATATTATTCGCTTTTATACTTAAAAGATCTAAAAAGCCTTAGCGTCGCTTAAAATACGGTATTTCTAAAAATAAAAAAACATCAAAAATTTGAGAATCTTCTAAATTAGGAAATCATCTATAGCAACCTGGATTTCTTATAGTGTGGTTACCTTTTAAATGAGAATTATTAAAGATACAGCCTTGCCCTATCTAGGTTCTCACCAATTTTTGTATTGATCCTTATTTTTTCGCCTTGGTCTATAAAAAGAGGTATACGTATCTGGGCGCCTGTTTCTAAAACAGCAGGCTCCGTAGCATTATGCAAAAATGCCTCCAGCCAGACAGACAAAGCTTGCCATTACGAAAAAAGTCTTCAGTCGGACGAGCAAAGCCTATCCTTGCGTGAAAAAATATTTGGACTGTTTGTGCCCTTTCCAGATATTCAAAATCTTGTCCTCAAGCAAGAAAGTCTTTAGTCGGACTGACTACACCTTTTCTAGACACTCAAAAGTTTGGTCTTAGGCAAGAAAACTTCTAGTTGGGCTAAAACACTACGCCCTCTCTAGATATTCACCGGTTCTAGTGTCGATCCTTATTTTTTCACCTTGATCTATAAAAAGAGGTATACGTATCTGGGCGCCTGTTTCTAAAACAGCAGGCTTTGTAACATTGGTTGCAGTATCCCCTCTAAAGCCTGGGTCTGTTTGGGTAACTTCAAGCTCAACGAAGAGAGGAGGTTCTACACCAAAAACCTTTCCTTTGTAAGAAAGTACCCGGCACTCCATGTTTTCTTTAACAAACCTAAAGTTATCGGCCAAAACACGTTTATTAATAGGTATTTGCTCGTAAGTCTCCATATCCATAAAATAGTATAGATCGCCATCATTGTAAAGGTATTGCATCATTTTACGCTCAATAAATGCATTTTCGAATTTTTCGTTCGGGTTAAAAGTTCTTTCTACAACATTGCCTGTTATAACATTTTTTATTTTTGCTCTAACAAATGGCGAACCTTTCCCGGGTTTTACATGCTGAAACTCCACAATGGAAAAAACGTTGCCGTCCATCTCAAAGGTTGTTCCGTTTCTAAACTCTCCAGCAGAAACCATATTTAACTTATTCCTCCAAAAGACTACAAATACGCGTAAAAAGCAAAACTTGAGAGTATTTTACCACTTTTAAAGAAATAAATAAAGTGGATATTTGTAGTACTAAAGCTAGGTGTTTTAAGTCAGGCTATTGTGTTCTTAGTTTGAGGACAAAGCAGTAACTACTTTTTTAGTATTGTAAATTGATGTAAAATCACAAATTTTCCGCTTTTCTTGTTACTTATGATTTGAATTTTCTATAGGCGGTAAATTTTTTGTGTCTATTTTTAAGTATTAAATTAGTATTAACAAAAAATTTAAAAATACTAGGTGTTGATTGAGGTGAACTTTTCTAAATGTTACCTTTATGTGTTAAAATTTAGTATTATAAAATATTATAGTGTTTTATTTTTTATAAAAATTTGTATAAAAAACTTATTTTACTTGCTTAGACTAAAAAGTTAAGAAAAATTTTTTTACATTTAAATAACGGATATATCTTATGAAAACAATTATTATAAAAAATAACGACTCTGGTCAAAGATTAGACAAATTCATAAAGAAAAGCTTTAGGACTTTTCCTCTTTCTTTGATTTACAAAAATATACGTAAAAAAAATATAAAAATTAATAATAAAAGAGCCAATCCAGAATATAAACTTAAAGAGGCAGACATTTTAACTATATATGTTAAAGATGAGCTTTTAAAAGTAGTGCCAAACAAGTATGATTTTCTTAAAGCGCCCTCTCTTCTAGATTTAGTTTATGAAGATGAAAATATAATTTTAGTTAATAAAAAGGCAGGGCTAATAGTTCACCCAGATGAAAATTACCACTTCGATTCTTTAGTAAATAGAATAAAGCATTATTTGTTCTTAAAGAAAGAGTACAACCCTGATGATGAGCTCTCTTTTGCTCCTGCTTTAGTAAATAGGCTAGACAGAAATACTAGCGGCATAGTTATAGCTGCTAAAAATTCAGAGGCTCTAAAAATCTTAAATGAAAAGATGAAAAAAAGAGAAATTCAAAAATACTATCTTAGTGTTGTAGAAGGTGTTTTTACAAAGAAAGAAGGTATACTAACAGCATACTTGGCAAAAGATGAAAACAAAAATCGCGTATTTATATCTTCTGTTCCAAAGAAAGATTTTAAGACTATAAAAACGAAGTATAAAGTTTTATTTGAAAAAAATGGAAATAGCACAGTCGAAATAGAACTTTTAACTGGAAGAACTCACCAGATTAGAGCTCATATGGCGTATATTGGGCACCCTGTTTTGGGAGACAGTAAATACGGAAAGAAAAGCTCAAGATTTAAACGGCAAGTTCTGTGTGCTTACAAAATAAAATTTAATTTTTCTGAAAAGGAAAACCACACTTTAAGTTACTTAAATGGTAAAGAATTTTTGGTAGGTGAAAAGTGCTTGGATTTGTTTAAAAAGTGATGAAAGTAAAATATTTTTTTAGTAGTAAAAGAGTAGGGAAAAGAATCAGTGCTAAAAGTGAGTACATAGTTTTGAGTTATTGCTTGCATATACAAAAGTAGAACCATCAAAAAGCCCAAAAAGTGCCACAAATTCACAGAATTCTTGTAGTCCTACAGATTCGCCTATATTACGAAAACTTTTTTCTTAACCTTGCAGTACACTTTTTATACGCATCCTATTTTTTGTACTACGGTTTTGTACAGTAACCTTTTTCTTCCGTTTATGTTTTTTATTAAAACCCTACCATTACTTGCGGCAGTTCCCACTAAGTTGGCATATACATTTAGCTATATGACATCAAACAGCCCTTTTTTTCTGCTTTGGTTATATCTACACACGAAGCCCTTTTCGTGACCATTTTAATAAGTGCCACAACTTTGGATATACATTTTGCAGGTAGCTAAAAGGGCAGAGACTCCCTGAAATATCAATCGACTAACGAACTTTCCAACTGCGCGGCCCTTTCAGCGGTAACAAGAGCATCAACTATTTCGTCTATATTTCCGTTTAATATACTCTCTAGCTTATATAGTGTTAGCCCAATTCTATGATCTGTGACCCTACCCTGAGGGTAGTTGTAAGTCCTTATTCTTTCGGACCTGTCCCCTGTGCCTACCTGCGCGCGCCTTGTTGAAGCTAGCTTTTCGTTTTGCTCGTTAGTTTTAATCTCAAGTAACCTAGCCTTCAACACCTTCATGGCTTTTTCTTTATTTTTGAACTGGCTTCTTTCGTCCTGACACTCTACAATAAGACCGCTCGGTTTGTGTGTTATTCTTATTGCAGACTCTGTTTTATTAATATGCTGTCCTCCTGCACCACTGGCCCGAAAAGTATCTATTTGTAGGTCTGAGGGGTTTATTTCAATTTCTACGTCTTCAGCTTCCGGCAACACTGCAACGGTAACTGTAGAAGTGTGAATTCTTCCTGAGGCCTCTGTCTCAGGAACTCTTTGGACTCTGTGGACCCCACTTTCGTACTTGAATCTTGAGTAAGCACCATCCCCGTTGATCATAAAACTTATTTCTTTATACCCACCCAGCTCAGTTTCTTTGACGTCTACAATATCGACCTTAAATCGCTTTAACTCAGAATACATAGAGTACATTCTAAAGAGCACACTGCAAAAAAGCGCTGCCTCTTCTCCTCCAGCACCTGCTCTTATTTCAATTATAACGTTTCTAGAATCATTTGGGTCTTTTGGTAAAAGCAAAACCTTAAGTTCATCTTTAATTTTTTCTAACTTTTCTTCGTATTCATTAATTTCAGATACCACTAATTCTTTAAAATCTTTGTCTGAATTATCTAAAAGTTTTTTATCTTCTTCTATTGTTTTTTTACAATTTTTATACTCTGCGTATTTTTCTACAATCGGTAGTATATTCTTTTGTTCTTTACTGAGTTCTTTGCACTTTTTTTGGTCAGAAATCACAGCAGGGTCCATTAAAATACGATTAAGTTCGTTGTTCCTTTTTTCAAAAATTTCTAGCTTTTCGAACAAAACCTAAACCTCTACAAAATTCTGAATACCGTGAAAGAGCCAAAACTTAAGACCCAGCTCTTACCTACAGTTTAGCATAATATGTTGAAATAAACAAGTATTAATATATGTTGTATTGCTAAAACCTGGTAAATTAAATAGGAACATTGTGCGCGCTGGTAGGCGCTAAGATTGTTACTGCTTTTAATAAGAGTCTTAAGTTTATATAACATTGACAATTTTTTACTTTTTATTTAAAACTTTGGATTTTAGTTTTATATACAGGAATTTTTTTATCTTCCTGGTTTTAGTAATACCCTAAATATAGGCAAAAAAACATCTTGTGTTGAAGGCTTTTTAGCTAATTTAAAAATAGGAAGATTATACCTTTTAAAATAAGTAAAAAAACTATATTTGTGGTTTTGTTTTTATTAAGGTGTTTTTCTAAAATAAATCAAAAAAGTGAAGTTTTTTAAATTTTGAAAACTATTGGTCTAGAAAGCACTTAGTATTAAAAAGTTGAAAGTTGTGTTTCATAAAATACTAAAATTTTTCTTCAAAAATTAATATGCACAAAGTTGACTTGCTTTTTAGGTTAATTTTTAGTGTGCTTATTTTTATTTTTTATGTAAAATTTTAAAGATACGATTTAATTTTACCTGTTATTTTCAATGAATACTTTGGAAGGAAAATTTTATGGATTTTAAAGCAAATGAAGGGAAAAAAGTTGAAATAGAAGTCGGAGGTAAAATTTACAAAAGGCATGCTATAAAAACGCATTTTGTTAAACCAAATGAAGATTATATAGAGTTTATAAAGACGTATGTTAGCCCTATATACGAAGAAGGGGACATAATATCTTTAAGCGAGAAGGTTATTGCTCTTTGCCAGAATAGAATAATTCGCAGGGAAGATATAAAAATAGGCTTTTGGGCTAAGTTCCTTTCAAAGTTTGCATCCAAGCCAAAGGTTGCAACCGGCTTTGCAAGTGAAGCTATTAAGGTTCAGTACGTTATTAATAAGGTTGGGTTGGCCAAAGTTTTATATGCTAGTGTAGTTAGTGCTATAACCAAACTTTTTGGTAAAAGGGGAGCTTTTTATAAAATAATAGGTCAAGAAATTAGTAGCCTAGATTGCTTTGATGGTTATGACTATGAATATTATAAAGATATTGGTATAGAATCACCTGAAAACCCAAACGGAGTTTGTGACGAAATAAAAAAAAAGTTAGGAATAGACGCTATAATAGTTGATGCAAACGAGATGGGTCAGCTTTTGTTGGGGAAAAGTAGCAATATTACTTTGACCGACAGTGAACTTGTAGGTTTAATAAAAGATAACCCAGCAGGTAACGGAACCGAAGGAACCCCCATTGTACTTGTTCGTGAAAAAAAGGAAGAGAGTGTTGTAGCATAGTTTTTGGGGCAGTAATAAAGCTAGGTAATTTTAAGTAGTAGATTTTGTTTCATAGGGACCGTAAATTGTGTTTATTGTTACGCTGTAACCCTTTGGATTTTAATGTCTACAACATTTCGTTTTACCGTAACTTTTTATGAAAAACTAGTTTTTTTATTCTATTCAGTTAAAGCTTATAGTAAATATAGATTAATCTAGGAATTTAGAAATTTTACTTGTATAATTAAATGTCTTTTTATTTTTTAAAGAAGGATTTTTATGGGAAATTCTTTAGTATCGTTTTTTACATCTGTATTTGAAGGTATTTCTAAGGAACTAGCAGTTTTTTTTATATCTTTAATGCCTCTACTTGAGCTAAGAGGAGGTTTAATTGCGGCAAGTCTTTTAAAAATAGACTGGAAGGTTGCTTTTCCTCTTTGCATTTTGGGAAATATTTTACCGATCCCTTTTATTTTAATTTTTATAAATAAAGTATTCCGTTTATTAAAAAAAACTAGATTCAAAAGAGTAGTGGATTTTTTTGAAGAGAGGGCAAAGAATAAAAGCGAAAAAATACTAAAATATAAGGAATTGGGACTGTTTGCGTTTGTGGCTTTACCTATTCCAGGTACGGGTGGCTGGATGGGAGCTTTGGTTGCTGCTTTAATGAGGCTTAATGTAAAAAAGTCTGCTACTATAATAGCCTTAGGTATTTTAACAGCCGGAGTAGTAATGTCTTTTATTTCTTACATATTGCCTTTTGTTGTAAAATCTTTTAATTGACTTTGCCTTAAGTGCTCTATTAGTGTAGATGTGTGTCTCTTTTAAGACTTCTGCAAATTTTTAATAGTGCGGATTTTTAAGGGGATTTTCTTAAAAAGGGTTCCTTAGTAGCTTTAGGTATTTTAACAGCTGAAGCGGTAGTGTCTCTTCTTCCTTAAATATTGCCTTTTGTTGTAAGATCTTTTAATTGACTTTGCCTTAAGTGTTTGCTTAGCACGGATGTATTTCTCCCTTAAAATTTCTGCAAATTTTTAACAGTGCGGATTTTTAAGGGGATTTTCTTAAAAAGGGTTCCTTAGTAGCTTTAGGTATTTTAACAGCTGAAGCGGTAGTGTCTCTTCTTCCTTACATATTTCCTTTTGTTGTAAGATCTTTTAATTGACTTTGCCTTAAGTGTTTGCTTAGCACGGATGTATTTCTCCCTTAAGATTTCTGTAGGTTTTTAACAATTGCAGCTTTTTAGAGGGTTTGTTTAAAAATATTTTTCTTTGCTACAAAGCTCTTCTATGACGTAGCACAAACATACTTACTTTTATATACACTAACTGTGCTTTTTGTTTAGCATTTATTTAAATTTTTAAAAATACAGTTTTTTCTAAAAGTTTTTTTTATAGAAATTTTTTAGCGTTTAGTTTTTTATTTGCTCTGTTTTAGCCTTTCTTTTGGGCGTATAAAAATGGTAGGAAAGATAATATTTTCGGAAAAATTTTAGAAGAAGCTTTTGGCAGGAAATCTTCTTTTAACTAGAGGTTATTGTAGGCAAAAGTAAATTTTAAAGTTTTACGGCATTTTAAAATCGCACTTAGAAAAAATTTAGCAAGAAAAGTTTTTAACTACTAACTAGCAACTTTTAATAATTTTTTCTACTTTACTTACAGTCTCTTCAAAGTTTAGGTTACTGGTGTCAATCACTGTAGCGTCAGGAGCCTTTTTTAAAGGAGCTACCGTCCTGCTGGTGTCTCTTCTGTCTCGCTGGACCAACAAATTAAGCACTTCCTCATAACTTGTTTTTTTGTCCCCTTTTTCCCTTAATTCTAAAAATCGTCTTTTTGCTCTAACATTAACGTTTGCTGTCAAAAATATTTTTATTGTTGCATTCGGCAAAACAACCGTACCAATATCTCTGCCGTCCATGACTACATTATTACTTTTGGCAACATTTCTTTGAACAAATAAAAGGAAATCCCTCACTGACTTTTTTTCAGATATCTCCGAAGCTAAATTTGCAATTTTTTCATCTTTTAAAAAATTCGTAACATCTTCACCATTTAATATAGTTTTCTGGCGACCACCATCAAAAGCAAGGTTTACTTTTATATTTTTAAGGCAAGATTCAATTTCGTTTACTGGAACACCTTTTTCTTTTGCATAATAAGCTACACATCTATACAAATTCCCTGTATTTACATGCAAAAAACCAAAAACTTTAGCTATTTTTTTTGAAACACTACTCTTGCCTACGCCTGAAGGACCATCAATCGCCACGGAAATCATTCTAATTAAACACTCTTAAAATAAACTTTTAGAACAAAGAACCTTGCCTAAATTTTAACATATAAACTGTAAAAATCCTAGAACCAAATTTGCACCAAATCTTAGTAAAAAAAATACAAGTTACGTGTAATAATCTTGGCTATAAAAAAAGGAATCAGCACGTAGCAACAAATAAGTTACCACTGTATTTAGCATCTTTATGTACAGTTTGTGCTGTTTTCAAAATTGTGCTAATTAAAGTTTTTGTTGTTGGTAAAGTTGAAGTTATTGTTGCCGTTGTTGTTGTTGTTAAAGTTGTTGTTGTTGTTAAAGTTGTTGTTATTGTTAAAGTTGTTGTTGTTGTTAAAGTTGTTGTTGTTGTTGTTAAAGTTGAAGTTATTGTTGCCGTTGTTGATTTTGAATTGGTTGTTGTTCTGAACCGCTATTTGCTGCTGCTGTCGTTCCAAATTTAATATAACTACTACAGCAGCTTTCATCCTCTGGACCCACGGGTCATTAGCGTTCAAATTAGGTTCTATATCATAACCATCTTTTTCATGGTTACCATTTTTGTCAAAGTTATCTACATATTTGACCCATTTTAATTCTCCTCGTTCGTTCTTTCCACAGATAAAAGATATTACTTCTTTGCCGCCATTATTTTTTTTGTTCGTAAATTTTATTTCTTCTACAGAACCTTCATTTGACAGTCTGTAATTACATTTAAGTACAGAGTTAGTTACAGGGTCTTTAAACGTGCAAGACTTAATTATACGTCCGTTACTATCCTTTTCAAGAAAATTATTTATAGAATTCCCGTCTCCATCATAAAAGATTTGTTGCTGATTGTTAGCTTGTTGCATTATTGGAATATTGTTGTTTAGCAGGTTTTGTTGAAAAAGATGTGGGTTCATTATTTGTTGAGGCATATTAAAGTTGCCAAAAATATCGTTTTTGTTAAAGTCAATGACATTAAAATTTACGTTGTTGTTAATATTTTGCCTAAAAGCTGGGTCCAAATTTCTTATAACACTAAGAGCTGTGCTTGCTTTCTTGCACCACGGATCATTAGGATTAAAAGGTGTTTTGTTGTCGTCCACCCATTCATCGACCCATTTACCTCCCATTTCTTTATGTCTTTCAATTTTACACCATGTATTGTTTTTATGGTTATAACTGAATTCTATTTCTTTCCCTTTTTCCGGAGAAAATACTATTTCTTCAATAATATTTCCTTTACCACCATTTGATAATTTGTAATTACAAGCAAGGAATTTGCCTGTATGTGGGTCTTTAAAACCGCATTTTTTGTAATGATTATCTAAAGCGTTTCTTATAAAATTCCCGTCGTTATCTTCATGGTACACACCTTGAGCACGAGGATTTTTTTCAGCCTTATTTACCCCATTTCCTATTTTATTATGAAACTTTAAAATGGTTATTAGTCCAGAAAAACGATCATATGCTGATGCTGCGCCACTATCACTTTGTTTTGGGTTCTCTATTAAACAAAGCTCCCCATCTTGCGACTTTTTAAAAGCTAGTCCTTCCTTTTTTGCTTTTTCTTCAAATTCTTTAACCTCTTTTTTTCCTTTGCCTAAAGTATAATACTTATCTTCTTTTACAAAATAAAATTTATTGCCTCCAGTGTGCCTATAGAAAGCAACTATATTAGCGTCATCGCTTATTGAAAATCTATCCACAACATAGTCATCTTTGCATTGTGCAGCGCCATTTTTACCGTCAAAAGAAGAAATTTTATGTTTGTGCGGTTTTTTGCTATCTGTATTAGAACTAATTTCGGGCGCAGGATTTAAATTACTTCCCAAATTCAGACCACTGTTCAGAATGGCTTTTAAATCTGCCTGCTGCGGGCCATTGTAGTTAACAAGTTCTACCGGATCATACTGCGCATAACTAACTTTTTCATTTAATTTTTCTATTTCAAAGACGGTTTCTTTGCTAAGAACATTATTTTCCAAAATATTTTCACCAATATTTAAATTATTCCCTTCCATATCTTCACTTGGTAACCTGTCAATACCCAGCGCTTTCTTATATTTATCCATAACTTCACGGTAACGGCTGAGTTTTACTAAACCTTTTTCTAAAAAATTATCCTCTCCTATCTGTTCCTTCTCAATTACTTGATGTTTTTTGATATCTAAAAGTAAGAGAGAATTTTTTTTCGCATCTTTTGACTCTTTAAAAATAAACTCTTTATATTTTGGTCGATCTTCTTCCCTTTTTGCTTGTTCTTCGTCAGGAAAGTACGAAAAATCGTAAATATAAAGAATTTTTTTATCATCAATAGGAACTAGAGAATACACTCCATCGTTTCTTTTTTTCTTTACAGCTTCCTTTATAAATTCAAAATCAGCATCAAATTGTTCCGATGTTACGTATGATTCATTTACGTCATTCTCAATCAGATTATAGCTATTACAGTTACTATCTTTAGAAGTGCCAGAAAAAAACAATTTAACAGTCTTAAAGAAGTTCTGCTTATAAAGATAATAAAAAAGGCCAGCAAGTCCGACAATCCCTAATATTTTTCCCCAATGGTTTCCCACAAATTTACCTAATTTTGAAATAAATTCAGCACCCGCACCTGTTTGCTGACCCGCAGAATTAGACGCCAAAGAGTTACCTAAAGCGCTTGCACTACACGCCGAAATAGTTGACGAAGCTAAAACCCCACTTAAAATTTTTCCACTTTTACTACTTAATTTAACCATATAAAAAACACCTTAATTCATAAAACAAAAAATCAATAGCTCAATTATACCAATTTTTTAAAAAAAAGTATACCTTAAAATATAAATTTTTAAAAATAAAGCAAATAAATTTAAGAGTAAAAAAAGTTTTTACTAAAAACGAAATACAAAAACATCTCCAGCAGTACCCACATCCTTACGTTTTTGCAATAAACTAAAAACTTATATGACCTCTTTTATGTTTTTGCAAGATTATCTTTTATATAGCTGTTGTAAAGGTAGAAAAACGAAAATTTTTTTAAAAGGCACTAAAATTTCTTGTTATGTGTTAATTTTTGTTTATAATTAAAAATCTTAAAATAGTGCTAAAAGTGAACCGAAAGAGCTGCTTTGTTAGGAAAAGAGAACGTTACATTATGTAGCTAAAAATCTATGTTTTATTCTACAACCATTAAGGAACAAAGGTTTGCATCCGAAAAAACTGTTCAATACTAGGCCCACTAAAACCCTAAATAAAGGCGGTTCAGAAAAATATTTTGACCTAAAAACTCTTGTATCTAATTATTTAAACTCAACTATCTTGGTGGAGATGAGGGGAATCGAACCCCTGTCCGAAAATAGGTCATCAAAGCTTTCTACGAGTGTATTTACCTTTTGAAATTTCCTTTTACTAGAAGAAAAGCAACGAACTTGTGAAGCAAAAGTATCCCCAAAAATACGGGTTAAAGGCCAAGGGAAAAACCAAAAACTCGTTCACCGCTAGATTACGCCCTTAAAAAGTCGCGGTACCCTAATTAAAGACGGCAAGCTAAACTAAGCTGCTTTTTTAAGACCCTTTTTCTCTCTCCTCTTATTGAGTTTTCTGAGTTCTTCGAGGTCAACAATATTATTTTCGTTATTTAATTTATAACGCGAATGTTTTTAAGAGTCACTCAGCTCTACTCGCTTACTAAGAATCACTACCCCCGTCGAAGCCATTGCATCCCCATAGTCACAGCAATGTGTGCAAAAGCACCGGCTAAACTATATTATACCAAATTTCGTTTTTTATATGAACACTTTTTATCAAAAACTTTTTCCACTTATTATACTTATTTTTCGAACATTTAAAATACAAAAATTGTAAATTAAATAAATTTTTTAAAAAATAATGGTGCAATTATAATTGACTCTTTTTCTTTTTATGGTTATAATTAAATTTGAGAGGGTTTAATAGCAAAACAGTGGTTAATTTTTTTATATTTAATGATATTAATTAAAATTAATTTTGGAGGTTTTTGTTTATGAAAAAATCAGGAAACAAGCGTTCTAGGAGCAGAAGAGTTTACAAAAAAATTTTAAGTGGGACCTTTTTGGCAACTCCGCTGATCTCACAAATTAGTGCTCAAACAGTAAAGGCAAACGAAGAACAAGGGGTTGCGCAGGTAAAAGAGGATGCGCAGGCAAAAAAAATGATATGAGCTTTTTGTTACAACTTGTTTCTTCTGTGAGAAATGGTTTTTCAAAAATATATGACAAAGCATACGACGCTATAATTAGTTTTTATAACAAAATAACTGGTAAAAATGTGAAAAAGCAAACTAACGTGCGCGAAGAAGAAGGAGTTGTAGAGGATCGAAATATAAAAAAATTGTTAGAAAAGAGAAGACAAAATGAGAAAAAAGAGGATAACGAAGAGAACAAAAAAGATGGCGAGAATTATAAAGAAAATTATGATAAAAAGAATAACGAAGAGAAGGTTGAAGAAAAAAATGAAATGAAAGAGAAGGAGGAAAAGCATGAAAAAGAGGATAACGAAGAGAATAAAATAAATGAAAATGACAAGGAAAAGGAAAAGGAAAATGAAAAGGAAAATGAAAACGAAAATGAAAACGCCGATGATATAATTGAAAATTATGAAGGTAATGAAAATAATAAGAAAGGTAACAATGTAGGGAATAACGAAGAGAAGAAAGAATATGATGATTTACCTGGAAAAGATGAGGTAGAAAAAGAGAAAAAAGAAGATGATTTACTTAAAAAAGAAAAGGTAAACTGGTTCTACATTAGTTACGTTAGGGGAATAAAGACTATCAAGTTTTTTGACACGCTTAGTGGGGACTTTTACTTGGCAGTTCATAATTTTTTTCTTAACGGCGGAGAAAAAGAAATTAGTGTTGATCCTAAAAACGAAGATGTCAAAAAAGCATCGGACCAAATTGAAAGAGCAAAAAAAATTTTAGAAGGCGCTAAGGCTAAATATGGTGAAGAAGTTGACGGGGAGGTAGATGCTGATTATGCGGAAAGATCGGAAAAAATTATGAACATTGGGCTATACGTTTTAGACGGAAAGGGTAATCTGCCGAAAAATTTCAGAGATTTAATGGAAAAAAGTAAACATGCTCGTATTCTTTTGAAAAAAACGTTAGCCTTAGGAGAAGATAACAGAACAGAGATTGTAAAAAACGTTATGGCTTACTTTATGCTGAGAGCGGATGTGTATAAGCTTTTGGAGATTTTAAGAAGTGCGTTGACAGATGATGAACAAAACTTTATTAAGAGTCTAGATGGTCTGTGCAATAGTGTATTTGGCTGTAGAGAAGGCTTAAAATTTTCTAATGAAAACAATTTAGTGAAAACAACGTTGAAGTCCTTTTACAGTATAAAAAGTATAGCAGATTCTTGGGCTTATGGAGATAACTTCGAAGAGGTAAAAGAAGAGGTAAAAGAAGAGGTAGCTGAGAACAAGATGCGTGTTTACAGCAATGGGAAAGAACTAAAATATAGTATTACTTTTAAATACGAAGAAAGAGAGGATTTTCTTTTAGCAATTTATGACTTTTTCCTTAAAGACATGGGGAAAGAACTTAAATTTGATTCTTCGAACGAAAATAGCGAAAAAGCAAAAGCCCAAGTTGAGAGAGCAAAAAAAATTTTAGAAAAAGCGAAGGCTAAATGTGAGAAAGATATTGTTGGGGAAGTAGATAATGATTATGCAAAAAGAGCGGGAGAAATTAAGCAAAAAGGACTAAAGGATTTAGCCCAAAAGGAAGATTTGTTGAAAATATTTAAAGAATTAATGACCAAGAGTAGACGTGCTCGTATTCTTTTGAAAAATACTATAGACCAAACAGAAATTAGCAAAACAGATATTGTAGAAAACGTTATAGCTTACTTTAAACTGAGAACTGATGTGCATGATCTTTTGGATAGGCTAAAAACTAAGCTAAAAAGTATAGGCGAGGGGGAGCAGACCTTTATAAAAGAATTAGAGAATTTGGTGAGCGACTTTTTTGACTATAGTAAAGAAATTCAATTTACTGAGGGGAAAAAATTAGTAATAGGTACATTGAAGTCTTGTTATTCTATAAAAGGTGTAGTGTATTCTTGGTTTCAAGACGAGTACGAACATAATCTACAAAAAGAGGAAGAATGCTTTGTATGCGACGAAAATCAAGAAAAATGTTATAAATTAATAGAGGAAGGTTCTAAAGAATATCCTCACGTTAGTAAGGTGATTTCCTATGCTTTGATTAGGGAAAAAATGGCACAAGCAGGTAAAGATAAAGCCTTTGTAAAGTTTAATAAAGATAATACTGGAGAAAGAAAATCACGTTTAGAAAAAATTGTTGAAGAAGGTGAACTTCTTAGGGCACAGAAACACCATATTCTTAATAAAATTTCTACGCAATATCTTATAAGTAAGGTGTTCAAAGAAGGAGATGCTAATACTTACAAAGGGATTTTGAAATCGTATATAACGAAAAAAAATAAAGAGCTTGTACTAAAAGAAGAAGAAGAAAGAAACTTAGATCAGGCTCTTCTTTGTATAGATAAACTTTATTATCTGCAAGATGAATTTTCTAAAATTTTGAAGGATATCGATGAAAAACATTTCAATAAAGAGAAACTTGAAAAGGAACTCATAGCTCATATATCTTTGTATGCAGAAATTACGGTGCAGCTTAAAAATTTTGCTTTAACTTTTAATCATTATGGTGAAGGAGTCATGCTTGCGGCTTGTTCTCAGCTGGTTAAGGACCGTGAAGTAGAATTATTTGGTGAAGAGAGTGAATTTTATAAAAAATTGTTTAATATATGCAGCTATTACCGTAACCTTGACGATTTTTCGGTAAAAGAACCTGAAACCACTGAAGTTTTTGAAATTGTTAACAATAATGGTCTTAAAGAGAATGGTTATGCCAAGGAAAATAGTAAAGTTTATATAGAACTCTTGACAAAAGGGGAGGATACAAACTAGCAGAAGAGCAGAAAAGAGGAATTAGTAAAGGGGGGATTATATCTGTCTTGATATTTTCCCGGCTTGCCAAGATACATTACCTTATAAAAGTTCTAGCATTGGGATAGCATTTGCTAGAAGTGTTTTATTCCAAATCTTATTTTTTACACAAACACTTTATTTTGAATAAATATCAATGCAATTATTTTTAAAAAATTTAAAGAAATGAGTTTAAATTTTTCGCTTGTTTTTTTACAAAAAATGCATACAATTATATATAATAAAATAAGGAGTTTTATTCATGCAAGCAAAAAATAATAAAGGTAGATCTATAACAACTTACAAAATTCTTAGTAGTTTTCTCATTGCTGCGCCTACTATGAACCAGGTTGCTAGCCCAGTAGTGAACGCGCTTCCTAATAACCGTCAAGAAGCTAATGCTTGGATCACTGCGCTTGTGTTTTTTAAAAATCTTTTTGTAAATGCGTGCGATTTATGTATCTATTTTGCAGGAGACAATAATTTTCGTCAGCCGGATAATCGAAACAATAATATTCAGCATAATGAAGTGAACAATCGTAATATAGTAAATAATGATGGCGGTAATATACGCGGCGGTGAAGTTAATAATGAGGGTAACGAAGCGGGGGAAAATAGAGCCAACAATGCCCAAAACTATGATGAGAATGATGAGGGTGGCAATATACAGGGGGATGATGAAAACCATCCTGTTGAATGTGAATTTTTTCTTCTTAATGAAAGAGGAGAGGAATGCTGTAGGATAGTAGCTAGTAACTCGGATTATGCGCCTTATGTTTCTAAAGCTTTGTCCTATGCTTTACTAAGGAGCAAATTCATAGATTCTTTTAAAGGTATAAAATCTTCTGTAAATATTGACGACAACCGCATATTTAATGAAATTATTGATCAAGGAACAATTATTAAAAATGAAGCAAGAAAAATTTTCGATGATATATTTAAAATACAAGATATAGAAGATAAAGGTGTTAAATGGATCAGTAAGAAAGAAAAAAAATTTTTTGAAAATATAAAAATAGATCTGTTGAAAGTGATGAAAGTTGAACATCCTACGGTAGAGCAGGAAGACCATTTAAACCGTATTGTTTTTTGTATAGATAGGCTTTGTTATTTACTCGAAAGGTTTTGCGAGCTTAGGGATAAACTTAATGGAAAAGATATCGATGAAGACGCAGTAATTGAAGAACAGTACTCGATATATGCTGCTGTATATGTAAAAATTCTTGATTCGTTATCGACTTTTTCCGAACATCTTGGAGTAGATATTTGGCATTGCTGTCTTAAAATATGTAAAAATAGTGAAGATAATGCTCTTGGTGACATTAAAACAAATAAATTCCGTAGAAAATTGTTTAATATATGTGAGTACTATAAGTATATTGACAATTTTAGTTTTAGAAAACGTGGAATTTTTCTTTTAAATAATAAAGGAGTAGAATGCTGTAAAATAGTAGATAGTACCTCGAATTACTCGCCTTATATTTCTAAAGCTTTGTCCTATGCTTTACTTAGTAGTGAACTTAAGGACTCTTTTTACGGTATAAGACACTTTGGATATAACGAACTCCAATTGGATGAAATTCGTGAGCAAGGACAACTTGTTAGAGAGCGTGTAGAGAAAATTTTCGATGGTATTTTTAATAAAAAAAAGGATATATTGCTCAGTAAGGATTATTTGAAAATTTTTGAAGAAGTTAAAACTCTTCATGTAGAGCAGGAAGATCTTTTAAATCGTATTATTTTTTGTATAGATAGACTTTGGTTTTTAATCGGAGAGCTTTGTGGTCTGAGAAATAAACTTGGGGAAAAAGATATCGATGAAGATGCAGAAATTGAAAAACAGTATTCAATCTATGCTGCTGTATATGCAAAGATTTTTTTTCAGCTTTTTGAGTTATCAGAACCGCTTGGAGCAGGTGTATGGGATAATTGCTTTAAAATATGTATGAATCGACAAAAAGAAGCTCTTGGTGCCGTAAATACAAGTAAGCTTTGTAAAAAATTACACTATATGATTAGGTACCGTTGGCGCATTGTTAACGCTTACTTAGACAAATACGACGACAAAGGTGTTGACCTGCCTAATAAAAAAGAGGTAGAGAATAACGACCTGCGTGCTGTGCCTTTGCACATTTATAAATTTGGTTACCAGTAGAATAGGGTTTTTGACGTTGTCGGTATATTTAATATAGATTTTCGGTGATGCATGTAAAGTATAGGCGGGCGGCTATTGAAACATGGAGTTATCTGGTGTAGAGTTTACCTTAGTATACCGCCTTCGCGCTTTATTGGAATTCTAACTTTTGGCCATGAATCTAAGGTTTAGTGACATTATGAGGGTGCTTTTTTAGTAGAGCACCGTTTTTAGTACGAAAAATTAAAAAAGTAAAAATTGTACACTTAATTTTTATGATTAATATTACACAATTATTCTATAAATTTATTAATTAAAAGAGTTTTTGATATAAAAAAGAGTAGTGGCAAGCACTCAGCAATTAATAAACTTTTATATAGTGTGTTTATTATTATGTTAGTGATTCACTAGGACAGTAGCTATGCGCTGTGAAAAGAAGTTCTGCCCACAAAACGATGTTGGCATGAACGATAGTGTTTCTTCACCTTTTTTATATTTAAGGATATTTTATTTTAGGCTTTTCTTGTATAAGTATGTCCATGCTTCTGATAAATTTTATAAAAACTTTGTGGGAGGAGAAGAGCGAAAGTCCTCCATTAACAACTTTCAAAGATAACTTATGCTGGCACTTAATAGAAAACAATTGCTATGATCGATGTGAACAAGAAGTTAGTAATACCCCTCAGTTTTATCACCACAAAAAATACAGACCGATGATATTACCAATAGAGGAAGTCCTCAAATTAAAACAAACGGGAAACTGAAAAACTCAGCCGGCAAAAAAATTCAAAAAAAAGACACAACTTATATAACTGAGCACCAAAAAATGGTAAACTAAAAACAAAACCAATAAATCTTCAAATAATTGGCCCAAACATAAAAAAGTTTGCTATAAAAATCAAAAGCCTGGCTCCCCGTGTTGGACTCGAACCAACGACCCTGCGGTTAACAGCCGCATGCTCTACCGACTGAGCTAACGAGGAAAAAAAACTTGGCACCAAGCCAACAATTTTATTATATTAAAAAAACAAAAAAATGCAAGAAGTTTTCCGAAAGCAAGTCGAAGAAAAATTTTAAAAGCTAAAAAATAAAAGTTTATTATCTCCAGCTTCAATTACATAGCTAAAAATCATCAGAGACATTTTCGTTGGTTAAAGAACTTTTATCTTTAGGCAAAGTACTTTTCTTTTCTTCCAAAACGGAAAATAGTCTGTCGAATGCACTACTTAGCATTTTTCTAATGTTTTCACCTACACTTTTATCTTTAGTGAGCTCAGAAAGCTTTATTAAAAAATTACGTCTATAATTAAATTCTCTTTCTTTTTTCGAAGAACCTTTCTTTTTTTCTAGATTATCAAGGTACTCTTCATTAAGCTCCTCAACAATTGGTGTTAACAACTTCCAAATATAAATTGCATTATTAATTCTTTCTAAGAAAATCCCGTTTTTATCCTTCTTTTCAAAAATTTTTTGCAATTTTAAAATACAATCACTTATTTTTGGACCCCCATTTTCTGAAGAACTCAAATATGCTACGCTATTCCAATTACATACCCTCTTTAAGCAAAGAGAAAGAATTTTATCCACATCAATCAAGCAAAGAGTGCTCATTTTGTTCGCAGTTTCGAGCTTACTACTCACACAAATGCCCCCAAATTCTTTTCCAGAAAGTCGAAAAGGCACATATTTTCCTCTCAAATTAACTAAAATCATGCCATTCTCATCCACTTTCAAATGAAGCTCTTCTTTTTCTTCAGGGTTCCCATTATTAATACGAATTGTTAAATCTCCTAGATTATCTGTTTCAAAACTACAATTTTCAGATTCAAGTAAATCAAAATCAACGAAAGAAGCTGATATATCTAGAAACCCATAATTAAAATCTGTTCGGTCTAACTTGAATTTTTCACAATCAAGATCATAAAAAAAGTAAGAATTAACTTCAGATAATCTTTTACAAACTAATTCGATTTTCTGAATAGTAGATAGATCAACGTTTCTTTCTTCTTTTTTCTTACCCTTGTTTTCATCCTTCTCATCCTTCTTCTCTATCTTTTCCTCTTCACTTTGATTTTCTTTGTCTTTTTGATCCTTTCCTTTTATCAACGAGCCCACATAATCCAGACCTTTTCTAAAAAGACCTTTTTCTTTCTCATCTTCAATCTTTTCTTCATTCTTGCCTTTTTCTTTCTCCTCACTCTTCAAGATCTTTCCTTCTTCCTTGTTCTTAGCATCCTGCTCTTTTGCTAATATACCTAAGTAAACCATAGCTTTTTCTGTATTTTCTTTGTTTAAAAAACAAGAGATGATCCATCGCAGAACACTTGAAAAAATTCCTAATTGCTTTTGTGATTCTCCATAAATATTATTACCTTTCTTAGTGCCTTCATTACCATCATCATTACCCTCAGCAAAAACCTTCACACTTGAGCATTCCTTAGAAAGCATTGGCACCAATGACCCTGCCGAAGCGATGTACGCCGTAGCCTTACTAAACTTAGAATTTTTGAAAATAGACATACCTGAATAACCTCAAAAAAGAACATAAACAAAAAACACAAATACATTATACAGTATAAAATTACAAAACACAAGCTATATTTTTTAAAATTTCAATATTTATAGAAATGCATTAATTTAGATAAAATCCCTCTGCTAAAAAATATTTTACATTTAATTTATATAGATTAAATACAATATGCCTCAATACCGAACATAAATATAATCTCTATTCCATAGTCACCAAAGAATGAGAACAGTAAAAATATTTTTGAGGAAGACAAAAATACGCAACAGCATCATTGTTTTCAGTTTAAAAATTTATGAAAAAGTATAATTAATACAAATATATTATTATTATATAAAAAAATATTGACTTTTAATATTTTTTGTGTATAATATACTATGTGTATGTTTAAAAAATACACAAAAATATACATTTAATATATTTAAATTAGAGAGGAGTATACGGTATGAAAGGGAAAAAAAATGGTGATGAAAATTTAGAAAAGGCAAGCGGGGGATATACTATGCGTGATCCAGGCACTGGATACCAGATTAGAACTACGTTTACTGATGAAGAAGCAGATAAACTAAATAAAAAACTTGGTTTGACGGGAAATAATAAATTTGAGGGAGGCATAGAATATGATCGTGATGACATTGAACGCATAGGAAGAATATCAAGCAGTTCGGAGACCACCCTTAGAAATAAACTGGGTGCTCTGGGTTTACACCAAGAAGGCGAAACAAAGGGATTTAGCTGGTTTTAAGAAAATATCATTTCTTGTAAACAAAAACTTATCTAAAACGGTAAATGCTGAACTCGTCGCCTAGAAATACTAAAAAAATATAGCATAAAACCGTACTATAACGCAACGTACTGATCAGCAAACGCACTAACAAAAATATGGTACTTGCTAAAATATAATAATACAAAATAGAGATAACAACTAGAAAATTGTTATCTCTAATGTTTCACTTTCCAGCCTAAAGAAAAATTA
>Ga0256405_10002905_pt1 | contig 37175 bp, 36 predicted proteins | sample RumenRJG_02DNA_FD_189096 | JGI IMG/M metagenome (GOLD analysis project Ga0256405, IMG submission 189096) | Bovine rumen microbial communities from Lethbridge, Alberta, Canada - RJG_02 | ecosystem: Host-associated > Mammals > Digestive system > Stomach > Rumen | place: Canada: Alberta...
GTAGCCGCTGTCAGCAAGTACCTGGCCGCTGAACGTAACGCACATAATATCAAGATTCAAGTCAAACACTGCAGCAGGGGCCGCGGCAGGAACTGCCTCCTGTTCAGCCGGTGCAGAAGCCGCAGATGGTTCCTGTTCATGCTGTTCGGCAGCCTCGCCGACGGTTTCGGCAGTTTCAGCCGCTGCCTTAACCGTTTCTGCGTCCGCTTCAGAAGCAATCTCCGCTGAAGCAGGCACGCACAATCCTATGATGCATGCACACAGCAGTACCCGCAGCAGCTGTACCTGAAGGTGCAGCCGGCAGGAGGATGTTTTATAAGGAGCATCGGTTACCATTCTTTAGCTTTCCCCACGTAGCAGGCAATACCTTCGTCTTTATACTTTTCCCGTATAGAGGTAACGATTTCCTTTACAATCGCTGCGTCAGACTTTGTACAGAACAATATAAACATACAGTTAAGCTGCGGCCAGATGTCGCTGCCTAATTTAGGCGTGCTGTAACCCGTTCCCCGCACTTCGGGGAATTCGGTATAGCACTTGATTTTATTTTCTGTAAAACCCTTTATAAAGTCTTCTTCTATAGCCTGCGAGCAGAATATTTCTATACGCTTCATTTTCCGCGCTTTTTCGGCGCCTTCTTTTGTCTTCTGCTTTTCCTTATCTGACTTACCCATATCTTAGTCCTTTGCCGCACGTGCGGCTGCTCTTTCATCTATACGTTTCTGTGCGGCCACCTTGCGCCGTTCATCCTTTCTATTGAACAAGTAGTAGATAATCGGCATAACAAACAGCGTCATCATACTGCCGAACGTCATACCGCCGAATACCGTAAGGCCGATCGGCTGCAAGCCCTCAGTTCCTTCACCAGGGAAGAATGCCATAGGTACCAATGAAATAATCGTTGTAAGCGTACTCATCAAAATAGGACGCAGACGGCTGCCTGCGGCAGTGACCACAGCTTCTTCCAGCGGAAATCCACGTTTACGGAACAGGTTGGTCATATCTACCAGAACAATACCGTTGTTTACAATCGTACCGACCAGTGTCAGCAGACCGATAATCGTAACCACGCTATAACGCTGTCCTGTAATCGTGTAGATAACCACAACGCCTATCAGCGCCAGGGGTATAGTAAACATAACGATAAACGGACTCTTAAGCGACTCGAACTGTCCGGCCATTACCGCAAATACCAGAATAATCGCCATCAGTATAATCAGTCCAAAGTTTTTGGCAGCCTCCATCATGTCGGCATAGTCACCGGAATAGTCAATGTTCAGGTCAGCTTCCATAGGAATATTCGCATTCACGATTTTCTGGATCTGTGCCTGTACATCGCCCAGCGAAAGTCCGGGCAGCTGTTTGAACGTAACATGCGCCACGCGGCTCTGGTTCTCACGGTAGATGGTAACCGGACCTTCCGTCTGCACCGTATGGGCAAAGTTAGAAAGCGCAATACGCTGCCCGCGGGAATTCTTTACGTAGATCTGATCAAGGTCGGTAACCTTCTGACGGTCTTCCTCAGAAAGACGTACAATTACATCAATATCCTTGCCCGCCTCAGAGAAGCGGCTGGCCGTAACGCCGTTGATTGCCGCACTGATTTCGCTTCCTATAGTGGAAACATTCACACCGAGCTCATACATGCGGTCACGGTCAAGCGCAATCTCAATCTGCGGCAGACCGTCCTTCAGATCCGTACTTACTTCAGATACAATATCCTTTGCCTGTTCCTTCAGCAGCGCAACTACCTGCTTTGCAGTGGAGCGTACCAGATTCAGGTCATTACTCTTTATGGCAATATTCGTTCCGCTGGAACCCATGCCGCCCATCTGAGAAGAGAAGGCAACATCTGTTCCCGGGAAACGGGTAAAATAAGGACGCAGCTTTTCTTTTGCCGACTTATCAGTATCCCAATCCTTCTGCCGCTCCTTGCCGGTATACAAGCTGATACGCAGAGAACCTTCGTTGGCAGCGTTGCCCATCATGGAAGAGCCGCCCACCGTCACCATAGTATAGCGGATGCCTTTAAGTACCTGCTGCGCGATAGATTCCATCTGCTGTACAGTTTCTTCGGTCACTTCCTTTTTAGTTCCTTGCGGCAGCGTAAAGCTCACCGTTACGCTGTCCTGAGAGGCATCCGGCATAAAGATGTATCCGATGACCGGAACAGAAGCAAGCGACAATACCAGCATCACTACCAAAGTGATCAGGACAAGCGCCTTATGCCGCAGCACGCGCTGAACCATGTGCGCATACCCCATATCCATACTTTTAAAGAATGTTGCAAATATAATGTTCAGTTTGCCGTGCCATGTCTTTTCATCAGGATGTCCCACTTTATCAAGCTTGAATACACTTGATGACAAAACCGGTACCAAGATCGTAGCAACCAGCAGCGAACAGGTCAGCGAAAAGACGATCGTAAATGACAGATCATTGAACAGCTGCCCCATCATGCCAAGCTTTTTTGAGAACATAATCATGGGAAGGAAGATACAGATTGAAGTCATCGTACTGGCTACAACAGAAGTAATCATTTCCTGTGTACCGAGCACCGCAGCAACCTTTGCTTTAGCATTATGACTCCGATATGTAAAGATGTTCTCAAGAACAACTATTGAGTTATCCACAAGCATACCGGAACCGAGCAGCAGACCTGCCAACGATATGGTATTGAGCGTCATGCCGTTAAAGTACATAAGGAACAGCGTGATAAATACCGACACCGGAATAGAAAGTCCGATAATAATCGTACTCTTGACGCTGCGCAAAAACACAAACAGTATAATGATGGCAAGCAGAGATCCCTGCACAACAGATTTTACAACCGCCTTGATCGTATTTTCGATCGTATCGGTGGTGTTGTACACTTCTGAAAGCTTTACGTCATTAGGAAGCGCAGCTTCTATGCTCTTAAGGCTTTTACGTACATTGTGAGCCGCCGTTACAGAATTCTTACCTGACTGCTTTTGTATGACGAGCGCGACACAAGCCTTGCCGCCGATATATGCAGCCGTCACCTGATCTTTATAGCCGGAATACACATCGGCAATATCACGCAAAAGAATCGTTCTGAGCTGAGGACTTCCAATACCGTCAGTTGTATTAGAATAGGAGATAACCGTATTGCGTACGGCATCCAGATCCTTGAATTTACCGGCAGTTTTAATCGTATAGTTTTTATCGCCGGTAGTGATTTTACCGCCGGAAGTCTGGATGTTCTGCGCACCAATCATCTGGGCAATCTGAGACACCGTAAGCCCGTAGGCCTCCAAGCGGTCGCGCGGAATATCGATGTTGATCGAACGTTCGCTGTTACCCATAATGTCGGCAGAAGCAACTCCGTCGATCTGCTCAAGCCGCGGCTGAACAATATCTTCCGCATAGTGGCTCAGCTCTTCTTTTGTACGTGTACCGTCCAACGTCAATACCATGATCGGGAACATGGACGGGTCCATACGGATCGTAGTCGGACTTTTGGCATCGGTAGGCAGGTAACTGCGTACCAGATCGATTTTGTCGCGGATATCATTTGCGGTGGAATCAAGGTTAGTACCATATTCCATCTGCAGAATGATCATGCTGCCGCCGGACAATGAACGTGACTGCATCTTTTTAAGACCCGTCAGGCCGGACAATGAACTTTCCAGCGTACGGGTTACGTTCTGCTCAACTTCCTCAGGTCCTGCATTTTTGTATTCCGTGTATACAATCATGTAGGGAATATCCATATCAGGATACATATCAACCCTCAGGTTCAGGGTACAATAGATACCCAGCGCCGTAAGGATAATGAATATCAAAACCGTGGTAACCGGTTTATAGACAAATTTTTCTGTAAATGACATAGCGTGTCCTTTATTCGTTCATAAAAATATCTGCAAAGATCCGCTGACGCGCACCGCTTACTTGGCAGATCCGTCAACAGTGGCGATAATATTTACTTTTGCGCCGTCTGTAAGCAGCGTCTGGCCGCGGGTAACAATTTCCTGTCCTGAAGCAAGGCCCGACACAATCTCAGCCTTATCATCTACATGAATACCCGTCTTTACCTGCCGCAGGCTTACCGTACCGGGAATTCCAGCCGCGCCGTCAGCATTGCCGCCCGTACGGTTTACTATGAACACATAGTTTCCGTCCTCACGGTTCAGGATTGCATCATACGGTACAATGATGGCGTTTGAAATCTGCTCAGTGATAAGCTGCACGCGCGCATACATACCGGCCTTAAGATAAGATTCCGCGGAATCCACACGAAGTTTGATACGCATAGTACGTGTAGAAGTATCAAGCACAGGGCTGACTTCAAATACCGTGGCATTAAACCTATGTCCGGGATATGCATCGAACGAAACGGAGGCTTTCTGGCCGTTTTTGATACGGCTGATAAACCGTTCTGCAATATTTGTCTGAATCTCAAGCTTACCGGTACTGCTTATCTGAGCCACTGCGGCAGCAGGCGCACAGGTAGCACCGATTGTAAGCGGGAACGATGTGATAGTACCTGCCACAGGAGCCTTAACAGGGCTTTCCGCATAGTTCATACCGGGGCGGCTCGGGTCAAGGTAGGCGATAACCTGATCTTTCTTTACATAGTCGCCGACAGCAACCCGGACACGGGATAATTTTCCCGAAGTGTCAGGATATACATTTACCACGGAAGCCGCCACTACATCTCCGCCGAACTCAAGATAATCATCAAGATTACCTTCCGCAGTCCTGTATGTGTTGACAGCAAAAGAGGCTTCAACAGCTTCTGCAGCTTCCTTTTTCTTTTTCAGATTACAGCCGGTCAGATATCCTGTCAGCACGATTCCAGCTCCGATCAGTCCGATGCGATATACGGTAGATACTTTCATTATTTATTTCCTCCGATAAGCTGAGTGTTCAATATATATTCAAGATCAAGCAGATACGACATATAGTTGAATTCTTCGTTAAGCACGCCGAGCTTAGCCTGATTCAGCTGGGTTTCGGCATCACGCAGATCAAGCAGTTCCCTGGTACCGGCGCGGTATGCCGCCGCCGTCATGTTGTAGGAACGTTGCGCAAGCGTAATATTGCGCCTGTTTGACTCTATGGCGCTCTTTGCCTGAGCAAGGCTGTCAACCGTCTTTTTTACCGTAAGCTCATTGTCCTGACGCAGCGTATCGAGCTTCACTTCAAGCTTGCGGATAGTATCCTGCAAATCCTTTGCTTTCTGGCGGTTCGCACTGAACGGCAGCATGTCTGAAAGCGTCCAGGCTATCGTCAGGCTCAGGGCGCCGCCCTCTGACCACTTGTCCCGGTCGGTCATATAATCTTCTACAAAAATTTTATTGTTCGTCTTCTGGCTGTTCCAGCTCAGTACAAGCGCGGGTGTATAGGAACTAAGATCAAGTGCGCTCAAATTACGCTTCTGCAGCTCTATGTCCTTTTCAAGCAGGCGGATATCCTCATTTTTTTCGCTGTATTTTGCCAGCAGATCATCAGCCGTCAGCTCCAGGAATGAAGGTTCTATCTTACCTTCCAGCTTGATTTTTGTACCGACGGGCATTCCGAGCAGAAATGCAAACGTGTCCAGCTGCTGTGCAAGCTGCTGCTCAAGCTTTTCGATTTCGGGACGCTGGTTCTCATACGTCACCTGAGCCTGAAGCAGAGAAAGCTCCGGCACCTGTCCGTTGCGGTAGTTCGTCTCTGCCTGCCGTGCACGCTGCCGCGCATTCTCCAGCGTAGCTTTCTGTACATCCAGTCTTTCCTGTGCCAGCAGCAGTCCGTAGAACATCTTGCGCACGTCAAGCTCATTCTTTTTTACCGTCTGCATCCAGGAAATCTGTCCTGCCTCATAGCTTACATGCGTAGCTTTAATGCTCTGGATAAGCGCAAGGCTCAGATTCAACGAAGCGCTGAGATTGCCCACTCCCACCCAGCGGGATTTTTCATCAGCATAGGAGGTAGGAAGAGTTACCGGCATTCTAGCCGCCTTATACAGCGGATTCAGCATTTCCGCATACATGGAGTTGAATTCGTTGGAACGGGAAAGCGTGCCTGTAGCTTTTATTGTAGGAATAAAAACATTCCAAGCGTATTTAGACGCGCGTTCTTTCATCTCCAGATCAATCTGCGCCGCTTTAAGCGTGCGGCTGTTCTGATTGGCATATTCAACCGCCTGTTCTATTGTAAGTGTAATCGGCTGCGGCTCTTGTTTAGCCGTAGAACCACTGTCCTGCGCTGCCATAGGGAACAGAATGGCAGAAACCAGCAGTATAGTACCCACTTTTTTCATAACGCCTTTAAACCTCCGATAAAGAAGCATCGGCCCTGTTAAAACCGAGACCTCTTTGTATATACATAAAACATTGTTTAATAGTTTGCAGCATCTGGTCGTCAGTCAATTCCTGATCCATAGTGTGCAAAAAAATCAGAGAAGACAGCACACCGAGCCAGTTGCTCAAAAAAAACCGGTTTATCGAAAACCTGCGGATATAAGGCACCGTCTCATTCTTCATGACTTCATTCATTCCTTTCATCATGCCGTCAGGCATAAGTGATCCGGATATGTGCAGCCAGCAGGCAACCGGTATAAACGACGGATGCTCCTTAAAAAAACTCATCTCCGCACGTATTACCCCGTAATCAATCTCCACAGGCGATGTAATATTCTTGACCGCATTGCCCACATAGCCTACCAGCGCAGAGATTTCTTTTTCTATCAAGTTCGACATCATTTCGCTTTTGCTGCTGAAATAGGTATACAGACTGCTTTTTGCCAGACCGAGCTCAGCCGCCACGCTTTCTACCGTTACATGAGGAATCCCCTTCTTACGTACTACTTTTGAGATAGCCACAAACACTGGATCTTCCGGCGGCAGGCTGTTTACGTCAAGACAGCACTTGCTGTCAATCTGAGCCATCTGCTCTACGGACAGCCAGTCTTCTTTTTCATAGATACCGTCCTCGAACATTCTGGCCACCGTGGCAGCGAATTCTTTTACATGGTCTTTATCAAGCTTCTCCGGGTGATGCAGCGCTGCTTCTCCAATAATAAAGAACAGCGTATTAATGACATACTTTGTGCTAAAAAATATTACAGGATCATCAACCCGCAGACGGTTGCCGTCCTCAGAGATCTGTACATCCGCACCTGAATACAAATCAAGTCCGCGCTTACGAAGCTCCCTAAAAAGCATCACATCGGTATTCTGATGTGATACAAAAATCGACTTGATAAACCATATATACTCTGCATGGCTTGCCAGCATAAAAATGGTCTTTTCAAGCAGCATCCGCCACCCTTCAGTCTTATGCAGACAGTCCGCTCCGAACTGAGCCTGTACTGCTCTCAGGTTGTCAGCAGTGCGGTCAAACAGAAACTGCTCCATAGTGCTGAACAGATCTTCTTTATTCTTAAAATGGCGGAAAATAGCCGTTTTGCTGATACCTACTTTAGCAGCTATGGCGCTCAACGACAGATCCGTATATCGCGGTTCTGTATAAAAAGAAAACGCCGCTTCTATAATTTTTACTTTCGTAGGCTTTTCATACGTCTGGTACAGCATTCTATCCTCAGCGCCAGTTCGGCAGAGCTATGTACCGAACAATCGGTACTGTTACCGAACAATCGGTACTGTTACCGAACAATCGGTAACACGGACACTATAGCATTGCCTCATGTGAAGTGTCAATGAATTTCTGAGAAAACTTTAGAAAAGCACGTAAAAAAATGCGGGGTTTGAGAAATGGCAACGGGGCGCGATTGACCTTCCGGATATTTCGGAAAATTAAACGCGCCCCGCAGAAGTTTTATTAGTTATAGATCAGTCTTTATGAACAGAAGAATCTGATGCATCACCGGCTGTGTCTGCCGCACCCGATGCTACATAGCCTTTAAGCAGAACCTGCGCAACCTTAGGATTCGTAATTACCGAAGGTCCGCCTACACAGCCGCCTTCGCAGGCCATAACTTCAACCAGGTTCGGGGTAGCAGGCGTAGACGGCATGGCGCCGCTCTGAATTTTACCGAAGTTTTTAAGCTGAAGCATGCCGGCTTTGTTTAGACCGTTAATAACAGTCGGACGCAGTATGGACTGGTCATGCAGCCGGATCTTCACTGATTCCGCAACGCCGCCGCTCGTGGCAAAATTGCGTCCGCTTGCAGTGGGGATAATAGAAAGCGGAGCAGGCTCAAGCGAAGCAATATCAATATTCTTTGCCATAAGCAGCGCACCGATTTCCTCTATGGACAGCACGTAATCCACCAGCTTATCGTCCAATCCTTCGCGACGTTTTGCAAGACACGGGCCTATGAATACTGCTATACAGCCCGGATCAGCTTTTTTAGCAATCTCTGCTGTATAGTGCATAGGGGTCTTTGTTTCAGAAATACACGGCGCAAGCTCAGGCACATGCACACGCACTGCACGCACATAGGCAGGACAGCAGGATGTGGTCATGAGTTTATCACCCCGTGCCATACGCTCCTCAAATTCCTTGGCCTCATTATCAGCGCATACATCCGCACCAACGGCAACTTCCCATACACGGTCAAATCCCGCCTGCATAAGAGCAGCCTCAAGCTGGCCGGGCTTTACCTTGAACTGGGCCGCAATGGCGGGCGCATACATTGCCACAACCTTCTTCTTGCCGCGCTTTTTAAGCATATGGGCCATCACGTCCACCAGCTGGCTTTTATCCATCATAGCCCCGAACGGACAGTTGCGCATACAGTTGCCGCAGAAAATACACTTACTGTAGTCTATATGCTCCCTGCCGGTTTCGTCCTTAGAGATCGCGCCCACCGGGCAGGCTTCTTCACAGGGCACCGGAATCTTTATAATGGCATGATACGGACAGTTCTGCATACACATGCCGCAGTTAATGCACTTGTCAGGATCAATGGAAGCATGTCTGGTAACTTCTATCGCCTTTTTCGGACAGTTCATCATACACGGACGGGCCAGACAGCCCTGGCACGCATTCGTCACAATATAATGCGATTTTACACAGGCATTGCATGCCTCATGCAATACGGTAAGCATGGGCCCCTGCGGTTCCTTGCGCTTGAGCGCTTCCTTTGCATAGGAAGCAAGCGGCTTTTCATCATTATAATCCTCAAGCGACCAGCCGAGCCGTGCAATAACCCGCTGGCGGATAAGCTCTCGGTCATGGTAAATACAGCACCGTGCAGGCACGGAGCCGTTCGGGATCATTTTACGCGGGATATAATGCACCCCGTCTACAAGATTATCTTCCAGCATGAGCCGGGCAATCTGCACCAGAATCTCATGCTTAAGGTTGGCAACATTATTATTGATATTCAACATGCTTACACACCTGCAATCTGGCTTATTTTATCAAGAACAGTCATAACGTTCGCCTGGCTTATCAGCTCGCCGTTCACCTTTACAAAGGGCGGCTTACCCATAGAGTCATCCCTGCATGCTTCAAAACAGGTTATGCCCTCAAGCTCAAGCTCTACCTTATCCTTAAGGTTTTCAGGAAGCTTTTCCTCAAGCAGCAGCAGTTCCGATGCACCCATTACAAAACAGGCGGTGCCCATACAGATAGATACTTTTACTTTAATCTTCGGTTCCATACAGTTCTCCGCAGCATCCTTAAAAACCTCAAAAGCGGGGTTTTCAAGACGCTCTATACTAAGCTTACCAAATTTTACTCATTTTTCATAGACACCGGTCTTTGCCGCCACGGAAATCAATTTTTGTGCCCGGCCGCCGCTCCCGCCGGGGTCTGCCCCGCAAAACGGCTTCCGCGCTTCGCTTGTGCAGAAGTTTTGCGTTGCAAGTCCCCGGCTCCGCGGCTGCCGGGCACAAATTTACTTTCCCGTTCAGGCATAGAAATACAAAATTGATTTCCCTACTTTGCCGCCCGTTACAGGTACTGAACGGAAGTCTCCTTAAGATACTTAGTCTGCAGCAGGTCAATGATACGCTTTACAATATTCCGGCGGATATCAAGGCTTTCCGGCATATTCGGATCCTGGTGCGCTTCATTTATCTTAGTACCGACCACAAAAAATATCCGGTCAGAATTCATAAGAATCTCCACCATCCGGGTTGCCGCATTGTCTTTTTTTACCACGCCGGCATCATCCGCCGCAGACTCAAGCAGATCGGCAACTGCATTAAGCGTAATGATTCCCTCCGTCACCAGATCAACGCCTTCCATCTTTGAGAACGGCGGAATATCGGGGTCAAAATGCGTAATATCCACGGTAATCGGCCGGTTCAGCACCCGTGACATGATATTCGCTGTAGTACCGCCGCATACAATCTTATGTCCCTTGAATACATCACAAATGAGTCCGAGCTCCTGATCACGCTCCGCATGCATCGGAGGTCCCGTTAAAATAAGCGTGTCCCGGGGCCTGCGGAAATAAATCACTTCGCATGAAATATCATCCTTGGGCATAAAGCCGTCAAGCTCCGCAGCCTTATGAACCACCGCCGTAGCAAGCTCGCGCGCACTGATACCGGGATTTTCTGCTATAAGCGACAACGCGAATAAATGCACGCGCTCCGTCTGCCACCCGAACGGGTATTCCCTGCTGCCCATCCCCGCCTGCGACACACCGTCACTGAAAAATATCAGTCTGTCACCTGTACATGACCGGTACTGTGAATAATGTACCTCAGACTTTATACGTGGACCTGTCTTTTTGTTTTTCCGCTCGAACAGGCTGCTTTCTTTTATAGGCTCCACCATCGTACCATCCCGTACCAGCAGATACGGCGGCGTATCGTACTCCATGATGCGTACCAGTCCGTTCGGCTCTATGTCCACCGTAGTAAACGTGGCATAGCTGATACCTTTCTCCTTATCCACCGGCAGCGTATTCATAATGATCTCCGCCGCACGCAGAATAGGTATATTGTTGGCAACGAATTTAGTGGTCATGGTGGCCGTCAGCGTAGCAAGCACGTTTGCTTTAATGCCTGACCCAAGTCCGTCAGACAGCGTAGTGATGATACGACCGTCGCTCGGGTTCTTCTGCGAAAAAAACACATCACCCGGAGCATGCTGACGGTACTTGCACATCTGAAAATGATCAACTTCTATAAAGCCGGACTCAGCCGTGTCTCTTGTCATAAGTCCTCGTCACCATAGGAGTCTATGATAGAATTCAGCATGGACTCTGTCTCCGCCGCATTCTCACCAAGCAGGAACGCAATCTTCTGTACTACGGACAGATTCTTTTCTATGACTTTGCGCGCCTGCGAGATCGTCCGCTTTTTCTGATTCTGCGGTGTCGTAATATCCTCTATAACACCTGCCGCAATTTCCTCGTCCTCGATCACAAAGACGGTATAGTGCATGATGCGTTTTCCTTCATGCACCTCGCGGTCAATTACATCCGGTCCGTCTGGCAGCAGCACATCGCTGAAAAAACCCGCATGCTGCGATACTGTAGTCAAATCCGTACCGGCAAGCCCGGGCTGCGCATCAAACAGCTCCACAATCTTCGAACCCATCAGTCCGGCAAAATTCCGGTTACACTCAATTATATTCAAATTCTTGTCTGCAATAACAACGCCGCTCGGAATGGCCTGTATGAGTGCATTCGCCTTTTTCTGTGCCAGATTGCGCATATACGCCACGCACATATTTTTTTCTGCCACACCGTCCAGCATGGCCTGGGCAAACTGTCTGCACGTATCGTAGCCGCAGCCGTTGCAGTTTATCAGATCTGCCACCGTATATTTTCCGATGGAACGCAGCGCCTTCTGCACTTCCTGTTCTGAAAACAGCTTCCGCACCACCGGTTCGCCGGGAAGTATGCCCTTCAGATCAAGATCACCCCGCAGCATTCCCTGCACCAGCTCCGTATCCAGAACCTGTCCGGCAGTCTGAGCAAAATGAATCGTTCTAAGCCGCTTATGCGCAAGCGCAAGCGGACGTGTTGTTCCCGGACCATTAATACAGCCGCCTGCGCATGAATTCAGCTCAATATACAGCGGTTCATCCAAATTATCCGGATTAAAGCCCCGCAGCGTCTGACGAATGTTCTCTATACCGGATATAACCATACGCTTGGTGGACTTAAGGCTGCCGTAATTTTTCAAGCACTCTGACAGCCCGCCTTCGATAGCATACAATTCTCCGGAAGCAGCGCGGAACGGCACGAGCGGGAATTTTGCGCCGGCAGCAGTACTGCCTGACGTTTTTTCAGGCCATCCGCAGCCGCCGCTCGCAGAGGAATCCTGTGCCCCGACAATTCCTTCCTTACTGAACCATTGACGCAGCTCTTTAAACGTAATAGCTGCATCAATATCGCTCCAGGTATCTGACTCCCGCTTTCTAGCAATGCAAGTACCGATATAAACTACACCGACATCCTCACCATACAACCGGTGCAGAAACCGCGCATGCGCCAGCAGCGGTGAAGCATAATCCGTAAGATACGGCGCATAAGCGCTCATATACCGTTTAATGAATTCAACCGCGGCGGGACAATGCGATGACAAAAACAGGCGCCGTCCCTGTACCGGAACAGTCTCCGCCTGCTCCAGATCTGAAGCAAGCCGCGCAGTTACCATATCCGCGCCGATCGCCGTCTCCGAAACATCGGCAAACCCCAGCTTCTTAAGCGCAGCGGTCAGCTCCGTCAACGTAAAATCAGTAAACTCCGACACAAATGAAGCATCCAGCGAAACAACAACCCGGGACTTCATGCGCAGTATCTGCTTTACATACGAAATGTCATCCCGATACCGCTTGGCATGGGCAGGACACCGAATGATACATTGGCCGCAGGCTATGCACAGCTCGCCCATAACCGCAGGACGGAAATTTTCTACCCGGATGGCTTTTACCGGACAGCGGCGGATACACTTATAGCAGTCATGGCATTTTATTTTTTTTGTATATACAGGTGAAAGGTTCATGTCCAGCTACAGTATATCACATGCTTCCGCCGGAGCAACTGTTTTTTACAGCTTTCTTCAGCGTATTTTATAAAAAACAACATTCCTGAGTTGCAAAAAAGACAAAGTGCCTTATAATTATACTTATTATGGAAATAATTCAAAATATTGTAGAATATTATGATGAACTGTATCCGGTAACGGATGCGCAAAAAAAGTTTTATGAAAACCTGATTACAAGCTATGAGCAGCCAACCAAATTCCTGCGTATCGGCTGCGGAACAGGTATGCTTGAAAGCATGCTGGCAAATCGAGGCTGCGATGTCACCGGACTGGAGACATTCCGCGAACTGCTTGACTCTGCCAACAGACGACGGCGTACACAGCTGATTTCCATTCGTTTTTTTCAAATGTCTTCTCTGGAAATGGCTCGGTTTCTGGGTAAAGGATTCTATAATGTCATATCCTGTCTGGACGACAGAGTTGAACTCATACACGATCCCATATTGCTGCGCAAGTTCTTTGTGGACTGTAAAACGCTGCTCAGCGATGACGGCGTTGTGATACTGCAGCTGTGCAACTTTGAAAAATATGGTTCACAAGATACGGTAGAACTTCCGATGCGGCAGAGCATACGCGCGGAGCTGTCTCAGAAAATAACCACCGCCGGTGACGGCGAAAAATATCTGCACGAGCAGATCTGCACGGGCAACGGCAAGATGCTTCCCGTATTTGAGGACGTGCACATTTATCCGCTGACCCAGCTGAAAATCATAGAGCTGGCACAGGAAGCAAAATTCAAATCAGTGGAATTCTTTGCGGATTACGAGGGCACTCCCTACACTGAAGACTGCGATTCTGTGGTCGCGATACTGCATGTGTAGCACCTGCCTTTACAGCTGATACGGCAGACATTACTGTCGTGTCAGCTTACAATCTTCCAGCTGCCGTTTTCCTTTACAAACCGCTTAGCATTTATTTCCACAATGCGGCCGTCCTCGCCCTGCATTTTAATGAGCGAAGTCAGCAGATTTACTTCCGTAATCTTAAAGCGCGTACCATCGTAAAACAGATGGATACCTTCGGAAGGCAGCTTTTTACGCGCCTCCGCGTACCAGTCATATTCATATGACAGGCAGCACAACAGGCGGCCGCACTGTCCTGAAATTTTCATGGAGTTAAGGGAAAGATTCTGATCTTTTGCCATTCTGATGGACACAGGACGCAGCTTGTCAGATACGCTGTGACAGCAATACGGACGGCCGCATACACCAAGACCGCCGGTTATACGGGATTCATCACGTACGCCTACCTGCCGCAGCTCTATACGCATCTTGAACACAGCAACAAGATCTTTTACAAGCTCCCTGAAATCTACGCGGTTATCCGCGCTGAAGAAAAAGAGCACCTTCTGCTCGTCCAACAGAAAATGCGTAGCTATGAGCTTCATATCCAGGCCGTGAGCCTGAACCTTTTCCTTAAATATAGGAAACGCATCTTTTTCGCGTTTTTTGAATTCCTGAGCGCGGTGCAGATCCGTTTCTGTGGCAACCCTGTCTATAACAACAACATCGGAAGGCTTTATACCAACCGGAGTGGTAGATTCGCCAAGCACCAGCGCCATGTCCTTGCCGTATCTGGTGGGGATAATAACGTACTTTCCCCGTTCTATCTTCAGCTTAGGATTATTTACGGTAGCATACACCCCTTCACTGGAATACTCCAGCTGCAGCTTATACAACGGTTTGGGATATACAAAGCTGCCGTCATCTTCCGGCGTATCATAGCCGTTATTATCTTCCAGAGAAGATATGTCCTCATACTGACTGTCTATATCATTTTCAAAAATATCGCTCATACTGTTTTCCTGATATATCTATTCGGTACCCTCAGTTATCGAACAGGTCTAATATATTTTTACTATACGCTGTTTGTATCTATTTTACCGCCTATGCCGCCATAAGGTCTACTAAAAGCCCGTTTATTTCATCTACTTTTGCAAGCAGCTTAAGCTTATCCATGTGATTATACAGCAGATCTGAAGCAAGTGAATCAAGCTTTGTATTTATAACATGTATCTGGATCGCCGGATCTCTCGGCTTACCATTCCGATTCCTGCCGAACCGTTTTGTTTTATCCACAGTAAAGCAGTTCTTTTCCACAAACGTCATGAACTGCCGTATTGCCGTACGATAATTCATAAAAGCTTCCGGCGTCATTTTTTCCGTAAGCTCATCGCCCGCCACATCGACCGCATCCTTTAAATAAACCACAGCCTCTTCCTGCGTCATGCTCAACAGCTCAACGGGCATTCCGCTCGAAATCAAATCTTCTTTTTCCATTGATTCCTGAAGAACTGATCTGAATGAAGTTTTTTTGGTAACGGCTGTTTTTTTGTCTTTTTTAACCTGCTGGGAATTCATGCGCCCGGCTGCAGAGGCTGCAGCCGATGCGGCGGTAAAATACAATGACTGATTTACCGTATCAACGTTACTCATGTATGGAAATTGCCCTGCTGCGGATCGCCTTGGCTTCTTTATGCAGTTTGTCTTTTTCTGCATATGCAGCCGGTTCTGTTATTGAAAGGCAATGTCCGTTGATTATGACATTCTCATCAACCTGCAGTGCCCGCGTAGATATATCGCCGATAACTGCCGCTGAGGAAATCAGATGGATGCTTTCTTCCGCCTGCACATCACCGATAATAACACCGTGTATAATAGCTGATTTTGCCGTAACGTTGCCGCGGATTCTTGCCTGCGGCCCGATGATAACCTGACCGGTCGTCTCAAAATTACCGTCTATATCTCCGTCTATACGAACCAGGCCGTTACCGCGAACATCTCCTGAGATGGCAGCTCCAAGCCCGATAACCGTATGCATGGAAATATCATCTTTGAACGCCATATTACTTGCTTACTTTTATGTTGATGTACTTTACCGGATCCACTACATCAGAACCGATATGTACTTCATAATGAAGGTGGGGGCCGGTAGTAACACCGGTATTACCGATAGTACCGATAACATCGCGCTGCGAAACAAACTGACCTTTCCGTACGCGGATGGTGGACATGTGCGCATAGCGTGTATAGATACCATGCTTATGCTTTATGATCACATAATTACCGAAGCTCGTGTTATATCCGACCGTAACGATCTGACCGTTCGCAGTCGCAAGAATCGGATCACCGGAACGCCATGTAGAAAAATCTATGCCTTTGTGGATATACCACTGTCCGGTTATAGGATGGATAGTAGGACCGAACGCCATTGAAATATGTGCATTCGGGTGCTGCACCGGCCAGATGCTCGGAATATCAGAGAACAACGTGTTCTGGCTTTCCAGCATTTTACCGATCTGCTCTATAGGCTGCACAGCATTATCAAGATAGGAAGCAAGGCTGCGGATATCCGCGGATTCTTTGAGCGTTCCAGAGGCCGTACTGTCCGTATTGAACAGCACGGACAGATCGCCGTTCTGCATGGAAGCTTTGGCCACCGTATCGCCCTGATTAATACCCAGCAGCGCAAGAGACTGCGACAGCGAATTCTGGAACCGCTTTGCCGTCTGCAGCAGATTATTATTTTCATCCCGCAGCTCATCCAGACTTGCCAGCGTCTGCCGGTTCTCGCTCATAAGCCGTGCTATCTCTGCACTTGAGCCTGCCACGCGGCTGTTAAAATAGAAAAACGAAGATACAATTCCTATTATGATGACGATGCCGAATATAAGCGAAAAGACATTTGTCTGCAGGTTCACCACCTTTCCGGCAGAATGGGGAACCACCATGATCGTCAGCTTATTATCAAGTATATGGAATAAAGAAACAAAGAAACGACCTGTCGCCTTGCACCCGGAGCCGAGCACGGACAGGCATTTCGATGCGAAGTTCTTCTCATAGTTCTTATATGTATGTGATCGCGCCAATTAAAAATCTCCACGCAATTTACAATAATAGCTCATTATTATACGTTTTAAACGTACAGATGTCAAATTCCCTCTATAAATCCTCTATAAAAACCGCCTGAAAAGCACACCGCAGCACAAAAACAGCAGGATATTATTTTGTTGACGGCGTGCTAATCCTATGTTATCTTTATCGGTAGGAACATTGGAAAAAAGTATCATTTTTCCTTATATCCAGGACTATTTTTAGTCCTCTTATCATATTTTCTGGAAGAAAAGCCATGCAATTTTTTGATACTCACGCCCACATCGGGTTAATCTATGATGATCCTATAGAGCAGCTGCGCGTTATCCAAAAGGCAAAGCAGGCAGGTGTTACCCGCATTGTTTCGATCAACAACAGCCTCCATGACTTTGACATTGTATATAATAATTTAAAATCCGTTTCAGGGGTGTATCATGCCTGCGGTGTCGCACCGTCAGAAGTGGTCAACCCGGGCAAAAACTGGGTGGAGCGTATAGAAGCAAATCTAGCGCTGCCCAATGTTATTGCCGTAGGTGAAACAGGACTTGATTACTACAAGCAGTTCGGCGACAAACGCTCGCAGATAGAGCTTTTTATTACCCAGCTGGAGCTGGCGCAGAAACATAATCTGCCGGTCATCATTCATAACCGGGACGCAGGCAAGGACATATTCGACGTTCTGAGCGACCGCCTGCCCTCTGCCGGCGCCATCTTCCACTGCTACTCAGAAAATGCAGAATATGCAAAAAAATGTCTGGACATGAACGTCTGGTTCTCGTTCGCAGGCAACCTTACCTACCGTAATGCACGCAACCTGCACGAAACCGTCATGAATATTCCGGTAGAACGCATCCTTATTGAGACAGAAAGTCCGTTCATGATCCCGGCGGAATTCCGTGCACAGAAACGCAGCATGCCCGCATACCTGCCTTCCACGGCACGGTTCCTGGCGGAAATGCTTGAAATGGATCTGGAAGCATTGAGCGTCCAGCTGTGGAAAAACAGCTGCAAGGCGTTCAACCTGCCGGAGTAATATGCCGGACAGCACACTGTATCATCCGGTTACCATTGGAACCGGGGATTCCGTGCTCCGGCTGCAGGGCAATCTGTTCCTTGCGCCGGTTGCGGGATACAGCGACAGGGCATTCCGTTCAGTCTGTGTCTCGGGCGGGGCCGATTTCTGCTATACGGAGATGGTTTCCTCCGAAGCGTTGTCCAGAGGCAACATAAAGACGGAAGATCTTATGCGCCGCGCACCTGCCGAAAAAGCATACGCGGTACAGATCTTCGGAGGCAATCCGGACACGATGGCGCAGGCAGCACGCATAGTGCTTGAAAAAACAACCGCCGAATGCATCGACATAAACGGGGGCTGTCCTGTCCCTAAAATCATAAAAACTCAGGCAGGTTCTGCCCTTACACGTGATCCGGAGCATCTGTATGATATAGTCAGGGCCGTCACGGACGCCGTACAAAGCTATACCGGTCCGCGGCCGCACTATGCGGACGGAACTGCAGCCCCGCAGCATGTGCCTGTCACTATAAAAATCCGTACCGGCTGGGATGCCGCCCATATTACCTGGAAGCAGGCTGCCACCCGCGCGCTCGACGCAGGAGCGGCAGCGATCACGCTGCACGGCCGTACACGCGCACAGGGTTATGAAGGCAAAGCTGACTGGAATATCCTCAAAGAGCTTGTCAGCTTTGTCAGGCCGTCAGTGCCCGTATTCGGTTCAGGCGACGTCTTTACCCCCGAGGCAGCAAAAGACATGCTGGAGCAGACAGGGTGCGCCGGTGTCATGTTCGCACGCGGCGCAATGGGTCACCCGTTTATTTTCAGGCAGACCAGACAGCTGCTTACCGAAGGCAGCTACGGCGCCATTCCCGAGCAGGAACGTATCCGGGCAGGATTTGACGAGCTCGCGCTGCTCGTACAGGACCACGGCGAAGAAAGCGCCTGCAGGGAAATGCGCAAGCGGTTCTGCGCATATTCAAAAGGAATTGCAGGCGGAGCAGAGCTCCGCAGAAACATAATCAGCTGCAATACCGTGGAAGATTACAAGGCCGTATTCGCAGGTCTGTCCGATCTTCCTGCAGGCGGCTCCCTATAGCTTGACTTGAAAAGTAACAGGTTTACATTGTAGAATCAGAACATGATGGGTGTAGTACAGGGTATTATAGATTTTCTGCAGTCTCTTTTTATGAGCTCTTCGCCTGAAGTACAAAAAAGGCTCCAGCTTAAGCGGATGGCCGTCGATCTGCGCAACGAAGACCAGCCGCTTTTCAAAAACGACATGGTCCAGCCCACATTCGCGGCGGCCGTCTATGAGCTTTACCGTCATTCAAAACCGCTCGACAACCTGTTCAGCGAAACCGTAGGCAATAAGGACGTGCGCTGCCGCGACCGTTACCTTGAGGCCTTGTTCATTACCGGCTATTCCGCCGCCGACCAGCAGCTGCTGGAAACACTTTCCTATGAAAATCGCAAGAAAGCGGTCTTTGAGCACAGCGACGATGCGTCACATGTTTTTGAAAGCCAGCGCCACAGCTTTGAGCATCTGCTTTCAGAGCTCAACTCCGCGTCTTTTAAAAAAATCGATGTTGTTGTAGCAGACATGTATCAGTTCGTAGATCTGTGCCACTTCAACTTTGTCTCCATCCTGCAGCTGTTCGACCATTCCTTCAACGGTCTTGATTCATCCTATAAACCCGCGTTCCAGGCGGTTCCACCGCAGGTCATGGAGCAGGGACTGCTTGACCTGTATTACCTTACGGCAAACCTGCACATTACCGAATCTCTCGGCAACCTGATCCATGCGCTGGTACAACTCCACAACGGGGGCAAGGCCGATGCTACCAAGCAGGCAGAAATGGTGAACCATGTAAAAGTTCTGTTCTCAATCATAAAAAACATTCTTAAAAAAGACACCCTGTTCAAGCTCATCTCCCTTGCAAAAAACGATCCTGCGGTAAAACCAGAGACTGCCGTATACAAAAACTCCGTACGCCAGCTTTTCGCAACAAAGCTCAAAGAATATTTCAACGTTGACGAGCAGCGCATCAAGCTTGAGCTGAAAAACAGCACCACCGCATCAGAAATACAGGATCTGTTCGGAGAACACCCGCTTGTTGCTATCCAGGGATACGATGAACAGACAAACAATGAGCTGCAGGCCAATTCGCCCGTATCATTCATGCATATCATTCCTTTACAGATAATAAAGACGTTCCTTTCCATTTATATGTCAGATCCGATAAAAGCGCTGCTCAACGACATAGTAATCGAAGGATTCTTTGAAAACCCCGCCTATAAAACAGACTTTTCAGCTGCGGTATTCGGCAGCGTGGAAGCATCCGCTGAAATAGAACGATTTGAGCACTCATTGGATCACGGTCAGCCGAACGATGTGCATGTGCTGCGCAGCTATCTTACTGACAGCCACGGAGACCCTGACTTTATGAAAAAGCTCGTGACCGGTGTAAACGCCATCAATACGCAGGCAAACGCGCTTATCAACTCGCTCACCTCAACCCTGTTTACGCTGAGCAAGGTTGTGTCGGACATCCTCGTGGATGCAAAAAAACCTTCAAGCGAAATTATATCCAATCTGAAAGTACTTCTGCTTTCATCTCGTAACCGCGACAGTACTGATCTGCTTGAGCGGCAGTTCCCTAACTGGGAGCTGTTCTTTGATATTATGAAAAATTACGCCATTATAAATAAAGGCGAAGCTAAAAAATAGTATGGATACCCTGTCGCTTTCCGATATCCCGTATCCGGCAAAAGAAAAAATAGAAAATGCCATTACCGGATATGAGCAGGAAATACGGAACCTGAAAGAACTGATAAACGTCTACAGCTCACTCTGTACCGTCACGGATCTGTCCGTTCTGATGGAATCCATACTGTATACATTCATGTGCAGGTTTCAGGTGCTCGGCGCGGGCCTGTTCATTCTGGATGCCATTACGGCTGACGTTTTTAAGCTGAACAGCAACTTCACCGGCATGGAGCTGAACAAAAAACTTACCTATTCCATTCCGGCCGAAAGCCCCATCATAAAAACGCTGCAGCAGGAGCGCAGGGTCTTTACCCTGCAGGAACTTCAGTGCTCGCTGCCCGACGGTACTGATATTTCCGTATTGTCATCGCTTCATCCCACGCTCATCGTGCCGCTCGTGTTCAAAACACATCTGAACGGCATCCTGCTGCTGGGGCAAAAACTCAAGCGAAACAACAACGAAGAAAGCAGAGAATACACGACGTCAGAAAAAAATGATATCCGTAAAATCGCCACCTTCTGCGCCGTATCCATAAACAACGTTTCGCTCATGGAACAGGCCTCCACCGACCTTATGACGCATCTGCGCAACCGCTACTATTTCTTTACGCATCTGAACGATGAACTGGAGCTTTCGACCTCACATAAACTGCCGCTTGCAGTCATTATGTTCGACATAGATTATTTCAAAGTGGTCAACGACACCTACGGGCATACATGCGGCGACTTTGTACTCAAAGAAATTTCCCGTCTTATCATAGAGGGCGTACGCAGCAAGGACATTGCATGCAGATACGGCGGTGAAGAAATCATCGTCATGCTGCAGAATACTGATCTGCATACCGCATACCATGTAGCGAACAGAATCCGGCAGAAAATAGATGCCTATGATTTTGTCTGTAAATCTCAGCACATACATGTAACCACATCCGGGGGTATCGCGGTTTATTATCCGGACAAAGAGCCCGGACAAATTTCTGCAAAGGAACTGGTTGATAAGGCCGACAGGCAGCTTTACACGGCAAAAACCTCGGGACGTAACCGCATCGAATACAAGGCAGAAGTACAGGAGCGCCAGTATGATACTCAGCTTTATACGCAGACCATTTAAATACAGATACACCAATGTCGTTTTACTGCTTGTCGGTATAAACTGCGCGGTCTATATCATGACCATGATGTATCCTGCCCTGAAGATCATACTGTCCCTGAATCCGCTGTACTTCTGGTACCAGAAAATGTACTGGCAGCCGTTCACCTATATGTTCATGCACGCAGGTTTCCAGCATCTTCTTTTCAATATGCTCGGTCTGCTGTTCTTCGGCATACCGCTGGAGCGTACGGTAGGCTCAAAGGAATTTACCCTTATGTACGTGCTGTTCGGCGTTCTAAGCGGATGTATCTCACTGCTGCTGTTCACGGTAAGCGGATCGGTTTACACATTTCTTATGGGTGCCAGCGGCGCCATCTACGGCATACTGCTCGCCTATTCCGTAGCTTTTCCGCGCTCATCTATCTATATATGGGGGCTGGTGCCGGTACCCGCGCCGCTGCTCATCGTCATCTATGCCATCATTGCGTTCGGCAGCCAGCTCGCGGGCTCCAGCGGCATAGCGCATATCACCCATCTGTCAGGCTTCGCAGTTGCCTGGATCTATTTTATCATACGAATGGGTATAAACCCGCTGAAAGCATGGAAAAACGCATACCGATAAGTATGATGCGGCGGACGGCAATAACGCGGGCATTACTGCTGCTGCCGCTGCTGTTCCTGCCGCTGATCTCCGCAAATGCGCAGAACATCACACAGCGCGAGCATATTCAGCTTCTGCTCTGGGCAGACATTGACGCCTATCCGGAACTTGCACAGGCAGAAAAGGAGGCACACCCTGACGACACCGTTTTTTCCTATCCTATACGAAGGGTCAAGGAGCTTGCTCCGTATCTTATCACCGGTATGGTCTACGGCTGGAACTTCGTCTATACGCCGTCCGACCGCCTGCGCCACGTGGCTGAATATCTGGAAGTAACTGAAATTCAGCCGCTCGGTGAAGACCGCAAGCGTATCGAGTATCGTACGCCATGGATCGAAAACAACCGTATCTATGTGTGGATCGAATACTACCGTACGCCAGCTATGATGCAGCTTCTGCAGCACTGGGAATCAGTGGTGCATCCGCATGCCATGGGCAGCGGCTCTGGCAAGCTTATAGACGGATTCACCGGCATCCGTACCGCCTGTGAAGAGGCAGTAAAAAATGCCGTTCGTGAACATTTCCGCGGGCTTGAAAAGAACAAGCCCAAAGAAATAAACGGTAAAGTGCTGCTCCGCGGAGTGCCGCGGCTTACCGTAGTTTCGGGGCGCTATGCAGTTGAACTTGATTTTTTTATAGAAACAGGTACAATAATTAAGTATGCTCAATTTTAAATTGAGATAAGGGGGCTTTTTATGAAGAAGTTTGTTACACTTTTAGCAGTAGCTTTTATTATGGTTGGAAGTGCAGTCTTTGCTCAGGAAATTTCTGACGACAATTCTAAACCCGATATGACGGTGCGCGTCATAGTCCCTAAAGAGCAGCACACAACCCAGAAGACCGCAAGCGTAAAGCTTGAATATACCCCGTCTTCAGACGAAGTACGCATTTACTATACGGTCATGGAAGTTTCTTTTGATCAGGGCGAAGCTATGAATACTATCTATGCTTGTCTGCGCGACTTCCAGCAGGAAAACCAGTATTATGGATTCACCTATATGTCCAAAGACCGCACACGGTACTTTAAAGACAAGAACATCAAATGGTGTACTTACATGTCATACGTAAAATTCAACCGGTAACCGGAGTATTTAAATATCAAAAATGGAAGATTTTTCTACAATTATAAAAAACCTGCACCCGCTGGAAATAAAGGTACTTTTAAAGTATTCAGCAAAAGAAGAGCTTGATGCTGAAAGGCTTGCGCATGATCTTAACTATAAAGAAGGTCATGCCAACCAGGCCTTTTCCTGGCTTGCCGGAAAACACCTCATGGAAGTTTCAAAACGTATTCCCCATACGTTCTTTGAAATAACCGAACTGGGACGTTCCATAGCCAAAAATGGTACCGTAGAAGAGCAGGTCACTGAGTATTTAAAAAAAGAGGGCGCTAAATCACTTCCGGAGATCGCGGCTGCACTGAAGCTTGAGAATAAGGACATCGGCAGTGCGTTCGGACAGCTTTCTAAAGAGGGAATCCTTACCATGGATGCCGAAAAGAAAGCCGCATACACTGGTAAAGCGCTTCCTGCCCGCGTGTCCATCACATCCGCGCTGCTTAAAAAAGCTGCCGCCGCAGAGAACGGCCGGCTTGATATGGCAGATCTGTCGGATGCAGAAAAAATGGTCATTCAGACGCTCGCAAAAAAACGCGGCGCGGCTGACAGTCCGTTTAAAATGCTTGTCCGCGAAACCGTAAAGTACAAGTTTGACGAAAGCTTCGATAAAATCAAAAAAGCCCTTAAAGAAGCCGGCATCACCGGAAACGAAATCGGTGAAGTCACACCGCGTCTGCTTGTTACCGGAGACTGGAAAAATGGTACATTCCGCAGATACAATATCTCCGTTCCCCCTGCCCGTATCATACCCGGCAGAACCAATCCGTATGTACAGTTTCTTGAATCCGTAAAGGACAAGCTCTGCTCTCTCGGATTTCAAGAATTCGACGGTCCGCTTGTAGAAACCGAATTCTGGAACGGCGATGCACTGTTCATGCCCCAGTTCCATGCGGCGCGCGATATTCATGACGTATACCGTCTGAAGAATCCCACTCATGCCAAAACAATTGAAGAGCCGTATCTGACCAACGTAACGAACGTACATAAAAACGGCGGCAATACAGGCAGCCGTGGCTGGAACTACGAATTCAGTCAGGAATTCACCAGACGGCTTATTCTGCGCAGTCAGGGTACCGTACTTTCTGCCCATCAGCTGCATAAAGCAGAGGTTCCGGGCAAATATTTCGGTATTGTCAGATGCTTCCGCTATGACAAAGTTGACGCAACGCACCTGAGCGACTTCTACCAGACAGAAGGCATCGTTCTTGGCAACGACGTAAATCTGCGCACGCTGCTCGGATTCCTGCGGATGTTCGCCGTAGAAATTGCAGGTGCCACGGATGTAAAATACGTTCCGGGCTACTTCCCGTTCACGGAGCCGTCCATTGAAGTGCACATCAAGCATCCTGTGCTCGGCTGGTTTGAGCTCGGCGGCTCCGGCATCTTCCGTCCGGAAGTCACCAAGGCTATGGGCGTTGACTGTCCGGTGCTTGCATGGGGTATCGGTATAGACCGTATGGCGCTTATGGCGCTCGGTCTGAACGACCTGCGTGAGCTGTTCAGCGAAGACATAGAGCAGGTACGTCTGCGCAAAGCAAAATTCTAAGCACTATACTGCACACAGTACGTACAAACAACAGGCCCCGTTTCCGCACTTACGGAAACGGGGCCTGTGCTTTTAAAGCAGCTACTCCGTCACTTCAACAGGATCTTCATATACGGCTTCCCACACGTGATTGGCGGGCTTGGCACGTACTACAAGCGTATATGTACCGGGAATCACCTTCGGCATCATGAATTCTATGCACCGGGGCAGAGTACGCATATACTCCGTAACACGGATACGCGAACCGTCATTCTGCTGCAGAAACACACCCTGATTTTCATCAGAAGAATTAAGCTTAAGATAGTCACCGTACACATGCACAGGCTCACCGGGCGACAATATCGCATCGCTTCCTCTTTTGCTCTCCAGACAGGAAGTCACCTGATCTATATACGGCAGCATCTTCAGACGGTTGGAAGTGTGATCAAACAGCATCTCAACCACTTCTTTCAAAAGCGCCTGATCAGGCGTATACCTTACCTTAAGCTCATGGTCGCAGATCTCATCCTTGTGCAGTCTGGGAGTAAATGTAGTCTCCTTGTCACCGGCAGTACCTGACGCGCTGACATACAAGCTGCCGAACGGAGTTTTTACTATGTATCCGAGCAGCAGATACTTCTGTACTACTTCACGAAGCACATCCATAGCACCTTTCAGGTCAGCTCTGGTCAGCGTAGTGTTGTGCTTGGCCATCTCATCAATAAGCCTGTCATACGTAAACACCGCTTCATTCAACGACCTGAAACAGAACGGCGAGCGAGAATACTGGCTGTAGTTCTTCCTCAAAAACACTCTAAGCATATTTTACCTCCTATGCTTGTATTTCCGCCCGGATGACGTATCATCCGTAAGCTGGCAGAACTATAGCATGACCAGGGACTGGAAATTTGTTTAATAAATTCAGTGTTTTCACTAAATTTATTAAACATCCATACCCGTCAAAAGTGCCGTATCCTCTGCGAATAAAGAGAATCTCTAAACATTGTTTATCGAGGTTCCCTATATCCACTAGAGGAGGTTCTGTATGGAACACACAAAAACACAGAGCATACCGCCTATGCGCTATCTGCGGCAGTATGCACAAGAACTGCATGAACAGGGGCTCAGTGAATGGACTATCTTCTACCGGCTCACAGCAGAATTCACCGGCACTCCGTACCGCTGGGGCGGAGCCACCACCGAAGCCAGTGACTGCTCCGGTACCGTCTGCGCAGCACTGAATGCGCTGTACGGCAGGGAACGACGGGTAACTGCGGATGAACTGTTCAGGCGGTTCTTTACTATGCCGTATACAGAAAGTGAATCCATCCATGCCCTATTCTTTCTGAATAAGGCACGGCGCGCGGTGCATGTATCGGCATATATGGGAAACGGCATCTACCTCAATGAATCCAGCAGGGAACCCCATACCTGCGGTACACCCAGAACATACGCCGAGCTGTGCCGTATGTATTCAGACTTTCTGGCGGTACGCAGAACCTACAGGGCGGGCGCATGGGAGTAGATCTTACACAGACTACCCTTATGCAGCTGTGGCTGCTGGTAATAAAACGGCTTGTGTACCTGCTTGCAAAAGTGATCAGCTTCAAAGGTCTGGCGTTTGTCATTGCATGCCTGTTTGTACGGGACGGAACTATTTCCGGTGTAGTATGGTGCGGTATGATACTCGGCATCATCACCAACCGTACCGGCGGCAGAGTTGCAGACAGATACCTGAACAGGACTGGGGAAAATGATGAACCGATGGAAGGAGAACTATATTATGACAATAAAAAAACTGCTGCGGATTATACTGCTTATGGCAGTAGTAGGCACGGCGGAACGCTTTCAGCTCACAGCGCAGGAGACAGTACATACCATACAGCACACACTGCTTCCCGCAGTGCAGCTGCCCGCGGAAAGCAAAAACTCCATGAACTTATGGCACAAGCGGCTTCCGCAGAGTCTGCAGACTGAGCACACACCGGCGGAACTGCCGGAAAAACCGCCCGCAGCACCGGTACTTACGCCTGCGCTCATACAGCAGATTGAACGCATTATAGAAGAAACAGCCCGGGATGCAGCGGAAACTGCAGCTGCAGGTGCAGCCTCGGATGCTTATGCCGCAGGCATTGCAGACGGCAAAAAACAGGTAGCGTCAGAAGTATCAGCGCAGTACTCTGTACAGATCGGACGCCTCCGGACCAGCTGTACCCGATGGCGCACCGCCGCACTTACACAGGCTGCGGTACTGGCCGCAGGCATAGTCACTGCCTGGTATACAGCCAGATAAACATTCATTAATGCCCGGGGCAGTACAGCCCCGGGTTCCGCCGGCCGGTTTTATTACGGCATGACTGCACCCATCCGTATCCAGTTCATAACATCGCTGATCAGCACCTCACGGTCAACCGCGCCGGCGGTTTCCTTAAGCCGCGCAAGCTCCACACATACCTGAGCTGTACTTTTTCCTGTCAGATATGCAATCTCTTTGTTAGAAAGTCCGGCATATATACCGAACAGCAGCTGTCTCGTGCTTTCTTTTAATTCCGAAAAATGCAGAAAACGCATCACATGCTTTTCTGCATTTAAACGCAGTACTGCGCGTGTACGGAAATTTTCACCACGGCTCATACTTTCTGCACACTCCGAAAGTTCTGCCATGCCGTCCGGAGCAAAAAAAAGCGCAGCTTTATCCTGTTTTTCCATAAGAAGCACAAACGGCGTACTCGGCATACGTTCCGCATACAGCAGCAGGTAACCGCAAAGACTGCTCAGCCTGCGTATAGTCTGTACCGCCAGCCATTCTTCATAGCCGCAGCACACTGCCGCCGCATCCGCCTGTATATGTTCCCCTGCGTCCGGAACAATCCGGTATCCCGGAAACAGACGCTCCAACAGACTTTTTTTAAGCTCAAGCTCTCCCTTTGTAAAGCCTGACACCATCAGTTTTTTCATACCTTCCTCCTGTTTTTTTGGTTTCTTTTTCACAATTTTACTCTTGTGCATACACATAATCAGTATGGAACAGCTTACAAACATATTGCTTTTAGGTAGTCTTGCCGGCGGCGCAAAGCCGTTTTTGGACAAAAACAAAGATGTACAGTGCAAGGTAATTGTTAAAAACTGTAACTTATTTTTTTGCGGTAAGGTCTCTGCAGCACACAAAAAGTACTGCATTGTAGAAGTTAACCAGACCATACTGAATGAAGTTCTCTTCCACTTTGCAGAAGAAGGGTGCTATGTGCTCATAGCCGCTAACCCCGTCCCCGGGACTAACAGACTTTGTGCGCACCGTATAGTACCGATAAAAAGGTAATTTTAGTTTTATGGTTATATCTCTTGTTTCTAAAGCTGCCGCTCTACTACCAGTTGCACATGTCAAAAGAAGAAAACGTTATGAAAAAAACAGTAGTCATGATATAATGAAGGGATAAGTGTAAAACCGAATTGAGTTTACTATTTCTATAAATTATCTTCGCGCAGAATAGCTGCATCAGGAGGTGCCAAAATGGCTTTTCAAAAACTTATAAATCGTTCTGATATGATTGGCTGTGTTTTGTGTCATAATCCGCCATGCACGGATGTGTGTACTGCAAACATAGACTGCGGAGTACTTTTGAGAAGCATCTGGTTTGAAAATGAAGAATATGCTTCCATGACTTTACCAGAAAAAAATCCCTGCGTACAGTGTGCCGCTCCATGCGAAAAGGCTTGCGTAAAAAATAAGGCTTGTGGCCCCAGTCAAGTAAAAATCAAAGAATTGATTACACGACTTTATAAGGTAAAAGAACAGCCTCATGATATTGCATCGGATTTAAAAATAGATTTTAGCTGCCTCAAATCCGATATCTGCGGGATCCCGATTGAAAATCCTTTTTTGTTATCTTCTTCAGTTGTTGCCAGTACGTATGATATGTGCGCCCGTGCCTTTGAAGCCGGCTGGGCCGGGATCTGCTTTAAGACAATATGTAATTTTCCGATTCATGAGTGTTCTCCTCGTTTTTCTGCTTTGGAGGGCGATAATAATTCATTCATCGGATTTAAGAACATTGAGCAGCTGTCAGACCATAGTGTTGAAGAAAACATGCAGATTTTCCGCGAATTAAAAAAGAATTATCCGGGTAAATTTATTCTTGCCTCGATTATGGGACAAAACGAAGATGAGTGGGGTATCCTTGCAAAAAAATGTCAGGATGCAGGGGCTGATGCTATCGAACTTAATTTTTCATGTCCTAACATGGCAGATGACGGACTTGGTTCAGATATTGGACAAATTCCAGAACTTGTCACAAAGTTCACCAGAGCTGCAAAATCAGCCTGTTCTATTCCAGTTATTGCAAAACTTACTCCGAATGTTGCAAACATGAGCCCTGCCGCTGAAGCGGCAAAGGCCGGTGGAGCTGATGGAATTGCAGCAATCAATACGATAAAAAGCATTACAGGCGTAAATCGGCACACTTTTGTAAGTGAGCCTTCTGTCCACGGCAAATCTGCTCTTGGCGGATACAGCGGAGCAGCCGTAAAACCAATTGCCCTCCGTTTTATTGCAGAACTTGGTCTTAATAAAAAAATCGAGGGCCTGCATATAACAGGAATGGGCGGAATTGAAAATTGGACTGATGCAGCGGAGTTTATTCTTTTAGGCAGCGGCTCTCTGCAGGTTACGACTTCCGTCATGAAATACGGGTATAGAATCATTGATGATTTAAAATCTGGACTTGCACTGTATATGAACCAGAAAGGATTTACGTCTGTTTCAGAAATGAAAGGATTGGGTTTAGATTCTTTCTTTATGAGTACGGATTCTCTGGAACGTGATACAATTATTTTCCCAAAATTTAATTCTAAAAAGTGTATCGGCTGCGGACGATGTATGGTTTCCTGTGCAGATGGCGGACATCAGGCATTGGAATTAACAGCAGATCGTAAAATCAGGCTGAATCCTAAAAAATGCGTTGGCTGCCATCTGTGCATTCTTGTATGTCCACAAAAAGCCATTACATCGAGCGGGATAAGAATATAAGCAGCAGATCATACCCCTCCATCAGTTTTGCAGATGGGATGCGGGATAGCCAAATCAGGCATGAAAAGCTATACTTTCAAGTATGAAAATTACATTGTCAAACAGTATATACGAAGTAACGCTCAACACAGCAGGAGCGGAAATCAACTCTTTCCGCAATATCAAAACCGGCACAAAGTATATTTTTGAAGGTCCGGACTCCATCTGGAAATTCCGTGCTCCGGTACTTTTCCCGCATGTAGGAAGGATTCTGGACGGCTATATGACCCTGCAGGATAAAGAATACCATCTGGGCAACAACGGGTTCAGCCGTGACATGGAGCATACGCTTCTTGAGCACACGCAGACTTCCGCCGTATTCGAGCTCACCGACAGCAGCCTTACAACCGATAAGTTCCCGTGGAAATTCAGCCTTAAAACACGCTATGAACTGCGTGAGGACGGCCTGACGTTCACCAGTACAGTAACCAACAAGGATACCACTGCCATGAGTTTCAGCCTGGGCAGCCACACCGCATTCTGCTGTCCGCGGAACACCGATCCCGAAGGTACTACCGACAATGACTATCAATATGAATTTGAAAAGAAAGAACCGCTCACACAGGTAATTACAAATGACGCCGGTTACCTGGCCGCAGATGAAGAGGGTACCAGCCCCGTCACCAGGCTCTACGGCGAAAAAGACCCCGGCATTGTACCCATCACACCGGCCGGATTCGGCAACGGACATTTCTTCACCAAAATCACCTCAGCATGGGTAGGTCTGCGCAACAAGCGCGACGGCAGCCTTATAAAGGTGAATACTAAAGATTATCCCTATGTCATGCTGTGGCAGAACGCCGGGGAACCTGCGTTCAACTGCATAGAGCCGTGGTACGGCACACCTGATGCAGAGAACACTGACCATGCATGGGAGCATAAAGGCGGCCTGCTGACGCTGGAACCCGGCGATTCCTTTACCGCCGACCAGTCTATTACGATAGAGCAGTAGCGGCGGGCTGTCCGGCTCCGAGAGCCGTTACAGAGGAAAAAACCTTTTCAGGGTCAAGAAGGATGATGAATTTATCATCCTTCTTACCCAGCCCGCTGATATACTCTGAGCTGATGGCGTTGCCGAATTTCGGCGGCGGCTCAATCTCCTCGTCAGAAAGTTCTATCACTTCCTGCACGCTGTCAGCCACCGCGCCGAACACAGATATATGATCTTCCTGATCAGGAACCGGTGTCGCAATCTCCAAAATAATGATGCGTGTATTCTTATCCGGCTCCACATGCTTCAGATGAAACTTTGAGCGCAGGTTTATAACGGTAATACCTTCCGCACGTGAATCAATCAATCCTTCAATATAGGGCACGGCACAAGGAACTTTGACAGGCGGCGTATACGTCAGCACTTCCTGAATATGGCGCACATTGATTCCGTAATACGAATTCTGCAATGTAAAAGACAGATATTGTTCAGACATATTATTCCTTTTCTGCTAATGCCGCTATAGTATGCAGCTCATCGAATGTAAACACTTTGGCAAAATCGATGATCAGTATAAACCTGCCGTCCTTCTGCCCGATACCGCTGATAAAACGGGCGGCGGCACTATTACCCACTTCCGGCGGCGGCTCCAGATTCGTGTCGTCTATTCCGATAACTTCAAGCACCGTATCTGTCAGCGCACCAAAATAGTTCATGGCACCGGTATCCTTGTCCGGAATTTCAAACACAATAATCCGCCGGTCATCCCGGTACTCCGCCGCAGTGCCGGCTTTTTTCTCCTGCCCTGCGTTGTCTTCGTCTCCAAGCTCAAATTTCACATGCAGGTTTATCACGGAAATGCTTTTGCCGCGGGACCGGATAATCCCGGCGATCACAGGATCAGGACACGGCAGCTCCTGAGGTTCCTTATACTCAAGAACCTCAAGAACCTGTGAAACAGAAGCCGCGTACATGGTGTTCCCTAATGTGAACGTCAGATATTCGTTTGCCATAAAAGCCTAGAATTCCTCAAAGTCCGCATCGCTGATCAAATCAGCCGTAGTCTTTGGCTTAGGCGCAGGCGTCGGCTGAATGATTTTTTCGGCAGCTGGTTTTGCCGCTGCAGGCGCAGCATTAGCCGCCTCTGCGGTGACAGCCGCCACCAGATCTGCCGTATCAGATACAACAGGAGCCGGTTTGCTTACGGCCTCATGCGTCTGCACGGGCTTAGCGGCAGACCGTGCCGCAGCCTGCGTATGGATATTATGCACGCGCGGGCTCGCTTTTGCCGCGGGAGCCGGCTTTTTCGCCGCAGCCGTGCGTCCTGATGCAGCGGCAGAAGCGGCAGCATCTTCATCAAGCTTAAAGAAGCTTATGATCTCAACCAGACGGCGGGACTCTGCTGAAAGCTCCTCTGCCATGGCAGCCATCTGCTCAGCAGCAGACGCATTCTGCTGTACAACCGTATCAAGCTGTACGATCGCCGTACTTACCTGACGCGCACCGTTATCCTGCTCGCGCGAAGCCGTGGCAATCTCATCTATAAGCTGTGACGTCTGCTCAATGCCGGGCACCACTTTATTTATCATCAGGCCGGCTTTTTCAGCCAGATCAACTGTCTGTATGGATATCTCGCTGATTTCACCCGCGGCAATCTGGCTGCGCTCAGCAAGCTTGCGGACTTCGCTCGCAACAACCGCAAAGCCTTTGCCCGCCTCACCCGCACGTGCGGCCTCAATGGCGGCATTCAGCGCAAGCAGGTTTGTCTGGCTCGCAATATCCTCAATGATCGAAATTTTATCGGCTATCTGCTTTACCGCCTCAACGGACTGAGCGACCGCCGTACCGCCTTCCTTGCCGCTCACGCTCGTTTCACGCGCAATATCGCTTGTCTTTGCCGCATTATCGGCCGTCTGCCTGATATTGGACGTCATCTGCTCAACGGTCGCTGACATTTCCTCGGTTGAAGCCGCCTGCTCCGCCGCACCCGATGAAACGGACTGGCTTGAGGAGCTGATCTGCGCGCTGTTCGACTGCACCTGTATGGCCGCTCCACGGATGTTGAGCACCGTTTTTGTAAGCGCTTTTACCATCGCCGCCAGATCCTGTCCGATAGAGCTCAGCTCATCACCGCGGGCCTCAAGCTTTTTCTGCTCTGCCGGCGGAACTGAATTCACCGTCAGGTTGCCGTTCGCCACTGCCTTAATGCCGCGCTGGATAACGTTGATGGCGCCCGCAAGCGATCCGGCATACACATATGCGATAACAGCTGACACAATGATGAATACCACCGCCAGACCGCATGTAAAGACAAAGATACGGCGGATATCATCTTCAAAATCTTCTGCCGGTTCCTGCGCCGCCACACTGAACGGCGTATTATGAACAGACGTAAACGCCAGATATTTATGCTGCCCCGCAAGCTTATACGTACCGTGTCCGGTCTCGCCGGCGCGCATTTTTCTTACCCAGCCTGCAATACCGTTATAATCCGGGTTCGATTCTGCCAGCTTTTCAAAATTGGTGAACTTGTCCACCATCTCCTGATCTGCGGCGCCGACCATATTGCCGGTCAGGTTTGAAATGACGAACGGCCTGCCCGTCTTGCCCACAATCGTCTTGCGGCACACGTTCACCAGAAATTCCGGTGAAACGTTCAATACAAGTACTCCTATAATTGATTTATTCTCCAAATCTTTTACAGGAACTGCGTAATAAAAGGAACTGTTGTTGTTAAGCTTGCTTTCCAACAGATCACTGACAACGCTCTTACCCGTGACAGCCTGCTTAAAATACTCCCGGTCGGCTATAGAAACAGCTTTACCTTCTGAATTATAACCGGAACCGTTTTTATCGATATATAAAAAATACCTGTGCTGACGTTCCGGTTTTACAGCCTCACTAAGCGCGGTTGCTTTAATATAAGCCGGAGTATCAGGATTCCGCATGTCCGGGCGATCTGCGATAGCCTGCAGCCTGGTAAGCTCAACGTCAAGCTGGTTGGTCAGAATATCAGAAATCTGATCTACAATCACCTCCAAAGACTCCAGCGCCTGCGAACCAAGCGAACGCTGACATAAAGACAGCATTACGGCAAGCACCAGAACTATGATAACTGCTGTAATTCCTGTGATGAATAAGGTGATCTTTGACTTTATAGATTTTATCGCCCTCATGAATCCTCCATGGCAGTACGTGGATTTTTATCCGAGAATCTTTTTTACTACCGCAATAAGCTTATCAGAAGTAAACGGTTTTACAATCCATCCCGTAGCGCCGGCCTGCTTGCCTTCCTGCATCTTGGAATCCTGGTTTTCCGTAGTAAGCGCAATAATCGGGGTAAATTTATACCCTTCTGTCTGCCGCAGCTGACGGATCAGCTCAATGCCGTCCATGTTCGGCATGTTGATATCGGTAATAACCAAGGAATACTTTTCGGCTTTTGCTTTTGCCAGTGCATCCACGCCGTCAACAGCTTCCGTAATATCCATACCTTCCTGGCCCAGAATAAACGTAATGCTCTTGCGGATTGTCGCAGAATCATCAACTGCCAGTATTTTCTTGCTTCCCATATTGTAACACTCCTTCTAATGAATAATTGTAGCACTCAGAATCGATTTTGCAATACTTTGCAGCGGCACTATTTTATCTACAGCACCGTTTTTTATAGCCTCGGCGGGCATCCCGAACACTATGCAGCTTGCCTCATCCTGCGCGATTGTATATGCGCCCGCATCATGCATCTCACGCATGCCCCGCGCGCCGTCATCGCCCATACCGGTCATGATGACGCCCACCGCGTTCCTGCCGGCATACCGCGCCGCCGAGCGGAACAGCACGTCCACTGACGGACGATGCCGCGCCACGAGCGGACCGTCCTTCACTTCCACATAGTATTCCTTGCCTATGCGCTTGAGCAGCGTATGCTTGTTGCCCGGCGCTATAAGCACGATACCGCGCTCCACGCGGTCACCGTCCTCAGCCTCTTTTATGGTCATCTGCGACAGGCCGTTAAGCCGGTTCGCAAAAGCATTGGTAAAATGCTCGGGCATATGCTGCACCACCACAATACCGGGAGCCTCGGCAGGCATGGCCGAAAGCACATCCTTAAGCGCCTCCGTACCGCCGGTACTTGCGCCGATAACCACCACTCGCTCCGTAGCATCGGTCGGTATGGTACCGGCAACCGGTTTTTCCAGAATTACGTCAGCCGTCAGCTTGGGCTGTATGCCGCCAGCCTTTATCGGCGTTTGACGCGCGGCTCCGCCAGAAAGCTGCGACGGGATAATCTGCTTAAGCTTTCCCCGCGATTGGAACGCCGAATGAACCGCATCGCATATCCTGATCTTGGATTCCTCAAGGAATTTCCGCGTACCTACAAGCGGTTTCTGTATCAGCTCGCATGCACCGTACTCCAGCGCACGTATTGCATTCGGCGAACCGCTTTCCACCTGTGAAGAGCAGATAATGCACGGTATCGGATCAACCGTCTCATTTATTTTACGCAGGAACGTCAGACCGTCCATACGCGCCATTTCAATATCAAGGATAATTACGTCAGGCCGTTCCTGGCTGATTTTACGCACACCGAATATCGGATCTGACGCAGTGCCGATAACCTTTATGGCCGGATCGGTGGACAGAACCGTGGTGAGCGTTTCACGGACAAGCGCGGAGTCATCGATTATCAAAACTTTTATAGGCATAGCTTTACTCCTATTCCTCAAACTTTACGGAACACCGTAGGTGCTATGGTTTCAACGGGCAGATCCATTCCGAAAATCGTTTCAGAATGTCCAAGGAACAGAAAACCTCCTTCATCAAGTTTATTAACCAGCTTTAGCAACACAGAGCGCTGGGTCTCCTTGTCAAAATAAATAAGCACGTTTCTGCAGAAAATAATGTTCTGCATGGGAACGTCAAACATGCGGTCCATAAAGTTCAGCCGCTTGAACGTTACCTTCTGCCGGGTCTGCGCATTCACCCGCACCACCGGCGGATCCACATCGGCGCGGCTTTTCAAAAAATACCGCTTCTTAATATCCATGGAAAGCGCTTCAACCGTTTCCATCGGATACACCGCCGTCCGGGCCTTATCAAGCACCCTGGTGGAAATATCCGTTGCCAGAATGTGATAGTCAGTAAGCTTGCCCGGCCGCTTGCGCATGTATTCCTGCATGACCATCGATATCGTATACGGCTCCTCGCCCGAGGAACAGCCCGCAGACCAGATATGCGGCGACAGCGTGCCCTCATGCACCAAAGACGGCAGCACCGTCTTCACCATCACATTAAAATGCTGCTTTTCCCTGAAAAACCTGGTCAGGTTTGTGGTCAGCACGTCTATCATGGTCGTAATCTCTTCGTTCTGGTTACGGTCCGAAGAAAATACGTAGTCTATATAGTCGCTGAACGTACTCAGCCCGAGCGCCTTCAGGCGGCTGGTAAGCCGGGACTGAATCATCAGCTTTTTTGTCTCCGGCATCTTTATTCCCACCTGCTTTTCCATATAGGAAGAGATCCTGCGGAATTCTGCCTCCGTCATCGGATCAGGCAGGTTCAGAAGCGGAGACTGCTGATACGGCCCTATTGTCGGAATGACAAGCTCTTTCATTGCTTATCCTGATCCACCTTGCGTACAATCTGCGAAAGCTTAAGAATATCAAGTATCAGCGCTATAGAGCCGTCGCCGAGTATCGTAGATCCGGAAATGCCCGCAATATATTTATACAGCTCGCCGATCGGCTTAATGACCGTCTGGTGGTTGCCCACCACATAGTCAACGATAATACCGATCTTGGAGTCATTGTCATTGACAATCACCACCTGCGAATTTTCCGGCGCAGGCTCCTCAAGCTCAAAGTACCGGTGCATATTGATGCACGGAAGATACGTGCCCCGTGTAGTAATATGGGAGCACAGGGAATCCACGTCGGTTTCACCGTTCAGCTCAACGCACTCATCAATATTCGTAAGCGGAATAACGAACTGCTGCTTGCCGATCTGCACCAGCATACCGTCTATAATCGCAAGCGTAAGCGGGATTTTCAGAATAAAGCTTGAGCCCTTGCCGGGTACGGTTTCCACGGACACGGTACCGCCGAGCGAACCTATATCGCGGCGCACCACGTCCATGCCGACGCCGCGGCCCGAAAGCGAAGTGACTGTCTTATTGGTACTGAAGCCGGGCCGGAAAATCAGC